>Ga0070707_100002795_pt1 | contig 16613 bp, 20 predicted proteins | sample KBSK5502metaG_FD_65468 | JGI IMG/M metagenome (GOLD analysis project Ga0070707, IMG submission 65468) | Corn, switchgrass and miscanthus rhizosphere microbial communities from Kellogg Biological Station, Michigan, USA - KBS K5-50-2 metaG | ecosystem: Host-associated > Plants > Roots >... | reverse complement strand
TGGGGTATGAGCTGGAGCCGCCTCCGGCTGGCTTCGGCAGCTGGGATGAGTACTGGCGAGATGTCGGAGTACCCGAGGATGAGCTGGGCATCGGCGCGGACTGCATCATCGATCCGGCAGACCGGGGGCCACGGATCTGGTTTCAGGTGCTACCGGAGCTGAAGACCGCAAAACCGGGTCCATTTCGACCTGCGGGCGCCCGGTGCCGTGGCAGACGAGGCGGCCAGGCTCGCACGCCGCGGCGCGACAGTGCTTGACCGGCGCGAGGACCACATCGTGATGGCCGATCCCGAGGGCAACGAGGTCTGCGTCGAACCCGGGCCGGTAGCCTGACGATCATCACTCCTTAGCCCGGAAAGGAGCCCGGCGGAATGAACGAGACCGGCGCCGTCCCCCAGACGCACGCCGACGATCGGGGCAATGCTCAGCCCGGTGCCCAGGACCCCCAGACGCCAGAGTCGCCGCAGGCGCAGCAGGCGCCGCAGTCGCCGCGGGCCAGGACGCGGCGGTCCACGATCATGCTGGCCGTGATCGCGGCGTTGTCCGGGGTAGCGTTCGCGACGGTTTTCGCCTTCGCGGTGACCCGGCTGGGTGCCCGGGACAGCAACCTGCCAGTCCGCCCGACTGGCATCCCGGCCAGCGTCAGCACCAAGCTCGCTGGATTGATGCAGCTATCGCCGGTCCCGCTGGCGGCGGCACCGGGTTTCACGCTCACCGACCAGTCTGGCCGACCGGTATCGCTGGCCAGCTTGCGCGGCCGCACGGTCGTCCTCACGTTCATGGACTCGCACTGCACCGACATCTGCCCGCTCGTGTCACGCGAGTTCATCAACGCGCGCAAGGACCTGGGATCAGCCGCGCGAAACGTGGTGTTCATCGCGGTGAACGTTAACCAATATCACCGGCGGATCGCCGACGTGGCGTCCTACTCCGGCGCGGAGGGGCTGGATTCCATCGGCTCCTGGCACTTCGTCACCGGGCCGCTGCGTGACCTGCGCACGGTGTGGAACAACTACCAGATCATGGTCCATGCGCCGAGCAGGGACGCGGACGTGATCCACACATCGCTGATCTACTTCATCGACCCCCACGGCAGGGAGCGCTACGTGGCGGCGCCCATGGTGGATCACACGGCGAAGGGTGTCTCTTATCTGCCGCCCGGCCAGCTCAAGGCGTGGGGGCGCGGCATCGCCCTCGTGGCCCGCGCGATCAGCGGCTGACCCGCCGGGCGACCGGCTGCGCGCGGCCGCAAGAACCGGCCGTCTCCTGCTGCAGGCCGCTCAGATCGTGTACGCCAGGTTCGTCGCCACCTGGCGAGCCAGCCCGGTGTCACCGCCCAGCTCGATCCTGCCGACGGCGGCCCCGGCGTCTTCCCGCCCCCCAGCCAGCCGGAAGAACAGCGAGGACGACAGCGCCAGGCTGGCGGTTGGTTCACCCTTTATAGCCGCAACAAATCGCGCCCGCCCCTCGACCACGATAGGCAGATCACGCTGGACCGGACCGGTGAGCCGGATCAGGACCGAACTGCCGTCCGGCGCGCGGCTGCGCTTGCCGACGATGTAACCGAGCGCCTTGACCACTTCGTCCAGCGCCTCCTCGGCGGCTGCCCCGCTCTCATTGCCCGGAATCCCCACGGCTGCCCTGATGTCCTGCTCGTGCATCCAGCAGTCGAAAATGCGGACCTGCATGAAGCGGGCATACGTCGCCTGGCCTGCGGGAGTCCAGGATGGGGCGTTGAACTCCTCTGGCGACATCGCCCGCAAGCTGGCCAGCCGGTCCGCGGTCACCGTACGGAAGTCGTCGAGCAGGTCCGCGTGCGACCGATCACGGAGGGCGAGGACCCAGGCTTCGTTCAACCGGCCGACATCGTTGCGGACGTGCGGGCCAACCTCGACATTCGCAAGATCCTCGGGCTGCGAGCCTGCTAGGGTGCGCTCGGTCCCGATCAGGTGAGCGAGGACGTCGTGCACGTCCCAGCTGGGTAGCACCGGCTGGGACCACGCCTCGTCGTCGAGCCCGGCCAGCAGGCCGGCGATGACGGACCACTCGCTGCCGAGCAGTTCGACAACGCGGCCCTTCTCGGCCTCCGCCGAACCAGTTCCGGTCGGCCCGTCCGAGCCGCCCGACCCGCCCGAGCCACCCGACCCGCCCGATCCTCCCGATCCGCGTGGCCCGCCCGACCCGGGCCCAGCCGCAGCGGTCTCCGCCTTCACCGGGTCCTCCCTTCCGTGCCGGCCGCCTGCGGCGGCGCCCCGAAGTCCACTATCGTGCCCCGGTTGATGCTGACCCAGTCACGCGCCTGGAGGTAGGGGCGGAATGCCGCCGCGATCTGCTCGGCATCGGATCTGGACTTGGGCCGCTGGATCTCGTACAGGTGCGGGAACGCGGTCCAGGCCACGACGGCGTCCCAGAGCCGCTCGGCCGACTCCCCGGTCGGCGGGTCGATGAGAACGGGACCAAAGAGGCACTGCCCGTCGGGGAAGAACAGGGTCGGCACACCGAACCCGCCGGCCTGCGTCACCCGGCGGTGCTCGGCCAGCACTTCATCGCCTGTCGTGGGGTCGGCGATGGCGGTGTCCACCAGCCCGGGGTCGAGGCCCATCGTCTCGAGCAACTCGCGGGCGACTTCGGGGCGGTGCGGCTTTCGGCCCTCGACATGCAGCGCCCGGCCGACGGCGCCGTACCACGCGTCCAGGTACTCCATGCCGCGGCGGCGCAGCAGGGCGCCGACCCGCATCAGTGACCAGCCGTAGGACCACTCGCGCTCCCACGGGTGCTTCTTGTCCTGGGCCCTGTTGATCTCCTCGAGGCTGAAGAAGCGCCAGCTGATCTGCAGCATGGTGCGGGCGCGGACCTCGCGAATCCACAGGGAGGTCTGATAGGCGTACGGGCACATCATGTCGAGATGGAAATCAACCGATGACGGCCGGCCGCCCGAAGCTGCGCACATGCCCGCACGCTAACCCCCGACGGCGCCACCCAACAACCACGACCAATCCCCACCCCCGCCCAAAGGACAGCGCTGAACCCCTGCTGTCGTCACTCCCCAGCCCAAGGAGAGCGCTGAACCCCTGCTGTCGCTATGGCAGCATCAAGGGTTCAGCGCTGTCGTCTGGGTGGGGATGAAGTCGGCGAACTCGCGCAGCAGGGCCGCCTTGGACTTGGCCCCGATGACCTGCTTCACGACCTCGCCCCCGGAGAACAGGTTGATGGTCGGCACGGCCATGACCCCGTACTTGATCATCGACTCCGGATTCTCGTCGGTATTGACCTTGACGACGTCAACGCGGCCTGAGTACTCCGCCGCGATCGCGTCGAGCACCGGGCCGACCTGGCGGCACGGGCCGCACCACGGTGCCCAGTACTCCACGATCACCGGCCTGGGGCTGGCCAGCACATCGGCATCGAAGCTCTGATCGGTTACCTGCTTGGCTGCGCTCATCTCGCGTGTTTCCTCTCTGGGGATCCGGGGGGCGGCCGGAACAGGTCAGCTTGCCGCCTGGGCGCAAGCGGTCTCGCGGTCACCGAGATGCAGCGCCACGCAATCGTCCCGGCTGCCGTGCGCGCAGACCTGAACCAGGCGCCTCAGCCGGCACTGAAGGGCCGCGAGCTCGGCGATCTGATCGCCGATCGTGGTGAGCTTCGCTTCGGCCGCCCGTGTGATGTCGCCCGTCGACCTGGCCTCGGCCGGGCCGAGGAGGTCGCCAATCTCGGTGAGCGTGAAGCCGAGCTGCCTCGCCCGCCTAATGAACGCGAGCCGCCACTGATCGGCCTGCCTGTATTCGCGGAATCCCGAGCCGCGACGCTCCGGCAACGCGAGCAGTCCCTTGCGCTGGTAGAAGCGCACGGTTTCCACACTGACGCCCGCCTCGGCTGCGAACTTCCCGATGGTCAAACCAGCCATGTCGCGAAGCTAGCATCCGTACCGAGGTACGGAGTCAAGCCAGCCGCATGGCTGGCGCCGTTACTGACTGAATCGGAATTCTGGACGCAAAAAACGGTTAAATGTCCAGACCCTGGTCAGGGTCCCTCGCCTATGATGGCCTAATTACGGATAGTTACAGCGCGAGCCGACGACGCGGCGACGCGGGGCAGACGACGGTAAGCGAGCAGACGATGACACAGCCTGGTGAAGTCGTCGCACGCGTCCCGCCGCCCGCTAGGGAACCCGGCCAGGCGGGCAACGGGTCGCCAGGAACGTCAAGAGATCGCGGACTATCAGCCTTTCGCCCGAACTCGACCAGCGTCGAAGCAGGGTTCTTCACGTGGGATATCGTGTCGGGCCAGGTCATTGGCGATCCGATGATCTACCAGATGCACGGCTTGCCGGAAGACCGGTCCGCCACGATCGACACGTTCCGATCCAGGATTCCCGAGTCCGACATGCCGCAGTTGCTCGAGGCAATTGAGCAGATGACCGCGTCGAATGGCACCTACCAGATCGAGTACCGGGTCAGGAGCGCGGACGGCAGCCTGCGGACAATGGAGGCGCGCGGCAGGATCATGCCAGGGCCGGACGGCCGGCCGGCGCAGATGATGGGCATGGTGGTCGACACCACCACCATGCGAGCCACGCGGGAAGCCGAGCAGCGGCGGCTGCGGGAGATGGCGGACCGCGCCCGGCGGATGCATGCGTTCACGGCCGCACTCGCCTCGGCGCTGACCGTCAACGCGATCATCGATGCCGCGCAAGCTGGCATCGGCGCTTTCGGAGCCGACAGCCTCATCCTGGTAGCCGAGCGTGACGGCCAGCTCAAGGTCGAAGCGTCCTGCGGCCTGGAGCAAGACGCCGTAGACGCGCTGAGCGGCCTGACATCCGACCGCCCGGCGCCGATCTCGGTCGCGATCCAGTTTGCGGCCCCGGTCTACATCAGCTCCCCTGACATCCTCGCCGAGGACTTCCCCCACCTGGCCGCGAGGCTCCGCGGCAGCGGCACCCAGGCCTGGGTCGCGCTGCCGGTCCGTGATTCACGCGGGCAGGTCGGCGCCTGCCTGTTCGGCTTCCCCGAGGCCCATGACTTCCCAGCGGAGGAGAAGGCGCAGCTCTTTGCAGCCTCCGCCTTGCTGGCCCTGTCGCTCGAGCGGGCGCGCATGCATGAGTTCCAGGGCGCGCTCGCAGCCGAACTCCAGCGCGGCGTGCTCCCCCGCGGCAGGCTGACCGCCTCCGGGCTCACGATCGCGACCCGATACCAAGCCGCCACATCCGGAGTGGAAATCGGCGGCGACTTCTACGATGTCGTCCAGCTCGTCGACGGCCGGGTGGCCCTCGTCATCGGCGATGTCGAGGGGCACAACCTGATCGCCGCGTCGCTGATGGGGCGGCTGCGGACGACCGTGCATGCCTACGCCCGCGAGGGCCACGGCCCTGCCGAGGTGATGGCCAGGGCCAACCAGTGGCTCGCCGACTTGAACAGGGACCCGGATCTCGCGCTGTTCGCGACGTGCTGCTTCGTCGTCGTCAATCCGGCCACCAGAGAACTGGCCATCTGCCGGGCCGGGCACCCGCCGGCGCTGGTCGTGCCCCCAGGCGGGCGGCCGAAGGTGCTCGACTGCGACGCCGGACTGCCGCTCGGGGTCGACGCCAACACCGAGTACGCGACGACGCAGACCCGGGTCGAGCCGGGCTCGATCCTGGTGCTCACGACCGACGGCCTCATGGTTGCGGACAGCGCAGACGAGAACAGCCTGACCTCGCTCATCGCCGTGCTGCCGCTCAGCTCGACCGAGGACCTCGAGGTGCTCGCCGACGACCTGCTGAGCCTGCCGCGCCGGCAGACCAGGCACGGCGACGACGTCGCCCTCCTGCTGGCCCGGGTCGAACCCGCGTCGGTGAACGGGACGGCCCGGGCGGGCTAAGTGGCAATCACGACCGCCCTGGCCGGACGGGCTTACCTGGTGACTGGCGCGAATGCCGGCATCGGCTATGCGACCGCGCTCGAGCTGGCCAGGCGAGGCGGCCGTGTGCACCTCGGGTGCCGGTCGCTGAGCAAGGGCGAATCGGCGGTCGCGGCGATCACCGCCGCTACCGGCAGCGACCAGGTGCGGCTGCTGCTCTTGGACCTCGGCGACCTGGCAAGCGTACGGAAGGCCGCCGACGAGTTCCTCCGGCTCGGCGAACCGCTCCATGTGCTGATCAACAACGCTGGCGTCGGCGGCGCCCGGGGGCGGACGGCCGACGGCTTCGAAATCCACTTCGGCATCAATCACCTCGGGCATTTCGCACTGACTTTGGCGCTGCTGCCGCTGCTGACCGATCACGCGCCCGCCAGGATCGTCAACGTTGCCAGCGACGCGCATTACCAGGCCAAGGGCATCAATTTCGGGGGATTGCGTAATCGCACGAAAGGTATTACCGGCCTGCCGGAGTACGCGGTCTCCAAACTCTGCAATGTGCTCTTCGCCGCCGAACTCGGCCGACGGCTGGCCGGCACCGGCGTGACCACGTATTCGCTGCATCCGGGCGTGGTCGCGTCGGAGATCTGGCGGCGGGTGCCGTGGCCCGCCAGGCAGGTCATGATTAGGCGGATGCTGACCATCGAGCAGGGCGCCGAGACGTCGTTGTACTGCGCGACCTCTCCCGAGGTGGCCGGCGAGTCAGGCAAGTACTACGACAGCTGCCGCGAGGTTGAGCCCAGCAAGGTCGCGACGCCGGAGCTTGCCGCGAGGCTGTGGGAGTACGGCACGACGTGGACGGCGGCGTGAGGGACCGGTCCGTCACCAGTGCTGCAGCGCCACGGGACCCCCGCTCAGGATGGTCCTGATCGCGAACGTGCTGTGCGCCTCGACGACGGACGGGATGGCCAGGATTTCGCCGAGCAGCAGCTGCTCGTAGCTGGCTAGGTCGGGCACGGCGGCCTCCACGAGGAAGTCGTCGTTGCCGGAGATCAGGTAGCACGCCACCACGGCCGGGATGGCGAGGAGCTGCCGCTCGATCCGCGACGACGTCTCCTGCGAATGGCCTTCAACCCTCAGGCCGATGAAGACGGTTAGGCCGAGACCGGCCCGCGCCCTGCTGACCTCCGCGTGGTATCCGGCGATGATGCCGCTCGCTTCCAGGGCCTTGACCCGCCGCAGGCAGGCAGACGGCGAGAGGCCGACGGCGTCGGCCAGATCGACGTTCGCGATCCGGCCGTCGCGCTGCAGGGTCGAGACGATGGCACGATCCACGCGATCGGGTATGTGCTCCGGCATGAAGCCAAGCCTATCACCTTCCTCACGCAATAATGTTGTGCATATGGGTCGCCCGAGCGTCATATTTGCCATCGCGTGCGAACCGGTTTCGGTCAAGCTGGGGACATGACGGAGCAACTCCTATCGCGGCGGCTGACCGCTGAGGGCAGGAACGGCGACCTGACGACCGCGAAGGGTGCGGCCCTGTACGTCGGCGCGCTTCTCGGTCCCGGCCTGCTGCTCCTGCCCGGGCTCGCGGCGGCCGAGGCGGGTCCGGCGTCCATCGTGGCCTGGCTCGCCCTGCTCGGCCTGTCCGGCATGTTCGCTGCCGTGTTCTCCGCCCTCGGCCAGCGGTACCCGCAGGCCGGCGGGATCATGGGCTACGTCGCCGCCGGCCTTGGACGGCGGGCCAGCAGGATCGCGGGCTGGTCGTTCCTGGGCGGCGTCGTGGGCGGCGCGCCGATCGTCTGCCTGATCGGCGCCAGCTACGTGGCGGGCTTCACCGGCGGCGGCCGGGCGATACGAGCGGCGATAGCTGCTTTGCTGGTGCTTGCGGTGCTAGCGCTGGCGGCCACGGGCCTGCGGGCCAGCGCCAAGGCGCAGGTGGTCCTGGTCGTCCTCCTGATCGCGGTGGTGACAGTGGCCGTCGGCGGGTCGGGCCGATTGGCTCAGATCGGCAACTGGAGGCCGTTCGCCCCGCACGGCTGGCTCTCCGTCGGTCATGCCGCGACGACCCTGATGCTGTCGTTCGTTGGCTGGGAGGCGGTCGCGCCACTGACTACCCGATTCGCGAAACCGTCCAGGCAACTGCCCAGGGTGATCGCCATCGCGCTTGCCGCCACGACCGCGCTGTACCTTGGCCTGGCAATCGCGACCATCAGCGTGCTCGGTCGCGGAGCGGCAACCGCAGTCCCGCTCGCCGACCTCCTGCGCGTGGCGATCGGCCCGGCGGGCACCGTGGCTGCGGCCGCCGCCGCGGTCGTGCTGACGCTGGGAGCGGTCAACGCTTATGTCAATGGCGCGGCTACGATGGCGTGGCAGCTCATCGGTCCGGCTCGGCAGCTAGCGGCAGAGCGGCAGGGCCAACGTGAGACGCGGCCGGGCGAGACGCGGCCGAGCGGGACCCAGCCGGGCGGGACACGGCCAGGCGGGACCCGGCGGCGCGGTCCGGAGCTGCTATTCCTCGCGGCGATCGCCGCGTCAGGGCTCCTCCTTATTACGCTGTACGGCCTGGGAATCGTGAGCATCGTGTCGCTGGTGGCGCTTCCCACCGCGCTGTTCCTTGCCGTGTATCTCGCCAGCATGCTGGCGGCCGCCCGCGTGCTGAGCGGTCGGGTCCGCGGCACGGCCATCACAGCGGTGCTTGCCGTCCTCGTCATGCTGCCATACTGCGGCTGGTCGCTGACCGCACCGGCAGCCATCGCGATGGTCCTCAGCTGGCCTTGGGCGCGGATCAAGAGACCCAAGGCTGATCAAGCAAAACGTCCTCCGTCTGACGGACGCAGGCCTGAGGATCCTAGCCGTGCCGGTCACGCGGCGATCCGAGACCCTCTCGTCAGGTCCGCAAGGTCCGGATACATCAACTCCCCCGTCGCGGCCTGCCGGGCGGAGAGCTTTGTTAGTTGACACTAACGTTCGTGCCTCCTAACATAAGGAACCGTTCAGCGCATAGCGAAGGGAGAGGATCATGGGTCAGCCAGTGGCGTTCTTCGAGGTGATCAGCCTTGATCACGAGCGGGCGCAGAAGTTCTACGGCGAGCTTTTCGGCTGGCTGGTGGCCGCGGACCCGGAGATGGGCGGGTACGGCCTGGTCGACACCGGCGCAGGCGAGACCGCTATCGGCGGCGGCATCGGGCCCGCTTCCGAACCCAGCGACGCGGGGGTCAAAATCTACGTGCGGGTCGATGACCTGGACGCGTACCTCGACCGCGCCGAAAAGCTAGGCGGCAGGCGGCTGGTCCCGCCCACCGATCTGCCAGGCGACTTCGGCCGTTTCGCCGTCTTCACCGACCCGGACGGCAACCAGGTCGGCTTGTGGGCCTGAGGCGACTTGATGAGCACAGCGCGGCAGGAGCGCGCGGCCGATGATGCGCTGCGCGCTATTGCCGAGCCCAGGCGGCGGGCGATCCTCCGGCTGGTCGCCCGCGACGAGCTGGCCGCGGGCGAGATCGCCGCGACGTTCGACGTCACTCGTACGGCGGTCAGCCAGCACCTGACGGTTCTGAAGAAGGCCGGCCTGCTGTCCGAACGGCGCGACGGCACCCGGCGGCTGTACCGAGCACGCGCGGACGGGCTCGCCGGCCTACGGGAATTCCTGGACGACATGTGGGCTGGCTCGCTGGATGCCGCCCGGCGGATCGCGGAGGCAGGCGAAGGCGCAGATGATGAACAGGCGACCAGCGCGTGATAACGGCCAGCGCGCCTTCAGGCTGCAAGAGCCAGCTGCCAACGCAATGGTAGGCGCTGATGGGCTCGATGCGCGCCGTGCGTGGCTGACCAGCTTCTGGGCCCTTGTGCTGTGGCGGTTCCGGGATCACGCGCACCGGGCGAGCGAACCGGCGACGAGCAGCGGTCGGCCGGAGAAGGAGGACAGGTGACTGCATCAGATGAGCCAGCCGACCGGTCTGGTGTCGCCGCGCTGCGGCGACCGCCGGTCCGCCAGGCAGTTCTGGTCCGCGCCAGCCGCCAGCACACGTTCGGCTCCTTCGTGGCGACCATCGGCGCATGGTGGCCGGTTCAGCCGTTCTCGGCTGGCAAGGACCGGGTGCGCGGTGTCACGGTGGAGCAGCGTCTTGGCGGCCGGATCTACGAGACGTGGCACGACGGGACCGAGGTCGACTGGGGCACGGTTACCGCTTGGGAGCCGCCCCAGCGTTTCGTGATGACCTGGACCGGAACTCCCGCTGCGACTGAGGTCGAGTTCACCTTCGCCGTGCTCGGGCCAGCGCTGACACGGGCGGCTGTCGAGCACCGCGGCTGGGACGCGCTGACCGATGAGCAACTCGCCGAGGACTGCGCGCTGCCCGGAGGCTACAGTTCCGGCGCGTACGCGGCTGGCTGGGCCACGATCCTGCAATGCCTGGCAGATTCACTCGCCGGAGTCTCCTCGTGAGCGGAGACGTGAAAGCGAACAAGGCACGCTCGTATCGCCTGTACGACGAGATCTTCGGCAAGGGGATCTTCGCGGCGGCAGATGAGCTGATGGCTGCCAACATCGTCAATCACGCGCCGGGGTTGCCGCCGGTACCAGGCACCGAGGGGATCAAGCGCCAGGCAGCGCTGCTGCGGACTGCGATGCCGGACCTGGAAGTGATTCTGCACGACCAGATCGGCGAGGGAGACCGGGTGGCCAGCCGGTGGACTGGGCGCGGCACGCACACCGGCCCGCTGAACTTGCCTGCCGGGTCGCTACCGGGCACCGGCAATGCCATCTCCTTCGATGAGATCAGGATCGACCGCCATGCCAGCGGGCGGATTGTCGAGTCGTGGTGGATACCAGACCGCTTCACGCTCTGGATTCAACTCGGCCTGCTGCCCGCTGCGGCGCCTGCGCACCCAACGACGTCCGGCTGATCTTGAATCAGCCTTCTGTAAGGATGTAATCGCTGCTCTTGTCAGGCGTCGAGCAGGTCGGGATGCAGCGCATGGGCACCAGCATTGAGCGCCTCGGTCTGGTCGGGAGACGCAAGGCATTCACGGCCGGTCAGCCGCGGCGGCCAACTTTTAGTGAGCTCTGACCCCAGCCCGGAAGACAGCCTCCACGTTCGTGACCGATCCGATGTCAGCAAGCGGGTCACCTCGGACCACGAACACGTCGGCGTCGGCCCCGGCGGCTATCCGGCCCTTCGCCCGCTCAAGCCCGATGGCTCTTGCAGAGATCGAGGTTGCCGCCCGGAGGGCTTGCAGTGGCGTCATCTCGAGCCGCTCGACCAGCGCCCTCAGCGCATAGGGCATTACGTCGTGCGGCTTACCCGGCGATACGCCAGCGTCGGTCCCAGGCACCATCGTCGCGCCAGCTCGGAACATCCGGCCGTGGTTAGCGACAATGGCAGCCATACGCCGGGCGATGGCGGGATGCGGCCCAATCCCGTTTGGCATATTGCCCACGGTGACACTGACCACCACGCCACTGGCCGCGATCCGGTCGAGCAGGGCCGGGTCGGCGTCCACTCCGTCAGCGGTGAAGAACGTGACATGTTCCAGCGTGTCGAAGCCCGCCTCGACAGCATCTGCGACGGCCTGGGCCCCGTGAACATGCGCGGCAGCGGGGAGGCCCGCGCGGTGAGCTTCGTCGACCACGACCCGAAGGGCGGCCAGGTCGTACTGGGACTCATGCGGCCGACTGCCAGCGGTCAGGTTGCCCCCACTCACCATGACCTTGACAACGTCGCAGTCCCGCTCAGCGCGCTCAAGCACCGCGGCCCGCAGGGCGGCCTCACCTTCGGCCTCGCCTCCCAGGAAGAAGCAGTGCCCGCCGTTGGTGGTGATGGGCGGACCAGACGCGACGATGTGCGGCAGCCCCGCTGACGGAGCGCGCCCGCTCAGCTTCAGCGACAGGTACTTCCGGTCACCCAAGTCGCGGACCGTGGTCACCCCTGCGTGCAGGGCCCGAATCGAAGCGGCCTCCATCTGATCCAACAGGGCGCTGTCGTCGCAAGCCGCCAACGACTTAACCACGTCGGCCGACGCATCGAAGGCAAGATGCACGTGAGCATCGATGAGCCCAGGCAGTACGCAAGCATCTGACCCGAAATCGAAAACTTCTGCCCCGTCAGGAGGCGTTGCCCCGCTGGTGTCCACGTCGCTGATCTTCCCGTCCTGGATGAGAACCGCGGCCTGGCCAAGCGAGCGTTCACCGTTGAACACTTGCCCTGCGCGCAGGACCAGCATGTGATTCGTCGCTGGAACTCCAGCAACGTGCGGGGACATAGCTGCCTCTGGCTTTGTCATCGCGTCGGCTCCTGGTTGTCGCAGAGTTCGGCTGTCAGCCTTGCATTCATGTCAGGCCCTCCCGATCGCCGCCTCAGCGGAGAGACGTTCAGCCCAGGATGACTCATCCCGTCCTGCAGCGTGAAGACGCAATCGGCAGGTTGTGGGGGTACAGCGAGAGGTTGACCACTGGGGGCGTCCCCTAAGTGCGCCTTGACCTCGGAGGTCATTGCTCCTTGAGGCCGCCGATGTTCAAAGATCCGGGCGAGGACGGCAGCAGGCCGGCCTCCGCCTCGCGGATGTACGCTTCCGGATCCTTATCCACAACAGGCACGCCTGCGTAGTTCCGCGCCTGGAAGGCAGCGAATGCAACGGCCAGGTCGTGCCGTTGCTGCAGTCCGGCGAGGCGGCGGAAATCAGTCAGCCCCTCGCGTTCCTCTTCCGCCATGTGATCGCTGTTAGCCAGGTTTGCCGCGGCGACGGCGGCAAACCATTCCTGGCTCCCGACGGGGTAACGCGCGGCCTCCCCGACAGCGTCCCTGATCTCGTTGTGGTCGCGGATAGCATCCAGGGTTTCCGCCTCGGCGCCGCTCTGGCGTCTTGCGGCCAGGCCAACCTGGAGCAGGGCGGGATAGAAGATTGCTTCCTCCGCGGCTGCGTGCAACTCCAGAAAAGCCCCGAGCCGCCCCCACACCGCCGAGAGTGTCTCCGTGTCCGCGCGGCTGACTTGTTCCAAGATCGCGAACAGCCGGCGTTGCTCATGGTGGTCATCGAGGATCAGCTGGGTAATGTCCACAGTTCCTCCTGGCCGGGTCTACGTCAACATCGGCGTGCTGACGCTAGCTGAGTATGTCAGCTAGCGCGGCCCGCGGCAGCGACAGCGTCCGCCGCCAGTCGACCGGGCCTGCGTGGCGACGGTCAGGGCATGTTACGGAACGGTAACGATTGCGGCGGAGGACGGCAACTAGCATGATCGCATCCGTGGCCATGGATGGTCATCTAGCCGCGCCCGCTATTCCCGGGGCGCACGAGGAAAGGTGCACGAAATGACAATGCGGGCGCTCGCCAGGCTCAGCACTCTGGTTGGTTCTGTCGCCGCGATCTCGGTCCTCGTCTCACCAGCAAGCGCGGCACCGCCTCCGCCTGCGGGGAACGACTTCGTCCAGACAAACCTGGTATCCAATCGCGCTGATCAGGGGGCGCAGATCGTGGACGCCAACCTGCTCAACCCGTGGGGCCTGGCCTTCGGCCCGACTACCCCGCTGTGGGTAGCGGACAACAACGCCGGGGTTGCGACCGTCTACGGCGTGAGCCCTGGCGGTACCACGGTGACCAAGCTGAACCTCACTGTCAGGCTGAAGAGCGCCCGCAAGGCAACCGGCGACGGGCCAAGCCCGACTGGCCAGGTCTTCAACCCGACCAGCGGCTTCGTCGTCCACTCCATGAAGGGCAGCGGTCCGGCCCTGTTCATCTTCTCCTCAGAGTCGGGGCGGATCATCGCATGGAGCCCGATGGCCGACCCGATCTCAGCGGGCATGTCGACCGGCCAGGTGGAGTTCAGGTCGCCGACCGCGGTCTACAAGGGACTGGCGATAGGCACCGCTGGCCACCGCACATTCCTGTACGCCACCAACTTCCATGCCGGAACGGTCGACGTATTCAACAGTCACTTCCGCAAGGTGCACCTGGCCGGGAGGTTCCGTGACCCGCGTATCCCGAGGCACTACGCCCCGTTCGGAATCCAGGCCATCGGCGGTCGGCTTGTTGTGACCTTCGCCAAGCAGGACGCGACAAAGCACGACGACGTGGCCGGTCCAGGTCACGGATTCATCGACGTATTCACCACCTCCGGCAGGCTGGTCAAGCGCCTGGCCTCGCGCGGCACGCTCAACTCGCCGTGGGGCCTGGCTCTGGCCCCGGCCGGGTTCGGCCGCTTCTCGCACAAGCTGCTCGTCGGCAACTTCGGTGACGGGCGGATCAACGGATTCAACCCCATAACCGGGCAATTCATTGGCCGCCTACACGACACCAAGGGCGAGGCCATCAGCATCGACGACCTGTGGGGGCTGCGCTTCGGCACCGCCACGACAGGCGGCACGCACACGCTGCTGTTCAGCGCCGGCATCAACGATGAGAAAGACGGCCTGGTCGGCTCGATCAACGCCGCACACTAAGCGAAAGGCCCCAAAGCGCGCCTGAACCGTTTCAGGACGTCGCTGCTGGTGGCAGGTGCGCCGGGTCACGCCAGGCTCCCTCCTTGCGTGACCCGGCCACCGTAGTACCGGGTTGACTCCAGAACCACCGGCGGGTGCCTCCCGGCCCGGGCTATCTGCCGCGCAGCTCCGGCGGGCTGTTCGTGATCCGCGCGGTCTCCAGCTTCCGGCCATCGCCGGTCATCCGCACCAGGACGCAACGGCGCCGGTGCAGGTCAATCCCGACGACCTCCCGGCCGTCGTAGGCTTCGGTCATAAGGGCCTCCCAACCGGGTGGAGACGGATGCATGCAACTTCCAGCATCCGCCAGGAGCGGAGGCCCGCTCCTTCATCGCATCAGTGAGCCGGCCCTGAAGCGCGCTCGGGGCATTGACGTGCCGCGGTGTGCTTTGGTCGTGTGCTATTCAGGTCCGATGTTCCGCAGATGTTGGCTGACCGGGGCATTGGTGATTCGGTAACCGCCAGGCCGGTCGAGGACTACATCCGTGAGTACATGGACCGGAAACGGCGCACTCGCCAATAGACCTCACTCCGCATCCGAACTGTCAGCTTGGGAAGGCAGTGGCCTTCCGAGGCCACTGCCTGCTGACACGCTGGCCTGCGGCTACGCGGGCTACCGGCCGTGAGTGCCTGCTTGTCTCCGCGAAGCCTCATCCGATCAGGCATGCAGCGGGCACGGTGTCCTCGCCCCAGCACCAGAGATCCTGAGTCCTGAGGACAGGCACTCGCTTCAGGACGGCTCTGGCCGGTAGATATGGAGCGCCCCTCTGCCGTGCGCGTCCCGGTCTCGGATTGCCACCCCTACTACCGGTTTGCCGACCGCCCTGGCTGTGGCGAGGATCGTCAGGAACTCAGCGCTGTCGGCGGCGGCCAACTTGCCCAGGCGGTCTTCATTGATGTAGATCTCGACATTCTTCCCGTCGTCGCCGTCAGCCTCGGCGAGCATGACGAAGATCTCGCTGAAGTCTGGCGCTGGCCGGTTCCATGTCGGCGCGAGACTGTGCTGGGCGTCCGGGTCGAGTATGACGTCTGCAGGTGGCCGGGAATGGTCGTACCGGATTTCCAGCGGTTCCCGGTCCAGGGTCATGTTCGGCCCGGGCATCTGGAACTGTTCCTTGATGTCGTGTACGGCTTTCCGCCACCGGCTGGAAAGGCCGCCCAGCCAGTCACTCATTGCATCCTCCTGGACCGAGCTGGACGCTGGCATCTAGCACTGGGAAACAAGACCCCGGGCCTGCGTCTTCGGCGGCCAGCATCCGGCCGCCCACAAAGACCGTCGCGGTGGCGGGTGCATAGCCGGTAACTTACCGTCGCTGCGGTGGCGACGCGTCAAACCTGCCGGGGCACGGTCCCGCCGGGATCGTTGATCACGTCCATCCCGGAGTGCGCGGGATTGTCTGGCGTCGTCGCATACGCATCGAGCAGGGGGACGCTGCCTCGTCGATGCAGGCGGCCGGCACGGCGAGATAGGCCCAGTCGAAGTCGGTGTCGGTGCACACGCACAATGCCCGGTCCTCGGGCCACCAGTAGTTCGGCTCGTCGGGAAAGTCGCCGTACCCGCTGTGCGGCCCGTGCAGCAGGTAGAAGTCCCGCAGCGAATGCGAGATCGTGGGCGCGTGCTTGAATGCCGCCTCGTTGCGGTTGCCGAACCCGTTCCACAGCAAGAACCAACTGCTCGGCGAGGACGTGTGCCGGGTCAGGATGGGCAGCAGCGCGGCGAACTGCTCGCCGGACAGCGAGCCGACGCAGGTCTCGTTCTCATCGTCCCCGGCTGGGCCCGCCAGGATGGTCTCCGGCTCCATCAGGGCATGCGCGACCCGGCCGTGCCGCCAGGCCATCTCGGTCCAGGTGATCGCCTCCTGGTCACGTTCCCCCGTCGACGACGATGTCGTCACCGGCGAACGGGAAGAAGATGCGGGCGTATGCTTCGAACCCTTGCGGCGCGAGGGCGCGGACCTGATCGCTAGCCTCGGCCAGCAGCGGAGCGATCCACGCCGCCGGACTCAGATCCGCCTGGACCACGAGCTCGCTGTTCCGAGTCGGAGGCCAGGCATGGGCGTCACGCCACCTCGCGTATTCGCGGCGCGACATCCTCGAGCCGTACGCCATAAACGGAGCACTGTCACGGTACCGGCGCCGCCAGAACCTCACCAGGACAACGTACAACCGCTGACGCTAAGCCCGCGGATTTCGGGCCGCAGAGTCCTAAACCCTGGGGTATTCCCGGCCTGGATGCAGCCCGCGCCGAACCCGGCGGCGAACGGGCCTGTCCGCCCCGATCGTCTGCTGAATCCAGAATTG
>Ga0070707_100002794_pt1 | contig 16614 bp, 21 predicted proteins | sample KBSK5502metaG_FD_65468 | JGI IMG/M metagenome (GOLD analysis project Ga0070707, IMG submission 65468) | Corn, switchgrass and miscanthus rhizosphere microbial communities from Kellogg Biological Station, Michigan, USA - KBS K5-50-2 metaG | ecosystem: Host-associated > Plants > Roots >... | reverse complement strand
TGGTTTTCCGATTGAGGACGAAAAGGAAAACCACCCCGTCTGCGCGGAACAAGGTAGCTTCGCGACTTCTTATTTGACCGCGCAGCCACCCCTCCTTGCGGTGATGCAAGGAGGGGAATAAGCCTCAGCGTACAATTCGTTCACACCTTCTTCAGCCGGCGCCTACCGCTGATCGGAAACGATAACGCCGCCTTTGATCGTGAGCTTCGTCTTGAGCATGTTCCAGTAGCCTTCAAGCGGATTGCCATCGAGGATGACAATGTCCGCGAGCTTCCCGGCTTCCAGCGTCCCAAGCTGATCGCTCATTTCGATGTACGACGCCGTGTTGGGTCCCATGAGTTTGATGATGTCCTGCATCGAGAACATCAGGTTGAGCGATTTCAGTTCGTGCGCGAGTCCGGCTTTGGCCAGATAATTCGTGTCCGCGCCATAGCCAAAAACGATACCCGCATCCCAGGACGTGCGCGCATTCACAGCCTTGTAGCCGGCTTCACGGCCGCGACCTTCCCCATCGATAATGGCTTCGGGCCATGCCTTGCCGTCTCGGAAGCGCGGCTTGTTGTCATTGGCGAACACGCCAAAAACGGGAACTCCAAAACCGATGCACGATAGCTGTTTCACTCCGGCAGCCGCCACGCGCTTCGCGTCTTCTTCCGCGAACCAGCCGAAATGCGGCGTGTGGACCAGCTTGACGACACCGGCATCCACCGCTGCCATCATTGCCTGAGGGCTGACCGCGTGGATCTGAATCCAGACGCCGACTTTCTTCGATTCATCCACCATGGCGCGGAGGTTCTCGATTTCTTTGGCCGTGGGACCCGGCTTGGGCGTGAGTGCCATCTCGCCGATGAATTTGATTCCCATCGCCGCCTGTTGTCGAACGTCGGCGCGCGCCTTCTCTGGAGTGCTGTTCGCGATGTCGATTCTGCCGGAGGGGATAATGCGCGGTCCCTTGATGAGGCCCTTTTCGATGTGGGCTCTGAGAGTGATGTTTCCCTCTGCAGGACCGCCGCCGGACAGCACCGTCGTATAACCTGCATCGAGCAGGTCCTGCATCTGCTCCTTTTCATTCGGGCCTGTGTTGACGTGCCGATGCCCATCGATGAAACCCGGCATTGCCGTCATTCCATGCACATCGATCATCTGCACGCCATTTGCGTTCGCTGCGCCCGCGCCGACCGAAACCAGCTTCCCGCCACGAATGACGATCGAACCGCGATCGATCACGGTTCCATTACCGACGATGATCCGCGCGTTCGTGATCACCAGGTCCTGCGCCGCGACATAACGCGGCATACCGGCAGTCCAAAGCAGAGCAAGGACGCCCAGGGCAAGCAGCTTTCTCATTTTGTCGAAATCCTCCATATTCGTCGCGAAAGAGGATATACAATGTGGCCGAGCATCCACTATGCAATATTCAAGCGGCCGCCAGCTTCTCCAGATCCCCGGTCCCACGAACGTTCCGGAGCGTGTGTTACGCGCGATGGCGCGTCCCACGATCGATCATCGCGGGCCGGAATTCGGCCGGATGGCCCAGGACCTTCTCGAAGGTCTCAAGGAAATTTTCAAAACGCGATCGAAGGTCATCGTCTTTCCGTCATCGGGTACTGGAGCCTGGGAGGCAGCGCTGGTCAATACACTATCGCCGGGCGATCGAGTGTTGATGTTTGAGACGGGCCAGTTTGCCATCCTGTGGAGCCAGGTGGCATCGAAGCTTGGTCTGGACGTCGATCTGGTTCCCGGAGACTGGCGTCACGGTGTCGATCCGCAAATCGTCGAAGCCAGACTCGCTGACGATCACGATCACAAGATCAAAGCCGTTTGCGCTGTGCATAACGAAACATCGACGGGCGTCACCAGCCGCGTAGGCGAAGTGCGCAAGGCGATGGATCGGGCGGCGCATCCGTCGCTGCTGCTCGTGGATGTGATCTCCTCGCTCGGCTCGATTGATTTCCGGCATGACGAGTGGTCCGTGGATGTCACGATCTGCTGCTCACAAAAAGGACTGCTGCTGCCGCCCGGACTTGGTTTCAATGCGATCAGCGAAAGGGCGCTGGCCGCTTCGAAATCTGCGCGGCTTCCCAGGGCGTACTGGGATTGGGCTCCGATGCTTTCGCAAAACGTCAATGGATTCTTCCCCTACACGCCGGCGACGAATCTGCTTTACGGCCTGGTGGAATCACTGCAGATGCTGCGCGAAGAAGGCCTGGAAGACGTTTTCGCGCGACACAGGCGACATAGCGAAGCGACGCGGCGCGCCGCCCGCGCGTGGGGCCTCGAGATCGTGGCTGTCGAGCCTGCTGAATACAGCCATTCGCTGACCGCGCTATTCACTCCTGCCGGCCACTCCGCGGACGAATTCCGCCAGGTTGTGCTCGATCATTTCAATATGCCGCTCGGCACCGGTCTGGGGCGTCTGCAAAATAAGATCTTCCGCATCGGTCACCTCGGCGACTTCAACGATCTCATGCTCGCGGGCACTCTGAGCGGCGTCGAGATGGGACTCGAGCTGGCCGGCGTGCCTCATCAAAAAGGTGGCGTCGCCGCCGCTCTCGACTACCTGACACATGAACGAAATCGAAAGGCTCGAGTTCCAGCTCAGACGGTCGTTTGAGGGTGAGTCCTGGCACGGACCGAGCCTGCTCGAGGCCCTTGCAAACGTCACACCCGAATTTGCATCCGCGCGTCCGATTGCGAATGCCCACACGATCTGGGAAATCGTTCTCCACTTAATCGCCACATATAACCTCGTACTGCGGCGGATGCACGGCAACGCATCTCCCCTGACTCCTGAGGAAGACTGGCCACGGGTTCCATCGGCTTCATCGTCATCGTGGCACGAAACCATCGAGAAATTACGCGAAATCAACGAGCAGCTTTGCAAAGAAGTTGCGGGGTTCAATCCGGAAAAACTCGATCAGTCGCTTGCAGGAGCGTCCTCCTCCGCGTATACGCAATTCATCGGCATCACCCAACACAACGTCTATCACGCCGGCCAGATCGTGCTGCTGGCCAGGGCACTCAAATAAGCCGGCCGGTTCATTCATGATCTATTCGTAAAATTCCGGCGCTTTCTTCAGCTTCGCGACCGCGTTGAAGTCATGCTGAATCCAGAGCTGGGCACCGGTCTTCTTGAGAAAATCCTCGACGGCCGCTCGAGAGGCTACCGTTTGCTGGGCATTGAACTCCGTCGTGGGAATTTTCTTGAGCTTGCGCTCTTCCGGATAGTGGTAGAGATCGCCGCTCAGCACAACCGGACCTGTTTTTGCGAGTTTCAAAAACAACACCTGATGCGCAGGCGAATGGCCCGGCGCGGCCTTGATCACCACGGTTCCATCACCAAACACATCGTAATCGTCCTTCGTGATGATGGTCGTCTTCGCATTCTTCAGCGCGCTGAAATTCGCAGGTTCCGTACGCGGAGATGGCGGATCGGAGAACATCGTGTCGCGTTCAGCCTGTCGCACGAGCCATGTGGATTTCGCGAAGAGGTTGCCGTTGCCCACATGGTCCCAGTGAAAGTGGGAGAACGTCACGTAGGTGATGTCGGCGGGCGTGTACCCGACTTCCGCTAACTGCGCGGCCAGGGGCTTCATCATCGTTGCGTATCGCAGAGTGCCCGGTCCGCCGCCGCTCTTGAATGCCGTGTCGGGGACGGCCCCGGTGTCCCACATCAGCGTGCCCCTCGGATGCGCGACGAGGAAACACGGAACAGACATCATGGTCGTCGCGAGTTCTTCCTTTTTGAGCTGGTACGGTGACGTATCGGGAATGTCCAGCTTCCCGCAATCAAAGACATATAGACGAACCGACTTCGGTGGCTGTGCTTGGCGTTGTTGGCCCATGGCGAACGACGCGATCGTCACCATTGCAAAGACGGCAAGTCGAAGAGGCCGGGACAAATAATTCATTCTCTGCTCCTTTTTTGAGTAAACCATTTTGCCCGACATTACGTCTCTAAGACAGGAAACTTTGAAACTTTTCTCCGGCCGCTCCCGTAGATGCTGATGAGAACGTGAAAGGAAGGAAAAGATGATGTCCGCTACAGCCGTACCGTCCGATACAACGTGGTTGCAGGCACCGGATTACGAAGTCCTGCCGCTAAACAGCATGCTCACAGGACGTGTGCCAGAATTGAAGCGTGCGCTGCAATTGGGAATGCCTGCGTATGCGGATCTGAGTCGCCACAATTTCTACGATGTCGAGCTTACCAACGGCTGGGCGTATATCCATATCCGCGACGATAACCGCACGGTTTACCTGGTTGCTTACTCTCACGCGTAATCTGAAGGGGTGCTCCACGAAGCACCCCTCACACACCTACTGCGAAAGCGTGAATACGATCCCCGTTTGAAAATTCGTACCGGTAGTCCACGATCCCCCAGTCGCGGTGAGCTGGCCAAAATGGAAACTCATGCGGCTCAATTCGAACTTCCATGCCATCGTATCGCCGATTGGAATATCCACACCGCCACCGTATCGCACCGCGAAGGAACTGGAGCCGTAGTAGGACGTCGATGAGGTGAGATAGCCAAACCCAATGGAGGCGAGGCCGTAGGGCACGACCTTTGCGGCGCGATACATCGCCTTACCACCGATGAAGTCCGCGATCATGGTCGTGCTGTTGCCCAGGCTATAAATACCCATGTAATTGCTGACGCCAAGGCTCCGAGTAAAGTTGAATCCCGTTTCATTGGCGAAACCGGAATGATGCGCGGTTTCGCCGGTGAGCTGCCCCGTGATGGGGTTGAATTTTCCGAGATCGATCAGGTTCAGATTCGCGTACCCAAGCGATGTCTGAATCTTCGGATAGTCATCCTGCGCCAGCAGGGGCACAGCACACAGCAAAACCAGGGAAAGAAGAGCGGCGACCTTCACCATAAAATCTCCTGTTTGCCCTCTCGATGATTGACGACCCGCGCCATGACGAACAAAAAATCGGAGAGCCGGTTTAGATACTCGATCACGTTTGGATTCACTTCCACCTTTTCCGAAAGACTGACGACACGGCGCTCGGCACGCCGGCAGACGGTTCGCGCAACATGCAGCAGCGCACCACCGTTGCCACCGCCTGCGAGTATGAATTGACGCAGGGGCGGCAGTTCCGTTTCAAAACCGTCGATGGCCGTTTCGAGCGCTCGAATGCGTTCCTCAGGGATCTGAAACTTGGCGCGGCTCTGATTTTTGAAGCCGGGGTCCGCGAGCTGTGCACCAACGGAAAACAGATCCTTCTGAACCTCCGCGAGCATAGACACAAGTGCGCCGTCTTTCAAGAAAGATGCTGCGGCGCCGATGAAGGAGTTCAATTCGTCTACGTCGCCGTAGGCTTCGACGCGGTCGTCATGTTTCCGGACCTTCGTACCGTCGAACAGGCGCGTGTCGCCCCGATCGCCGGTCTTTGTGTAGATCTTCATTGAGGCGGAGTTTCCTGAGGGAGCCAGTAGCGTTGGAATTCCTGAAGGTGCGTCAGCGTCTTGAAATCGCGCATGCGATCCAGGTAAACCTTGCCCATCAGATGATCGAACTCGTGCTGGATGACCCGCGCCGTGAACCCTTCGGCGGTGAGCTGAAGTCGATTCCCGTGACGATCCATCGCATCAACACGAAGCTTCCGCCAGCGCGGCACTCGGCCGCGCAATTCGGGAATGCTGAGGCAGCCCTCCCAATCCTCGATGAGCTCTTCATCGAGGATCGTGACATCGGGATTGACCAGCACCGTCATCGGAATCTCGCCGCGCGAGCCGTGACATTCCATCACTGCGATCGATAACGATTCGTGCACTTGAGGAGCAGCAAGTCCCACGCCGGTGTACTCCACCATGGTCTGCATCATGTTGTCGATGAGCGTCTGAATCGCGGGGCTCGACAGCGCCTCCCTGGGCACACGCTGGGATTCCATGCGTAACACGGGATGTCCAAGGCGGGAGACCTTCAGAATGGACATGATTGTTAAGTGCGGGTCGTTTCGTAGAGCTTCTTGCTGAGAGGATGTTTGAAACCCACGCGCCGGACGTGAATGACCTCCGCAACGATCGCGACGGCAATCTCTTCCGGCAGCACCGCGCCGATATCCAGTCCGACCGGCATGTACACACGCTCGAGGCGCTCGCGCGGAATCCCTTCGGATCCGAGTTGCTCGACAATCGAGCGGATCTTGCGTTTGCTGCCGATCATGCCGATATATCGCGCATTGGTCTGCACAGCCCAGCGCAGCACGTTCTGATCTTCCTGATGACCGCGGGTGACGATGATGATGTACGTATTCTCTGTGGGAACGATTTCTTCAAATGCCTGCTCGAAGCTTTCCGAATAAATCGTCTCGGCTTCGGGGAAACGTTCGGCGTTCGCATAGACGGGGCGGTTATCGACGATCGTGTTCCGGAAACCCGCAATGGTGGCAATTTTTGAAACCTGTGTGGCGATGTGGCCTGCACCGAAGATCACCATTTTCGGCGTGGGCAGGATAGGTTCGACGAAAATTTCGACCTTGCCGCCGCAAATGAGGCCGCTCTCGGCCATGGATTCATCGGTCAGATCGAAGCTCATGACTTTCGATTTCTCGTCCCGAATGACGTCCTGAGCGGCGGTCCAGACCTCGGCTTCGACGCATCCGCCGCCGACGGATCCCAGAGTCGATCCGTCGTCGCGAATCAGCATCTTGGCGGACTGGAAGCTGGGCACCGACCCGCGAATCTGGACGATTGTGGCAAGGGCAGCCTTCCGCCCCTGCTGCCTCATTTTCTGGATTTCGTCGAAGATGTCTATTTCCATAAGCCGCTCAGTCTAACATATTTATTGACTTTGCTCGTACCGGTCCCGTAGACTCCCTTACTTTTTATGCCAGCGATCCAGATACCGAAGTCTGTGCAAGAGGTCCTCAAGCTGATTGCAAAACATGGCAAGCGCTCGGTGCTCGTCTCGGGCGTAGACCCAGGAGGCGATCGTTTGCCGCCGGGGAAGATTGTCATCGACCTCACTGCCGTCGCGCCGCTCCATGAAATCGAGCGGAAGCGAGACAAGGTCACGATCGCAACCGGCCTGAACCTCGGGCGCCTCGCGCGCGACGCGGTTGGCGAGAATGGATTGCTTCGTCAGGCCGCATCGATCATTGCGAACCCCCTCGTCCGCAACCGAATCACTTTTGTCGAGGCGCTTGACCCCGACTCTCCTTACTTCGATATTACGACTCCGCTCGTTCTTCTTGAAGCCAAGGCTCGGTTGCAGAGCCCGTCGGGCAAGCGCACGCTCAACATTCGCGATTTCCTGGAATACGCAATTAAAGGCTTGAAGAAAGGTGAACTGCCGACCGCAGTCGAGTTCTCTACGCTGGCTCCCGCTGAAAAAGTCGGTTTCTTCCGCGTCGCGCGGATGGGCGGTAAAGGAAGCGTTTCAGCTGCAGCAAAGATGAAACTCGTGCGGATGGTCTGCGTGGACCCGGAGATTGTCGTCTCGAGCCTAACGCTCATACCTCTTCGCGCGAAGCTCGCCGAAAAGGAGATTGCAGGAAAGCCCGCGAACGAAGAGTCCATCAAGAAGGCTTCGCAGATTGCTGCGCAGGAAATCCTCGAGCAGGCGGAGACGGATAATGCCTACGAGCGCACGCTCATCGAAATCACCGTCGCGCGGACGTTGCGCAGCATCATGGAAGGGTCCATCCCGGTTTAAAGCAGGAAAAATTAGCCACAAAAAGGCACAAGAGTCACAAAAATATTTTGTGAATTTTGTGCCTTTTTGTGGCTAATCTTCCCCGTGTCTTTGTGGTTTAAATCACATTTCGTTTTTCGCGGATACTCGGCACGTGGATGGTTTCGAGGACTTCAGCCGTGGTCAACAGCCGGTCGGATTGCTTGGCTCTGTTATAGATGGCGGTAACTCGCTCTTCGGTTGCCTTGATTCCCCGCTTCTCCAGCCAGAAGATCACGTTCGATTTTCCGCTCATCGGGCCGATATCGATGATTTGCTCGAGACCGAAGAGATGTGAAGGCACGCCGGAGTAGACCGTATTCGCGAGTTCCGTCTCGCCTTTCTTGAAGGCTTTGATAACGGCGGCGGCGTGAACGCCGGTCGCGGTGCGAAATGCATCCGAGCCGAAAACCGGATAACCTGGAGGAATTGTGATGCGGCACGCCCGCGAAGCGACTTCGCAATATTCCTTGAGCTTGATCAGATCCTGATCGATGGCGCCCAACAACTTTAAATTCACCAGTACCTGATCCATCGGTGTATTGCCTACCCGCTCTCCAATACCAAGCGCGCAACCGTGAATGACATCCGCTCCAGCCTGTACGGCCGCAAGGGAATTGATCACGCTCAGCCCGCGATCGTTGTGTCCATGCCAGCTGATCATGATTTCCTGCCCTGAAGGCCTCACGATCTCATCGATGACGAATCTCACAAGCGCCCTTGCGCCGGCAGGTGTGGCGTGGCCCACCGTGTCCGTCAACACGATGTGCCGCGCTCCGCAATTGATGGCCGTCGTGTAGAGGCGCTTGATCGTTTCGGGAAAAGCGCGCGTCGTGTCTTCGGTGACGTACATCACCGGCAGATTGCGCTTCATCGCGTAGCTGACGGCTTCTTCGGTTCGCCGCATCAGATCGTCCATCGTCCAGTTCTCGACATACTGGCGGATCATGCTCGAACCAAGGAACGTGGCGGCATCGATCGTGACGCCGGTTTTGTCGGCGATGTCCAGAATGGGATCGATGTCCTGAATCGTCGTGCGCGCTGCGCAATTCGGCCGGATTTTCAGGCGGCTTCGAGCGATTTCCTGTGCGAGAGCGAGCGTGTCGGCATAAGCGCGAGGTCCGGCGCCGGGCAAACCGATGTCGAGCATCTGGATGCCGAGGTCTTCCATGAGATGCAAAAGATGGATCTTGTCTTCAATGGCAGGGTCGGAAACGGTAGGCGATTGCAACCCATCGCGAAGCGTTTCGTCATCCAGCAAAACGCGTTTATCCGTGAGGGTTTCGGATTCCCCGATCAGATTCCAATCGTAGACCAGCTTTTGCCGATCCGGCATGGCCGCCTCCCATTCTTTTAGCGTCGGGCCTTTATTTATGCTGCGCCCTATCGGGCTTGCGCTTCGCGCCGCCGGCCTACAGTTGGTACACCGCTTTGCTTGAGGCTGCGCCCTATCGGGCTTGCGCTTCGCGGCGGCCTCTTTGATGGCGATCGGCCGGTTCCCCCACGCTGGCACGACTATTTTTTCGCTATAGCGTATGGACTCTCGTCGACGTAAAGCGTCTTGCATTTTTGGCACCGAAATACGATTTTGCCCGGTCCGGCCTGCTTCCTGGCCTCGGCATCCATTTCGGTCACGTTCTTCAGTTTCCCGCCGCAATAGGGTTCTTTTGGATCATTTGTAGGTATATTGCACACCGTCTGGCGTGGTGCCTTGGGTTTCACGTCGTTGACTCTCCTCGCGGTTGATTATAGCGCGGTGGCATTGGGTGGCACTTTACCCCCACTTGAGCTTGCCCCGCAGAATATCAAAGTAGTCCTTGTCGCCGTGGCCGTCAAGCTCGTGGCCCCGGCGGATTTCTCGATGGCGATCCGATCGTCTATCTCGAGCTTCAGGCCCACCTGCCCGTCGATGGTAACCTGCACGTCATCCTGGTCCGAGCGCAGCATGATTTCGATTTTGACGCCCGGCGGCAACACGATCGGACGATTGGTCAGGGTGTGGGAACAAATCGGCGTGACGATCATGGCGTCCATGGTCGGAAAAACGATGGGACCGCCGGCCGAAAGGTTGTATGCCGTTGAACCGGTGGGCGTCGCGACAATCAGGCCGTCGGCGCGGAACTTTGAAACGTAGTGTCCGTCGACGTGCGGTTCGAGTTCGATCATCCGGGAAATCGCGCCTTTATTGATCACCACATCGTTCAGGGCGCGAAAGGCAGCGATGCGCTTCTTCTTCCGCGACACTTCAACATCCATCATCATGCGATGTTCTGTGATGAAATGTCCCCCCAACACGCGCTCGATCGCCGGATACATCTCTTCAAGGGTGACTTCGGTAAGGAAGCCCAGCCCTCCATGATTCATTGCCAGGATTGGAATCTGCCGGTCACCGAGGAGCCGGGCGGCCGCCAGCAGCGTGCCGTCACCGCCAACAACGACCGTCAGATCGGCCCTGGACGCGGCTTCAGGATCCAGAGATGCTCCGATCTTTTTGCTCCTGAACCACTCCAGGAGCTCTATCGCTACTCTTGCGACGTCCGGTTGTTTGGGCTTCGTAACGATGATGACGTTTCGAACGTTCATACTTTTTTGAAAAGCACGAAGAACTCGCGATTCCCTTCCCGGCCCGTGATGGGTGACTCATGCGATCCGGCGAATTGCAACCCTGCGCTTCGGCCGGCCTCGACGACCTTTTCAATTGCGGCCTGCTGCAAACCCGCATCACGCACAATGCCGCCCTTGCCGACATGTTCGCGCCCGACTTCGAACTGCGGCTTTACGAGCGCGAGACACTCGCCACCGGGTTTCAGCACTGCGGGAATTCTCGGCAAAAGCACTGTAAGGGAGATGAACGAAGCGTCAATCGTGACGAGGTCCACGGCCTCGCCAGGGTGGTGCGGCTCGAGAAACCGGGCGTTCAACTCGATCATTCGAACTTTGGAATCGTTGCGCACTTTCCAGTCGAGTTGGGTGACATCGACATCGAGCGCATAAACGCGCGCGGCGCCATTCAGAAGAAGAAAATGGGTAAACCCTCCGGTTGACGACCCGACATCGAGACAAACTTTGCCGTCAACACTGAGGCCAAAGGCCCGGACGGCGCCTTCAAGCTTCACGCCGCCGCGACCGACATACGGGTGCAGTGCCTCTTTGAGACGGATATTCGCGTTCTCCGGCACGGACATCCCGGCTTTGGTCGCAGGTTCTTCGTCGACGAGAACATTGCCGGCCATGATCAGCGCTTGTGCTTTTTCGCGGCTGTCGACCAATCCGCGTTCGACAAGCAATCGATCGATTCGTTTCTTCACTCGTTAATAGCTGCGCGTTTCAAGGTAATCGCAGAAGTCCAGCAACAATCGAGCGCGGTGCCCCAGCGGGGACAGCGCCTCTCTGGCGTCTTCCATCAAATGATGAGCGATATCGCGAGATTTTTCGAGTCCGTGGATTCCGGGATAAGTGGCTTTCCCTTCATCGCGATTGCTGCCGTCGGTCGCGTCGAGGATGTCGTCGATGACTTGAAAGGCGAGACCGATGCGATCGCAGAACGTGCGAATGCGTTCCAGATCCGAGTCGGGAGCTCCGACCAGATAAGCGCCAATCCAGACGCTCGCACCGATGAGCGCGCCGGTCTTGGACCGGTGAATGGATTCGAGCTGCTTTTCGGTCGCCGGAGTTACTTCAGCCTCGATATCCAGAACCTGGCCGGCGATCATTCCATCCCGACTGCCGGCCGCGCCACCGAGCGTCGAGATCGCGCGCAGCATCCGTTCGGCAGGAAAATCTTTCGAGCCGGCCAGGACCTCAAACGCGAGTGTGAGCAACGCGTCGCCGGCGAGAATGGCGATGGCCTCATCGAATTGCTTATGACACGATGGTTTGCCGCGGCGCAGATCGTCGTCGTCCATTGCCGGAAGATCATCGTGAATCAGCGAATACGAGTGGATCATTTCAATTGCCGACGCGACACGCAGAACCGGCTTCCAGTCATCTTTATAAGCCGCAAACGCAGCCACACAAAGGCATGGCCGGATGCGCTTGCCGCCATCGAGGGTGCTGTAGCGCATTGCCTGATGGATCCGCTCGGGAGAAGCCGTTTCAGGAGGGAGCAATTGGTTCAGTGTGGCGTCGACGGCCGGACGTACGCGGTCGAAGAATGCACTGAGTTCACTTTTCATTTTCGGACTCGAATGGCACCGCGCGCGGCTGGCCGGAACTAGTCTTCAGCAAAATCTCGACTCTCCGTTCTGCTTCTTCGAGTCGGGTATGGCAAAACCGCGACAGCTTGATGCCTTCCTCGAACAACTGCAGTGCCGAATCGAGCGACAATTCTCCATTTTCCAACTTTTTTACGATCTCTTCGAGTCGTTTCAGTGCAGTTTCGAAGTCCGGAGCGTCCGACATCGTCAGGATTGTATTTGACCTGATACTATAATGAAAGATCGCCATGAAAGTTTTTGTAACTCTCCTGCTCGCTGTTGTCCTTACGAGCTGCGCGCCCAGACCTGAGCCGGTCCTGGATCAGGCAACCGTCGTCGCAAAGAACGCATCGCTCCGTTTGAAAAACAGTTCGACGTCCCGCACACTTCGTGTGCTCGATACGGGAGAGAGAGTCGAAGTGCTCGAACTACGAGACAACTGGTACCGCGTCCGCTACGGTCCCGACGTTCAGGGGTGGATGGAAGAAAGTACGGTTGTCACCAACGACACGAAAAACAAGATTCAACAGCTCGTCGCCGCTTCTCAAAACGAAGGACCGCAAAATACGGCGGTGCTCAAACAGGAAGCAAACTTCCGGCTGGAGCCGGGACGCACCACGTCAATCATCCACCGGCTCGATTCGGGAACGAAAGTCGAGGTTCTGGAACGCGTTACATTGCCCCGTCCCGGCAAAGAGTCGGCCCATGACGTGTGGCTCAAAGTGCGGCCAAAGCCAACCGAAGTCGGCTGGGTTCTCGTAAACGCACTCGAATTCGATATTCCCGCCGACATTTCGCAATACAGCGAGGAATACACTTACGCTGCGGTGAAGACGCTCAATCGAGTTCAGGACTCGATCGCCGGCCAGATCAACTGGTACATCGTTGGAGAACGAAAACCGAGCCACGATCCGAACGTCGACTTCGAGGGCATCCGGGTGTTTACCTGGAATATGAAGAAGCATCGCTACGAAACCGCTTTCCGCACAAAGGGCCGCCTCCGCGGCGTTTATCCGCTCGAGGTCGGTCAGGATGGTGTCAATCCGACCTTCCGCATCTACGAACTTGCGGAGGACGGAACCACGAAAATCCCGCACGATTACGAGATGTATGGAGTGATCGTGCGGGCCAGGAAAGATTCTTAGCCACAAAAAGGCACAAGAGGCACAAAATATTTCCTGCTTATTTTGTGACTCTTGTGCCTTTTTGTGGCTAATTTTTCTTACGATCCGGCGCGAACAACTCGCGCTGCCTGAGTCCGGTATTCCTTCAGCTTGTACTGAATTTTTCGAACGCTCATGTTGAGCATTTTTGCGGCGGCCGTTGTTGAGCCGCCCACATGATCGAGCGTTCGCAGGATGGCTTCCTTCTCGATCTCCTGAATGGTGGCGCCGGGAATCTTGAATTGGAGCGGCCGCTCTTCATCTTCGATCGCGAGAAATGAAAAATCTGCAACCTCGAGAACATCGCCGGTCGCGAGCATCACCGCGCGCTCGACGGCATTCTTCAATTCACGGATATTTCCCGGCCACTGGTAGGACATTAATTTCCGCAAAGCAAGTGCATGAGCGCCGCGAACCGTTTTTCCAAAGTCAGCAGCGAACCGTTCAACAAAGTGATCCACGAGAATTGGAATGTCGAGCTTCCGCTGTCGCAGCGGGGGGAGCGTGATTCGAATCCCGAACTCATTGATGCGCTCACCGAGATCCTGCCGGGGATCACATGCGGCAATAATCCGGGGCCGTCCGGAAAGCGCAAACGCCAGCACTCGTTGCGGAAGCACGTCAACATCGTCGAGAAAAAGCGTGCCGGCCTCGGCGCGATCGAGCCGTCTGGCGATTTCCGTTTCCAATAAACTCGCAGCCCATCCCGAGCAGCTCATCTTTTCGAAGGGCTGACTCCGGCGATGGCTGGTTTCGTGAAGGATCTCGGCGACGAATTCGCGGCCGCTGCCTCGCTCTCCGGAAATCAGAACCGGCGAATCCGTGAAGGCAGCCTGTTGAACAAATTTCTGCAAAGATTGAATCTCTGGGCTGGATCCCAGAATCCGCTTCGGTCGTAAAACTACCTCTATCACAACTCCTCCGTTACTTCCTCAGTGCTGCGGCAGTAATCGGGGGCTAGGGTATTACCTCAGCGATGCAGAATCAAGGAGAAGATCAGTGCAAATGATCGCGGCTATCGCGACTCCCATGGCGCAGATAAGAACCATCAGGTCGATGCGTCCCAATCCTTCCATCGTCGCGAAAAACAGAAGTAGTTTGATAATCAGCCTTCTCATTTAAACTGTCTTATCGGCAGACGAAATCGCGGGCATTAGGAAGGTGTGAATGAATTATGGGCAAGCACATTCCCCTCCTTGCAAAGGAGGGGTGGCTGCGGCATTAATCAAAGTCGCGAAGCCACCGAACCGCCGCAGACGGGGTGGTCAGTTCGGCGAAATGTTTAGGCCTGAGGATTTCGCCGAACTGACCACCCCGTCCGCGCCTCTTTGGAACGGAACCATTTTTTCAATGGCGCGTCCACCCCTCCTTTGCAAGGAGGGGAATGACCTCGCCTGAACACACTTATGGATTTAGATCAAGCCATCGCACTGGAACTTTCGCATCTCGAACTCTCAAAGACATTTAAAAAGGAAACCATCATCGAATCCGAGCAGGGCGCCGTTGTTCGTGTGGCGGGTAAAGACGTCATCATGCTGGCGTCGAACAACTATCTCGGCCTGGCATCGCATCCACGCATCAAAGATGCGTCGATTCGCGGGATTCGGGAGTTCGGGTTCGGCGTCTCGTCGGTTCGCTTTCTATGCGGCACGCTGACGGTGCACCGGCAACTGGAAGAAAAGATCGCCGAGTTCCTTGGAATGGAGGACACGATTCTCTTCTCCTCCTGTTTCGCAGCCAATGAAGGATTCTTCGCCTCGATCGTCAATGAAAAGATCGGAGGACCGGCGGAGTATCGCGATGTGATCTACAGCGACCGCCTGAATCACGCCAGCATCATCGACGGCACCCGCCTCTGCCGCGCCGAGGTCGTCGATCGAAAAATTTATGAGCATGCGAATGTCACCGATTTGCGGCGAACACTCGAAGCAAACGAGAGCGTGAATTATCGCTTCGGGTTCATCGCCACCGATGGCGTTTTCAGCATGGAAGGCGATCTGGCTCCGCTTCCCGAATTGATCGAGGCCGCCAGGCAATATCACCAACTCCTTTTTGTCGACGACTCTCACGCCGTGGGCGTGATCGGCGCAACAGGCCGCGGGACGCCCGAGCAACTCGGCGTGCACGGCAGGATCGACGTGCTCACCGGCACATTGGGCAAAGCGTTAGGCGGGGCAGTCGGCGGCTACATCGCCGGCAAAAAAGATCTGATTACGTTCCTGCGGCAAAAGTCGCGACCGTACACTTTTTCGAATTCGCTTCCGCCATCGATTGCCGTTGCCGCCATTGAAGCATTCAACATTCTCGAAGAGGATCGCAGTCTCGTTGAACGGCTGCGCAGCAACACGGCGTACTTCCGAAAAAACATCCAGCAGCTTGGTTTCAAGATCCTGCAGGGCGAGCATCCGATCGTTCCGATCATGCTTGGGGAGGCCGCCACAGCCATGGACATGAGCAACGCTCTGCTCGACGAAGGTGTGTACATCAAAGGCCTCTGGTATCCCGTTGTGCCCAAAGGGGAGGCGCGTTTACGGGCGCAGATCTCGGCCGCATTTGATGGTTCGACACTCGATCGCGCGCTTGGGGCTTTTGAAAAAGTCGGTAAACGATTGGCTATTGTCTAATCCAGCGGACCTAAAAAAAATCCCCGCGGGTTGCCCCGCGGGGGAAGGTGGGATGGTGGAGGAAATCTACATACACTAACTATAGACACTTGGTACAGCAAAAAAGTTACACCTTTTTGAAATTTTTTTCCAAGAAATTGTAGCGGCGAAATTTCAAGGCCTTTTCGCCGCTACGAAATGTGAGATTTTACTGGATTTTACGACTTGAATTTGTAGGGATTAGCCTTGCCGTCACCTTCGCGATGGACGTCGTGGCAGTTCTTGCAGCTTTTCTGGATTTCGCCGGCTGGCGCCTTTGCGGCATCCAGATTATTCGCTTTTGCAGCCTTCATGATCTCGCCAGCGCTTGCCACGTTGGCTTTAGCCCAATCCAGAGAGTCCTGGGCTTTCTGCGCTTTGAAGAACCCCGCAGCTTGCCTGAAGAGACCCTGAATTTTTTCGGCGTCGGCTGCAACATCGGCGGAGTTACCTGCCATCAGATCCATCCGCATCTTTGCCTGTGTAGCAGCGACATCCTTCATGACCGGGGAAAGATCCGTAACTGGTGCTCCCCTTTCCTGACCCCAGATCGTGAGGGCCAGTGCGGCGAGCATACAGACCCCGATCAATATTGAGACTTTCCGCATTTCATCCTCCTTAAAAACTGGAACACGTGCCCCTAAAAACAATGGATTGAAATAGTATCGAGAAACCTAACACAGGTCAATGTTTAACCTTGCTTTAAGTCCTTCAAGATCTTCGTCAAGGCGGGAACGACCTTGAAGAGATCATCGACAATCCCATAATGCGCTACTTTGAAGATCGGCGCGTCGGCGTCCTTGTTAATGGCGACAATGCAACGCGACGTCTGCATTCCCACCAGATGCTGGATCGCCCCGGAAATTCCAAGCGCGATATACAGTTTGGGCGAGACCGTCTGGCCCGAACTGCCGACCTGATACTCGCGGG
>Ga0070707_100002790_pt1 | contig 16625 bp, 14 predicted proteins | sample KBSK5502metaG_FD_65468 | JGI IMG/M metagenome (GOLD analysis project Ga0070707, IMG submission 65468) | Corn, switchgrass and miscanthus rhizosphere microbial communities from Kellogg Biological Station, Michigan, USA - KBS K5-50-2 metaG | ecosystem: Host-associated > Plants > Roots >... | reverse complement strand
GCATTTGGGACAAAACATTTTCTCGAATCCTCCCGACCGCCCTGGATCTAGCTTTCGGCATTCAACAATTCTGAGCTAAGACTAACGAATAGCGATCGAAGCCTGTTTCATCTTACTGCGCGCCCGGCGCCGTCTTTCGCTGGCGCAGCGCTTCGTAAAGGATAATACCCGCCGCGACCGAAACGTTTAGTGATTCAATTTTCCCTTGCACCGGAATCCGCACCAGGACATCACACCGCTCCCTCACCAATCGATGCAATCCGGCGCCCTCGCCCCCCATCACCAGGGCGGAAGGTTTGGTCCAGTCCCATTCAGTGTAATCGAGCGCCGCATCAGCCGCCGTGCCCACGACCCATACGTTACGCTCTTTCAATTGGCTAATCAAAAGCGAAAGATTCGTGGCCCGAGCCACCGGTATGTGTTCAATCGCGCCCGCGGACGCTTTGGCGACGGTCTCGCTCAGTCCGGCGGCGCGACGTTCGGGAACGAAAACTCCGTGGACCCCTGCGCACTCGGAGGTGCGCAGAATTGCGCCCAGGTTACGCGGGTCTTCAACCCCGTCGAGGACCAACGCCAGCGGCTCAACCGCGCTGCCTACTCGCAAGGCTATTAAGGTCAAGAGCTCCTCGGCGTCGGCGTAACGCGCGGCGGGGATGCGCGCCATTACTCCCTGATGATGAGTGTTACCGACCGTGCGATCCAGCGCGGCCCGGGGCATCCGCTTGACAGGAACATTTCGCGCTCGCGCCAAATCAATCAACTCTCGCAAACGATGATCGCGCACTCCTTCAGCTATCACTAACTCCTCGGGAGTTCTACCACCCGCACGCAGAGCCTCAAGCAAAGGGTTGAGTCCATAAAGCAGTTCTCGATCTACAGAATCCGAACGGCCTGCGGTCTTCTTTTTCATTTGAGGTTTTCCAACTCACGCAATCTCAGACACTGACGCATTCTGGAGTATCGAGTGAATTGCGCTTCGTTGTCGGTCGCGGTAACCCTGGTGGTGTCAAACTTTCCCGCGGCCCGGCGAACCCGATCACCAGTTTTGACTTGAGCTTCCAAAGGCCAGACGATTTCGAGCATCGAGCGGATACGTGTATACGCGTCGTCGAACCGGGCGTTGGGGGCACGCTCTCGCAGAAGGTTAACCAGCACCGCAAAGTTCTGAAAAGTCGTGACCGACTTGGCTGGACCGAGGCAGGAAAAATCAAAACTGCCGGCCAGGATCCGATAGTTACCTGCCTGCGTCTTTGTGTAAAGATCGAGCGCCGATTCATCAGCCGAGAGTTGACGCGAGTCGACTGTTTGCTTGCGGCCGCGTCGCTGTCTTTCTTCAACTTCCAGCCGATTAGAAAGCAAACGTCCCGTCACCACCAAAGTGATTTCATCCCAGGCGAGGGAAACCTGCGCGTCGCTTGCCGTTGCAAACCCGGTCAATGAATCGTCACGAAACTCCACGGCGCGAATTTTTTTGGCCGGTAGATCCAAACGCAGATCGTCATTAGGGATTATCACAGTCTGAATACCCATCGCGCCAAGTCCTTCGACGATTCTGGCTGCGTCGTCGGGGCCGGCACTGCGCGCCAGGGGCAACGGCGGCGCCACAGCCAGGATCCGACTCAGCTCGACAGGCTTCAGGCGTAACAGTGCGGCCACCTCAGCCAACGACGACTCCTCTATGACGCCGGAAGGCTCAGTCGTCAGGACGATGTAGTAACCATCGTCCCTGGCCGGCGGTCGCAGCGCCGCTAGAAATGCTTCAGGCAGCGTAATTGTTGGTCACCTCGGCGCCGATTATACGACGCAGCGACCCGCAGCTCGTAGCTAACTTGACCACAAGCATATTCGAGCGGCATTCTATCTGCACGTATTCAAAACATTAACGGAGCTAACTAACGTGAACCACTTTGATTCGGCGAACAATATTTCGTTGCAGTTCGGCCATCGCGGAAAAGTGGCAATCTTTATTGATGGGAACAATCTGTTTCACGCAGCACGATTTCACAATATCGACATCGATTACAACAAATTGCTGCGGGTCCTCTTAGGCGATGGTCGTTTGTTTCGGGCTTTCTTTTACACGGGTGTGGACGCTGGAGCTGAGCGGCAACAGGGTTTTCTGTTGTGGATGAGGCGCAACGGCTTTCGCGTCGTGCAGAAAGAACTCAAGACCTTTTATGATGGCACGCGCAAAGCCAACCTCGACGTCGAGATTGCCGTCGATATGCTTTCGCTGGCCGGCCGCTACGATACTGCGGTGCTGGTTTCCGGCGACGAAGACTTTGTTTATGCCGTAAACGCCGTGGCCTATAAAGGCTGCCGCGTTGAGGTGGCGGGCTTTCGTTCGAACACTGCGCCAAAGTTGATCGACGTTGCTGACTGTTTCATCGATCTGGGAGAGATTGCCGAGCGAGTCCGGAAGGATTTCCCGCACGGCATGAAATACGAAGATCGAGAGTTGCATGTGTCCCAACAACCAGCGCCACAGTTTGTTGAGTCTCATCCGGCTCCGCCCTGTTCGGTACCGCCTGAGATGACGATGCCTGAGGAGCACGCCTTTCATCCTCCGATTGGTTCAATTATGGAAGCCAATGCAACTGAAGGGCTGGATCAATTTGCTCCCGGCAGCGACTTTATCCGCGTGACGGATGAACAGTGAGGTTAGTTGATGAAGCAGCCGGACGCTCGCTTCGTTCGCCCGGACTTTGCACACAAACTCTTATTTCGTTTTCTTTAATGTAGCTTAGAGTGATTTCGTGGATCGTAGCCTCCGGAATCCTAAGCACACGATCCACGAAATTACTCGAAATCTCACGAAGCAACACGAACCAATGCTGATCTCCGGTGCTCTCAGCGGTCCCGAGGGTGACTTTATTCCGTGACCGATGGGGAGTTTTCTATTGGCGAGAAGTGATCACCTCTCATCAATCGGCACATACGGCACGTTGCGTGGCCCAATGTATTCGGCGCGCGGGCGAATGAGTTTGTTGTCGGCGTATTGTTCCAGGATGTGCGCGGTCCAGCCGCTGATGCGGCTGATCGCAAATATCGGAGTGTACAAGTCAAGAGGAATTCCCATCATGTAATAGGTCGACGCTGAATAGGCATCAACATTCGGTAGCAGACCCTTCTCGCGCTTCATAACTTCTTCAAGCTTCGCGGTCATGTCGTACCACTTCGTGTCACCCTTGCGCTCGCCCATCTCCTTCGAGAAACGGCGCAGGTGTGTTGCCCTCGGATCCTCGGTCTTATAAACAGCGTGGCCAAAGCCCATGATTTTTTTCTTCTTTGACAGGGCGTCCTTAACGTAACTCTCGACGTTATCGATGCTGCCGATCTCGAGCAGGATCTTCATGATTGCGGTATTGGCGCCGCCGTGTAGCGGGCCTGAAAGCGCTCCCAGCGCGGCAGTAACTGCACTGTACATGTCGGCCAGTGTCCCCGCGACCACGCGAGCGGTGAAGGTCGAAGCATTTAGTTCGTGATCGGCTTGCAGAATCAGGGCCACGTCCAGCACGTGCGCGTCGAACTCGTCGGGCATTTCGCCTTTCAGCATGTAAAGAAAGTTTGTCGCGATATTCAGATCGGACTTTGGTTTGACCGGATCGAGGCCATTACGCGAGCGGTCAATTGCCGCAACAATCGTCGGGAACCTCGCCGTCAAACGCGTGGCGACGCGGATGCTGGCTGCGCGTGAAAGGTCACGCGATTCCTTGTCGAACATAGCCAAAGCCGAAACTACGGTGCGAAGCCGATCCATTGGGTCAGCGTCCGCGGGGACGCGCGCGGTCATTCCTTTGATTAGTTCGATAATCTCTTCAGGAAGTTCGTATGAGGCAGCAAGGTCTTCCCTCAGTTCGTCCAACTCTGTCCGCTTTGGCAATCTTCCATTCCAAAGCAGGAACACAACTTCTTCGAAAGTCGACTTGGTAGCCAGGTCGTGAATGTTTATTCCCTGGTAGATCAGCTCGCCTTTTTCGCCGTTAACGTCGCCGATCGACGAGGACGCGGCCACCACACCCCTGAGTCCGGTGGACACTGCGCCGCCAGCCGCGCCTTCCTTCGCTTTGTTCATCGTTAATGTCCTTTGAGTTTTAGTAAGTCGAAGATATCAGAGCAGTAAGCGAGTGACAAGCGAGCGTCATTTCCGTGTCAGAAGCCCGACCGTAAGGGAGGGCCGGCCTAATTAAGATGACTCTTGATCAGCACCACTGTGTCTCCTCTTCGGGCTTTCAAAACTGCTGCCGCAGAAGAATCGCGCTTGGCGATTTCCAGGAATCCGGCGCTGCCGAAAATACAGAATAAGTCGTTCTCGTCATCACTCGCGTCACCAAAGAAGTTTCGGAAGTTCGCGATCGTGCGGTCGTTCAAGATTAGTCTGGTCCCGGCCTTAGATGATCCTTCTGTCAGATGATCACGAGTCAGATTGGTGATGCAGTTGCCAAAACGATCGATGTGGATTACCCGCGCCTGAGTGCGCCCGTCCGACTCTTGCTGTGGCGCCAATGAATCAAGTTGCACACAATCCTTCACCTCTTCTCCCAATTCATTGGCAGGGACTCCGTTTGAGAGAGCTGCCGCTACCGGCGCAAAGACGTCCCGGCCGTGGAACGTGCGGCTTACGGGATAACGGAAGAACTTTTCGTTCACCAGATGAATCGCGCGGAAATCCCGTTCCCGTTCACAAATCCAACTAAAAATGCCGTTGTCAGGTCCCACAAGGAACTGACCGGCACACTCAATCAACAGCGGTTTTCGTTCCGATCCAACACCGGGGTCGACCACTGCCACGTGGATCGTGCCGGCAGGGAAATCCGCGTAACACGCCAACAGGTTGAAAGCGCCTGCATGGATGTCCTGAGGTGGAATATCGTGCGTGATGTCGACGATTTGTGCCGAAGGGTTCAGGGAAAGGATCGTACCCTTCATCGCGCCGACGAAATAATCCTGTGAACCAAAATCGGTTAGAAGAGTGATGATAGATTGTCGATTGCCCATTGCCAATTTCCGATTGTCAGCTATCGAGTCTCGCGTGTGGACCCGTGAAGAGACCAACGCCGCGCGTAACAGAATTGAATCCCTGGTCAGTGGCAGTACTACAGATTCAATCGGCAATCGGCCATTGGCAATCGGAAATGTACTTATTGAATCGAGGAATCACCAGCCGTGCGGATGCGCATTTGTTGTCCCTGATAAAGACGAACGTCCCTGCCACGCTCGCTGAGGACACCGGCAGTACCTACTCCGGCACCGATGGTGGCGCCCACCGCTGCTCCGACTCCACCGCCGGCGATTGCTCCGATCACCGCGCCAATCCCCGCAGCGGCGCCGACCTTCTGCATGTCGCCCTTAGTGGAATTCCGGCCCTGTACGCCGCCTTCGGAATCGACTTTTCCTACGCCCTGGCTGCCGCCAGTTGAAAGAACTTCGATCACCTGCGCGCTCATTTTCGCCGACCGGCCATCAGAAAATCGTATTTCGTCAAACGAGAGTTGCAACTGCGCGGTGCTTTTCACACGTCCCGGCCGTTTTACTCGCATGACCTGGCCTTCGATAGTTGCTCCTTCATACTCTTTTGGTTCGACCACGCGGACCTGAAAACGATCGCCTTTTTGCGACGCGTCGGTCGATAAGTTGCTCAACAACTCAACGCGCAGGATCGTATCGCGCGGTAACGCGTTGAGACTGCCGGAAGTTGAGGTCCTGGTACTGTTGTTGTTTGGATCGACCGGACCATTAGCAGTCGTATCGTCGCCGCGAAGTTGGAGGTCAGCCGGAATGCTGGAGTCAAAAGGACGCCGTTCGTATCCGGCGGCGTAGCCAACTTCAAAACCCTGCCTGTACCCGTCGCGATACTCTTCGAGTTTGCCGTAGGTCGAAGCGTAGGCGCGATCAGCGCGCTGGTACTCCAGCTTGCTCTGAAAATCGCGCGCCGTTTTGTAAGTTACATCCTGAAGGCCGGCCTGATATCCGTCAGAGTACCCGGTGCGGTAACCCCGCATCAGGGCAGTTGCCTGGGTTTGCGTCTGCGGGTCCTGAGCACCTGCGGGCGTCGTCAACACCGGAAGCGTCAAGAGCCCCAGCGCAAGGATTAGAGTTAATGCAATTCTCAAATGTTTCATCTTTCAACCTTTCCTGCCGATCGCCCACTCAACTACAGAGCACGCGTGGGCGCAATCAACTTTGTGAAAGGGAGAGCTGGCTTTCGGAGTTCCATTTTGACTACTCCGGTTTGCAAATTCAAATGCTAACATCGAGTGTAAGGACTAACAACCGTCGGCTTGACGCTCCCGTTCGCTAAACCTAGACTCGATCTCGCTGAACACAGTCCTTCTGATGCGATAGAAGTGGAACCAGTTGTCAATCGGTGGTTGTTCAAACCACTGACCACTGACCACTGACAATGATGCGCAAGGTCTATCTCGATCACAGTGCCACCACGCCTGCCGACCGGCGGGTCATCGAAGCCATGCTGCCATACTTGACGGAGAAGTTTGGCAACGCTTCGAGCGTACATCAATTCGGCCAGGAAGCCCGCGCGGCAGTTGACCGGGCGCGGCGGCAGATCGCTTCGCTGGTCGGCGCCCGCGCTAACGAGATCGTTTTGACTTCAGGCGGCACGGAAGCTAACAACCTGGCGATTCGCGGCCTTTGCGAAACCGTTGCGTCGCAAGGTCGTCATGTCATCACATCGGCGATCGAGCATCCATCGGTTCGCGGCGTCTTTGATGCACTTGAGAAGCAGGGCTGGGAGGTCTCTCGTTTACCCGTCTACGAAGATGGAGTCGTGCAAGTCCAGGATGTGCGCACGGCGCTGCGTGACGACACGGTGCTGGTCAGCGTGATGATGGCTAACAACGAGATCGGGACGATTCAACCGATCGCTGAGATTGGCAAGTTGATACGCGATGAACGCGAGCGCGGTCACCGGCACCTTTGGTTTCATGTCGACTCGGTGCAAGCTGCCGGCCGCCTTCCGATTGCCGTTGACTCGATGGGCTGCGATCTGCTGTCGCTTTCCGCTCACAAGATCTATGCGCCAAAAGGCGCAGGCGCACTTTACCTTCGGCGAGGCGTACGTTTAAGTCCGCAACAAATTGGCGGTCATCAGGAACGTGAACGACGCGCCGGCACTGAGTCCGTCGCCAACATAGTCGCCTTCGGCGTTGCCGCAGAACTGGCTCAAAGCGAGTTCGATACGCGCAACGAACATACACGACGTTTGCGGGATCGTTTTGAGAGAGAGGTTTCGGCGCGGATTGCTGACATCAGTTTCAACGGAGATCGGAGCAGGCGGCTGTCGCATCTTTCCAATATTTCGTTTCGATTCATTGAAGGAGAAGGCTTGCTGATCCACCTGGATATGCAGGGAGTTGCCGTCTCAACTGGCTCAGCTTGTTCTTCAGGAACGCTCGAGCCCTCGCCGGTAATTCGCGCTTTGGGTCGCGACGAAGAATTGGCGCGCGGCGCGATTCGCTTCAGCTTTGGCAAAGACAACAGCGAAGAGGATGTCGACTACGCGATCGAAGCTCTGGCTCGTGCGGTTGAAAGCTTGCGGAAACTGTCGCCCCTGACCCACGAACCGGTCGGGGCGAGTTAGACACGACTTAATACTGGGAACGGCCCCGCCCGCACAGCGTTGCCAGAAGCTTGGATCGCCCAAACACTTGTTACAGTCGACGGACATGTTCGCGGTTCGCGCTCAATGCGGGCGAGGGCGCCCGCGTTCCCAGTATTAAGTCCACGACGATTGAGTTAATTTTGTCATACTCAGAAGCCTTCAAAGATCACATCGCGCACCCGCGTAACGCGGGCGAGCTGGCGGATGCTAATGCGACCGCTGAAGAAACCAATCCCGTCTGTGGTGATCGGCTGCGCTTGAGTCTGCGCGTTCGCGACGGTCGCATTGAAACGGCGCGATTTCTCGCCTATGGCTGTCCGCCGACACTTGCCTGCGGCTCAGTGCTCGCCGAGATGTTGGAAGGAATGACGGTGGCAGAAGCGTCGAAGCTGACGCGAAAGGAAATTACCAGCGCGCTGGGTGGATTATCTTCTCAGAAGCAACACGCGGCATCGTTGGCGATCGAGACCCTTCACGCTGCGATCGACGCAGCGGAAAGCAACCACAGAATAAGCAAATAACGCCTTGCCTAGTCCGCGCAGCGGACGAATGACAATAGCCCACCGATTTATCGGTGGGACTAGATGAGATAACGGGCAGGTAGTCCGTGAAGCGGACGGATGAACTTCAGAACACGTAACGCGCATCGTATTCGATGCCGTGCTTCTTGAGAAGCTCCAGGAACTCTTCTTGGAAGGTCTTCCTCCGATGATGCTCTTTTTGATTATTGATGTACGCGATCGTTTTCGGCATTTGTGAAGCGCTGACGCTGAATGCACCGTAACCCTCCCGCCACTCGAACTTTCTGTATTCGGGAAGTGCCTCGTGCAGCCATTTGGACGATCCACCCTTTATTAACTGAACGGCCTTGGCAAAGCTCATCATGCCCGGCAACGACAATAGCGCGTGCAGGTGATCATTCGTGCCGCCAATCGCGAGCGCCTTCATTCGGTTTTCTCTAGCAATACCTCCTATGTAGGGAAAGAGGCGGGATTTCAGATTTGAATCGATGAATGGATACCGGTCTTTCGTACTGAAGGTGCAATGCATCAGGTTGCTAACGTAAGAATGTGACATGGGAGCACCTTTCTTCAGCCGTCCGCTTCGCGGACTCGGTCCGTCGTTTACAACCTGATCCCAGCGATAAATCGCTGGGCTATTTCCAGCCGTCCGCTGACGCGGACTCATTGGTGCCCGCATCCTACGTCGGAACACTGGAACGCGAAAGTAATGAAACTTGCAAGGTCAGCTCCATTATGTGCGTCTTTTTTGTTCAGGGATTGATGACTCGCGCGCGAGTGCCGGCCGCCGGAGGCGACGGTTGCGCTTTCTTGTGATACTCAGGCCCGCAGTATTTCTTCGGTTCCTGCCCGATGATGAAAGTCCTGGTGCGAATCACGGGACAACTCTCTACGGCAATCAGACCGGTCGTGGGATCCACATCGAGCGTGACCGTACCCTGCAGTTTGGTTGAAGAAGTCCCATCGAAGCTGTCGCTCTTCGTTCGCGAATCAGTTTTCGGCGTGGGCTTCACGCGCGGCGGTTCGGGAGTCGCTGCATCAGGCAGTCCCGCCGGTTCGATGTTGGGCTGCTTCGTTTCCAATCCATCGTCTACTCCGGGTTCCTGCGCAGTGTCTTCCATTTGATCGAGGTTCTCTGAACCCGGCAGCGTCCCGCTGATAAAAAGTTCAGCCCGCTTATTTGTAGAATCGGCCTGCGCTATTTGTCCGGTGGTGGGATCGATCTCCTTCTGCTCGACGCCCTCAGGCAGCTGCCAGTCCCCGGTCCATTCCGGATGAGTGGCCAGCGCGACACTCATAAAGTCCGACCAGATGGGGAGGGCTGAAGCCGCGCCGGTCAATCCCAGCTGCGACCCGTCGTCAAATCCCACCCAAACAGCGCAAACAAGATTCGGCGTGTAACCGACAAACCAGCCGTCCCGCGATGTTCCGGTCTTGCCCGCAACGTTGTACTTGAACCCGCGCGCCCGAATTGGCGCGCCGGTGCCTCGGTTAACGACATCTTTCATGAACGACGTCATCACGTAAGCAACCTCAGGCCGCATCACTTCATTCTTTTGCGCGTTAGGCTGGGCGATAGTCGTGCCATTGCCCGTGGTCACGCGATTAATTGCGATGGGAGCAGTGCGCGTTCCATTCGCAGCGAAAGCGGTGTAGGCCGACGCAATTTGCAGCGGTGTGGCCTCAGCGGTGCCGAGGGCCATGGCCGGATAAGCGTGTGGTACGCGCGGCAGTCCTGCTTTAGCGGCCAGGTTCATCACTCTTCCAATCGTTACTTCCATGGCCACATCAACGGTCACCACGTTGAGACTGTGCACCATCGCATCACGCAACGTCACTGGCTGCATCGAATACTTATCGCCCATGTTTCCCGGCGAGTATTCCTGGTTGTCATACGAGAAAGTCTTGGGCTCGTCTTTGTAAATGGTCGCCGGAGTGATTACTCGAGGTACCGGATCATAGGCGGTGTTGAGCGCGGTGGCGTAGACAAAAGGCTTAAAAGCCGAACCCGGCTGACGCAACGCCTCGGCGCGATTGAGTTGGCTCTTTGAATAATCGCGCCCGCCCACCATCGCCACGATCTCGCCGGTCCGCGTATTCATCGCCACCAGGGCCGCCTGAAGAGTGCCTTCGGGAAAACGTTTGGCTTCAATCTTGTCCAACCCCGCCAATTGTTTCGTGACCGCCGCATACGCCGCGCGTTGTAAATCCATATCGACCGAAGTGTAAATGCGCAGGTGGTCGGCACCCTGACCGGTCACCAAATCTCCGAGCTGGTTCTGCACATAGTCGGCAAAGTATGGCGCATCGGAAATATCTATGCGGCCTTTGAGGGGCGCCAGTTTCAACTCGCTCGCGGCGGCTTCCTTTTCCTGGTCCGGTGTAATCGCTCCCGTTTCCGCCATTGACTCGAGCACCTGATTGCGCCGTGACCGGGCAACGTCAGGGTCGTGGTATGGGTTATAGCGATTCGGACTGCGAATAATGGCCGCCAGAAATGCGGACTCCGGCAATGTCAGGTTCGTAACGTCTTTATTGAAGTAAGCGCTGGCCGCTTCGCCAAAGCCATTAATGGAAAAGCCCGACTGCTGTCCGAGATAAACTTGATTACAATAGAGCGCAAATATCTCTTCTTTGGAAAGACGGGTTTCCAGAATGACCGACATGTAGGCTTCTGAGATTTTGCGTTTCGGCGTTTGTTCAGGCGTCAGGAGCAGATTCTTAACGAGCTGCTGCGTAATGCTCGAGCCACCCTGGCGCGCTAACGGCGAATTTGGATCACTATCATAACGTCGCATCAGGGCCCTGATAATGCCGCGAAAGTTAATACCGTGATGTTCAAAGAAGGAACGATCTTCAGTAACGACTATCGCTTTAACCAGATCGGACGGCAGGTCCGAATAGCCGACCACTCTGCGCTTAGCTCGTTCGCGACCCGTTACCGAGCTAATCAGTTCCGGCTCGATTTGGGCTTTATCAAGTTTGGCGCCGTTGTCCCTTTGCGTGATTGCGGTGATCGACTTACCGCCGCGCGCAAACTGTACTCGCAATGTTTCGAACGGCCGGGCGCTGTCAACATTCGCGTCCACGCCGGGTTCGATCTCAACGGTCGAGCCATCAAAAACATAACGCCCTCGGGCGCTCTCAGCCTGCTGCCCACGCTCGACGTATCCGGCGCGCTTCAAATAACTGATTATCTCGTCCGTGGAAATGTTCTGCCCCGCGCGAATCTGTTTTGGGGCCGCATAGATGCCGGCCGAGCGCGTGTATACCTCTCCTTTCAAAAGATTATCGATACGCGCTGAAAACACGATCCAGTAATAGATAAAGACGCCCATTATCAGCGCGGCGACAAACAGCGTGGGAAAGATCACGTACGGTCTTAAGAGAAAGCGGAGTAACCGCCGGGGCAGGCTGGGCTGTGGTTCGTCATAGCGAACGACGCGGGGCGGCTGCACGCGGCCGCCTCGAACAACGCGGGGAATGTAATCGTCTGGTGGTTGCCGAATTGACATGAAAAACGGGTGGCGCTATCGGCCGGGGGGACGCCGCCCATATCAGATGCTAAACGCTTATGAGCAGGCTGTCTACTACCAATTGACAGCGCTCGCGACTTTCGCTAATTTAGCTGCGGTCATCCCGACAAAGAGCCAACGCATCAGTGCGTTGAAGCTTGCCCAGATCAATTCTCGAAATGAAAGGTAATTCCCCCAATGAAAGTCAGAGTTTTTGGACTTCTTGCGTTGTGCTGCGCGTTTGGACTGATCGTTTCTTTCCCCGGCTCGGACTCAAGCCGATCTCAAACTCAAAAGACCATGACTGGAACCAGTGTGTCTCCATCTGAGCAGGAGCTGCTTAATGAGATCAACCTGGCCCGAGCTAATCCCGCTAAGTATGCAGCCTATCTGGAAGGGTTGAAACCGTTCTTCAAAGGAAAAGAATACCAGCCCACGGGCCATCAGGCTCTCATCACCCAGGAAGGTTGGGCCGCGGTGGAGGAAGCTATCAGATTCATGCACGCTGCCAAGCCTGTCGCCCCACTCGACCTGTCTTCCGGACTTAACATTGCGGCGCAGGCACACGTTAAGGATCAAGGCGGCTCAGGTGGAACCGGACACAAGGGCACAAACATGAGCCTTGTCGAAGAGCGGGTGAAACCGTATGGCAGCTGGCAGGGCGCCATCGGCGAAAATCTTTCCTATGGTAACGAGTCCGCGCGCGAGCGCGTCTTGACCTGGCTGATCGACGACGGCGTTGCCAGTCGCGGACACCGGAAGCGCCTGCTCAGCAGCGACTATCGAGTTGGCGGATTGGCCTGCGGAGCTCATCGTGAATGGGGAACGATGTGTTGCCTGACGCTGGCCGGCGCATTCACAGATCTGAAACCGGCGAATACGAGTACGGCGGCTAGCAAGTCAACGACACCGAGCACGAACGCTAACACGCGCACACAAACTAACAAATCAAAGCCAACCAGCGGCAAGGCTCCGGAATGACAAATTGCTGACTTTGGTAACCTCGACCGTGGTGCGCGGCTGATTCGCACTCCAAAGCTAAAGGGCCTGCCGCTTCTTCTCAGAGCGGAAGGCCCTTTTTGAATTTGGTCGGGACGCCGAGATTCGAACTCGGGGCCTCACCCACCCCAAGGGTGCGCGCTACCAGGCTGCGCCACGTCCCGTCATGACCGTTTCAGTATGACCCGAAAAGGTCCGATGTCAAACCGCTGTTCAGCGCTTTTTACTGCGAGCCGGATGGATCGCTGGTTCGCCTTCGTCAAGCAGGTCCAGTATCTCGCGTAGCTGCACGGCAATCTCTCGCAAGGCTGTCCGTTGATCGTTGCTGGCGCTATTGCTGGGACGTTCGCCGTGACGTTCGATGGGAGCCGACGGCGCACTTGCGCCTACCCGGCCGGCTAAAGACGGAGGCGGTGACAGGCTCCTGCCCAGAGCCTTGGCCGGCGATGACGCCGTCGCTTCACGACTTGTGCCACCCCGAAGTTCGGTTGCCAGTTTTTTCTTGGCGCCGGCGATCGTGTACTGCTCGTCGTAAAGCAGCTCCTTGATTCTAAGGGCCATCTCTACATCACGCCGGCGATAAGTGCGTTGTCCCGCGCGATTCTTTTGCGGCGCCAGGGTGGGAAACTCGCTTTCCCAATATCGCAGAACATGCGCCTGCACCCCGGCGATGTCGCACACCTCACCGATTTTGAAGAACAGCTTTTCAGGAATTGCGGCGGCTGATTGGCTCATGGGTCCCAAGTAGAGATGGTCAACTAACGTCGTTGCCGTCGCCGGGCCGACCTTTCAATGGCAACACTAACTGGAGGGGCATGTTACCTGTGGGAAGATTTAGGTGTCAACAGTTACATTTAGCGGGTGAGAGTTAAACCGTGGGATTAAACGTGTCATCTGAGGTCGCGTAGTCCCCTTCTCTTGTCACCGTCAGACCGAACATCTCCTCTGGAAGCCTCGTTCGGCTTATTCGCGCCGATGGACGCGCCGCACTCCTCAAGCTATAATCGCGCATTCCAAATCTGCCATCGTTCTTTTTGGAGGTTCATACCAATAGTGCCCGCATCAGCCGCCGGGTTTCGCCTTGCCGCACGCTTCGAAGAAGTAGGCTTCTCCGACATCGTAAACATTCGTAATCGCGTCATGAAACTGCGCGCGCAGGGCGAAACTGTCTTTCAATTTGAAGGTGGCGAACCCTATCGTCCTACCCCGGATTACATTAAAGACGCGATCCACGACGCGCTCCGAAATAACCAGACGCGCTATGCGCCATCATCCGGAATACCGGAGTTGCGTCGCGCGATTGCCGACAAGCTGCGAGAGCGCAATCGCATCGCGGCGTCTGAGGAAAACGTACTGGTCGTCAATGGAGGCATGCAGGGATTGTTCGGCGCGTTTCAGTCAGTAGTCGATCCCGGCGACGACGTCCTGATCTTTTCCCCTTACTGGACTCCGATCAAAGATCTGGTGGCACACTGCCAGGGCCGCTTGGTGCTGGTGCCGACTGATCAAGCTCGCCGCGACGGTATTCGCGAAACACTGGCTCGTCATATGACGCAGCGAACACGAGCGATCTATTTCAACACGCCGACGAACCCTTCGGGCGTAGTGTTCACTCGCGCGGAAACTGAAGAGGTCGCGCGCTTCGCGATTGATCGCGATCTGGTTGTCCTCGCTGATGAAGCTTACGAGGACATTGTCTTCGATGGCGAGCATGTTTCGATTGCCTCGCTCGACGGAATGATGGACCGCACCATCACTTCGTTCACTCTCTCGAAATCTTTTGCGATGACTGGTTGGCGCATAGGCTATGCCGTCGCGACTGAACCATGGATGACCGGGCTTAAGAAAGCTACGCTGTATTCCTCCAACGGTGTATCGACACCGACGCAATGGGCCGCGCTAGCGGCATTTACCACCGCGTCGGACTTCCTTGAGACTTCTCGCGTCGCTTATCGTCAGCGGCGCGATTTGCTGTTGGCTGGTCTTAATGAGCTGGGGTTTAACTGTGTGTTGCCGGCCGGGGCCTTCTATGCCTTCCCCGACGTCACCAGAATCAGTCAGGACAGTCGCAAGGCGTCGGAAATCCTGCTCGATCGCGCGCGCGTAGCCACCGTGCCTGGCGTGGTCTTTGGCCCGCAGGGCGAAGGCCGCGTGCGCTTTTCCTATTCCACTTCGATTGAGACAATCGAAGCCGGCCTGGAATCGCTGCGCCGCAACCTTTGAGTTTAGAGTTCAAGCGGTTTTGCCCAAAAAGTCGGCTCGGCGGCTACAGAACCGCTCGCGGTAGCGAGCGGGATAAAAACTCGACCAACCATAATGACGGAGCCAGCGCGATGGTCGGCGATCAAAATGCAGAGCAAATCCAGACTTCAGCTTGAGTCCTTATCCCGCTCGCTACCGCGAGCGGTTCTGTACCAGCTTTCAAGCGACAGTCTCAAGAACGACTTTTGGGCAGAGCCAGCTCAAGCTTTAGCCAGCGCCGGTAATCAGGCAATCCAAAGGTTGAATTCTGAACGAACGCATGAACGAATTCGATTTCATCCGCCAGCTGCGCGAACAAACCCGATCGCGAAAGCATTCCTCGCGCGTAATCTCCGGAATCGGAGATGACGCCGCTCTGATCGCGCAAACAGCCGACCGCAACCTCGTCGTCACCGCCGACTTGCTGATTGAAGGCGTCGATTTCTCTCGAGACAGCGCCTCTCCGCGTCTGCTGGGTCATAAAGCTCTGGCAGTTTCACTTTCGGATATCGCGGCCATGGGCGCGCGCCCGTTCTGGTCTCTGGTTTCGATTGGGATGCCGCGGGAAGTTTGGCAGGATAATTTCAAGGACGAGTTCTTCGCCGGTTACCTTGAGCTGGCTGATCAATTCGGGGTGACCTTGGCGGGCGGAGATGTCTCGGAAGCAAAAGACGGAATCGCAATCGATTCAATCGTGATGGGCGAAGTTGGAACCGGCGCCGCAGTTCTGCGTTCGGGCGCCAGCGCCGGTGATCAGATTTACGTGACCGGCACGTTGGGAGGCGCGGCCGCCGGATTGAAACTCATCGAGATGGGCGCGCGTTTGGGAACGTCCGGCCTTGCTTCCCTTCCCCACGCATCAAAGCGCCCGAGCGTCCCGGAGAATGATAAGCGGGGCAGTAGCCCGACCGTAAGGGAGGCCTTAGATCAAGACGCACAAACATCCGAGATTAAAGACATCGAAGCGCTCCTCCTGCGCCAACTCCGTCCTTCACCGCGCGTCGGTTGGGGCATCATCCTCGGCGAAGAGCGACTGGCCACCTCAATGATCGATATCAGCGACGGCTTGTCTTCTGATCTTTCTCACATCTGTAGTGAAAGCAACACCGGCGCGCTAATTCAATCGTCAGCGGTGCCGATCGACGAGGCAGTAACCAGACTCTGTGGCCGGCGAGCGCTCGATCCTCTTGCTTTGGCGTTACACGGCGGTGAAGATTTCGAATTGCTGTTTACCGTAAGACCTTCCGACGCAGCACGTTTGCCAAAACGAGTCGATGGCGTCGCGGTGTCTCATATCGGGGAAGTCACCGATCAACCGGGAAAGATTCGGATTGCCGAGAAAGGTCGCGTCTGGGATTTACCGCCACAGGGCTTCGAACATTTCAAAAAAACGGTAGCTGAATGACTCTCATCTCATAGCTTCAGGTTCAGATTCATTTGTCAGTTCAAATTTGAGAATACCTGACTCTTTGTCTGCGCGGTGCTCCTGAAGTTGTCCTCGGAAACGAATTGCGCCGGGCCCATAGAAGTGAAGAGAGAGATCGGTTTTTACTTGCAAATTTCCATCATCATCTATCGTGTGCGTCGTTGTAGGTTCGCCAGTAATTGTTGGAAAGTTGTCGATGAGATCCGCAATGTTCAGGGGCAAATCGGTTAGCTCTCCACGGATGGTCATCCACGGATATTTCCGAATACGGCGTGGCTCTTTGCCAAGCAAGGAAACGCGCG
>Ga0070707_100002788_pt1 | contig 16630 bp, 18 predicted proteins | sample KBSK5502metaG_FD_65468 | JGI IMG/M metagenome (GOLD analysis project Ga0070707, IMG submission 65468) | Corn, switchgrass and miscanthus rhizosphere microbial communities from Kellogg Biological Station, Michigan, USA - KBS K5-50-2 metaG | ecosystem: Host-associated > Plants > Roots >... | reverse complement strand
TGGGAGCCCATCGGCAACGAGTTCCGGTACGAGGGCGACACCGTCACGCACAAGTGGTACGACAACTCCGACCACCCCTACGAGTTCCTGCGGGTCTGGCACCTCGAACCCTCCCTGACCGACCCCGACACGGTGTACGCCGGAGTCGAGGACGCGGCCATGTTCAAGACGACGGACGCGGGAAAGACGTGGGAGGAGCTGCCCGCGCTCCGCCGGCACCCGACCGCCCCATCGTGGGCGCCGGGCGCGGGCGGCCTGTGCACGCACACGATCATCCTCGACAAGGACAGCCCCGACCGCATCGTGACTGCGATCTCGTCGGCCGGCGCTTTCCGCAGCGACGACGCCGGCAAGACCTTTCGCACGATCAACAGGGGCCTGCGCTCCAACTACATCCCGGACCCGGACGCCGAGGTCGGCCACTGCGTGCATCACATCGCCATGCATCCGAGCCACCCCAACGTCCTTTACATGCAGAAGCACTGGGACGTGATGCGCAGCGACGACGCGGGGGACAACTGGCGCGAGGTCAGCGGCAACCTGCCGTCGGACTTCGGTTTTGTGATCGACGTGCATGCGCACGAGCCGGAGACCATCTACGTGGTGCCCATCAAGAGCGACTCCGACCACTTCGTCCCTGACGGCAAGCTGCGCGTGTACCGCAGCCGGACTGGCGGCGACGAATGGGAGCCGCTCACCAAGGGCCTGCCCCAGAAGGACTGCTACGTCAACGTGCTCCGCGACGCCATGACGGTCGACTCCCTCGACTCGTGCGGGGTGTACTTCGGGACCACTGGCGGCCAGGTGTACGCATCCGCCGACGCCGGCGACAGCTGGAAGCCGATCGTCACCAACCTGCCGGCGGTGCTGTCCGTGGAGGTGCAGACCCTGGCGTGATGCGCGTTGTCCTGCCGGCCAACCTCCGCACCCTGGCGGAAGTGGGCCGCGAGGTGGAGGTGCAGGTCGACGGAGAGGCGACCCAGCGCGCCCTGTTGAGCGCGCTGGAGGCGGCCTACCCCATGTTGCGGGGAACCATCCGCGACCAGGTGACGCAGAAGCGCCGGCCGATGCTCAGGTTCTTCGCCTGCGAGGAGGACCTGTCGGACGAGTCGCCGGACGCGCCGCTACCGGAGCCCGTCGTCGCGGGCAAGGAGCCCTATCTGATCGTGGGCGCGATCGCCGGCGGCTGACGCCACCGCCTGCCCGGTAGTCGAGGAGTCGAACCAACCGATGCGGAAGATCACCGTCTTCAACAGCGTTTCGCTCGACGGGGTGATGCAGGCGCCCGGGCGGCCCGACGAGGACCGCCGCGGCGGGTTCGAGCACGGCGGATGGGCGCTCAGCTACGCCGACCCGGTCATGGCCTCGGTCGCGGGTGAAGGCATGGCCAGGGGCGGCGCCATGCTCTTCGGGCGGCGGACCTACGAGGACTTCTACTCGGTCTGGCCCAACCGCACCGACAACCCATTCACCGACGTCCTCAACCGGAGCCAGAAGTACGTCGCATCACGAACACTCGCAGAGCCGCTGCCATGGAGCAACTCGACGCTGTTGAATGGCGACGCGGCCGACGCCGTGGCCACGCTCAAGGCAGAACCAGGGGACGACCTGGTCATAATCGGCAGCGGAGAGCTGATCCGGGGGCTGATGCCGCGCCACCTGATCGACGAGTACATCCTTCTGATCCACCCGCTGGTCCTCGGTTCGGGCGACCGCCTCTTTCCCGAGACCGGCCCGCTGCAGGCCCTGCGTCTCGTCAATTGCAAGCCGACGTCCACGGGAGTGCTGATCGCGACCTACCAGCCGGTCTAGTGTCGCGCTTCGCGAGTGTGCGTAACTGAAAGCACCTTGCGCGATCCTGGAGTCGAGGCTAACGCCCGCCTGACGGGGTACGTGGGCCTGGTGCTCATCGTGCTGCTGGCGGCGGAGTTCGTCACCGGCCTCCGCTTCAAGCAGCTGCTGCCCGCTCATGCCGTGATCGGCTTCGTGCTGATTCCTCCCGTCCTTCTCAAGCTGGGCAGCGTCGGCTACCGATTCGCTCGTTACTACTTCGGCGATCCACGTTATCGCGCGGCCGGCCCGCCGCAGCTCGCGATGCGATTGCTCGGACCATTGGTCGTGGCCCTGACGGTCGTCCTCTTCGGCACCGGCATCGAGCTGTGGCTCTTCGGCTATCGATTCGGCTTCATCTGGGTGCCCCTCCACCATCTGTCGGCCTACCTGTGGTTCGTGGCCATGGCGATCCATGCCGGCAGCTATCTGCGTAGGTCCTTGGAGCTCGCCTACGCGGACTGGCGCGACCACCTGCGCGGCGCGTTCACACGGCGGTCGCTGGTCGTGGGCAGCCTGGTCCTGGGCGCCGTGCTCGCCGTCGCGATGCTCCGCTTCCCCACGCCGTTCGTTCCGACCCAGGGCGGCGGCTAGGCTCTCGTCCTGGCGCCACCCACGTAACGCGCGGGATCTCTGTCGAAGCTTGCTTTGCAGCCGCCCGAGCAGAAGTAATAGGTCCCGCCCGCGTATTCGCTCCGCTCCTTGGCGGTGGCGACGTCGACGCTCATCCCGCACACGGGGTCTTGGGCCACCGTCGCTTCCGCCTGCGGCCGGCGCGAGTGTGCGCGCACCATCTCGATGCCGCCGGTGGTCACGAAGCGCCAGGCCAGCACCGCCATCAGGACGACGAACGCGATGTCGAGAAACGTCGTGTAGTTCCAGGCCGGCTGGGTTTCGAAAACGGTGACGTGATGGTTGGTCGGGGCCAGGCCGAGGAGCTGAAAAGCGCCTCCGACCAGGAAGCTCGCCAGCGCCATGGCCACGTACGAGACCGCGAGCAGGTAGAGCGACGTCCGGCCGCCGTAGTACTTCCGATAGATGTTGAGGATCGGCAGGATGATGAGGTCGGCGAAGATGAAGCTGACCACCCCGCCGAAGCTGATGCCGCCGTTCCACAGCACCACTGCCAGCGGCACGTTGCCGACCGAGCAGACGAAGCTGAGCATCGAGATCACCGGGCCGACCAACGGTCCCCAGAATTCGTTGAGAGTCGGATGGTTGGTCAGGAAGAAGGCCTGCCACCAGCTGTTCGGCACCCAGGCGGCGAGCGCGCCGGCGATCAGGAAGCCCAGTCCCAGGTCGACGTAAAGGGCGTGGAGGTCGAGATAGAACGCATGGGAGATGGCCGTGAATCCTCGCGCTGAGAAGAGCCTCGAGAGAAATGGTCCATCGGTGATGGAGTGGTCCATCTCCCCGTGGGCTTCGTGAGAGGAGCCGACGACTCCGTGCTCGGCGTTGCGCCTGGCCTCGTCGACCATCCGCCGACGCAGCGTCAGCTTCAAGAGTATCCACATGATCACCGCCATGAGCAACCCGCCCGCGAACTCAGCAGCGACGAACTGCCAACCCAGGAGGATCAGGAGGACGAGGCCCAGCTCGAAGACCAGGTTGGTCGACGCGAACTCGAAGATGATCGCGTTGACGAAGCTGGCCCCCCTGCGGAAGAGGGCCCGCGCCACCGCGACCGCCGCATAAGAGCAGGACGAGCTGGCAGCGCCGAAGCCGCACGCCAGGACGAAGCCCTTCAGGTCGGGTTTGCCCAGCAGGCCCGCCACCGCCCGCTTGGAGACGACCGTCTGGATCATCGCCGAGAGCAGGAAGCCGAAGGCCAGCGGCCACAGGACCTCCCAGAGCATGAAGAACGAGATCTGCAGGGCGTGCAGGATCGCGTCGATCACGAACAATCTGGCCTAGCTCCTGACCAGCCGCTCGACTGCGGCGTTGAGCTCGCGGACCTTTTTCGTCCCACCGCCGGACCGGATCGCCTCCGCCACGCAGTGCTCGGTGTGGTCGGCGAGCAGCTGCAGCGCGACGCTCTCGAGGGCGGCCCTGGTCGCATTGACCTGGGTCAAGACGTCTATGCAGTACCGGTCGTCTGCCACCATCTTCTGGATGCCGCGCACCTGCCCCTCGATGCGGCGCAGCCTCGCCTCGATCTTCTGCTTGTCCTTGGTGTAGCCTGGCATAGGACAATGATACCCCCCACGGGTATAGGCGGGCTGGTGGCGACCTGATGCAGGCCGTCGTCTACGACTGGTACGGGCCGCCAGACGTGCTTCGGCTCGAGGACGTCGAGCGGCCTGTCCCGTTGGCGGACGAGATCCTGGTCAAGATCCACGCGACCGCGGTCACACGGGCGGACTGCGCGACCCGCGAGGCCAACCGACGGAGCGGCCTGTTGGTGAGCATGATCAGCCGTCTCATCTCGGGCGCTCGCCGACCGAAGCAGCGGATCCTCGGCAGCGAGCTGGCTGGTGAGGTCGAGGCGGTGGGCGCGGCCGTCACCGAGTTCGCGGTCGGCGACCAGGTCTTCGGCAGCACGGGTTTCAGATTTGGGACCTACGCCGAGTTCACATGTGTGCGCGAGAGCGCCCGAATCGCACCCATGCCGGCCGGCATGAGCTTCGAGGAGGCGGCGTCCATCTGCGACGGAGGGCTCAACTCGCTGTGGTGCCTGCGACTCGCACAGCTCCGACAGGGAACGAGCATCCTGGTCTACGGCGCGTCAGGGGCGATCGGCACGGCGGGCGTGCAGCTGGCCAAGCACCTCGGCGCCGAGGTCACCGCCGTGTGCAGCACGAAAAACCTCGAGCTCGTGCGATCGCTCGGAGCCGACAGGGTCATCGACTACACCAAGGAGGACTTCACCAAGAACGGTGAGACCTACGACGTCATCTTCGACGCCGTGGGCAAGCACTCGTTCGGCCGGAGCAAGGGCTCGCTGAAGCCAGGCGGCCGCTACCTGGCCACCGACGGGCTCGGGAATCTCCTCCTTGGGCTGTGGACCTCGCGGTTTGGAGACAAAAAGGTGATCTTCCAGATACCGCCCCGATACACGAAGCTGGACGTCCTCTTCCTGAAGGAGCTGGTCGAAGCCGGGAAATACCGGGCGGTCATCGACCGGCGTTACCCGCTGGAGGACGTCGTCGAGGCGGCGAGATACGTCGAGACGGAGCAGAAAATCGGGAACGTGGTGCTCACCGTCTAGGAGGCTCCTCTCCAAGGCCCATCGGCGGGCAAGGCGTCGCTGATGCAGATTTCTCCCAGGCCATGCGGCATCCTGTGGGCGTTGTCGGCTCCACCGCAGTTCACCGCTCGTGACAAGCCTCGCGACATACTGAACGCGGCCGGCCTCTGGCTGGCGGCGGAGCTGGGCAACCGATTCAGGTGGGTGCCGTCGGCTCACGCCCTCAAGGTGCCCGTGGGGCACGCCACCGCCGAAGTGAAATTGCGCCCTACGTCGTGGAACTACACCGGCGCGCTCACGCATGCCTGGCTTCGGGTCACGGTTCGTGACAAGGCGCTGGCCGCCTGGCGCCGCCGGCGCGGCCGCAACTACAGCGGCCTGATGGCGGAGAGGTCTCCAGATGTCGTGTGGAGCAGCGAGCTGGCGAACATCTATCCCGACCTGCACAGCGTGGAGCTGTTTGGCGATGTCGCCGCTCAAACCAGCGGCGAAGTTCGTTATCTGACGCTGCCCGAGCTGCTGGAGGCGATACGAACCAGGATTCTGCCCCGCCTCCGGCTGTTCGAGTCGCCCGCGATGGTGGCGAAGCAGCTGCCTGACACCTGGCTTGTCGAGGACATGGGCCCGGCAGCCCAGTGGGCGATGAGCCAGGGCGATGACGCGAGCGCCGAGCTGCTTAAAACCAGGACGCTGACCTTGCAGGGTAAGGTGCCGCCCAAGACGGAGCTCGACGTCGTGCTGACAGCGGGACGCAGGCTCCTGGCGGTGCTGCAGTCGGAGATGGTCCACTTCCGCGAGTACCGTGACGGAAACCTGCCAGACGAGCTTGTCGGTGAGGGCTTCGAGCTCACCCGCCGGTGGCTGATGAACCTGCAGGATTACGCAGGACCGAATGACCGCGTGGCGGATGGCGAACTCGCAGGCTGGGCGACGAAAAACCTTCCGGCCACCAGCCCGATCGGCCGGCAAGCGATAGCGTTCGAAGCAGACGCATCCCGGCTCCGCAGCCATCGCTGAACTTGGTGGGCCAGGCTGCTGTAGTTCGGCAGATTCACCTGAACACCAGCCTCCACCAGTAGCCATAGCGGGAGGCTATTCGAACCGACCGGAACAACTGGAAGGCCTTTTTCAGTCCTGAGTTGAAGTCAGCGTTGAAGTGCGGACGAGGAGATCCCGATGAGCGCCGGCTCGAGGGTGCGGCGGTGCCGTAGCAAGTCCGTGTGCGTCCTGGCCACGCGGGTGAGCGCGGTCGAACTCCTCGACCTCGTCCAGCACCAGACGGCCACGCAAAGGCTCCGCAACCGCCGCAACAGCGCAAGCAGGTCGGCGTCCACGGAGAAAACGCCGGCGCCTGTGCCGGGCAGTGCGCTCAGATCCCACTCCAGCGGCCCAGAGCAAACGGACTCGAAGTCGATCATCAGGTACCCAGCCTGGCTGAACAGTAGGTTGCCGCGATGAGGATCGCCGTGAAGGGCGCGACATCCGATCCTGGTGTCGCGGAGCGCGGACGTGATGCTCAAGTACTCGCTGCGAAGAAAGACACATTCAGATGCGGGCAGTGCGGAGGGCGCAGTTTCGTCGAACAGGGTTCTTGAGGCGCGACTCACCTGGCGGTCAAGGAAGGACGGGAAGGTTCCAGGGTAGCTGTCCAGCGCCTGGTGAACCCGCTGCAAGGCGAGCCCGGCGGCTGAGCCGGTTGCCAGCGCGTTTGGATCATGGTCCTGATAGCGCCAAAACGTCATGCCGTACCCGTTCTCGACGTACGGGCCCGGCTCCAGGTCTGGGCTGGGGCCAACCACAGGCGCGCCGGCGCTCACCAGGTGGCGAGCGATTTCAAGCTCGACGGCCAACTTGCGCCAACCGCGGTCTCCGGGGGTGGCTGGGCAGAGCTTCGCCACTACCGGCGAGGGGGCGAGGTGAACCACGACGTTGTTGGCGTCGTGCAACACCCGAGCCTCTTCGGCCGCAATGCCGTGCCGACGCGCGATCGCTTGGGCCGCATGGACCGCAGCGGAACGCCGGTCTGCCCGAGCACGGGCGCGTGCTGGGTGGTTCCTTACCGAATTCGTCTGCGCCATGCCTCTGAGCGCAGAGTGCGTCGGATCAAGCCCTGCTCGAATCGGGGACATCCCCAAATCGCACCCTTAAGGTGCGGTGCGAGCCGGCGCGGCTCCGCACAATCGGAAAAGACGAGCGAATGTCAGGCTGGAGGTCCGACCGAATGGGATGATGTGGCCCACATGGCGGTCCCAGGCTCTGGCACTCATCCCGAAACATCGCCGACCGAGACTCCCGTCGCGATTCTCGCGCCGGCCTTGGCCGCGCTTGCGGTAGGCGACTTCCGCGGCGCTGCCAAGATGCTCGACGAGGTGGTCTCCGCCGTCCCAGATCTCGCCCTGGCGCACGAGATGCTGGGCGGTCTGGCACTCGGCGTGCTCGACGACTACCCCCGAGCGCTAAGGCACAGCGAGATCTCCTACCGCCTCTATCGAGAGATCGGCGACTTCGCCGCCGCCGCCCGCGCCGCCATCAGGTTGGCCCAGGTCGAGGTGGCGGGCGGAAGCGCGTCAGGCGCCCGCGGCTGGCTTGGCCGCGCCAAACGGCTGATTGACGATATCGGGCCGTGCGTCGAGGAGGGCTACTACCGCATCGCGATGATGGGATGCGAGATCCCCGACGTCATCGAGCTCGAAGCGAGCGCCAGCCGGGCTCTCGAGGTCGCGAGAACCTTCGGCGACACCAACCTCGAAGTTCGGGCGCTGGCTGACAGCGGGCTGGCGCTGATCTCATTGGGCCGGACGGCCGAAGGACTCACGCGTCTTGATGAGGCGCTCACGGCCGTGATATCCGGCGAGATCGGTGACCTGGTGACCTGTGGGTTCACATGCTGTGCCGTCGTGAGCGCTTGCTCGCTGCTCGGCGATATCGACCGTCTCACCCGGCTCATCGAGAGCCTGCGTCGGGTTGCGAGCGAGCGCTTCAATGGATTCCAACCGCCCATCCTGACAAGCCACTGTCACCAGACGTATGGGGGCATGCTCAGCGAAGCCGGCCGCTGGGAAGAAGCCGAAGCCGAGCTGCGCAGGGCAGTCGAGGTCAGCGTTGGCGCCGGGCATCGTTCCGCCGCCATGGCAGGTCTCGCAGAGCTCCGAATCCACCAGAACCGGACAGCTGAAGCCGCCGTTCTGCTGCGCGGTTGGGAAGACCGACTTGAGACCGCGCCCGCTCAAGCGCAGCTTCATGACGCTCTCGACGAACTCGACCTGGCGGCCTCAACCCTTCGCTGGGCCCTGCGTGAACAGGCAACCAATGTCGTTCTTTCCGCCGCCCTGTTGGCTCGCCTGGTGGATGTGGAGTGCCGCCGCGCGCGCGGCGCCGGGATTGGGGCTGCTGAATGCATCGAGGCCGCGGATGCCGCGGCCTCTCGCCTGGAATCGATCGCGGGCACTCTCGACTCGCCGGGGATCCGTGCGATGGCGCAGCTGAGCCGGGGTCGGGTTCAGATTCAACGAGGCGAGGACGCCTCGGCCACTCTTCAGGCTGCTCTCCGCGAGATTGGCGGCGACGAACGGCCCCGACTGCGAGCTGAAGTGCATCTCGCCCTGGCCGACGCAGAGCGACAAAAAGACGTGGCTGCTGCGGCAACTCAGGCACGCGCCGGCCTGGCGATCTTCGAGCGGCTTGGCGCCCGCCGCGATGCCGACCGGGCCGCAGTCCTGCTCCGCTCGCTCGGCGTGAGTGTGCGCGCCAGGCCTGACGCGGCCGGCCGGAATGCGCACGTGGTGCTCAGCCGGCGCGAGCGCGAGGTCGTGCCCCTTGTCGCCGAGGGTTTGTCGAACGCCGAGATCGCCAAGCGGCTTTTCGTCACACCCAAGACGATCGAGCACCACGTCACCAGCATCCTGGGGCGGCTCGGGCTCCGAACACGGACCGAGATCGCAGCCTGGGCACACCGCACCGCAGCCAAGAGCTGATCGCGCGCAGGGGACGGCCTCCTGGATAGCGCCCGCTGACGATTTGGGGTCGGAATTGGGGGATGCCCCGATTCCTGGCCAACGGTTGTGGCGGAGAGTGGCATCCACGGCGCGCCCGCCGAATCGGCGTCACCAAGGAGAACCACGGATGCTGCAAGCAAAGGAAGCGTTGGCGGTCGGAAACGGCACGGGAGAGGCCCGCTGGTGGTTTGGAACGCTCGCCGAGATCAAGGCCACTGCCGCGGACACCGGTGGCCTATGCACGATCGTCGAGGTCACATGCGGGCCGAATTACGAGGCGCAGCTGCATGTGCACCACCGCGAGGACGAGGGCTTCTGGGTCCTTCAAGGCCAGGTCACGTTCGAGGTCGGCGCCACCAAGATCGAGGCTGGTGTCGGCGACTACGCGTTTGGTCCGCGCGGGCTGCCACACCGCTTCAAGGTGGGCGACCAGGGATGCCGGATGCTGTTCATCCTCACCCCTGGCGGTTTTGAGGACCTGATCCGGGCAACCGGCGTGCCTGCGGAGACTCGGACGGTTCCTTCCCACGACGGGCCGCCGCCCGACATCGACCGCATGAAGGCGATTGTCGCCACATATGGCTGCGAGCTCCTGGCCTAACCGCTGGAGGTCCGGTTTCTCAGGCGCAATTCAACCCCACGCACAGGAAAGCCCGAACGCCCGCACCAGACACCGGCCCTTCCCAGCCGGGCGTGTCGCGGGCACAGAGGAGGTAAAGAATGTCCCGAAAGCTTGCGCTCATGATCTTTGGCTCGATCTCGGCCCTGGCGGTCACGGCTGCTCCGGCCCTGGCCGCCGAACCAACCACAGAGGCGATGTACGCCAATGGCACGACGGTGTACATGGTTGCTCCCCCGACCCTCGCGACCGGTGGACCTAACGTTCCCGACGATCTGTACCTGGCCGTGTATCCCATCGACCCGACTGGTGCAAACCTGGGCGCGATCACGGTCGGGACCAACGGTTACATGCCGCAGTGTGATCCCTGCTTCCACCCGGGGGTCCCGCTTCGGTTCGCCTATCACGACCACGTCATCAGCGGCACCCCCGGCCTCGGGATCAATGGAACTGCTGGCAGTTTCAACCCCTTCTGGCATGTCTTCGTAGTGATGTACAACCCGGCGCGGTTCATCGGGCAAAGCTTCACACCGGTGAAGAGCGCGGCCGAGCTTGACGCCGGCGAGTCGAACGGGATGTTTCTGCCGATCAACGCGGCAGGTCCCAACCCGTACGAGGTCGACACCGGCATCGTCTTTCTCTGCAACATCGTCTCGCAGCACGCCTGACGTAGATGTGAGGGGGTTTGCCCGGTTCGCAGCCGGGCAAATCCGCTCGGGTTCGAGCGGAATCGGCATCGAGCCATCGCGGTGGCTCGGCCAGCGAATTGCGATCCTTATCTGGTGACGGGAAGTCCAGGTGTGACTGAGCGCTGTGTCATGCCGGCGACCTGCTCCTGAGTCCGGCCCGGACGAAACGTGTAATAGCCCCCGACAACCAGAAACCATAGGAACGCCAGGATCTGAGCGGGTGTCGACGCTGCGCCGACAGGCACCGACGCAACTACCCCCAGCCCTATCACGACACCGGCCCAGCCCCGAGGATCAATTGTTGGAGCGCAGACAAGGTCCACCTGGTCCATTCGTCGAGTGACCAATCGCGCGCGGCAAACCGCCGGAACATCTCGGGGCTGTCGAGGACGAACACAATATCGGTCGCCTTGTCGACATCCAGGCCCGCGCGTAAGCGACCGACTGCTGCGACCCTCTCTAGCAGCAACCTCATCCCTTCGCGCCGAGACCGGATGAGGGCCTTCTGGGACTCGGCCACCGAAGGCTCCACTGCCGCCGCCTCCTCGATCGCCCGGCTGATCGGGCTGAGGCGGCCGATGATGTCTCCCCCGCCGGTGACCAGCAGTTCGAGGATTCGCCCCGGATCATCGCTGGACTGAGCCTCCTGATACCACGGACGTAGGCGAACTGGCGTGCTCTCAGCAGTCCCCGCGGACGCGAACGACACGACCTCGCGCATGAGATCGGGTTTCGTGTTGAACGAGAAGTACAGCGTTTGCGTAGCGACTCCCGCCCGGGCTGCGATGGCCTGCATCGTGGCCGCCGAATAGCCGCTCTCGGCGAAGGTGGCGTAGGCCGCCTCCAACATGCGTCTCCGGGTCTCGATTGCTCGCCGCCGGCGCGACGCGGCGGGCGATCCGGGCTTGACAGCGGACATTTCTCTGGTAATAATACTGGATGTCATTACTAGAAAGTACTTCTAGTAAGTCCTTCCAGTGAATGAGGAGATAGCCATGGTGGCCCACGAATCGACTGAGACCGCCAACTACTCGCCGCTTCGATTGGCGAGCAAGGACCTTCCCGGAATCGAGGTGCTGCCGGGGATGTCTTGGTTCGTCGGCGCCGACCGGCGTGCCGGCGCGCAGCATCTGTGGATGAGCCGGATCGTCATTCATCGCCAAATCGGGGTGTCGCCGGTGCACCACCACGCCGAAAGCGAGGCTGCCATTTATGCCCTGCGTGGAAGGAGCGCGTACTTCTTTGGTCCCGAGTTGCGAGAGCGAATCGATCTCGAAGAGGGCGACTTTCTTTTCATACCGGCCTGGGCCATACACGCCGAGGCAGTGCTGTCGGCCGACCCCGTCGAGATCATCATGGCGCGATCGACCTCCTCTCCAAAGAGCGTCAACCTGCCTGACCTGACGGTGCCGAACGAGATCCTCCAAGCCGCAGGCCTAGCGACGGCATGAGGTCGCGAAGCGAAATTTGGCGTAGACGGGTGGCGGATTGAGACGGACAAACGTATGTGTAGCCCGCAACGAGTGAAGCAGGTCAGCCATAGCGCCGGCCGCCCGACTCCCATGTTGAACCCCGACCTTCTACGGTCTCACCTCGACGAACCCGGCCGCGTTGAAGGCGCCGTCGAACGCCAGCGCCTCACGGATCCGGCGCCGCCGCATCACGGCAAAGCTGGTCGCATCAACGAAGGAATACTCACGCTCTGCCCGGGATCGCAGCCAACGCCATGCTTCAGCTTCAGTGGACTCGTCAACGTGCACAACCTCGACGTCCTTGAGCGCCCCCAATCGGTCGATGAAACCAACTGCGGCAGCGTGCCCTGAACGGCGACGAATAATGGCCCACGTTTCCCCGACAACGTGGGTGGTGGTGACTACGCGGCCGACTCCACGCGCCACCAAAGCCCTTGCCTGCCCATGCCGGCTGTCCCGCCGCTCCTGAAGTCCGAACCAGAAGCTGGTGTCCGCGAACCTCACCGATTCCGGTGGTAAACGACGGCATCGAGGTCCTCAAACGGACCATCGTCCAGCCACCCGGTAAGAGCCTCCCAGGGATCCTTGGCTGGGCGTCCGTCGACCGCCAGCTCGCGCGCCAACGACTCCCGAATGAGCGCCGCCTTCGATAGCCCTCGCCGCGCTGCCTCGGCCTCAGCCGCGTTGTCCAGCGCCTCATCGATGTGGATTTGAATTCGCCTCACACGACCAGTATACACACCGTCGATGCGGGAGGTGTGTACTGGTAGCCCCGGCGGGATTCGGTCCGACAGCTACGAAACCGCGGCTGACCTTCCGCTGAAGCGTGACGTGCTGAAGTGTCGGTCTGGCCAGTGCTTCAACGTCGTGGCAGCTCGCTTCCCAGTCCCGCCTCCCGCGCCCGCACGATCGCCTCGGCGCGATCGGCGAGCTGCAGCTTGCTGAAGATGTTCGAGACGTGGTTCCGGACGGTCTTTCCGCTCAAGAACAGCCGGCGCGCAATCGCATCATTGGAACGGCCCTGGGCTATCAGGTGAAGGACCTCTCGCTCCCGCTCGGTCAGCTCCGGAAACGGCACCACCGGCCGGAGTAGACGCGGCGAGGCGAAGTAGGCCAGAACACGGCCCGCGATACTCGGTCCGAAAACGACCTCGCCCCGGCTCAGCGAGCGCATGGCATCAAGGATCTGCTCCGGGTCGGCGTCCTTCAGCAGGTAACCCCGTGCGCCTGCCCGCATGGCGGCGAAAACAGAGTCGTCGTCGTCCAGCATCGTGACCACCAGCACCGCCATGTGCGGAGACTCGGCAACGATCCTGCGGGTAGCTTCGACACCGTTGAGACCGGGCATGTGGAGATCCATCGCAATCACGTCGGGGTGAAGCTCAGCCGCGGCGGCGATCGCCTCCTCACCGGTAGATGCCTCGCCCACCACCTCGACACCATCCGCTCCGGCGAGGACGGCGTGGAGACCGCGTCGGAACACCGGGTGGTCGTCGGCAATCAGCACTCGCAAAGCCGTCACCTGGTTACAGGATCGATTGGTAGGCACGCGAGAACTCGGGTCCCGCCGCCGTGGGCCGCCGTCACCACGCAGCTTCCACCCAATTCCTCGGCGCGTTCGCGCATGGAGCCCAGGCCGACTCCCGGCACGACGTCTTGGGAGAGCCCTTGCCCGTCGTCCGTCACCTCCACCGTGAGCCCGCCATTCAACGCCAGGCGGACGTCGCATCGGTGCGCTCCGGCATGCCGGGCGGCGTTGGTGACAGCCTCCAGGGCGATCCGGAACGCCGCGACCTCCACCGCAGCCGGCAGCTCTTCGAGTTCTCCGGTCGCGCTTACGGTCACGTGCAGATCTGAGTTATCCGCGGAGTAGCGCGATACCTGCTGTCGGAGGGCTTCGACCAATCCGAGATCATCAAGGTTCCGAGGACGAAGGCCACGGGCCAGACGGCGGATGTCGGTGACGGCGGATCGGAGCTCGTCGGCCATGCCGGCAAGCGCCTTGTCCGCGGCGGTAGGGTCCCGCGCGACCTGCTGCCGGGCGGCCTGAATGCCGAGTGTCACCCCGGCCAGGGTCGGACCCAGACCATCGTGCAGTTCGCGACGCAGGGTTCGGCGTTCCTCCTCGGTTGCCATGACGACCCGCTCGTGGGCCTGGCGAAGCTCGACCGTTACCTGGGCTGCGCGCACCGCTGCCGCAACGTGGCCAGCGAGGTCCTCAACCAGTCGCCGCGGCGCTTCTTTGCTTAGGACCAGATCCCCCACTCGCTCGAAAGCATGCACGAGCGGTACTGCGATTTCGGCGCCGGTTGGTTCCCCGTGCTGCGCGGCGACGCCGCCGTCAGTGAGACGAACGCCGACGTAAGGTAGGCGCAGGGTGGCGGCCAGTGTGTCGACTGTCGCCTTCAGCATCGCCTCCGGGCCGGCGCTTGCTTCGAGGCGTCTTGCGAGAGCGGTCACTGTCGCGTAGGGGTCTCCCCTCTCCCCGTACATCACCCGGTTGACCGCACGCTGAAGGCCAGCTCGGAGGGGCGCGAAGAGGACCACCACGACACCGGCCGCCAAGAGGCTGGCTGCCGGTCCGAAGCGGACCTGGAAGGCCGCTGATGCGACCGCGACCGCGGCGGCGTAGATCGCGATGAGGCTCGCGCTGAGTGCGACGTAGACAAGCGCTCGATTGACGAAGCGATCGGTCTCATAAAGCTCGTGCCGTGAAATGGCAGCCCAAATCGTGATCGGCAGCCCGACCCCAAGTAGCGCGGCCCGAGCAAGAGAGCGACCACAGGGAGCCAGGGCAGATGTAGGAGAGCCGAGACCCCCGCGACCGCGAGAATCATGACGCTCACACCTCCCGTCGCCGTAAACCAGCTCAGTTGCCGCCGCTCCACGCCCGACGCCCGGCGCGTGCGAATCGCCAGTCCGGTGATTGCGAGCGCGAGCGCGACGACGCCCGCCGCGTGGCCGAGTTGCACCAAGCTAGCCGGCATCAGCGCGGGCAGCCACAGCGGCGCCAGCGGGTTGGCCGCCTGACTGTGCTCCCCCGCGTAGACGCTCTGTGAAGCCGCTTGGCCCGCGATAGCGACCAGGGTTGCAACTGAGGCGAAGACGGCAAGAGCGCAGGACCGGCGTCCCGCTAGCCGGCCAAAGGGAAACGTCAGCACGATCAGGGTCAACGGCAGCGGCATCATCAGCTCGCCGCTGACGGCGGAGATCAGGGCGGCGGCCGTACCGGCAGGCAGCGAGCCGGGCGCCGACTCGAAGGTATGCAACGACCATTCGAAGGCCGCCGTGTGCACGACAACGGCCAGGCTGAAGGTCAGGCACAGCCACCCGACGGCGTTCGATGGACGCCGCAGACTGACCAGCAGACCCACCATCGCCCAGGCCACGACAGCGACGGGCAAAACGATGCCCCAGAAGCCAAGGTCAAAGGCGAGCGACTCTCCAGACGCCGTCGCCAGCGAGGCGCGCGCGGCGCTTAGCTGGAGGCCGACCAGCCAGGCGGTCCATAGAACCATGGTCGCGCTCCAGAGACCCCAGGCCGCCGTGGCTCGCTTCATCTCGCATAAGGCGAACCAACACTACCCGCGGGCATCGATCCTGTCAGGGCGTGCCACCAGATAGATCCCGGCCGAGAGCAGCCAGACCAGGTAGACGACGAACACAAGGAGGCCACCGACGCCGGCTGGTTCGAAATAAATCGCGGCGAACTGAACCACGAAGCCGCCGAAGCCCAGGATTATGGGAACCCAGGCCAGGAGCGGAGGCAGCAATCGACCACGCAGGGCCACCGCACCGAAAACCGGGCCAAAGATCAGGGTTGCAGTGTTGTCCATGGCCCTGACGCCCGGGGTCATGTAAAAGAGTGCAGCCACCGACTGGGCATCACCACCGTGGCGCGCCAGCTGCACATCCGCGAATGTGGCGGCGACGGCCAACGCATCGAGCGAGACCAGAACCGCCACCGACGTGATGGCGAGGATGGACAGGGACCGATCGACAGATCGCCGAGCCACAATCACCACGAACGCAAGGAACAGCATCTGTCCGATCTGGTCGATGAAGGATCCGGCGTCGTACTGGGTTCCGTACGTGCTTACAGAGTTGGCGATGCGTTGGACGGACTGGCCTGCAAGCTGCGCCAGGTTTCCAGCGAACACGAGGTTCGCGATCAGCGGAAATAGCACGCCTCCAATCGCTGCGAGACCGGCCAGTCGCCCAGGCGTCATGCCGTATATCACGGCACCAGGAGGATTCGAAATCGTCGCTTTCATTCATTTGACCTCTGTCTTGCCATGCGCCCGTCGTAAGGAGCGCTATGGCGACACGCTACGGCTGGCCAGCGAGCCCGTCATGGGAGCAGCGTCCCGAATCCGATCGGGACTTACGCTCTCGGGGGCTCGACCACTCCTGCGGCGGTCGTCGACGGACATGACGTTTAGACTCGGGCCAGCTTATGAACGAACCAGCCGAAGGGGAGCTCGGCGCAGCACTGACTCAGTTGGTGGCCACTCTGGAACGTGTAAGCCTGGATTGCATTCAACCAGGAGATCGTGACCTCGTGGAGCGGGCAATGCTTGCAGCCAGAACCGCGCTCGAGCGAGCTACGTCCCGAGCCGAGCCATTCCCCCAGGAGGACTGAGGCAACTCCAAACCCTGAACCCGAGGACGACCTCTGTGACCGCTTGAAAGTTTCGTAGGCATAGCCCCGGCAGGCATAGCCCCGGCGGGATTCGAACCCGCGATCTCAGCCTTGAGAGGGCTGCGTCCTAGGCCACTAGACGACGGGGCCACGATTTACCGGCTGGTGGGCGGCGTTGGGTTTGAACCAACGACCT
>Ga0070707_100002786_pt1 | contig 16639 bp, 19 predicted proteins | sample KBSK5502metaG_FD_65468 | JGI IMG/M metagenome (GOLD analysis project Ga0070707, IMG submission 65468) | Corn, switchgrass and miscanthus rhizosphere microbial communities from Kellogg Biological Station, Michigan, USA - KBS K5-50-2 metaG | ecosystem: Host-associated > Plants > Roots >... | reverse complement strand
ATCCAGTAGAGGATACGCCAGTCACCTACCCGCAATTTGCACAGGCCGGCCAAATCTTCTGGCATACCAACCAGTCGCCGATGGACCATGACAGCGGCGTTGTCCGCGAGCCATGATCTTTCGCTCAATCCCCGCACCAACAGCGGAGTCAAGTTCGTTGAGCTGGTTATCAGCTCGCGATCCTACTTCGACTCGGTAGGCCATTTGACATGGCGCGGCTCCCACACCTTGAACTGACCCGCCAAATCTTCTCGCCGGGCTGCGCGTAATTCGGCAACAACCTGCGGGTTGTGTGCGGTCAGCCAGTCTTGTAATTCGTCAAGAGTCTCGATTGACGAAAGCACTGATACCGGGATCTCTACGACATCCTTCGGCATAGGCTGAGCGTATCAGGATTAAACTTCGAAAGCAAACGCCGATAGCAACTTCCCTCGATTGGTAAGGTGCTACGTGATATAATTACCGCCATGCCAAAGACGCCGCTCAAAATGCTTGATGTGGTAGCGCTCCTCGTGGACAAGCCCGAAGAGCGACTGGTGACAGGCCAAGTCGGCACCGTGGTTGAGGTGTTGGCGCCGGATGTTTATGAAGTGGAGTTTCTCGATTCTAAAGGACGTACCATCGCGGTGGCAGAGTTGAAGCGAACAGAGTTGTTGCTGCTCCAGCATGAGCCCGTGATGGCAACCTGATTCCGCCAGGACCGCCAGAGCTGTGCCTCCAATCATCTTGGCTGAAGGTCACCATGAAACTTCTCAAAGATGCTGAGGACGCGCGCCGGCTCACAGCGCGTCGTAAAAAGCCGATGAGCTTTCCGACGTTGGAGGAATGCTTTAGCGTCGGCGAGATGAGAAAGATCGCTCACAACCTGCATGCCAAAGCGAAAGAAGAAATCGCGAGCCGACGCGCCAGAAAATTGCGGGCCTCGTCCCTCTGACAGCATTTGTGCACCAGCTTGATGCACAATTCTCACCACCACACAAAAGTCGCGGAGACCGCCGCCTTAAACTTTATTCAGCCGATCCCGTGAAAACGTTGCAAAACGTTGCGTTTTTGCCAGCATTTCGTGTCGGAGATCGGTATTTTCAAAAAGGCGGGCGGAGTGTTTACCTGGGAAGCACCGTCAGCGAATACCTTCTCGCCACCACTTCCAGAGGTTCGAGTCCTCTCGTGAGCACCAATTAATTTTAAACGACTTGCGCGGATTTACGACAGAACGCCCATCGTTCTTCGCCAGTCCGAACAGCGCCAGAGCCGCTAGCGCCAATCCAAACAAAGTCATGGTCGCTCCGTTGTCGGGAACCAACTTTCGGCCCGGCGGGTCGATGACATAGTCCTGACCGGGTCCGGTAAGCGCGACTAGGTTTGCCTTGGGCCCGTTGTAGTTGGGGGCGTTAACCGTAGATAAAAGAGCGCTGGCACCATAATCTTTAGCGCTCTTTAAGTGGAACTGGCTTCCACCAACAACCTCCCAAATCGCAATCTGCAAACCCGCAGCCTTCCGCGGGTTGGATCCGATCAGCGGATAAGCCAACGCCCATAACTCGCTAATGGTTTCAGCTTCGCTTGCAGTCATATGTCTTCCAGGGATCAAATGGTCATCCTTCGGTGCGCTCGTTAGAGAAACCACTTCGTAGGCCTGCGGACCACCGATGATGGAGTGGAATGGATCAATGCAAAAGCCGTTAGTCAGAACTCCATTTACAAGAAGTTGGCTCACTCCTGAATGCACTTGACCACTCTGAGCGCCCGCTACGCGAATCGACACGGTTTCATATGGCGTGATTCCGATTTGCCGGACCGTGATTGGGACTGCTTTTGAAGAGGGTGCCAAGCCAAAGAACAAAGCGAGGGGGGCGATAAGAATACGTCGGGTTGTGCGATTCTTTGGCGAAACTTTCTTAAAGCGATTCATGCTATTGAAGGGGGGCAGTTGGAGGCTACCAAATATCCATGTTTACCACAATTATTATAATAGAGGCACGATTGAATTTCAGGATCAAAAACGCCCCCAGCTGCGTTACCCTTTGACCCTGAAGCTGTTTCCTAGCCCATGACCCCTGTCGAGACTGATGATCGTGGCCTGTTGTTGACCTGCCCGCAGTGTGGCCAGCGAAACCGCCTGCGCTTTGATCGCTTGGGACGCGCTTTTCGCTGTGGAAAGTGCCAGGTCACATTGCGTCTTCCAGGCGAACCGATCGACGCGACGAGCGATCTTATCTTCGACGCCTTAACCAGCCGGTCTGAATTGCCGGTCCTGGTGGATTTCTGGGCGCCCTGGTGCGGTCCCTGCAAAGTGCTTGCGCCCGAGATACGCAAAATAGCTGCGGAAGGCGCGGGTCAATGGGTCGTCGCCAAGGTCAACACCGAAGAGTCGCCGACTTTAGCGAGAAAATTTCGGATCACTGCAATTCCGACCATGGTTTTGTTCAAAGGCGGGTTGGAGGTCGCTCGGCAAGCTGGGGCCATGCCCGCTCCGGCAATTCGGAAATTTCTCGAGCCATGGCTCGGCGACCGTAAATGATGACTGCGAAAAGAAAGGGAGCGGAATACGCCAAGATCAGAACCTTGCCGCTGCCGACGGGCAGACCGATTCCGATGCTCGGGCAGGGGACCTGGCGGATGGGAGAGGACCCTGCAAAACAGCAAAGTGAAATCGATGCGTTGCGTCTAGGATTAGATCTCGGGATAACGCTTATCGATACGGCAGAAATGTACGGTGATGGTGTTGCGGAAGAGCTGATCGGTGAAGCGATTGCGGGACGTCGCGCAGAAGTATTTCTGGTGAGCAAAGTTTATCCGCATAATTCCACCCGCCGCGGCGCGGTGAAGGCTTGTGAGCGCAGTCTGCAGCGGCTGGGCACAGATTACCTTGACCTTTATTTATTGCATTGGCGCGGCTCGGTCCCGCTGGCCGAAACGCTCGAAGCTTTTCACTCTCTGAAAGGGATGAGCAAGATCCGCGATTACGGCGTCAGCAATTTCGACGTCGATGACATGGAGGAAGCGTTTGCTTTGCCTGGCGGCGATGAAATTGCGACAAATCAGGTGTTGTACAATCTAGGACACCGCGGCATTGAGCTGGATTTGCTTCCATGGTGCCGAGATCGCGGTTTGCCAATCATGGCTTATTCGCCGATTGGGCACTCCTCTCGCGAGCAACGAAAGATTTTCGATCAACCTCAGGTCAAATCAGTCGCATCGCGGCGCCAAGCCACGCCGGCTCAAGTCGCTTTGTCCTGGCTGCTGCAACGCGATCTAATTGCGATCCCCAAAGCCAGTAATCTGGACCATGTTCGAGAAAATCGAGCGGCCTTGGATCTGATTCTCACGGAGAAAGATTTGGAGGACCTTGCTCGGGCGTTTCCGCCTCCTCGTAAAAAGGTTCCATTGGAAATGAAGTAATCTGATCGATGTGTTTGGATGCCTTCGCTAAATGTGGATCTTGTCCGGGGAGCGCACGCGCCCTGGGACAGTCTCATGACATGGGTAACATTTTGTTCTCGTGACATGGGTTACACTTTTGCACTTGCGCTAGCTTAAAGCGCGTCTGAACAAACTAGCCAACAGCTGGACGGCGGAGCCGCCGTTTGTTCGGGCGCGCTGTCCCAACCGGGCGCTTTAAGTCGCGGGGAGGACAGACGCGGGAACATCAAACCTGCCGCGCGATAGAGGCCGCTCGCATTCCCGTTGCTTCTCGGTCGTAAAGCAAGCCAATCAATTGCCGCTCGAGGTAAATTTCGTGGATGCCATCGCTTGTTGTGTTCAGTGCCACCAGTTCGCCTACAAAGGCTCGGCCAACAAAGCGTTGGCACCCCTGCCATTTGATGTGCCCACGATTGCGCACCCGCCGCACTTTCCAACGTCGCCGATATTTCGGCTCTTGGAGCTGACACGGCATCCGGCGATGACTCGGCCGATAAAGATCCGCCGGCACTTGCTGGCCCAAAGCTTCGTGAGGACGCTCGTGATTGTAGCAGGTCATCCAAGCTCGGACTCGTCGTTTCTGCGCCTGCATACTGGACGCAGGGGGAGTGGCCACCTTGGCTTTCAAGACGCGATGCATTTGTTCGTGCGCGCCGTTGTCCTGGGGATGGGCTGGCCGGACAAAGTCTACCGTAATCCCCAAGCGCGCCCACCACACGCTCAAGCGCGAAAGTCCCAAAGCTCCGTTGCCACCAAAGGGCGCTCCATTGTCTACCCGAATCACTCTGGGCAGACCGTAGCGGCGAAAAATCTGGGCCAACGCCCGACGCACTCCCGCGTCGCTCTGGTTGTTCAACAATACTACCCCCAGCACATAACGGCTGTGCAGATCGCGCACCGTCAGCGGTTCGCAACGCCGTCCATCGCCCGTGCGAAACCAACCTTTGAAGTCGATTGTCCACACTTCGTTGCAGCTTTTTGCTGCCCGTACTTCCCTCCCTGGCAACACCGGGCCGGGCCGCGCCCGTCGCTTGCGCTTCTTCACTAAATTGCACTCCACCAGCCAGCGCGCCAAAGTGCTCACGGCCGGAATGCGCCTGGCTCGAGGAAAAGCTTTTTCTAACCCCCAGCGCAACTTTTTCGCTCCCCAGTCCGGGCGCGCTCGACGCGCTCGACGCAAACGTTCGCGCCAAGAAAAATGGTACATTTTCCCTCGGTGGCGCGGCCGGCGCGAAGCATTTTCCAGAGCTTTGACACCCCCGACACGATACCGCTTCAACCACTTGTAACCGGTCTTGCGACTGATCCCGAAACCACGACACAACGACGCGAACGACTCGTCTTTGCTCTTGCAAGCAAGAACAAATTGCACCCGCGCCTCCGACACCAAAAACTCTTTCCAAGGCATAGATGCCCAGAAAAGTGTCACCTATGTCATGAGACTGAAGTGTTACCCATGTCATGAGATCATGCCCCCTCGCGTGCTGGTGACGGCGCCCCGCTGTCGCGAACTTTCATTTCTTTGAGTTCGCCGAAACATAGTTCTGGGCATTGGAATTTTGTAACTACTGAGTAACAAAGACTGTTTGGGCGAGGCGCCCAAACCAGCACGCGAGGGCGCGTGCGCTCCCCAGCAACACCCCGTTGGATTCCCCCTTTTTAGTCGATCTTCACTGTTTTTGGATCGAACCGAAGCTTCGGATAGCGGGGATCCATTTTTTTCAAAATGCGGAGAACCCGGTCAGCGACGGCCAGGTTACGAGCCCATTTGTGGTTGGCCGGGACGACGTACCACGGCGCGTAATCGGTGGCACAGCAGTTGATGGCGTCTTCGTAAGCTTGTTGATATTTGGACCACAGGGCGCGCTCTTTTAGGTCGTTCAGATTAAACTTCCACCATTTCTCCGGGTCATCGAGGCGCGCCTGCAGTCGTTTTTTTTGTTCGTCTTTGGTGATGTGGAGCATGAATTTCACCAGCGTAATCCCGTTATCAGTGAGAATTTTTTCAAATTCGTTGATCTGATCGTAGCGCGCTTTCCAAATCTTCTTCGTCACCAGTTTGTGCACGCGGACGACGAGAACGTCCTCGTAGTAAGACCGATTCCAGATGCCAATCATGCCTTTCCCGGGGGTGGCCTTGTGTGCTCGCCAAAGAAAATCGTGGTCGAGCTCGTCCGGTGAAGGCACTTTAAAAGAAGTCACGCGAAGACCGGCCGGATTAAGACCATTACATAGGTTCTTGATCGCGCCGTCTTTGCCGCCCGTGTCCATCGCCTGGAAAATAAGGAGCAAGCTGCGGCCATGTTCGGCATACAACACTTCTTGCAAGGCGGCTATTTCTTCCCGCAGCTCGGCAAATTGTTCGAGCGCTTCTTCCTTCTTGAGACCGCCGGCATCGTTCGGGTCGATTTTGGAAAGACGGGCCTTATGGCCGGGACGCGCTGTAACAATTGCCGTCTTCATCTGGATATCGAACGCGCCCGGGGCAGGTCCCAGCTGCCTGTTTGTCTAACCAGTCACGAACAACAACTCATCGCATCAGAGCCATGAGCCGGCTGCGGCTGTTCACTTCGAGCTTGCGGAAGATAGCGTGAAGATGCTTTTTCACCATCGCCAGGCTCAAAGCAGCATCATCCGCGATCTCCTGATTACTGCGCCCATCACAGACGAGCCGTGTCACCTGCTGTTCACGACCGGTGAGCCTGGCCAGGTGCGGCAGGCGTGGGCCGCGCAGCTCGGGTTGAATCTGTCGCCGGTGCAAATCTTCGCACTCGATAAGGAAGTGGGGTCGGGCAATTCCGGTCGAGCTAAGTTGCTTCAGGCTGAGGGTAGCGCGCAGGTACCCCCGGCTTGGATGATGAACTACTTCTTGTCTACCGGTAGATAGCGGCACATTGAGGCGCGGAGATTGTTGCCATCTCTTTTTCAGCGCGCGGCAGGCATCCAAAATCTCGGAAGGCGGCGGCGCGTTTACTTTCATTAATCGCGCCATTTCCGGTCCTTTATCCCAAAGTGCACAGAATTCGCGGGCAGCTTGATTCTGATAGACGAGCTCCAGGTTCCATCGCAGAAGAATCGTCGGCAACGGCAGTCGGCGCAGGAATTGTTCAAAGGCCATCCGTGCGGAGTGCTCGCGCTCCAATGAACCAAGCCGGCGAAGTGCAGTTTGAAACTGCGGATAAAGGTGCCGAAGCAAATCCATTTGCGCGAGGTTGAGCTCGCCCTGTTTTTCCGTGCGCATAATCACAATCACGCAGATGAGTCTTTTCTGTTTCCAGAAAAAGAGGCCGGTCGCATACATGCACTTTTGCGGCGCCATATATTGCCGATAAAAGCCTGATTTCATGAGCTTGCTTCGGTCGGGGAACACATCGCTCCCCTGCACCAACTTGCTGCGCGGATGCGCATTGAGGTAGTTCTTCAGCGGCTTGAAATCGAAGAGGCCATCGGATATCGGCCGCGTCCACTTGGCGATCATCGGGAAAATTGGATTGTGCAGGAGTGTTAGACCCATGACTGAGCCTGGAATCGTTGCCTCGATGACGCGCTGGACGGCCTTCCAAAATGATTCGACATGGATAGCCGCATGCAAATTCAGCAGAGATTTTTCCACGGCGGGATCGACGATTATTTGCCGTTTTCGGCTCGTTTTAGATGTCCGCTTCATTCACGCATTTCTTCAGGTCCACCGATTTGGTTACGCAACCGGAGGGCGTGTTGGCTTCCTAAAAGGTAAAGAAAGAAGCTGAAAAGGGAACTTAAGTTACCAAGACATCCCGCGGAGGCGGTTCGAGCCTGACTAAAGAAATCCTCTTTGTAGGACCGACTGTGTTTCGCACAAGGCGCGTGGGAGCGCAGCCGGAGCAACAAACCACCGCCGAAACCGCAGGAAAGGAAGTCATCGTTATGAACACACTCACCCGCTGGGAGCCATTCACCCAAATGGAAGATATGCAGAATCGCCTCTCCAGTCTCTTTGGTCGCGCGCCCGCCCGCCGCGGCAATGGCAAAGAGCTCGCCATCGCCGATTGGGCGCCACTCGCGGACATTACCGAGGACGACAACGAATACATCATCAAGGCAGAGTTGCCTGACGTAAAAAAGGAAGAGGTAAAAGTCGCCGTTGAAAATGGTGTCCTCACCATTTCCGGTGAACGCAAGTTCGAAAAGGAGGAGAAGAAGAGGAAATATCACCGCGTCGAGCGCGCCTACGGGACCTTTGTGCGGAGCTTCACGCTGCCGGATGACGCCAACGCCGGCCACGTGAAGGCCGAGTTCAAAGAGGGCGTTCTTACCGTGCACGTGCCGAAAAGCGAGCACGCCAAACCCAAGCACATAGAGGTCAAGGTCGCGTAAAGACAGACGCATCCTGCCGGACAGTGCGCGGTCGTTGGCGTGAAAACACCGCGCATTTGTCCGGTGCATCAAAAATTAGTGACAATTTTATGATTACCGAAACTCGATATCAGGACATGTACTCCAAGAGCCGGCGGGCGGCTTTGGCCCCCGGGACTGACGCTCCCGATTTCACTCTCAGAAGTACACCCGACCAATGGCTGACACTGAGTGAATTCCGCGGCGAGCCTGTCGTGCTCGCTTTTTATCCGGCCGATTGGAGTCCCGTCTGCGGCGATCAAATGGCGCTCTATAACGAAATGCTTAAGGAGTTTCAGGATCTTGGAGCTGAACTTATTGGTATCTCGGTCGACGGAGCATGGTGCCACGCTGCGTTTGCTCGTGACCGTAAGCTGCACTTCCCGCTTCTAGCCGATTTCGAACCAAAAGGAGCGGTGGCGCGGCAGTACGGCGTGTATCGCGAAAAGGATGGCGTGAGTGAGCGGGCGCTGTTTGTCATCGATGACGAAGGCAAGATCCACTGGAGTTACGTTTCGCCGCTGGGCGTCAATCCTGGCGCGAACGGAATTCTCACGGCGCTGGAAGATCTTCAGAACAAGAAAAAAGGGAAGCAAGATGATTGCAGGACCAAAACTTACGCTGCCTGACGACGACCGAGATCATATTCAACGTTCAATCGATGCTCCGATCGCGCTGCTGGAATATGGTGACTACGAATGTCCGGCCTGCGGGCAAACCCATCCAATCGTTAAAGCGATTCAGCAGCAGTTCGGTGATGATTTGTGTTTTGCTTTTCGCAATTTTCCGCTGACGAACGTCCATCCGCACGCCGAGCATGCCGCAGAGGCCGCGGAGGCAGCAGGAAACCAGGGAAATTTCTGGGGAATGCATGATCTGCTTTTTGAAAATCAAGATGCTCTCCAGGATGAAGCTCTGGCCGAATATGCCGCAGCGCTTGGCTTGGATCATATCCGATTAATTCGCGAAGTACTATCTGGTGCGTATGCCGGACGCGTGCGGGAAGATTTCAAAAGTGGAGTTAGGGCCGGCGTAAACGGCACACCCACGTTCTTTATTAACGGTCAGCGCTATGACGGAGCGCGAAGTCTCGAACCGTTGCTTGCCGCCATGAAGCAGCGAAGCGGTCACTACGTAATTTTGTAAAATGAGCATAATGCCAAATCAATCGAACGTTCGAGCGGCACGGGCGGCCGAGGACGAGCGACCCAGCGACAGCCGCTGGTTGCAATTATTCGAACCTCCGCCGGATGCCGTCTTTACGATTGACGGGACCGCGCATCTTTCTGATGTGTCCCGCCGAGCGATTCTGGTTTACTGCAAACACGGTCTGATTTCGCCTATGCGCGGTAGCGCTGACAGCGGTTATTGCTTCGACGGTGACGCTATTCGCGCGTTGCGGCGCATCAACGCCCTGCGCGCGGTCTGTGGCGATGATCTCTTGGGAATCAAAATCATTCTCGATTTGATGAATGAGGTGGAACGCCTGCATTCCGAAGTGCGCTCGCTCCGCGACGGAATCGAGGTAGATGAAACCAAAATGCAATACATGAGGAGATATCTATGAATGGAATCAACGATTCGACGACAACTCTTACGGTGGCAGACTTGCTTGCTCGCAATTGGTGGCTGTTGGCTTTGCGTGGCCTGGCCGGCGTGCTTTTTGGGATCCTGGCTTTTGTTTGGCCAGCCATTACGTTGTTCGTTTTAGTCTACCTTTTTGGCGCGTTTGCTCTGGTCAACGGTATCTGTTCGCTCGTCCTGGCGTGGTATGCGCCTCGGGGTTATCCCAGATTCGGCGCTTTGATTTTGGGCGGGATTCTCAGCATTGCCGCTGGATTGATCGCATTTTTCCTGCCTGGAATCACAGCTCTCGGCTTGCTCATCATGATTGCCGCCTGGGCGATTGTGATCGGCGTTATCGAAATTTTCGCCGCAGTGCAATTGCGCGAGGTAATCAGGAATGAATGGCTGCTTATTCTCGCCGGGATCGCCTCGGTGGTGTTTGGCGTGGTGCTGTTACTTTATCCGACGGCAGGCGCGCTTGTGCTGATATGGTGGATCGGCGCTTACGCTCTGGTCTTTGGAATCCTGCTGATGATTCTCGCTTTCCGGTTGCGCCGAACCTTTGGAAGCTTTGCCCACGCGCAGCCGCGCACGGCTTGAGATTAAGCGCTGTGTAAGATAGGCGTGGCCTGTCGGCTCAGCCGACAATCAGGCGGACGCGTGAATTGCAAACAGAGCTTCGGCGTGACAGGCAGGGCAAGCTGTTGAACGTTGAGCTCTTGGACATTGCATCCTATGCAGAGCCGGAGCGGGTCCGGAAAATGTTCGGATCAATCGCCCGGCGATATGATCTGGCCAATCACGTTCTCAGTTGCGGCGCGGATTTTTATTGGCGGAAACGAGCCGCCGACATTGTCGCGGGCTGGCGTCCCAGCTCAATCATGGACCTGGCCACGGGCACTGGGGATCTGGCCCTCACCATGCAAAGGAGAATGCCAAATATTGAAATTCTCGGCGCCGATTTTTCCGAAGAGATGCTGGCCATCGCGAAACGAAAAGGCCTTCGGCGAGTCATGACGGCCGATGCCATGAAACTTCCATTGGCCGATGGTTCGTTCGATTGTGTGACGATTGCGTTCGGACTTCGCAATCTGCCGGATTGGAAGGGCGCCCTAGGTGAAATGCGGCGTGTGGTCAAACCAGGGGGTCATCTCCTCATTCTTGAGTTCTCATTGCCGCAGTTACCGATGTTAAGGGCTGGTTACCGGTTTTATTTGCATCGCTGCCTGCCCATTGTTGGATCGTTCCTAACCCGACAAAAAAGCGCTTATAATTATCTAGGCGACTCGATTGAACAATTTCCGAGCGGCAACGCGATGCTGCGCTTGATGGAAGCGACCGGGTTCAATAACGCTGTCGCTGAGCCGCTGACCGCTGGAATCGTTACGATTTATACGGGAGAGAAGTCTCACTAGCGCGATTGCGTTTTTCTGGGGAGCACGGGCTGCCAGCCCGTTGATCTCGGCAGCCTGCCGAGATTGTCGTTTGGTTGACTCACACGCGAAACCAGGTTCACGCGCTGGAGGTTGCCGGCAGGCTGCCGGCAACTGCGGGCTGGCAGCCCGCGCTCCCCGGAGAAAGCCTATGTCCTTAGCTCACGGCGTTGGCGCGGGCACGGGTGAGGGGACCACCTGTGGAGTGGGAGAAGCGCTTGCCGCCGGCGAAACATTTGCACCTGTTGTCGGTGAAGGTGACGGAGCCGGCGGTTGAACAAGAGGCAGCTTCAAGGCATTTAAGTCAGGATTATTAATAACGAATGTCCCTTCGCGCTCATCTACACGTGCGAACCACATGCCGCCATCGGTCGAGCCGCCCACAGTTAATTTGTGCGAAGCTTTGTCGTCCGGAGAAGTCGTGAAGGTGACAACGAGTTGAGGCTTATCGAATCCATGCTGTGGCGTGGTCGCTCCAATCCAGCGGACGGCGCGCAGACCGGACAATGTGTTCAAAAGCGATTGCACATTTGTTTGGTTGATCGCGCCGTTCCCCTTCGCCCAATTCCATTGATTGTTGGCGTCTCGGGTAAGTGACAGTTCTTTGTCGCTGACAACGGTGAATCGATGGATTTGCTCGGGCTTAAATCTGAAAATGACCAACTCCAGCCACTGCAAGGGATTGGCGTAAATGTTGTCGAGCAGAGCGCGTCGCACTGCCACGACGAATGGTTCCTCGCCAACGCGCGCGTAGACATCAGTACCTTCGGTCTTTCCGAACGAGATGGTTGCGAATGGGTGTTCGCCGGCCTTCGTCTCGGCGGTGTTTTCCGACGCAAACGAGCTAAAAGTCAATTGCAGCTGAGGTTTGTCCAAACCGTATTTGGGCAGGTTAGAGGCAACATCCTCGACGAATTTTGTGACCTGCTCGTTATCCAGGGTGTCGATCAATCGCTGAGCTTCGGACGAGTTGGCCGGCGTATTGTTACGATTGGCGATCGTCCACTCCTCGCCTTTTCGCGCCAGAACCGTTTTGTCCTTGCCCGATGCCTCGATCGTAATCCGGTCGAGAATGTTTTTATCGATCCGAACGAGGTGGCGATCGCGCACGTCGTTGGGTTTGGTATGGAGGACTTCTTCGATCTTCTTTGGCAGCGTGTAGACGAAGTTCCGCGACGGAAAACGCACGTAGACCTGGTCTTTCTCTTTTTCTGGAACAGCGCCCAACTGGAGCATTTGTCCTTTTTTGTCATTCTCGCCAAAGAGTGTGATCGAGCCGCGCGCTTCCGCCAGTCCATAGGGATGCAAGTCTCCGCGGTCGTCGGCCACAAATTGCTGAATGCGCGCGGTAGCAATTTGGGCGATGAGGTCGCCGATTTTCTGGTCATCGCCGCTGGCTCGTAACGGCCGAATGATCTCCCAATGATCGCCTTTCTTCTCCAACTCCATCTCGCCCGCCGGAGTTTTAAGCACCACGCGCGAAACCTGCGTCGTGGTTAAGTCAGTCAATTTCTTATCACGGAAATCATCTGCCTTTTTTTCGATCGCCTTCCTAACCGACTGCGAGGTAACGAAGGTTTCCTTCGAGTTCTCGAAGCGCACATACATCTTGCCCTCAAGCGCGGCGTCTTTGCCCAGTAAAATCTCGGGCGGCGCACCCTGGCCGATTAATTTGAGCCGGAGTTTTGGCTTATTCAGGCCAAACTCTGCCAGCTTGTTCTTATCGGCCTCGATTTCCTTTGCCGAAATGGTGGTTTCTTTCTGCCAGCCCTCCAGATCAAATATCAAATTATCGACTAACGAGCGGTCCGCTTGATCCTTGATCGGCGCTTCCAATCGCCATTTATTGTCGTGACGACGTAGCTCAATTTTATCATCACCGTTCTGGATGATGATGCCATCTAATTTGTCGTGCTCGAAATTGACAACATTCTGTGACTGGCGTTTGGCCGCCTCGGTATTCGGCAGTTTTCGCTCGTAGAAGATGATAAAAGCGGCCACTACCAGCACGACAGCTAGAAGAATTAAGGTGTTCTTTGTCTTCATTTCCTGAAAGACGACTAAGCGCGGCGTTGCCACCAGACGGCAGCGCCAATTACTGCTGGAACCAGCGGTATCAGGACCAGCATGACCCAGCGGACATTTCGCAGCGAGTCTTCCGTGAGACTGAACGTGAGAGTTTTCGGAACTTTTGGTGCAATACCGATGAGTTGTTCGCGGCTGAGCAGCCAGTTCACGCTCGCGGAAATAAAGTCAAGCGCCTGTTGGTCCTGGGTCAGCGCGTTGTCCTGAATAAAAGTGGCGTTGCTTGCTACGATCATTCGGGCGGAGTTCACCTGGACCCGCGCGTCACTGGTTCCGCCTTTCTCAATCGACGCTGCGATGGTTAAGGGTGGACCACCAGCCTTGGCGGCGTCCGCCTGCAGCTTGGCTTGATCGGTTGAGTTGTAGTCTGTCTCCGCAAAATAACCTTTCTCCGCTTGCAGAAGCGGTTCGATTCTAACGTTGGCCGCACGGACGCGATCCGGCTGCAGTGTTAAAGAGCTTGTCCCCCCAAAAAATAAAGCGCGCGCGCCCGCTAACCGTTTCGTAATTGGACTGTCGCTTAAAAAATTCGCCTGCACGTCGCGAGTCAGGGCAAGTTCCTGAATCCCGGTGCGCAGAAACACCATTAGCCGATCATCGTTCACCTTTACCCCGAGTTCATTGACAAAGCCGTCGAGCTTTGGAGTTTTCGCCGCTGGATCCAAAAGCAGCAAAATGCGGCCTTGTTTTTCCCAGAAATCGCGCAGCAATTTCATTTCACGGTCCGAAAAGTCGTACTGCGGGCCTGCGACTACGATCGTCTTCACCTCGGCCGGGATCTCGCCCAGCTCGTAAAGGTTCAGTTCTTGGAACTTAATGTTTTCATTTTCGATAAATGTTTTCAGAACTGAGATCGGGCTTTGTTCGCCCAGCGGCGGCTCTTTATGGCCGAGCACGTAGCCGAGCGCATTTTTCTTCCCTTCAACCAGGTCCATCATGGCGCTAGTCAGGGCCTGTTCGCCCTTAAATGCCGCTACGCGCGGGCCTTCCCCAAAGGCCACGCCACTCTGGTCTATCTCGGCCATCTCGGAGGCCTTGACCGTCTTATTTCGGCCCTGGTAATCCACCACGATCAGACTCTCGTCGCTGACCACCTTGTACTTATCGAAGAGTTCTTTGGCGCGTGAGAGATTACGTTCCGGATCGATATTCTCAATATCGATCTTTTTCTTGGCCGCGTACTGATACTCGGTCAGCAAATTCTGCACGTCGGCGGTAATCGGCGTGTTAGCAAAGAAAACCGTGAGGCGGACTTTGCCCTTAATCGAGTCTAGAAAACGCTTGGTTTTATCGGAAAGGGCATACTTCTGGTCTCGGGAAAAGTCCCAACGCTTGTAATGCTGCAAACCCAGGTAATTCACCATTGCCGCCAGGCCGAGAACGAGAAGCACCTGCACGATAACGTTAACGCCGATCTGAGCGCGCCCAATTTTCGTTGGCCTTGAAATATTTTCGGTGGAATCGTCTTCAGCCATTGGCTCTTTCTAAACGGCAATCGAAGCTCCGCAGTGCGTCTTCGGCCACTCTCATACTCTCCATTTGCGCGATTGAAACGCTTGGTAGGTGAGCGTCAACATCACGATGGTCATGCTCAGATAAAGAACCATAGGCCGTGTATCGATGATGCCGCGCGAGAGCGTTCCCATTTGCTCGATGGCCGAAAAATAGCCCAGGAGCTGTCGTGCGCCGGCACTCACGTCAAGCAGGATGAATTGGATCAGTCCAAGAAAGAACAAGAGGGTGATCGCGCAGAAAGAAATGACGGCCGCAATGATTTGATTCTTTGTTAGAACGGAGGCCAGACACCCGACCGAAAGATAGAACATCCCCAGCAACAACAACATCAGGTAGGCGCCCCAGTAGGCTCCGGGTGAGTTCGCCGCCGGCTGATGGGTAATGGCTTGAAAGAGCCAGAAATAAAGGACGGTCGGGAGCCAGAGGATGATGTAAAAAAAGAGAGCCCCGAAAAATTTCGCGAGCACAATCTGCCAATCGCGCACCGGCGCGGTCGTAAGCGGCTCAATCGTGCCGAGCTTAAATTCTTCTGAGAACAAGCGCATTGTGATGAGCGGAAAAATCAGGACGAATGCGAACCAAAAGAAAACTGAGTTGAAAAATGCTTCCTGAACCGAATAGCCGACCGGGCGCTGATTCATGAAGGAAATCTGGAAATAGAAATCGACCCCGCTGACCAACAGGAAAAAGACAAGAACGATGTAGGCAATGGGCGAGTAAAAGTAGCTGCGCAGTTCGCGCGAAAGCAGCACGTAGAATTTTCTCATACGCTCAGACCATTCGTGCGCCAACGCACAAACGCATTTGCCATCCCGCGCTGCGTAAGGGGTCGCGACCGGGCGGAGCGTGGATCTCCCGCTCGGTGATGGATCACGCAATGGGCACTTGTGTATCGGAATCGGCTTGTGCGAGATCCTTCGCTCCGCTCAGGATGACAGGTTGCAAATCGAAGCTTCGTGTTCTGCTCGCGAAGGTTCAGAGTTGAGCGTTGGGCGTTGGGCGTTGGGCGTTGGGCGTTGGCTCTGTCTTTCAGCTTTTCAGCTTTCGGTTTTTCAGCGTTTGTTCTCACTCCATCACTCCATTTCTCCACTACTCCATCACTCCACTACTGCTTGCTTAGACCTGATCCGGGTGTGTGATCTCCACAAACACGTCTTCGAGCGTGGCCCGCCGCTGCGATAGTTCGCGCAGCGTCCAGCGCCGAGCGGAGGCGAGCCGGAAAACTTCTTCACGCACATCTGTCCCGGATTCGACACGCAGCGAAAAGATTTTCCACTCGCCGTCTGTTTCGGTAGTCACATCGCGAACCCCGGAAACCTTTTTCAACTCTTCCGCCCCATTATCGCTTCCGACCCTCGCCTCAACTACAACCCCTCCAGCTTGTCGGATTTGGCCCAGCAAATTCTCGGGCGTGTCACACGCTTCGATGCGTCCTTTATGTATGATGATGACGCGGCTGCACGTCATCTCGACTTCCGGCAAAATATGAGTCGAGAGCAGGATGGTGTGCTGTTTGCCAAGATTTTTGATTAGTTCGCGTACTTGGCGGATCTGATTCGGATCAAGACCAATGGTCGGTTCATCCAGGATGAGAAGATCGGGCTCGTGCAAGAGAGCGTCGGCCAGGCCGACGCGTTGCCGGTAGCCTTTGGAAAGCGTTCCGATCAACTGTTTCTCCACCTCCTTAAGCCCACAAAGTTCCTTTACATCTCCGACTCGTTCTTTGATCCGGCGATGTGGAACGGCTTTGAGACCCGCTCGGTAATCGAGGTATTCGGTTACCCGCATGTCATTGTAGAGCGGTACATTTTCGGGCATGTAACCCAAATGCGCCCGCGCTTCTAACGACTGCTCAAAAACGTCGAAGCCGGCCACGGTGGCACGGCCGGATGAGGGGGGCATGTAACTAGCCAGAATCCGCATCGTTGTCGTCTTGCCCGCGCCGTTTGGCCCCAGGAATCCCATGATCTCGCCTTTGCCGACTTCGAAATTCAAATCCTTGATGGCGGTATGGCCGGCGTAGCGCTTGGTGAGATTTTGAACCTTTATCATGGCGAATTATTCCATCAGACAATCAAAGCGTTCGGGCGTTGCAAAAAATGTTCGTTAGGGACAGGTCCAACCTGCCAAAGAGTTGGGACAGTGGATTGCCGTTCTTCGTTTCGACGATCAACTTCGCGGCAAAGAATCATGCGTGAGAAAATCTCTGGTCAACGCGCCGCAATCGTGACTGTTTCGACCCG
>Ga0070707_100002782_pt1 | contig 16661 bp, 10 predicted proteins | sample KBSK5502metaG_FD_65468 | JGI IMG/M metagenome (GOLD analysis project Ga0070707, IMG submission 65468) | Corn, switchgrass and miscanthus rhizosphere microbial communities from Kellogg Biological Station, Michigan, USA - KBS K5-50-2 metaG | ecosystem: Host-associated > Plants > Roots >... | reverse complement strand
GCACCTTCTGCAGCAATTGATCGAGCTCGTCCGGCAGGTTGGCGTTGATCTTCACCACGGAAGGGATCGGCGTGTTGACCGTCGCGTAGGCGACCTCCATCCGGTTGGACCCGAGGAACGGAAGACGTCCCGTCAACATCTCGAAGGTCAGCACTCCCATTGCGTAGATGTCGGCGCGCTTGTCCACGTCGTGCCCCATGACCTGCTCCGGCGCCATGTAGCCCGGCGTGCCGATGGCGAGGCCGATGGTGGTCAGGTGCGTCGGCTGGCCGGCGCCGCGCGCCAGCCCGAAGTCGGCGAGCATCGCGCGGCCGTCGGCGTGAATCAAGACGTTGGTTGGTTTCAGGTCGCGGTGGACGATCCCCGCGTCGTGCGCGTGCTGCAGCCCATCGCCTATCTCGCGCAGGTATCGCCACGCGGTCAGCGCGTCGAGCGGGCCGCGGTTGAGCACGTCGCGCAGCGTGCCGCCGCGGATGAGCGGCATGGTCAGGAACGCGTTGCCGTCCATGACCTCGAAGTCGTAGATCGGGAGGATGTTCGGATGGTCCAGCTTGGCCAGCGTCTTGGCTTCGGTCTCGAAGCGCTTGACGAAACCGTCGTCCTGGAACAGCTCGGACGACAGCGCCTTCAGCGCGATCTCCCGGCCCAGCGGCTGCTGCACCGCGCGATAGACGACCGCCATGCCCCCGCCGCCCAGGCGCTCGACGATCTCGTACTGGCCGAGCCTGGTCCCGGTGAGGTCCTTCATCTCGCGTTCGCCAGCCGCTCGACGATCGAGATGAGGTCGGCGAGCTTGAACGGCTTGCTCAGCACGTTGTCGGCGCCCGCCGCGAGGAAGCGCTCACGGTCGCTCGCCATCGAATGCGCGCTGGCGATGACAATCGGCATGGTCGGGATCTCGGCCTTGATCCGCCGCATCGCCTCCAGGCCGTCGATGCCAGGCATGGCGACGTCCATCAGGATCATGGCAGGCCTCTGGTTCAAAGCGATGTCCACCGCCTGCAGGCCGTCGGCCGCGATCAAGACCGGGAACCCCGCTTTCTCCAGCACGCGCTTGCACAGGCGCTGCGCCACCTCGTTGTCATCCGCCACCAACACCCTGAACTGACCGTTCGCACCCGCAGTGGCCTCAGGCATGCCGGAGCTGCAGGGCCTTGGCGCCTTCCGCGGTCAGGGGGATCGTGAAGTGGAAAGACGAGCCGTGCCCGACCGCGCTTTCGACCCAGATCTTGCCCCCGTGCATCTCCACGATCTGCTTAACGATCGTGAGGCCGAGGCCAGTCCCAGGAATCGATTGGGCGGCGCCGCTGTGGACGCGGCGGAACCGCTCGAACACGTGGCCGATCTCCTCCTGCGGGATCCCGATACCCGTGTCGGTGACACTGACCAGGGCGAACTGTCCCTCGACCCGGCTCGACAGAGTGACGGTCCCTCCCTCCGGAGAGTACTTGACCGCGTTGTTGACCAGGTTGCTGACGACCTGGATCAGCCGGTCGCGGTCGCCGGAGACGATGGGCAGCCGCGGGTCGAGGTCCGACTTGAACTCGACGCTGACGGCGGCCGGCGCGGCGCGCGAGATCGCCTCCATCAGCACGTCGTTGATGTCCACGTCCGCAGTGCGCATCGACATGCGGCCGGACTCCATGCGGTCGAGGTCGAGCATGTCGCCGATGAGGCGGTTCACACGATCCGCGTCATTGAATATGTAGCCGCCGTAGGCTCGCACCTCGTCTGGCTCGAGCCCGCCGTCGCGGATGAGCTCGCTGAAACCCTGGATGCCGGTGAGCGCCGTGCGGAACTCGTGGCTCACGATGCTGAGGAACTCACTCTTGGTGCGGTCGATCTTCTCGAGGTTGACGTTGGCGTCGCGCTGCGCGTCGAGCGCCTCCGCCAGCTTGTCGGACGTCTCGCGCACCGCGGTGACGTCCTCGATCATGACAAGCACGTGCTCGGGTCTGCCGCTCGCGTCGGGGATCGACGTCGCGGTCAGCTGCAGCCACAACCATTTGCCTCCGCTGGTCGCCGCGCGGATCTGGACCGTTGACCCGTCGGTGACGCCGGCGAGGAACGGGGCCTTGCGCTGGCGGGCCGCGGCCTGGTCGTAGGCGCGCAGCAGGTCGGGCCACGCGCTGGCGCGCATCGTCTCCTCGTCGTGCCCGAGCATCCCGAGCAGCGCCGGGTTGGCTTCCAGCAGCTCGCCGCCGCTGCTGATCCGCGCGATTCCGATCGGCGAGCGCTCGTAGATGGCGCGGTGGTCCGCCTCGCTCCGCCGGAGCGCCCGCGCCGTGTCCGAACGACGGATGAACTGGCCGATCTCGACGCCGGCGGTCGCCAGCATCGTCACCTCGTCGTCGCGCAAGCTGCGGGCCCGATCCGAGCCAAGCTCGATCACACCGACCGCCTCTCCGCCGTCGAGGACAGGAAACGCCACCATCGAGCGCAGGCCGGCGGACCGCGCCGCGACCATCTGCTGATCGTCGGACGATCCCGCGAGGTCTTCCTCCGCGGCCAGCACCCCGGACCGCCACACGCGACCGACCAGTCCGGTGCCGGGTGAGATCGCAGCACCGCGACTGGCCTGGAGGAATCCATCCAGCGCCGCCCCGGAAGCGTTCCAGGCGTTGCGAGCACGCATCGACCGCCGGTCCGCGTCGGCGGCCCAGTACTGGGCGACGTTCCAGTCGAGGTAGCCGCAGAACGTGCTCAGGAGCTCGGGCATCGCGGTGTCCAGGCCGGGCGACGTGACGATGACCTGGCGCACCGCGGCGACGCAGTCGCGGAGCGCGCCGGCGCGCGAGCGGGCTGAGATGTCGGCCATCTGGACGAGCAGCGACGCATCGCCCGCGACCGGGTTCGGAAGCCTGGCGATGAAGAGCGCGACCGGCACTTCCGCTCCGTCAGGTCGCACGGTGGAGACGTCCGCATCCCAGCGTGTCACGTCTCCGCTGCGCAGCAGCGCAAGTCCGTCGTGGATCGCGCTTCGGTCGTTGTCCACGATGACCTCGCCGAGCGTCGCGTGAAGCAGCTCGTCGCGGTTGCGGCCGAGGATGACGGACAGCGGCTGGTTCGTCTCGAGGAGACCGCCGTCGAGACCCGCGAGAGCCAGGCCGACCTCTGCCGACTCCAGCGTCGCCCGCAGGCGCCGCTCGCTCGCGGCCAGGAGGTCCGCCTGGTACTGCGCGGCAGCCGCCGCGGCGCGCGAGTGCTTGGTCAGCTCGTTCATCGTGATGGCGACCGCGACCAGGACCGCGGCCAGCAGCACCGCGGGCGCGACGTCTGAGGCCTGGCCCGCCGTGGCGAGAGGCTTGAAGAGCACGGCGATCGCGGCGACCGCCGCGACCCCGATCGACTCGGCCCGGTCTTGCTGCAGAGAGACCAGCAGGACGACGGTCAGGTACAGCGGGAACGCCACCACGGGTTCGGCGTTCGCGAGGGCTTGGACCGCGAAGACGGCCGCCAGCGCGGCAAACGGCGTGGCTCGGCGAACCAGGACCGAAGTCCACGACGCGGAGACCCGCTGTCGCGGACCCACTTCTGTCCCTGGCGATACCCCTGCCTCGCCCCCCCTGGCGGGATGGAAGGTGCGCAGGGCCCAAAGTCTACTGGCGGGCCTGTCGCGTTCAGCCGCCTTAACGGCCAGACCCGGCAACTAAGGGGAAGTTGCATTAAAGTGCAGGCCCCCGCACCTTGAATCGTCTCAGCACCCCGCTCCAGGCCGAAGGTCTGACCCGCCGCGTCTACCCGTTCATCGGGCTGGCGATGGTCGGCCTCGTCAGCCTGCACGGTTTTGTGGCGGTCGCCAACTCGCTCGCTCTGAGCGGGGCGATGGCTGTCGGTGTGGCGCTCGTTTTGATCCCGCTGGCCCAGATCGACACGCCGATGCGCAACGGCCTCATCGCCGCCATCCCGGTCGTGGGTGGCTTCGTCCTCGCCCTCCATCCGCTGTGGGCCGAAGGGACCGATTTCGGCGTCATAGCCTCCGTGGCGATCACCGTCCTCGGTGGTGCCCTCGTCCTTCTTCCGTGGGAGCGCATCCCCCGGTACCTGCACGCGATCTCACCCATCGGCGGGCTTGCCGTCGCTTTCGCCCTCGAGGTGCAGTTCGGGCTGAGCATCGTGCGGGCGTTTCCGTTCGTCCTCCTGCCGCTGATCTTTCTGGCCCTTTACTACACGACCGTAGAGTTCGCAGTCGGCGCGGCGCTCGCGGTGGCCGACCTCATCCTCGTCACGGGGATCAACCCCGCATCGGGCGACCCTGCCGCGGCTCTGCTCGAAGGCCTGCTGCTGGTCGCATTTGGCATCCTCGTGCGACGTGTCGTGACCCAGCTGGAGGAAAATCGGCATGCGGCGATCGTGGCGGAGGCCGACAAGTCGGTGCTGCTGTCGGACCTCTCGGTGCGCAACCAGGACCTGCAGGAGCTGACCCGCCTGAAGTCCGAGTTCCTGGCCACGATGAGCCACGAGATCCGGACTCCGCTCAGCGGCGTCATCGGGATGACCGGCTTGCTGATGGACACGGAGCTCACGCCCGAGCAGCGCGAGTACGTCGAAACGATTCGCGCGTCAGGCGACGCGCTGCTGGAGATCATCAACGACATCCTCGATTTCTCGCGGATCGAGGCCGGTCGGGTCCGGCTCGAGACCCTCGATTTCAACCCACGCTACGTCGTCGAGGAGGCGGTCGAGCTCTTCGCCGAATCCGCCGCCAACAAAGGCATCGAGCTGGCCCTTGACGTGGGGCCCGACGTGCCCGAGGTCGGCATCGGAGACCCAGGCCGGCTGCGTCAGGTTCTGATCAACCTCATCGGCAATGCGGTGAAGTTCACCGACGCGGGCGAGGTCGTCGTCCGCGCAAGGCGGCAAGAGACCAGGGGTCCAGCAGTTGCGATCCGCTTCGAAGTCGAGGACACAGGCATCGGCCTGACGAGGGAGGAGGCGGCGCGGATCTTCACCGTCTACTCGCAGCTCGACAGCTCGACCACTCGCCGCCACGGCGGCACCGGCCTCGGCCTCGCCATCGCGCGCATGCTCGCGCAGCTGATGGGCGGCGACATAGGCGTCGACAGCGAGAAGGGCAAGGGCAGCACGTTCTGGTTCACCGCGCTCTTCCGCGAAGCTCCTCAGGTGGCTCGCGCGCCTCAGGCTAGCGCGCCTCTCGCGGGGATGACCGTGGCGATCATCGACGACAACCGGACCAACCGGACGATCCTAGAGCGCTACGTCACGTCGTGGGGCATGCGCGGCCGAACCTTTGATTCCGGCCACGAGGCGCTGCGCGAGATCCTGCGCGCCTCGCGCGGCGACGACCCGTTCGAGGTCGCGATCGTCGACCTGATGATGCCCGAGATGGACGGCGCCGCCGTCGCTGCGGCCGTCCGCTCGGAGGAGGCCCTTCGCGACCTCGCGGTGATCCTGCTCACCTCCGCTGGAAAATCCGTGGAGGACCTGCCTGGCGTCGACGCGGAGATGGTCAAGCCCGTGCGGCCGTCGCAGCTGTTCGACGTGCTGCAAACGGTCCTCGCGGATCGGCCAGGCCGCGGCCCGGCGGAACACGCGACCCATGCGGCCGCCTCGCACGGCAGCGGCGCCCGTGTGCTCGTGGTCGACGACAACACCGCCAACCAGAAGGTCGCGCTCCGCATGGTCGAGCGCCTCGGCTATCGTGCCGACGTCGCCGGCACTGGGGCGGAAGCCGTGGCGATGGTCGCCCACGGCCACTACGACGCGCTTCTCATCGACTGCCAGATGCCGGAGATGGACGGCTACGAAGCGACCCGGCAGATCCGCCATAACGAGCGGGGTGGCCGGCACGTGCCGATCATCGCCATGACCGCGGACGCTCTTTCGGGCGAACGCGAGCGATGCCTGGCCGCGGGGATGGACGACTACATCACCAAGCCGATCAAGCTGCACGTGGTGGCTGCGGTGCTGGAACGCTGGCTCGCGACGCGAGAAGCGGTGTAGGGAGAGCCCTCCCTCTCCCCTTTAGGGGAGAGGGTCAGGGTGAGGGGCAAGGGAAGAGGTCCTTAGGCAGGGAGCCTCTTCAAAGCCAGCACCGTCACGTCGTCGAACAGGTCCCTCTCCCGCGCTCCGTGGGCGAGGATGTCGACCATCTCCTGAGCCGTTCCGGCGCGCCGCGCATCTGAAGGCAGCTGCACGTCCTTCGTCGCCAGGTCGGGACGTAGGTCGAGCAACCCGTCGGAAAAGACGACCAGCGAGTCGCCCGGTTCGAGCGTCGCCTTACCCACCAGGAACTGCGTGTCGGGAAAGATGCCGATGGGCGCGCTGCGTTGGGGGAGGAGCTCCTGGCCGGTCGCTCCGCGCAGCAGCCTCGCGTGCCCGTGTCCGGCGTCGACATACTCGACGCTGCCTGTCTTCGGGTCGAACGTGCAGTGGAACACCGTCACGTATGCGTGATTGACCTCGAGCGCTGCTGACATCACGGCCGCGGCCTGCTTGATACCGGCCTCGAGCGGTTCGACCCCCGCGACACCACGCAGCGCCGCGCGCGCGGTGGCCATCATCAAGGAGGCGGGCAAGCCCTTGCCCATGACGTCCCCCAGCGTCACGGCCAGCCGCCCGCTGGTCGCGCGATACCAGTCGTAAAAATCGCCGCTGATCTCGCGTGCTGCGGTGAGGTGCGCGGCGACCTCGAACCCGTCCTCTTTGTATGGCGAGGCAGGGAGCATTCCCGCCTGCAGCTCGGCGGCGCGGCGCATCTGGTCGACGCGTTCGGCCACCATGCCCTCGAGCCGGTCGAGGCTGGCCCGATGGTCCATCTCCAGGCTGCGGCGCTGCAGGTTGTTGACCACCAGCAGGTAAAGCTGGGTCGCGCCGACCGGCTTGACGTGGTAGGCGAAAGCCCCTTGCTCGAGCGCGGCCTTACCCAGCTCCGGATCGTCGACGCCCGAGATCATGACCACAGCCGTGTTGGGCCGTGTCGCCCTCATCTCCTCCAACAGCCCGTAACCGGACTCGTCGGGAAGGCGAACGTCCAGCAGCGCCACCGCGTAATCCTTCGTCTCGAGCAGCCGCCGGGCCTCCGCGCCTGTGAGGGCCACGTCACATTCGAAACCGCGGCTGCGAAGGACGCGCGCCATGACCTTGGCGAGGGGCTCGTCATCGTCCACCACGAGGACGCGTTCGATTCCGGCTGGTCCGCCCACGGCCATGCAGTGTAGGTGCCCGCGCAGGGCCCCTTAAGGGGCTAAAGTCCCCACTTTCTGCCATATGCTCTTCCGTCTATGGCCCTAGACGTCGAGACCCGCCAGGCCGAGAACGGCGTCACCGTCGTCGCCCCCACCGGGCGGCTGGACGTCGCCGGGGCTCCGGCGCTCAAGGATGCGATCAACGAGGTCGTGAAGAACGGTCTGCCAAGGGTCGTCATCGACATGGAGGGTGTGAGCTTCGTCGACTCGACGGGGCTGGGGTCGGTCATCGCGGCCCTGAAGCAGATCCGCGGCAGCCAGGGCGGCGAGCTCCGCCTCGCGGCTCCCAATCAGCAGGTGCGCGTGGTGCTCGAGCTGACCACGCTGGATCGGGTTTTTCCTTACTACGCGACTGTCGAGGAAGCCCTCACCGGCTTGTAAGCCGTTGGGGACCGATCACCAGACATTTGTGTTCACCGCGGAGTTCACCGAGGTTGACGAAGGGCTGGACATCTTGCACCGATCGATCGAGCATTTGCGCGAGGCCACAGGCCGCGCGCCGGACGACCGAGCGCTCATGCTTTTCGAGACCGCCCTCGGCGAGATCGGCAGCAACGTCCTCACGCACGGCCGTCCGCCAGGTACGGAGACGCCTGTCGAATACACGCTGCGTCTCGAGGCCGGCACGCTCGTGGCGTCGCTCAGCGACTCCGGTGTTCCCGTCCACGAGCATCTTTCCCGCGAGATGCCCACGCACGACAGCGAGGCTGGACGCGGGCTGGCCATGGCGCGCTCGCTGCTCGACGAGCTCGGCTACGAGCGCGACGGAGATCTCAACCGGTGGCGGCTGGTGAAGCATCTGTGAGCGCGAGACCGCCGGAGGATCCCGGGCGGGCGCTGATCCACGAGTTTCGCAACTTGCTCGCCGTGATCGTCAACTACAGCGAGCTGATCGCGGAGGAGACCAACGACCCGGAGGCGATCAAGGCCGACATCCAGGAGGTCCGCTCCGCCGCGGAGCGCGCCATCGCGCTGACAGACAAGCTGCCGCGTGCGGGGCAAACCGCATGACGGTCGCCAGGAAGGCAGGGGACCGCCCCCACTCGGCCTTGGTCCACCACGACATCGCGCTTGTCATCGACGACGACGATCAGGTCCTTCGGCTGGTCAAGCGCGTTCTCGAGCGCGCCGGCTTCGAAGTCGTCACCGTCAACGACGGAAGCACGGCCCATGAGGCCGCCGTCGAGTGGCGGCCCGACATCATCCTGCTCGACCTGATGCTCGGTGACACGACGGGCGACCAGATCATGGCCGAGCTCCGCGAGGACTTTCGTACGCGATTGATACCGGTGGTGTTTCTGACCGTGCGCGACTCGCTCAAAGACAAGGTCGAGCACCTCCTCTCGGGTGCGGACGACTACGTGACCAAACCGTTCGTGCCTGAAGAGCTCGTGGCGAGACTGCGCGCGGTGATGTCGCGATCGACGACGACGCGCGGGTTGAGCCCGCTCACCGGCATGAGCGGCAACAGCGACATCCTCCGCGAGATCAGCCGGCGACTTGCTCAAAGCGTGCGCTTTGCCGTGCTCTACCCCGATATCGATTCTTTCAAGAGCTACAACGACCACTACGGGTTCCTGCGCGGCGACGACGTGATCAAGACGCTCGCGACGATCATCCTCGAGGTTCTGGAGGAGAATCACTCCGCCCAGCATTTCGCGGGTCACGTAGGCGGGGACGATTTCGTGATCCTGACCGAGCCCAGCATGGCGGAGATGATCGCCACCGAGATCACGAAACGATTCGACGTCGCGATCCCGGCGCTCTACGACCCGATCGACCGCGACCGGGGATGGATCGAGTCCGAGGAGCGAAGCGGCAGCATGCTGCGCACGCCGCTCGTCTCGGTTTCGATAGGGATCGTGATCGTGGAGCCGGGCAGCTATGCAAGCGCCGCAGCAGTGGCCGCGCGCGCATCCGAGGTCAAGGGTGTCGCCAAGCGCATGCCGGGGTCGAAATGGGTGCTCGACCGCCGCCGCCCACCGGAGCGTTTCAGCTGATGCGACTCGCATCCTTAACGAAGCGGAAGGACGGTAGCCCGGTGCTAGCATCCGGCGAGACAGCGCAATGAGCGAGGTCAGGACCGAGACACTCGATCTGCCGGACGACGCCCGCCAGCGACCGCCTCGAGTCAAGGTCGTGGTCCACCGCCTGGACGGTGGGCTCGAGGACGGCGAGTCGGACGCTCGTGCGCTCACATCCGAAGGCTTCCCGCTGTACTCGAGCGCCGACGCGCAGCGCGCGCGAATGGTCCCAACACGAGACATCAAATACGTCGTCTTCGGTTCGGTCGACGACCCCAATCTCGAAGCCGACCCCGGTGACAAGAGCACCGCTCGCAAGGCGATTCTTCGCTTTCGCGACGGCGAGTGGATTGCCGCCTACATCGAGCAAGGCACGCCGCCCGACGGCGAGGGAATCTCGATCAAGATTCGCCTCGCCGAGCTGCAGCGGACGATCCCGGCCATCGCGGCTTCCCAGTCGCTGCTCGAGATGCAGTTCGTCGACGGTTGGACAACACCGGCAGCCGGGGCACAACCCCAACGCCGCCGCTCCGACATCCTGGAGGCCGCCGCGCGGCAAGGCCGCGACCTCAACAAGCTGGCCAACGATTTTCGTGACCGGCTCGCTCTGATCCGCGACGTCGGGCTCACGACAGGCGACACGCTCGCCTTCTCCAGGGCGGTTCGCTCGCACCTCGACCGGTTCCTGCTCGAGGATGGCATCACCCTCAACTCGCAGGAGAAGTCGGCGCTCGCCGACATCATCCTTCGCGCCGCGGTCGGATACGGACCGCTCGACAGCCTCCTTCACGACAGGTCGGTGAGCGAGATCATGGTCAACGGCCCCGATCAGATCTTCATCGAGCGGCGCGGCGTGCTCACGAAGGCGGACGTCCGCTTCGAGGACGAGAACCAGCTGCTGGAAACGATCCGCCGCATGGTCGCCACGACCGGGCGCCACATCGACGGTCTGAACCCGATGGTGGACGCGCGCTTGCCGGATGGGAGCCGCGTCAACGCCATCATTCGGCCTGCGGCGATCCACGGCGCCGCTCTTACGATCCGAAAGTTCAAGGACGCGGTGCTGGGCATCGACGACCTCAAGCACGAAGGAAGCCTGAGCCCCGCGATGGCCGAGTTTCTGTCGGCCGCGGTGCTCGGCCGCATGAACATCCTGGTCTCGGGCGGCACCGGCTCGGGCAAGACGACAACGCTGAACGTCATCGCGCGCTTCATCCCGCACAACCAGCGCGTGATCACGATCGAGGATGCCGCCGAGCTGCAGATCGACCACCCGCACGTCATCGCGCTCGAGCACCGTCCACCGAACGTCGAGGGCAAGGGCGAGCTCACGATTCGCCAGTTGCTCCGTAACAGTCTCCGGATGCGTCCTGACCGCATCCTGGTCGGCGAGGTCCGCGGGGCCGAAGCGCTCGACATGCTGCAGGCCATGAACACGGGCCATGACGGGTCGATGTCGACGATCCACTCCAACTCCGCCCGCGACGCGCTGTCCCGCCTCGAAACCATGGTGATGATGGCCTCGATCGACATCCCCTTCGAAGCCGTCCGCGCCCAGATCGCCTCCGCGGTCAACCTCATCGTCCACCAGGCGCGTATGCCGGACGGCCGGCGCAAGGTCGCGCAGATCGCCGAAGTCGTCGGCTACGACTCCAACGGCCCGATCCTGCGCGACATTTTCCTGCTCGGCATGGGCTCCGATCTGCGGCTCGAGTACAACGCCACCGGTTACGTGCCGACGGCGCTCGACAAGGCCGCGTTCTACGGCGTGCAGGTTGACCAGGACCTGTTCGACCCGGTCAAGTCCCGGTTCATCCCCGCCGGGTCCGACAGCATGATGCCCGTGACCAAGGATCCGATGATGACCGGCCAGGGCAAGACTGAGAACGTCGAGCGCCGAACCGTGGTGGTCGTGCCGTTCAGCTCCGAGCGTCCGGCCAGCCGTCCCACAAGCGGCGGCCCGGCGGTGGCGGAGCCAGCGCCCCCAGCTCAGACACCGGAGATGCAGGAGGAGATGCGCAAGCTGATCGACGCAGCGCGGGCCGCGGTCGCCGACCTGCAGGCCGCCACGCCAGGACAGCCCGTGCAACTGCCGACGACGTCCACGCCTGCGCCTGAGGCCGCTGCGCCCGTCGTCTATCCGTCAGGTCCGCCGCCCGCGCCATACGCGGAACCCTCGACCCCCGCCCCGGTCTATAGCCAGATGCAGGACGTCCACGCCGGCCAGGCGCTGGAAGCCGCGACTGCGATGGCCCGCGCGACCAGCGCTCTCGGACAGCTGGCGGCGGCTTCCAGCGGATTCAGCGGGCTGCTGCCGACGGTCCGGGCTGCAGAAGGCGCGCCCGGTCCGGCCGGCGCGTCACGGCGGATCCTGGCGGTGATCGAGACCATCATCACGCGCCGCGGCCTCAGCCTTCGCCTGGCGCCTGCCCTCACGCAGGCCTTCGAAGGTGCAGAGCTGAAGGCGAGTGACTACGCGTCGGGGAACAAGATCAGCAAGGATTCCGCCGGCCGCGAGCTGCGCCTGGCGTCTGAGGCCGGCCTGCTCCAGACGGTGCGCTACCCGCAGGGCGAGGCCGGCTTCCGAGCGTCGCAAGGACTCCTGCGAGAGATCGCGGAGGGCCTCGGCCAGCCCATCAACGCGGCCGCTCCGCTGACCGCGGAAACGATCATCGGAAGCCTCGCGGTCGGCCAGACCGAGGGCACGGTCACGATCATGTTCACCGACGTCGAGGAATCGACTCGGCTGCTCTCGACACGCGGCTTCACCGCGTCGCACGAGATCATGAAGGCCTACGAGACGATCATCGACGACAAGGTCGCCCAGCACTCCGGGCGGAGGATCAAAGGCCTCGGCGACGGCTTCATGATCAGCTTCGGCTCGGCGCGCCATGGAGTTGAGTGCGCGCTCGACATCCAGCAGGCGATTCGCGATTACAGCAAGCAGAACCCTGAGCGGAAGCTGAGGATCCGTATCGGCATCAACACCGGTGAGGTGGTCGAGGAAGCCGGGGACATCTTCGGCGCGGCGGTCAACGTCGCGGCTCGTGTTGCGGGCAAGGCCAAAGGCGGCGAGATCCTCGTCTCGGAGATCGTCCGCCAGCTGGTTGGCCCCATCGCCGAGATGAAGTTCGAGTTCCGGGGACGCTACAAGCTGAAGGGGTTCCCGGACCGCTGGCGCCTCCATGAGGTCTCACCTGGCGAGGTCAAAGAGACGCCACACGTGATGGGGTCGGACGACGGCTTCGTCGACCGGGAGCAGGAGCGGCTCGACATCCGCCTGGTCATGGACCGCGCCGCCACCGGCACCGGCTCGCTCGTTTTCCTGACCGGCGCGCCTGGAATTGGAGCGTCGAGGCTCGCGTCCGAGGTCGCCGGTGAGGCGAGCGCCAAGGGTTGGCTGGTCTTGACCGGACGCTGCCTGGAAAAGGACGGTGAGCCGTACGGCGCGTTCCGCGACGTCCTTGCGCAGGCGGTGACCAGCGCCACCGCAAAGGTCTTGAACGAAGCGGTCGGAAGCCACGGGCAGCTGCTGGCGACGCTTGCGCCCATCCTGCGCCAGAAGGTCCGCGGCATGGGCGCCGCGCATGAAGTCCCCGCCGACAAGGTCCGTGAGCAGCTGTTCAAGGCGATCCACGGGCTCCTCGCCGGAGTGCAGGGCAACAAGCCGCTGCTGATCGTGCTCGACGATCTCCAATGGGCGGACGAGGCGGCGGCGGTGCTGCTGCGGGATCTCGCCGAGCGCGTGAACGGCAGCCGAATGGTCGTCATCGGGACTTACTGGGACTCGGAGCTCGACTCCGGAAGACCTTTCGCCAACGTCCTGTCCCGCCTGCTCAAGCGCCGTCGCGCGCAGCGCATCGCCCTCGGCCGGCTGTCCGACCGTGAGGTGGAGCGCATCGTCGCGGGCATGGCGGAAACGCCGCTGACGCCGGTCCAGCTGCTGGGCATACAGGCGGCCACCGAAGGCAACCCGCTTTTCGTCGAGCACTCCTTCCTTTACATGGCTGAGTCCGAGAGCATGCTCGGCGGCGGTGGGCACAGCCAGACGAGCTACACGGAGGAGGACCTCGAGCTGGCGCAAAGCGTCCGTGGGCTCATCGGGCGCCGGATTCAGCGCCTGAGCGAGCCGGCCCAGCGCATGCTCGTTGCCGCCGGGATCATCGGCCGCGATTTCGACGTCCCACTGCTCGAGGCGTTCGGCGAGCTCTCAGGCCATGAGCTGCGCGACGCCCTGGACGAGGCCACGCGAGGCCATTTCCTGGCGGCTGCCGGCAAGGACACCTACCGCTTCGCGCACGACCTCGTGCGCCAGAGGGCGCTCGCAGCGCTGCCCCTGCCGAGGCTTCAGGCCTATCACCTCGCCGTCGCGGACACTCTCGAGAGGGTCCACGGCAAGTTCGCTCCCGAGCACGCCGCGGAGATCGGCTATCACCTCTACCAGGCGGGCACCGCCGCCGATGCTTTCCGCACGGCGACGTTCCTCGGGCAGGCCTCGAGGAACGGTCTGGCCGTGGGCGCATTCGAAGAGGTTTTGCGTCTCGTCGATGCAACCCTTCAGCTGCTGCCACCCGACAACATCAGAGAACGGGCCGAGGCCCTTTCGTCACGCGCCCAGGCGCTGTTGGGGCTCGGTCGCGTCGAGGACGCCAAAGCCGCATTGAAGGGCGCGGTCCAGCGTTATGAAGAGCTTGGCGACGCCAAGTCGGCGAGCGCCATGCATCACCGCATCGCGCGCCTCGAGCCCCGCGGCGACGCACGCGACACCAATGGCCGGAGTCCGGCCGACGTCACCGCCCCGGCCGAGGTCGAAGTCACCAGCTAGCTCGTAAGTCGGCTCGCCGGGCGGGACCGGCCGTGCTCTCCAATCGTCCCGCGATGCAAGGTCAGGAGATCAGACGGCTCGCCTGAAGCGTCGGACCGTAATTGATAGGGTCTCCGAGGATCGTGGGCAGCTGACCGGAGAAAGTGAGCGTGTTCGCGATGACACCGCCGCTCTCGTCGGTCCTGAAAGCGGACGCTTTGGAAAACGTTATGGATGCGGACGGAGTGTAGACAAGCCCGATGAACGCCGAGTCTGTCGCCGCGCCCAGGAAGTTGGCGCACGCGTTCACAGGTGGATTGGCCGGGCCCGGTTCGTAGACGGCCATCCAGTTGTACTGATATCCGCTGAAGACCACGTTGTCTCCGCTGCTCGTGTCATTCAGACAGCTACCACTCGGGAGGTAAAACACCACCGCGCCAGGCGTGATCGCCGCCGGACACGACGTGAGCGCCGCCGCGACTGTGTCGCATTGATTCTCATTGGCTCGGTCGCCGGCGGGTGGAGCGGCTCGGTTGGGCTCTTCGTTGGGCAGGTTGCTCCGAAGTGGGGCGGTTTCGCCGGAGGGCGGATAGGAGCCGATCACACCGGGCTGAGCGGCAGGGTTGGGCGCAAACCCAAAGCCGAGCAGGGTCGAATCAAACACGGCGCTCTCGTTGCCGAGGCTGCACCCTGCGCCGTTGTAAACCGGGCAGCCCGCCGTGCTGTTGTTCTGCACCGGGCCGGGAACGGCGATTGCGCCCGCCAGGCCGAACGGGCCGGCGCATCCGGAGCCCGGGGGGGCGGCGTAGACCCTGTATGACGAGGCTCCGGGAACGTTGCTGATCTGGACTTGAATCACCTGGCCCTCTCCGACGCTGACCGTCCGGCACATCGACGGGGCGCTTTCGCGAAGGTAAGGGACACCGGCGTATACGGCAGTTCGCATTGCGGTGATGACGATGGCCCAGGTGCCGTCCCTGATCTGGCTACCTGATATTGAGTTGAGCCTGAAGGAACCGGAACAGTTGACTCCGTCGGTGTCCCAGAACTGGTGATTGGCAAGCACCGTGTTGTTGTTGTACATGGGCTCGTCCGGTGGCCGCAGCTTGTTGGACACAAAGCCGCCATTGTTTGTGTAGCCTGCCTGCCACTTGTAGGCGCCGCCAGCCAAGAAGTAGCACCTGCCCGAGCTGAATGTCGGGTCCGCGGCGTAGGTCCCAGGCGACAGAACGACGTCATTCGCAGGCATGGCTTGGGCACCTCCGACGACCGGCGGGGGTGGGTAGGTCGGGTCGACAAAGTTATAGCCGGAACGGATCGCTCCGGCCACGTCCGGATAAGTGCACGGAGTTGCGTTGCCGCTCGGGTAGCAGGTGGTCGACAAGTTCGGGACCGAAGACTGACAGCGCGCGTATACGTCGCCCGTCACCTGCGCCGATCCCTGGATCGAAATCACCCCATTGGCCACCAGGTCGCCGATCACTCCGAGTGTTCCGCCCGAGGTGGTCGCGATCGCGGTGCCGCTCAACCCCCCACAGCCGGCCTGACTCAGCGCTGCGATGGTCGGGGCGTACAGAAGGTTGTTGACTCCTCCCGAGGCTGTTGCCCCTAGCCTCGGCAGGCTGCCGTTGACCAGGACGCCCGCGAACTGGAGCTGCAGCGAGCGCCTCGCCGTGATCGTGAACTGGCTGCCCTGCGGGCCCAGCGCCGAGACGACCTGCGTCAAAACCGTCCCATCTGAGTAGGTGCATGTGACGGTGAACGGAGCCGCGCCCGGCGACCCATACCCCGGCGAGCAGGATGGAGGCGCGTACAGGCGAAGGTTGGCGCCGAAGATGTTGGTGGCCGCCTGTTCCGCGCTGGCGAAGCTGTGGCTCTGCTGCAGCCGATCGCCGGCCGCGAGGGCCGCGGCGTCGACGGCCGCCTGCAAGTCCCGGCGCAGGCCGTACGCCCGGGCCCCGTCGATGCCGATGGCGGCCATGCCGATCAGGACTGTGAGCATGATCGCGATCAGGACTATGGCCTGCCCGGACTGCTTCCCTCTCCCCTTGGGGGAGCGGGACGAGGGGTGAGGGGCGCGGAAAGCAGCCATCAGTACTCCGTCCTGAAGATCGCCGCCGCGGTGATGACGATGTGGTCCGCTGTGGCTTGAGCCACGACCGGCGTGATGAGGACCAGGTTGAAGCGAAGCGTTACCTGGAGCTGGTCGTTGCCGCCTGCCGGGTTGACGGCGCTGCACGAGCCATTCGCGATGGCGGCGTACTCGCCCCCGGGAGCGTTGGGCGGCGGCGAGCTCTCCACGGTGCCGGGCGGGCTGGGTTCGGTGATGTACAGCCACGCCGAGTTGGCCGGCGGCGTGGCTCCGGTTACCGGGCCCTGCGGACAGGGAGCGGTCACGGGCGCGCCGAGCATCTGGCGGCTGACCGTGGTCAGCACATCCGCATTGGTGGGCAGCTGGTTCGACGCCCGGACGGCGGTCCGCGCACCCTCGCGGGCGGCATGGCTGAGGGTGTCGTAGTAGAAGATCGCCCGCCCGATGTCGATGACGCCGAACAGGAGCAGCAGAAGCACCGGAGAGACGAGCGCGAACTCGATCAAAGCCTGCGAACGCTGGCCGTTGACGCG
>Ga0070707_100002781_pt1 | contig 16663 bp, 13 predicted proteins | sample KBSK5502metaG_FD_65468 | JGI IMG/M metagenome (GOLD analysis project Ga0070707, IMG submission 65468) | Corn, switchgrass and miscanthus rhizosphere microbial communities from Kellogg Biological Station, Michigan, USA - KBS K5-50-2 metaG | ecosystem: Host-associated > Plants > Roots >... | reverse complement strand
GCCGGGCGCCGGCCCCAGCTGACCGTGATCGTGCGCAGCCAGGCTGGCTCCGAGGTTTCAGCCGAGCTGGAGGGTGTGGGTCCCATCAGCCTGGGCACCCTGGCCCGGCTGCGCGGCCAGTACCACGTCCAGCGCAGGCAGAAGGTGGACGGCCGCGGGGTGACGCTCAACTTCGGGCGGGCGCGCCGCTTGCACAGCGAACCGCAGCGCGAGGACATCGGCACCCGCTACCCGACCTGTGTCGGCGGCCGCTGCAATGTGCCCATCCGGGACTGCGAGATCCACCACCTGCTGCCGGTTGCAGAAGGCGGCGAGACGGACGCCAGACACGGGGTGCCGCTCTGCCGGCGAAAGCACCACCCGCAGGTCACCGAAGGTGGCTACAGGTTGGAAGCTCGGGCCGACGGTGGTTTCGACCTGGTCGCGCCGCCGGGCGCCGAGTTTCGCCCGGATCGCTGGCGCCCGTCGAGTCGGCGCGGTCCCTGACGCCGATCGAGTAGCCGCTAGGCGGCGATGGTCCCCCCGCCCAGCACCCGGGTCCCCCGATAGAGCACGGCCGCCTGCCCCGGCGCCGGACCCGGGAAGGGCTCGGCCAGCCTCAGGCGGTCGCCGGCATAGGTCGCGGCGACCGGCCGTGCCCGGTAGCGCAGCCGGGCCTCGCATTCGACCTGGCCGCCGGGCGGCCCGTCGATGAACGACACCTCGCGCAGCCGGATCTCGGTGGCGCCCAGCTCCTCGCGACGGCCGACCACCACCCGGTTGGCCGCCGGCTCCAGGCGCAGCACGTACCAGGGACCCGGCTCCCGGAGGTCGCCGAAGCCGTGCCGCTGGCCCACCGTGTAAAGCGGCGTGCCCCGGTGGCTGCCGACCCGGCGCCCGTCAGCGGTGACCAGCTCACCCTCGCCGACGCGCAGGCGGGCGGCCAGGTACTCCGCGGTGCGCCCGCGCGGGATGAAGCAGATGTCCTGGCTCTCGGGCTTGTCCGCCACGGGCAGCCCCAGACGGCGCGCGTGCTCCCGGGTCTCCGACTTGACCAGGCTGCCCAGCGGGAAGCGCAGCCGGGCCAAGCGCTCGCGGTCGAGGTGGTAGAGGACGTAGGACTGGTCCTTGGTGGCGTCCAGAGCGGCGTGCAGCTCGGGGCCGTCCGAGCTTTCGAGGACGCGCGCGTAGTGGCCGGTGGCCAGGGCGTCAAAGCCCAGGCCGAGGACCCGGTGCAGCATCAGGTCGAAGCGCACGAACGCGTTGCAGCGCAGGCAGGGGTTGGGCGTCTCACCGGCCAGGTAGGCGCGGTGGAAGGGCTTGATCACCCGCTCGCCGAACTCCGCCTCCAGGTTCCAGCAGTAGTACGGGATGCCGAGCAGCGAGGCCACGCGGCGCGCGTCCTCGACCGCGTTCAGCGAGCAGCAGCCGCCGTGCCGCTCGAGCTCGGCGGCGTCAGAGCGCGGCCACTGCTGGAGTGTCACGCCGACCACCTCGTGGCCTTGCTCGAGAAGCAAACCCGCCGCGACCGAGCTGTCGACGCCGCCCGACATGGCGACCGCGATCTTCACCGGCCCATCGTACGGTTGCGCTGATGGAAGACCTGGCCGCGCTGGAGGAGGAGTGGCAGGCCTTCCCCGATCGCCGGGACTACCTCTGGCTGGCGATGCTCAGGAGCCATCTGGCAGAGAACGACCTGGCGGGTGCGGCCGCCACCCTGCGGCGCGCACTCGACGAGGGCCGGCTCTGGCGAGTCAGCATGCTCAACACCCCAGGCCTGGAGCCGGTGCTGGCCGACCCGGCTTGCGCCGCGGTGATCGCTGAGGCCCGGCGGCGGGTGGCCGCCCGCCACTTCCAGCCCAAGGTCTTGGTCGAGCCGGCGGCCGGCCCCGGGATCCGGCCTCTGCTGCTGGCGCTGCACGGCGCCCGGGGCACCGCCGCAGACACCCTGCCCACGTGGCGGCCGGCCAGAGAGCTCGGCTATACGGTCGCCGCCGGCCAGGCTTCGCAGCCCGCCAGTGCGGAGGGCTTCTGCTGGGACCCACCCCGTGAACGCGCGTGGCAGGATCTCAGGGCCATCGCGGCGGGCCTACCGCCGCATGGGCGCGTGGTGCTGGCCGGATTCTCCCAGGGCTCGTGGCTGGCGCTCAACGCCGCCCTGGCCGGGCAGCCGGTGGTGGCGGGCGGCGTGATCATGGTCGGCACCTTCATTCCGCCCGGGATGGCCCTGGAGCCCTCTGCCCGCCGGCTGCGGGTGGCCATCCTGCACGGCGCTGACGACCCCAACGGCGCGGAACTGCCCGCGCTCGAGCGGGCGCTGACCGAGCGCGGGCATCGGGTCTCGGTGGAGGTGGTGCCAGGCCTGGGCCACGCCTACCCACCCGACTTCGCCGCCCGGCTGCCCGACCTGCTCAAGAGCGTTTGAGGAACCAGGTGGGCGGGTCGGCTACCCCCCGGCCACCGCGGGCACGATCGAGATCTCGTCCGACTCCTTGACGGGCGACCGCAGGCCGTCCCCCAGCCGGATGTCCTCGTCGTTGAGGTAGATGTTCACGAACTGCCGGGGCTCCCCCTCCTCGTCGAGCAGGCGGCTCTTGAACCCCGGGTGCTTTTCGTCCAGGCGCTCGATCGCACCCCGCAGGTCGGCGGCCTCGACGTCAACCGTCGACTGACCGCCGCTCAGGCTGCGGAGCGGTCCGGGAATGCGGATTGTGGGCAACTTGAGCCAGGTCCTCCTTCAGAAATCAAACCGCGACCACTTCGCGGAACGATTTCAGCGTCGGGTCTATTTCCACCGTGCGGCCTCCGGCCGACCCGTTCAAGGCGTCGGCGGTCTTCAGGCCGTGGCCGGTCAGGTAGGCCACGATCACCTCGTCGCCCTTCCAGCGGCCGGCTCGCGCCAGCTTGACCAGGACGCCCAGGGTGACCCCGCCCGCGGTCTCGGTGAAGATGCCCTCGGTGCGGGCGAGGAGCCGGATCGCATCCACGATCTCCTCCTCGGTGACGGCCTCGACCAGCCCCCCGGTCTCCTTGGCGATCCGGACCACATAAGGCCCGTCGGAGGGGTTGCCGATCGCGATCGACTTGGCGATGGTGTTCGGGCGCACCGGCCGCACCCGCTCGGTCCCGTCCCGCCAGGCGTTGTAGACGGGCGCGCAGCCGAGCGCCTGGGCAGCGGTCAGCGCCGGCAGGCGGTCGCCGGGCACGAGGCCCAGCTCCAGGAGCTCGCCCGCGGCGCGGCGGTGGCGGACGAACTGGCAGCCGCTGCCGATCGGAATCACGATCTCGTCCGGCAGCTGCCATCCGAGCTGCTCGGCGGTCTCGAAGGTGAGGGTCTTGGACCCCTCGGCGTAGAAGGGGCGCACGTTGATGTTGCAGAAGGCCCACGGCAGCTCCTCGGCCAGCTGGGAGCACAGTCGGTTGACGTCGTCGTAATTGCCGCGCACCGCGATCAGGTTGGGCTCGTAGACCGAGGTGGCGACCACCTTGGCGTTCTCGATGTCGGCCGGCATAAAGACGTAGGCCTCGAGGCCGGCCCGCGCCGAGTAGGCCGCGACCGCGTTGGCGAGGTTGCCGGTGGAGGCGCAGCCCATGGTCTCGAAGCCGTGCGCGCGCGCCCAGGTCACCGCGACGGACACCACCCGGTCCTTGAAGGAGTTGGTCGGGTTCATGGTGTCGTTCTTCAGGTAGAGGTTGCGCAGGCCCAATTCGGCGCCCAGCCGCTCCGCGCGCACCAGCGGGGTGAAGCCCTCGTCCAGGGTCACCAGCGGGGCCCCGTCGGGGATGGGCAGCAGGTCGCGGTAGCGCCACATCGAGGGCGGACCCGAGGCGATGCGCTCGCGCAGGCCGCGCGTCACCTCGGTGTAGTCGTAGACGACATCCAGCGGGCCGAAGCACTGCTCGCAGACATGGGTGGGCTGGAGCTGGTACTCGGTCCCGCACTCCCTGCACCGCAGGGCCTGCACGCGGGCCATCGGGACCTCCCAGTTTAGGTGGGTACGATTCGGCCCGTGAAGAGCCGGCTGGTGCTGCTGGCGGTCCTGGCGGTGGCCTGCGCGCCGCCCAACCCGATCGCAGCGGCCAAGCCGACTCCTCGCCCCTCGGCCTCCGCTGACGCCCGAGCCTTCATCCCGGTGGCCGTGAGGTTCGTCGAGCAGCACCGCGGCCTCAAGTTCAAGCACCAGGTCAAGGTCACGTTCCTCAGCGATGCCGACTTCCGCGCCCGGGTCACCTCCCGCAGCGACAAGGACCGGGCCGACCTCAACATCGAGTTCAAGGACCTGCGCGCGCTGCACCTGGTCCCCGCCTCGCTGGACATCGTGAAGGCCGAGGACGAGCTGCTCGGCGCCGGCGTGGTGGGCTTCTACGACCCCAAGACCAAGGAGCTGGTGGTGCGCGGCACCGACGCCTCGGCGGCCACCCGGCACGTGCTGGTGCATGAGCTCACACACGCGCTGCAGGACCAGTACTACCCGCTCGACGCGCTCGACAACGACAACGATGACGAGCGTCCAGTGGCCTGGCGCGCCCTGATCGAGGGTGACGCGGTCCGCGTGGAGAACGCCTACATCGCCACCCTCACGCCGTCCGAGCGGAGCTCGATGAACGCAGGGTCGGGTGGCCAGCCGCCGGCCGACATCCCGACCGTGATGATCGAGCTGCTGGCCTTTCCTTACGCGGTCGGTCCTCGCTTCGTGGAGGCCGTGATGGTGGCGCGCGGCGGTAACCCCGGGCTGGACACCGCTTTTGCCGCCCCGCCCAAGACCAGCACCGAGGTCATCCACCCCGATCGCTTCCTGGCCGGCTTCGCGCCGGCGGACGTGGCCGCCCCGCCGGCCGGAGGCGGCGAGTTCGACCACGGCGTGCTGGGTGAGATGGGGCTGACGCTGATCCTGGAGCGGTTGGTTCCGCGCCCGCTCAGCGCGGCCGACGCCCGGGAGCTCGCCCAGGGCTGGAACGGAGACCGCTACGTGGCCTGGGACGAGGGCCCGCGCTCGTGCCTGCGGACCGCCTTCGCCGAGGATTCGCAGGCCCACGCGGCCCGGCTGGCGGGGGCCCTTGGATCACTGCCTGGGGCCGTGGTCGCCGGCAACGGCCCGATCACCCTGACGCTCTGCGGCTGACATCCGACGGGCTCCCGAGCTCCGGCGGTTCACGGCGTAGGATGCCGCCGATGCGCCCCGTGGCCGTGGCCTGCCTGATGCTGGTGGCCGCCTGCGCGCAGGCCGGCGGCGCACCACGGGCAGCCGGCCCCGCGCCCGTCCCGGTGCTCCCCAGCGCCGAGGCGGCTCCCACGCCGACCCCCGCGGTCGCGCCGCACGTGTTCGTGATCGTGATGGAGAACAAGTCCTTCGCCGAGGCCATGGCCCAGCCGTTCACGGCCAGGCTGGCGGCGGAGAACGCGGTGGCCACCAACTACCACGCGGTCGCCCACCCGAGCCTGCCCAACTACCTGGCCCTGACCTCGGGCAGCACGTACGGCATCCGCGACGACGGCTACCACGCGCTGCCCGATTCCGGCATCGGCCGCCAGCTGACCGACGCCGGCGTCCCCTGGCGCGCCTACATGGAGGGCATGACCGGCGGCTGCCTGGCCGGCACCGGCAGCTACGCCGTCAAGCACGATCCGTTCGCCTACTACGCCGGTGGCTGCCCGGCCGACGTCGTACCCATGGAGCCGCAGCTGGAGGCCGACCTGGCCGCCGACCCGGCGCACGCCCCACGCTTTTCCTGGATCACACCCGACCTCTGCCATGACGGCCATGACTGCACGGCGCTGGTGGCGGACGCTTTCCTGGCCGCGCTGGTGGGCCGCATCACCGCCTCCCCCGCGTTCCAGGCCGGCGGCCTGCTCTTCGTCACCTGGGACGAGGACGACGGCGGCGCCGGCAACCAGGTGCCCCTGATCGCCGCCGGCGCCGGCGTGCACCCTGGCCAAAGCGACCGGGCGTACGACCACTACTCGCTGCTGGCCACGCTCGAGGACCTGCTCGGCGTCTCCCGGCTGGGCGAAGCCGCTTCCGCCACCCCGCTGGATGAGCTGGTAGAGACAGCCAGATGACGGAGCTTCGACGCCGCCCTGACGCAGGCCGGGGTTCCCCGCGCCCGCGCAGCGGCCGACGATTGGCGGGAATGCAGTCAGCCCCCTCCCAGCGCAGTGCTGGCGGGCCGGTCCTTCAAGCGCTACACGACATCTCCGTGCTGGCGGCGGACGGCCGCCAGGATCCCGCCGCCGTGGCGGCGCTGGCCGCCGAGCACGCCAGCCGCCTGCTCGACGCGGAAGCCGCCGCGGTCTTCGCCTGGGACGAGCACGAGGAGCTCCTGGTCCCGGTCTACGAGACGCCCTCGAGCGCGCGCGAGCCCTCGGTGCGGCGCGGCCAGGGGATGGTGGGTACCGTCTTCGAGTTCCTCCAGCCCATGAACGTCGCCGACTACCAGGCGCTTGAGATCGCCCTCCCCACCTCGGCCAAGCGCGGCATGCGGGGCGCGCTGGTCGTCCCCATGGTCGTGGCCGGGCGGCCGATCGGCGTCCTCGGCGTCTGGACCTACCAGGTCAGGAACTTCAGCGAAGGGGAGGTGCAGCTGCTGGCGGTGTTCGCGGCCAACATCGCGCCCGCCTTCGAGGCCTCCCGGATCGCGGCCCAGCGCGCGGCCCAAGCCGAGAACCTGCGCTCGCTCCAGGAGGTCGCGGTGGCGGTCACCTCGGTGCACGAGCCCGACGCCATCGCCGCCCTGGCGGCCGAGAAGGCCTGCGAGCTGGTCGGCGGCGACGGCGCCGACATCTGCTGGTGGGACGAGGAGGCGGACCTCCTGGTCGCCCTCAGCAGCCACCGCGCCCGGCCGACCTTCGAAGCCCGCCCCTGGGCCGCCTCCGAAGGGATCGTGGGCGAGACCTTCCGGCGCCGGGAAGCGGTCCTCGAGCTCGATTACCAGGACTCACCATCAGCACTGCCGTGGATCCGCGAGGCCGGCGTGCGCGGCATGCTGGCGGTGCCGCTGGTGGTCCGCGACCAGGCGCTCGGGGTGCTCGCGGTGCACTCCCGGCGCCCGCGTGCCTTCCACACCGAGCAGGTCGAGACCCTGACCCTGCTGGCCTCGCTGGTCACCCCCGCGCTGGAGGCCGCCCACCTGCTGGAGTCGCGCGAGCTCCAGGTCCGCGGCCTGACGGCGCTGCAGGAGGTGGCCGTGGCGGCCAGCGGCATTCTCGACCCCCAGGCACTGGGCCGCCTGACCGTCGACCGGGCGACCGACCTGCTGGCCGTGGACAGCGCGGTTCTCCGCTGGTGGGACGAGCGCGCCGGAAGCCTGCGCCTGCTCGCCAGCAACGATCCCCACCCCGATCAGCACAAGGCCGACCTCGCGCCTCAGGAAGGCGTGATCGGGCGCGCCTTCCGCGAGGGCAGGACGGTCACCATCGGCGACTACGGCCATTCCGACACGTCGCTGCCGGCCAAGGTCACGGACGGGGTGATGACCGCGATGGCCGTCCCCCTGACCGTGGGCAAGCGCACGGTGGGGGCGCTGGCCGTGGCCACGTACAAGCCGCACCGGTACGACGCGCTCCAGGCCAGGCTCCTGAACCTGTTCGCCGCCCAGGTCGCCCCCGCGCTGGAGGCGGCCGGGCTGGCCACCGAGCGCGAGCGCCATCACCAGGTCATGCGCACGCTGCAGCAGCTGGGCGCCGCGGCCGGCGGGCTGCTCGACTTCGGCGTCATCGCGCGCATGGCCATCGACGCCGCGGTCGACCTGGTGGGCGCATCGAGCGCCGGGATCGGCTGGTGGGAGCCCGAGGAGGAGGTGCTGATCGGTGTGGCCGACCACCTCTATGCCGAAGGCGATCTCCCGCCCGTGCGCCGCGGCGAAGGCGCCATCGGGCAGGTCTTCGCCACCGGCAGCGCGGTGGTGGTGCCGGATTACCCCGTGTGGGAGCACCGGCTGGAATGGTCGGTCGCCATGGGCCATAAGTCGCTGCTGGCGGTGCCGCTCGTCGTCGGCGACCGCACGGTCGGGGGCATGATCGCCCGCTTCAAGGAACACCGCGAGTTCGACGGCGACGAGATCCAGGTCCTGGCCCTGATCGCAGCCCAGGTCACGCCTGTTCTGGAGGCCGCCCGCCTGCACGCGGACCTGGCCGGCTCGGAGCGCCGCCTGCGCGCGCTGCACGAGACCATGGCCTGCGGTGTTGTGGTCCACGACGGCCAGGGCCAGCTGGTCGAGGCCAACGACGCCGTGCTGCGCACCTTCGGCATCGAGCGCAGCCAGCTCGACGGCCGCATGCCGGCCGACGTCGCCGGCTACCAGCGCATCTCCGAGGAGGGCGCCCCGGTGCGCTGGGAGGGGCGTCCGCTGGCGATCTGCCTGCGCACGAGGCGCCCGGTGCGCAACCACGTGGTCGGCTACCGCCGCCCCGACGGCAGCGAGTTCTGGCTCCAGTTCGACTGCGTGCCCATCCTCGACAAGCAGGGCCGCGTCGAGCAGGTGATCGCGACCTCGATCGACATCACCTCGGTCAAGGTGGCGGAGACCGTGCGCCGCGAGAGCGAGGCCAAGTCGCGCTTCCTGGCCTCCATGAGCCACGAGCTGCGCACGCCGCTGAACTCGATCCTGGGCTTCGCCCAGCTCCTGGAAGGTGAGGCCTACGGCGAGCTCAACGAGCGCCAGCGCCGGTACCTGACCCACATCAACTCCAGCGGCCGCCACCTGCTCGAGCTCGTGAACGACGTGCTCGACCTCTCCAAGGTGGCCGCCGGCCAGATGGAGCTGGCGATCGAGAGCGTGTCCCTCCGCCCGGTGATCGCCGACGTGGTCGACCGCCTTCGCCCGATGGCCGACGCCCGGCAGTTGGAGGTGGGCACCGAAGTCCCCCCGGGGATCGCGGTCCGAGCCGACCTGCGCCGGCTGGAGCAGGTGCTGGCCAACCTGGTGTCCAACGCCATCAAGTTCACGCCCGAGCAGGGCGCGGTGGAGGTCGTGGTCAAGCGCCGGCGGCAGCTGGTGCAGGTCTGCGTGCGCGACACCGGGATCGGGATCCCGCCCGACCAGCACGAGCGGATTTTCATGGAGTTCACGCAGGTCGACGACGGGCGCAACCGCCGCCACGACGGGACCGGGCTGGGGCTGCCGCTGAGCCGCCGCCTGGTTGAGCTGATGGGCGGCCGGATCTGGGTCAAGAGCGACCCCGGCGGCGGCAGCGAGTTCAGCTTCACGCTGCCGTCGGCCTGATTGCGGCGTTAGGGTGGGGGCCCCCACCCTTCCCTCCCCTAGGGGGAGGGGGTCGTAATTCCGACCTCGCTCTTCAGCTCCGCCCAGGCTTGGCGGGCGTCCTCGACCGAGCCCTCGTCCTCGATGGTCGAGATGTCGCCTGGGTCCCGGTCCAGCGTCACGGCCTTGAGCACCCGGCGCATGATCTTGCCGCTCCGGGTCTTGGGCAGCGTGCCCACGAAGTTGAGGTCCCCGATCACGGCCACCGGGCCCAGCTCGCGGCGCACGGTCTCCAGCAGCTCGCCCTTCAGCTCCTCGGAGGGGTGGCGGCCCTGCTTCAGCACCACGAAAGCGGAGATGACCTCCATGCGCACCGGGTCCGGCCGACCCGTGACCCCAGCCTCGGCCACCGCCGGGTGGCGTAGGAAGGCGGTCTCGACCTCGATGGTGCCGATTCGGTGCCCGGCGATCTTGATGATCTCGTCGGCGCGGCCGCTGAACCAGACGTAGCCGTCCTCGTCGATCGCCGTGGCGTCACCGCTGAAGTACAGCCGCCGGCCCGGCACCCGCTCCCAGTAGTCGGTCGCGTAGCGGTCGACCTCGCCCCAGAGCGTGGCCGTGAGCCCTGGAAACGGCCGCCGGATCGCGAAGATGCCCTTTTCGCCGGGGGCGCACTCGCGCCCGTCCGTGTCCACCACCACGGCGTCGATGCCCGGCAGCGGGATCCCACCCGATCCCGGCTTGATGGGCAGCATGCCCAGGCCCCAGGGGTTGCCGACGATTGGGCCGGCCGTCTCGGTCTGCCACATGTGGTCGATGACCGGAATGCTGTCCTCCAGCACCTCCTTCTGCAGCCACTCCCAGGCCGGGGCGTTCAGCACCTCCCCGGCGCAGAACACGCGGACCAGGGACCCCAGGTCGAACTTGCGCGCGGGCTCGGTGCCGTAGCGCATGAGCATCCGGACCGCGGTCGGCGAGGTGAAGATGCCGGTGACCTGGTTCTCCTCGACGATCCGGTAGAAGGTCTCCGGCCCCGGGTGGTCCAGCGCCCCCTCGAACGCGATCGTGGTGCAGCCGGCCAGCAGCGGCGCATAGACGATGTAGCTGTGGCCCACCACCCAGCCGATGTCGCTGGTCGACCACCAGACGTCGGTCTCCTCGAGGCCGAACATCCACTCCCCCATGGCATGTATGTGGACCTGGTAGGGCCCGTGCGCGTGGACCGCCAGCTTGGGCTTGGCCGTGGTGCCCGAGGTGGCCAGGATGAAGGCCGGCTCATTGGACTCCAGCTCCTCGTAGGCGTCGTCGCCCTCGCCGAGGGCGAGGAACTCCTGCCAGTCGAGGTCGCGCCCGCGCACCATGGGCGTCTCTGACGCGGACCGCCGCAGCACGACGCACTTGCGCACGGTAGGCGCCTCGGCCAGCGCGTCGTCGACGATCCCCTTGAGCGGCACCTCCTTGCCTTTGCGGTAGGTGAGGTCGGCGCAGAACAGCGCCTTGCACTCGGCGGCGGCCAGGCGGCCGCCAAGCGCGCCGGCCCCGAAGCCCGCGAAGACGACCAGGTGGATGGCCCCGATCCGCGCGCAGGCCAGCATCAGGACGATGGCCTCGGGGCAGGTCGGCATATAGACGCCGACCCGGTCGCCGCGGGACACGCCGAAGGCGCGCAGCGCGGCCGCCACCCGCTTCACCTCGTGCAGCAGGTGCGCGTAGGTCAGGACACGGCGGTCGCCGCGCTCGTTCTCGTAGACCAGCGCCGCGTGGCCGCCCCAGCCGCGCTCGACGTGGCGGTCGACGCAGTTGTAGGCCAGGTTGGTGCGGCCGCCCAGGAACCAGTTGAAGTAGCGGCCGCGCTCGTCCGGGCGCTCGGGAGTCCACTCCAGCACCCTGTCCCACTTCTGGAACCAGGGGAGGAGCTCGGCGGCGGCGGCCCAGAAGGCCTCCGGATTCTCCTGGGCGGCGCGGACCATGCTGCGCACGCGCGGGTTGATCAGCTCCACGATCGAGATCCTAGGCCAGTACCTCGTCACGCCGGCGCAGCTCGCCCATCTCGGCGTCACGGGTGACCGCGAAGCCGTGCGCCAGCCCGACCGTGATGATCCGCGCCAGGTCGCGCGCCGAGTGCATGCGCGGGACGAAGACGAAGTCGGCGCCCTCTGCGTAGAACTCGAGCGCCTGGGCCACGTGCTCGGTGGCCAGGATCACGGCGGCCTGTGGCCAGACCTGGCGGGCGTGGGCCAGCAGCGCGCGGTTGTTGGTCCCGCGCAGCACCGCATCCGTGATCGAGGAGACCACCAGGCGAACGCTCTCCAGGTGCGCGTGCTCGAGCGTCTCGACGTGGGCGATGTCGCCGTAGATGCAGGGCACGTGGCGGCGGCGCAGCTCGCCCACCACGTGTGGGTTGAAGTCGATCACCACCATCCGGTCCACCAGGCGGTGCCGGCGCCGCTGGCGGCCGTAGTGCTCGAACTCGTGCAGCACGGAACTGGCGTCCCGGAAGAAGCCCAGGAACACGACGTCCACCCCCGCGTGCGCGAGCGCCACCTCCTCGTTGTCGCGGTCCAGGTCGGGCACCCGCAGCAGGTGGAGCAGGCCGTGCAGCGCCCGGTAAGCGCGGTCGCTGCTGTTGATTAGGTAGGTCGAGGAGACGGAGGTGACCGCGAAGGTCAGGACCACGACCGTGACCACCGAGCTGTCGATGTGGCCGCGCGTGAGCCCGAGCGAGGCGATCACGATCGAGAACTCGCTGATGTTGGCGAGGTTGATGGCGGGCAGAATGCTGGCCCGCTGCCCGAGGCCGGCGGCGTAGAGGATCGGCACCACGACCGATCGGCTGGCCACCAGGAACAGGGACGCCGCCACCGCGATCAGGAGCACGCCGGGGCTGGGGACCGGGATCTGCATGCCCAGGGCGACGAAGAAGAGGGTCACGAAGAAGTCCCGGATGCTGCCCACCTTGGTGCCGACGTCCGAGCTGTACGGGAAGGTGGAGATGCTGACCCCGGCGATCAGGGCCCCCATCTCTCGCGACAACCCGGCCAGGGAGGCCGCCGCGGCCAGGAAGAAGCACCAGGCCAGCGCGGTGACCAGGACCAGCTCCGGGGCTTTGGCCACCGCCCGGAACACGCGCGGCAGCACGTACCGGCTCATGGCCAGCGCCCAGACCACCAGGCCCATGCCTTCCAGCAGCGAGATCGCCAACGGCTTCACGTCGGGGTGGGACAGGTTGGGCTGGACCGCCAGCATGGCCACCGCCCAGACGTCCTGGAAGACCAGCGCGCCCAGCGTGATGCGCCCCGGCAGGGTGTCCAGCTCCTCCTTGTCGTAAAGGAGCTTGACCACGATCATGGTCGAGCTCATCGACGCGCAGGCCGCCAGGTAGAGCACCGCATAGCGGCCCCCGCCGAGGCCGGGGAGCAGGCCGAAGAAGGCCAGCCCAAGCGCGATGCAGATGGGCACCTGGAGGAAGCCGACCAGCGCCACCGCCTTACCGGCGCCCAGCAGGCGCTTCAGGTCGATCTCCAAGCCGATCACGAAGAGGAGCAGGATCAGGCCGATCTCGGAGACCGTGCTGATGGCCTCGCGGTTGCCCACCAGCTGGAGCACGTGCGGCCCGATGAGCACGCCCGTGACCAGGTAGGCCAGGATCAGTGGCTGCTTCAGGCGGAAGCTCAGCAGGGCCAGCAGCGCCGCCGCGGTGACGCAGATGCCGATGCTCGAGAGGAGCTCCGTCGACTGGATGACGCCGGGCGTCGGGATCACTTCGAGCGTCGGGAGCGCTTCTCGGCTGCCAGCTGCTGGCGGGTCAGGCCGGGGTCGCGGTCGGTGAAGCGGCGGGCCGCCAGGTCGCGATCCTCCTCACGCTCCATGATCAGGTACTCCTCCGCCCGGATCCCCTCTGCCAGCAGGCGGGCCACGGGCTCCAGCGCATCGGCGCTGGGCTCGGCCACCGCCTCGCCACCTCCGAACCAGGACTCGGTGCCTCGGATCCGGGTGTGCGAGCCGACGGCGTCCTCGGTCCTGCTGAGGCAGAAGAGGGAAACCCGCACCCCGGCGGGGGCTGCGTGCAGGGCCAGGCCCTCGGTGAAGTGCGCGATGGCGGCCTGGCTGGCGTCGTAGGGGATCGTGAGGGGGCCCCGGGGCACCAGGCCGCCGAATGAGACGACGTTCACGATGTAGGCCTCGTCGAGGGCCTGCAGCTGGGGCAGCAGGGCGCGCACCGTGCGCACGGTGCCCAGGAGGTTGACCGACAGCATCCACTCCCAGTCGCGGATGCTGATCTTCTCGAGCGAGCCACCCAGGAAGACCCCGGCCGCGTTGACCAGGATGTCCACCCGGCCCATGGCCGCGAGGGCGTCCGCCGCCGCCGCCTTCACGTCGGCGTCCTTGCGCAGGTCGCAGCGCAGCCCGTGGAAACGGCGGCCGGTTCCGAGCGCGACCAGCTCCTGGACTGCGGCCTCCATGCGCTCGTCGTCCAGGTCCGCGATCACGACCTCGGCTCCCTGGCGGGCGGCAAGTCGGGCGAAGGCGCGCCCGATCCCACTGGCGCCACCGGAGACGACGACGACCTTGTGGTCGAGGTCCATCAGCCGCGGAATGATCGCATAGGGATAATCATTGGCCTCCCCCATGCGCATCTTCTCGGGCATCCAGCCGACCGGGGCCAAGCACTTCGGTAACTACAGCGGCGGCTTCCGCCAGTACGTCGCGACCTCGCGCAAGGGCGAGGGCTTCTTCTGCGTCGTCGACCTCCACTCGCTCAGCGTCCCCTACGACCCGGTCGAGTTCCGCGACACCTGCGTCGACCTGGCCGCGATGCTCTTCGCCACCGGCCTCGACCCGGACCGCTCGACGGTGTTCGTCCAGAGCCACGTCACCGCCCACGCCGAGGCCAACTGGCTGCTGAGCGCGGTGGCCACCGTCGGCGAGCTTCGGCGCATGACCCAGTTCAAGGACAAGTCGCAGGGGCGGGAGTCGGTGTCCGCGGCCCTCTTCGCGTACCCGGTCCTGATGGCCGCCGACATCCTCCTCTACCAAACGGACGCGGTGCCGGTCGGCGACGACCAGCGGCAGCACATCGAGCTCGCCCGCGACATCGCCCAGCGCTTCAACGCCCGCTTCGGGGAGACGTTCAAGGTGCCCCGCGGGATCTACCCCGAGGAGGGCGCCCGGATCATGGACCTGCAGGCGCCGGATAAGAAGATGTCGACCACGGGCGGCACCCAGCTGGGCACCGTCTTGATGCTGGACGCGCCGGAAGAGATTCGGCGCAAGTTCAAGTCCGCCGTCACCGACACCGGCCGCGAGGTGCGGCGGGCGCCCGACAAGCCCGGCATCTCCAACCTGGTGGAGATCATGGCCGTGGCCAGCGGCCAGGCACCGGCCGAGGTCGAGGCCCGATACGAAGGCGAGGGCTACGGCAAGTTCAAGGTCGACGTGGGTGAAGCCGTGATCGAGCTGCTGACGCCGATCAAGAAGCGCTACCTCGAACTCCGGAGCGACCCCGCGGAGCTGGAGCGCCTGCTCGCGCGCGGCGCCGAGAAGGCCCGCGCCACCGCGGCGCCCACGCTGCACCGCATGTACGACGTGATGGGGTTCGTGCCCCGGGATCGGGATTAGGCCTGGCGTTCCAGGTCCAGGGTCTGGCTGCCGCTGAGGCGATAGCCGGCGCTGGAGAGGTCGAACCTGGTGCTCGACCTCGCCTTCAGGATCCGGCCGGCCCCGGCGTCCAGCCAGGTGGTGACGTCGGCCGATACCGTGCCCGTCTCGTGCAGCGTCCGCTCGCCGACGGTGAGGTCCTGGTCAACCGGCGTGCTCAGCCGCGTCTCGACCACGGCTGAGCGCACGCCGGCCAGCTGCTCGTCGCGCAGGTAACGGCTCTCGGAATGGACCTCGAGGGACCCCGGCGCCAGCGGGTTTGGCCGCTGGTAGTCGCGGGTCCAGGCGTCACCAGGCTTCACCGTGTGGTCGGGCAGGATCGAAAAGGCCTGATCGGCGCTGGGCACGCTGACAGGGCCGCCGCCTGCGCCCGCCCCTCCGGCCACGACGCGGCCGTCCGGCCCCACCCGCATCTCATACCTCTGGGTGCCAAGGGCGGGCAGGGGCTGGCCGTTGGAGGTGCCGGTGACATCCCGCAGCTCGACCTCCAAAGTGGCGGTGCCGTCGGGATCGACCGCGGTCACCCGGGTCGACTGCGCGGCCCGAAGGTCGAACGTGATTGCCTGCACCTGCCCGCCCGCAGCGGCCAGGGCGCCGGTGAAAACCTCGTGGAAACGATAGGTCTGCTGGTCGCCGGCGTGGTAGCGCAGGGCGAGCGTGGCCGCCTCCGCATCCGAAGAGCCGGGTAGGCAGGCGCCCAGCGCCAGCGCCAGCAGCGCCGGCAGAAGCTTCACGCCGGGTTGGCAAGGAGATGGTCGTACACGATCTGCGACCAGCTCTCCATGCCCAGGTAGAAGATCCGCATCTCCTCAAGGGTCAGCAGCTCGCCCTCCAGCTTGTCAACCTCGCGGATTGCGATCTGCGGGGAGTCCCCGTCGACCAGGAAGGCCAGGCCCAGGTGCACCTTGGAGACCGGCGCCGAGTCGTCGTTGATCAGGCCCAGTAGCCTGGTCTGCAAGCGCCCCTCGTACTCGACCTCCTCCGCCCACTCCCGGCGCATGCCGTCGTCGATGGGGTCGCCGTTCTCGAGGTCGCCGGGATTGATGTGGCCCCCCACGCCAAGCGAATACTGCTGATGCAGGCGCTTCTCACCCGAGGCTTTGAGCCGCCGCGTGAGCAGGTAGCGCGCGCCGTGCCGGAAGACGACGTAGGGGATGATCTGCTGGTAGCGCGGGTCCTCCTCCACCTCGGCCCGGGGCATGAAGAAGCTCTGGTGGCGGATCACCTCTTGCGCCCTGTCCAGGCCTTCGGCCACGAAGCCATGCCAGGCCCCGTCCGGAAAGATGTCCTCGCGGCTCACGCACAGGACGTGCTCGGAGAAGACGCCTGGCACTAGGGGCGCCGCCGAAAGGTGGGCCGCTGGATTTCGCGATCCCGGCGCTCCGAGGCGGCAGCCGGCGCCGAGGAGCGGAGGAAGCGCAGCTCAAGCTGCGTGACCGAGCACCGCAGAAGCCGGCGTACGCATCGGATGTCTGGGCGCGAAAGGCACGGCATCACTTTTCGGTGGCGGCCCCTAGATGACGGTCAAGAGGCCGCGGCCGTACTGCGCCACCAGCTCGGCCGTGCGCGCGATCACCGGCTTGCCCACGGGCAGGAACCAGATCCAGGCCGCGTGCTCGGTGTCGTTGGTGATCATGGTCCGGGCGGAATCCGAGCTCGGGTTCCCGCAGGGCCCCAGGGCGTCCGCTACGCAAAGGCGGCCGGTGACGTTGACGCGCCCCTTGCCGATGCCCTGGTAGCCTTCGCCCTCGGCGCCCAGCCGGATGCTGAGCTGCCCCTCGACCCGGCCCAGGTCGTACAGGCCGACCGGCGACTGGGCCAGCAG
>Ga0070707_100002779_pt1 | contig 16670 bp, 12 predicted proteins | sample KBSK5502metaG_FD_65468 | JGI IMG/M metagenome (GOLD analysis project Ga0070707, IMG submission 65468) | Corn, switchgrass and miscanthus rhizosphere microbial communities from Kellogg Biological Station, Michigan, USA - KBS K5-50-2 metaG | ecosystem: Host-associated > Plants > Roots >... | reverse complement strand
GCAGCGCGATCTCTACAGTGCCCACCTGGCCCGCTTTGTCCACCCAGCAACCTCTCTGCTCGACGCGGGTCAGGCGCACGCCGCCTGGCCGGGTGCGGAACCGCTCCTGCAGGCGGCGTACGAGCAGGCCATCACGAACCAACCTGCGAGTGGTCGGCAGCTGCCGACCTCCTTTGGCCGGCCTCCAGCGGCAGTGCTGGTGGGGGCTAGTCCGAGTCAGAGCGGGTCGCCTGCGCCAGGTTGGCCAGCCAAGGCTAAGAGCCGGGATGCTGTAGCTCGGCGGTGCTCCCGCCGTGCGAGAGCCCGGCAGAGGCGGCGGTGATGCCACCAGAACCTCCCGGCTTTGGCCGGGAGCGTGGTTCAGCGCCGCTGCTGCCAAAGAGGCCCAGGGTCTGCTATGCTGTGCAGAAAGCATTCTGGTAAGAGGAGACACAGGGCATGCTGCGTGGCTTGTGGCGCAAGTTCGACCGGGACTGGGGCTGGAACCTGGCCCGTCTCCTCGCCTACACCTGCATCCAGATGCTCTTCGCGGCAGCTGGTCTGCTGCTCATCGTGCTCGCGCTCGCGCTGCGCTTCACCGGCCCCGCGCTCCAGGCGCGCGCCTCGACGGCGCTCGTACACTACCTGCCGGATCGCATCACGGCCACCGCCGTCTCCTCTTTCGAGCGCAGTCTGCATTCTGCGCCCGGCTGGCTGCTCATCGCTGGCATTCCGCTGGTTCTCTGGGAGGGATCGCGCTTCTTCGTCGTGCTCGAAAGCGCGCTCTGCGTCATCTTCCGCCGCCGCCAGCGCGCCTTCTCGCCCCAGAATCGCGTCGCGCTGGCGATGCTGCTGCTCTTCGCGCTGCTGCTGCCCGTCATCGTGTTCTCCGCTGCGGTCATCCCGCCCCTCGGCGCCAGCGGCACTACTGGCACGGCAGGCACGCACTCCCTCGCCGCCATCGGCTACACCCATGACAATCAGGATCCGCTGATTGATACACTTGGCTTCTGTGTCGGCCTCGCTGCCAACTTTCTGCTGTTCTTCGTGGCGTATCGCTGGGTCACGCCAGGCGGCATCTCGATCCGCGCGACCTGGCCGGGCGCGCTCGTCGGCGCCTGCCTTGCCCAGCTGTACCTGCTGATCTTCCCGTTCTACACGCACAACGTCTTGCACCCCGATCACTTCGGCACCGTCGCCGGGTTCGTGCTCGTCATTCTCGTCTTCTTCTTCGCCTACTCGCTCTTTATCGTGATCGGCGCGGAGCTAGCTGCCTGGCACGAGGGCTATCGCGCCGCCATGCGCGACATCCCCACTACGCTGGTCGAGGCCCATGACGCGGATACCGCCTTGCCCCACCTGGCGACCGGCGCGCAGCGTATCGCCAGTCTCCAGAGCGTGCCGCCCGCCGTTTCGCCCGAGCTGCCGCCACCCTACGCCGTCCGCGAGATGGCCTAGCGTCGCGCCTCTCGCCGTGGCCCATGATAGACTGAGGGCGTGAGCGGCCGGCGATAGGAGCAGCACGAGCGGGGGAGCGCGGACAATCATGCGGGCTGAAGTGCTTCTGCCACGCGCGGGCGGGTCCGCGGCCGGCGCCGGCCGGCTATACACCTATCGCGTGCCGGAGCAGCTTGCGAGCCGCCTCGTTCCCGGGCAGCTCGTTGCCGTCCCCGTTGGCGAGCAGAGCGCCGCCGGCATCGTGTGGGCGCTGGATGCTAGTGACGACGCCGACTGCACGCCCGACGCCGCTGGGGCCGCCGTGGACGGTCCGCGACCGGTCCAGGCGCTGCTGCTCTCCGAGCCGCTGCTGACGCCCGCCCAGCGCGCGCTGACCGAGTGGCTGGCGAGCTACTATGGCTCGCCGCTTGGCGCGGCCGCCCGCCTGATGCTGCCGCCAGGACTGCTGGCCGGCATGCGGGTCATGGTCTATCCCACCGGCACTCTTCCTAACGGCGCACCTTCCTCCGGCGCACTCGTGCCAGCGACACTCGCGGACGGCGCACTCGCGGACGGCGCACTCGCGGACGCGGCGGCTGTGCGCGGGCTGCTGCGCGAGCGCGGCCACATCGAGCGGCGGCAGATCAAAGAGACGCTGGGAGGCCGCCGCGCGGCGGCGGTGCTCGACGAGCTTCTGGCGCGTGGCGAGATCAGGCTCGCCCTCGCGCTGCCAGAGGCGCAGACGCGCACGCGGCGCGAGCGGACGGTGCGTCTGGTGGCCACGCCGGCTGCGCTCGATGCCTGGCGCGCCGCGACACGCGCGCGGCTGGACGCCCTGCCTGCCCTGCCGGCCCTGCCGGCCCGCCGGCCACAGCGCGACGGACCACGCGAGCAGCACGAGGCCGAGCAGCTGCTGCGCCAGCTCGCCGTGCTAGACCTGCTCGCCCGTGCCCGCCAGGACAGCCAGGATAGCCAGGACAGCCAGGATAGCCAGGATAGCCAGGATATAGTGGAGCCTGCCACGACCACTGTGTGGCGGCTAGAGGAGCTGCGCCGGCTCTCGCGCGCCACCGATGCCGCGCTGCGTGAGCTCGCCACTGCCGGGCTGATCGCCATCGAGGAAGCGGACGCCCGCCACGACCCGATGGCCGGGCGCCGCATTCCCCGCAACGTTCCCCTCACGCTTACCGCACCGCAGGCACGCGCGCTCGCTGCCATCCTGGCGGCGGCGCCGCAAGACGCGCCTGCGTCGCCTGGCACGCCGGGCCGTGCCTTCTTGCTGCACGGCATCACCGGCAGCGGCAAGACGGAGGTGTACCTGCAGGCGCTGGCGGCGGTGATCGCGCGCGGGCTCCGCGGCCTCGTGCTGGTGCCCGAGATCGCGCTGACCCCGCAGGCGATGGCGCGCTTTGCCGGGCGCTTTCCGGGGCGCGTGGCGCTGCTGCACAGCGGCCTCACCCCCGCCGAGAGGCGCGACGAGTGGCGGCGTATCCGCGCAGGCGCGGTGGATATCGTGCTCGGCTCGCGCTCGGCGCTCTTCGCACCCATCGAGCGGCTGGGGCTGATCGTGGTGGATGAAGAGCACGAGACGGCGTACAAGGAAGAGCTGCGGCCGCCGACCTATCACGCGCGCGACGCCGCCATCCAGCTGGGTGCGCTGACCGGCGCCCCGGTCGTCCTCGGCAGCGCGACGCCTTCGATCGAGGCCTATGCGCTGGCCCAGAGCGGGGCCTTTGCGCTGCTCGAGTTGCGCGAGCGCGCGCCAGCCAGCCCGGCCGCGGCGGGCGAGGCGCCCAGCCCGAGCGCCGGTGTGCCGCCCGTCACGATTGTGGACCTGCGAGCAGAGCTGCGCGCGGGCAACACCAGCATCCTCAGCGAGCGCCTGCAAAGCGAGCTGCAGGCCACACTGGACCACGGCGAGCAGGCGATTCTCTTCCTGAACCGGCGCGGCATGGCGAGCAGTGTCATCTGCCGCGAGTGCGGCTACGCGGCGCGCTGCCGCAACTGCGACGTCTCGCTGACGCTACACGCCAGCGAGCGGCGCCAGCTGCTCTGCCACTACTGCGGGCGCCGCCAGCCGGTGCCGGAGACCTGCCCCGTCTGCTGGAGCGCCAGCATTCGCTTCTTCGGCCTGGGCACCGAGCGGGTCGAGGCCGCCGTCAAGCGGCAGTTTCCGGCGGCGCGCGTGCTGCGCTGGGATCGCGATACGGCGCGCAGCCGGCAGGTGCACGAAGAGCTGCTGCTGGCCTTTGCCGAGCGGCGCGCGGATGTGCTGGTGGGCACACAGATGATCGCCAAAGGGCTTGATCTGCCAGGCGTGACGCTGGTGGGCGTCGTCTCCGCGGATATCGCGCTCTTCCTACCGGACTTCCGCGCCACCGAGCGCGCCTTTCAGCTACTGACCCAGGTGGCGGGGCGTGCGGGCCGCGGGATGGCGCCCGGCCGCGTACTGCTGCAAACGCTCAACCCGGAGCACTTCTGCATCCAGTCCGCCGCGCGCCACGACTACGCCGCCTTCTTCGCCGCGGAGGTCTCCGCGCGCCAGCGCTACGGCTACCCGCCGTTTCGGCGCTTCGTCAAGCTAACCTTCGCGCACAGGGATCGCTACACCGCGCAGATCGAGGCCACGGTGCTGGGCGAGCGGCTGGAGCGGCTGGTGGCGGAGCTGCGGCTGCCCGACACCGATCTCGTCGGCCCCGCCCCGGCCTTCCTGGAGCGGCTGCGCGCGCATTACCGCTGGCAGCTCATCCTGCGCTCACCCGATCCGATCCCAGTGCTGCGTGCCCTCACGCGCGACGACCTGCCGCACGGCTGGTCGGTGGATGTGGACCCGATGACCAATCTCTAAGTAGGTTGCCTTTGACGTTTTGAGTGAGTGCAGAGACCGCGGCCTGCTACCTGTGTTGTACTGTTGCAGTGTGTGGCACTGCCACGGAAGCTGAGAGCTTCCGCAGAATGATGCCACGGCGCATGAGGCATCAGTGCTCGCTCTTTGAGGCCTCTTGATAATGAAGAACGCTGTTCTTCATTATCAAGAGTATGAGCTTCTTTTGCGTGAGCACACACTGGAAAGGACGCTACATGTCCAAATTCATCACACATAATCCACTCGCACCTGACCTTATCAGCATCGGCGAGGAGGCGATTGCAAAGGAAAATGATGACCTGCTTCGGCAGTACTACGCGGAGGACTACGTCTTCCACGGCCCGGGGGCCGAACGTGATTTCGAGGCGCTGCGCGGTTACTTCGCCTCCTTACGCGACGCATTCAGTGATCTTCGTATTACGCGCGCAATGATCATCGGCGAAGGCGAGTACCTGGCTGCTCGCACCATTTTCTCCGGGGTGTTCACCGGCGTCTTTACACTGTCTCCTGTCGGACGACTTGAACCCCATGGCAAGGCGGTCGAGTGGGAGGTCATGAACATCTTCCGCTACAACGCCGACGGTCGTCTAGCTGAGGAGTGGGTACAAACCGATTACCGTGGTTTCCTTCAGAAGCTGGGCGCCCCGTCTGCTGCCTTGGGCGGCGCTGCTGGAAGCAGTTCTGGGACTCCTTGAATGGCCGGCGGACCTTTATCGCCAGTCCGGTCCCAAGTTCTGCTGTCTGCTCAACCAAGCTATCTTCGAGAAGGTGTACGTCCTTGCTGACGAGATCAGCGACGAGACTCTAGGGGCCGTTCGCTGACCTGCGAGAGGCGGGCAGACTCAGTTCGAGCACGAGAATTATTTCAACAGAGAAAGGCACGGAGGGAAGTCGCACGTGCCTTTGATCTCCTGTCCTCAATGCTTCACGGGTCACCCACTTAGCCTGCTCGCCACGCCAGTGGGACGGCCGCGGTCTCTCACCACAGAGCACACGGAGTACACAGAGCCCAGAGAGGAATCCGTTCCACTTTTCGAAATCTCCTTTGCCCTCCGTGTGCTCTGCGTTCTCTGTGGTGAATTCTCTGCTTACCGCGCTCCGCCATCCCACCCTGGCCACGGCTGCTGGCTTGCGTCTGGCACCCCTCTCCGCGCCGGAGGGGGCTGGGGTGAGGTTCCCTTCGCGGCGCGGCGTATACTGTGTACGTCAAGGCCGGAGACACATCAACGGCGATGGAGGCATTCCGATGGCGGCACATTCCCCAATATCACCGGCGGCGCGGGCGAAGAAGCCCACCGTCTACGAGACCTACCTGCGCACGGACGAGCTGCTGGCGCTGCAGAAGCCCCAAGCGGAGCGTCTGCACAGCGATGAGCTGACCTTCCAGATCGTGCATCAGACGTTCGAGCTGTGGTGGAAGATGACCGTCGAGCAGCTTGCGCTGGCACGCGCCTACTTCGACGAGGGGCGCTACGGCGAGGCCGCGCGGGCGCTGCGCCGGGCCGTCTCGGCGCAGGGCGTCGTGATGCAGGCCATCCGCCAGCTCGAATTCGTCGCCCCGGCGGACTTCCTCACTATTCGCGCCGGGCTCGGCAACGGCAGCGGGGCGGACTCGCCCGGCTTCCGCGCGATTCTACGCGCCGCGCCCGACCTCTGGGAAGCCTTTACCGGCGCGCTCGCGCGCGAAGGGCTGACGCTCTTGCAGGTCTACAGCGCGCCCAAGGCCCACCTGATGCTCTACGACTGCGCAGAGGCGCTGACCGATTTCGACGAGCAGTTCCACCTCTTCCGCGCCGCGCACCTCAAGCTGGCCGAGCGCAATCTGGGGCTGCGCGCCATCGGCACCGGCGGGACGCCCATGCCGGCGCTGGAAAAGACGCTGCGCGACCTGCTGTTCCCCGCGCTCTGGGAGGTGCGCGACGAGCTGCTGGCGCAGGCGCAGGCCCACACTGGCTCGGCGAACGGCGCGGACGCGAACGTCTCTGGCCACAGCCACTAGCCGGACCACACTCTTCGGCGCAGCAGGTCAGGAGCGAGGGCCACGCGGAGGCCGCCGCCGCGGATCGGCGTCAGCGTGGCGGGTACTCATGCCATCTGTCAGGGCCTTTCTCCGTCCGCCACCTCCGCCGCTTCCCCTGCCAGCGCGGCGGCGGCGCGCTCCACGGCATTCACGATGAATTGGTAGCCGGTGCAGCGACAGATGTTGCCGACTAGCGCCTCGCGGATCTCCGCGCGCGTCGGATGCGGGTTGGTGCGCAGCAAGTAGTCCGCCGTGAGCAGAAAGCCGGGCGTGCAGAAGCCACATTGCAAGCCGTGCTCCTCCCAGAACGCACGTTGCAGCGGGTGCAGGTGCTCGGCGGTCCCCAGCCCCTCGACCGTGGTGACGCGGCGGCCCGCTGCCTGCACAGCGAACATCAGGCACGAGCGGACGGGCTCGCCGTCCAGCAGCACCGTGCACGCGCCGCAGACGCCGTAGCCGCAGGCGACGTGCGTGCCGGGCAGCCGCAGCTCTTCGCGCAGTACGTCTGCCAGCAACCGACGGGGCTCAACCTGGACCGTCGCGGGCTTGCCGTTCACCACCAGCGCGATCTCCTCGACCATCACAAGCCCTCCTGGCGTTCGGCCTGCGTCGCGCGCGCCGCACTGTCGGTGAGCGCACGCAGCAGCAGGGCACGCACGGCGCGTCGCCGTAGGTCCACCCCAGCCAACACCGGATCGCCACGCTGCGCGCGCGCCGCCGCGCGCTCCGCGATGCTGGCGAACGTCGCCTCCGACGCTGTCTGGCCCACGAGCAGCGACTCTTCCTCGCGTAGCCGTAACGGAACGTCGCTGGCACCAGAGACGCCCATTCGCGCCGTCACGATCGCCCCAGCGTCGTCCAGCTCGAGGATGGTGGCGACCGTCACGAGCGGCGGGCCGCTGTGTCCCCGGCGGAACTCACAGATTGCGTACCCCGCCGTCAGTGCGAGCGGCGGAATCCACACCTCGACGAGCAACTCCTCCGGCGCGAGTGTGTTCTCGCGGGCGCTGCCAAAGACCGCCGCGAGAGGCATGGTCCGGCGTGCTCCCTGGCGCGCGACCGTCACCTGCGCGTCGAGCACGCTCAGCACCAGGGGGAGCTGCGCCCCCGGCTCAGCATGCGCCACGTTGCCGCCCAGCGTGCCCCGGCTGCGGACGGCGGGGAACGCGACCTGGTTCGCCGCTTGGGTCACGGCGGCATTGCCCCCGCGCACGGCTGCGGAGGTCGCCAGGTGTTGCAGGCGCGTCATCGCGCCGACGACAAGCCCACCGCCCGCGGCGGTGTGCACGTACACCAGCTCGGGCGCGTGGTTGAGGTCGACGATGATCTCGGGGCTGACCTCGCGCATGTTCATCAGCTGCACGAGACTCTGGCCGCCGGCAAGCGGCCGGGCGCGCGCTCCGTAGTGCGCGAGCAGCGCAAGCGCTTCGTCGAGCGAAGCGGGCGCGTAGTAGTCGAACGCGCGCGGCTTCATGCGGCGCCTCCTCGTCCCGCTTGCTGCTGGAGCGCTTCACTCAAGCGCTGGGGCGTCAACGGCAGCGCGTTCAGGCGCACGCCAAAAGGCGACAGCGCATCCTCGATGGCCTGGGCGAGCGCCGGCAACGACGGTATCGTGCCGCCCTCCCCCAGCCCGCGGAACCCCTCAGGATTCGTGCGCGCGGGAAAGTGCTGCTCGTAGAGCCGGTACTCCGGCGTGTCGACGCTGCTCGGCAAGACGTAGCTGTGCAGCGTGGTGGCGAGCGGCTGACCCGCGGCATCGTAGCGCATCTCCTCGGACGTCACGTTGCCCAGGCCCTGCACCGCCGCGCCGATCGTCTGGCCTTCGGCGAGCAGCGGGTTCACCACGGTGCCCGCGTCGTGGCAGATGACGTAGTCGCGCACCTCCACGGTCAGCAGGTCGGGGTCCACGGCGACGATGACGCCGTGCCCCTGGAAGCCGAACGTAGGCGTCCCCTGGCTGCTGGCCACCTCCTTGATGTTCTCCCCGCCGGCCTGTGCGACGACGCCCCGCAAGGCGACGCGACGGCCCGGCGTGCCGCGCACCACGATGTCATCGCCCTGCCATTCGAGGTCGTCCGCGCTGGCCTCCAGCTGCTGGACCGCGGCGTCGAGCAGGCGCTGGCGCACCCGCTGCGCGGCGAGGGCAATCGCGTTGCCGGCCGCCACGGTGGAGCGGCTGGCGAACGTGCCGATGCCTTCGACTCCGGTGGCCGAATCGCCCTCGATCACCCGCACGCGCTCGATCGGCGCCCCCAGCCGCTCGGCCGCGATCTGGGCATAGGCCGTCGGGTGCCCCTGGCCCATCTGCGAGACGGCGGTCATCACGACGACGTCGCCGCTCGCGTCGAGATGCACGCGTGCGCTGTCGCCCAGGCCGATGCCGGACATCTCCAGACAGTTCGCCACGCCGATGCCGAGGTAAACGCCGCGCTCGCGCTCCGCCCGCTGCCGCGCGCGGAAGCCCTCATAGTCGATGGCCCGCACCACCTGCTCGAAGCCGGCGGGATAATCGCCGGCGTCGAAGACGACCGCCCGATCCTGGCGCTTCATGCCTGTGTCGTAGGGCAGCTCCTCGGGGCGGATCAGGTTGCGCCGCCGCAGCTCCGCACGGTCGAGGCCCGTCGCCTCGGCCGCGCGGTCGAGCATGCGCTCCATCACGTATGCGCCCTCCGGCCGGCCGGCGCCGCGGTAGGGGCCCGTCGGCGTCGTGTTGGTCAGCACGATGTCGCACGCCATCTCGAGGTGAGGGATGCGATATGGGCCGTGCGCCGTTATGGCGGCATTTATGGCCGGGCCGCTCGCGGTGATATTGTAGGCCCCGGCGTCCTGCAGGAAGTGATCGACGAAGGCCAGGATGTGGCCGTCGTGGTCGAGCCCGATGCGCACATGGTGGAGCTGCGCTCGCCCTTGATTCGTGACGGTAAACTCCTCGCGCCGGTCGCCGACCCACCGCATCGGGCGGCCCAGGCGCATCGCCAGGTGCGCCGCCAGCACCTCCTCGCCGTAGAACCGCGTCTTGACGCCGAACGCGCCGCCGATGTTCGGCACGACGACGCGCACGCGCTCAAGCGGCAGGCCGAGCATCTCGCTGAAGCCCCGATGGGCCTGAGTGACAGACTGCGTGGCCAGATAGACCGTCAGCCGCCCTGCCGCGGCGTCGTAGACGGCGGCTACCGCTCGCGGCTCCATCGGCTGCGCACTCAGCCGGCCGATGGCGAGCGTCTCCTCCACGACCACCGGGGCGCGCTCCAGCGCCCGCGCGCCCTCGCCGGCCGCGACGACGAAGTGATCCACCACGTTGGAAGCCCACCCATCGTGGATCACCGGCGTGGTCGCGGGGTCCTGCTCGACATCCACCACGGCAGGCAGTGGGGCATATTCGACGACGACCGCTGCGGCGCCATCCTGCGCCGAGTAGGCGTCTGCGGCGACGACCACCGCGACCGGCTCGCCGACGAAGCGCACCACATCGGCCGCGAGCGGCGTGGGCGCGACGAAGCGGCTGCCAGGCGCGCGCGGGCTGCCGGGCAGCGGCTTGAGCACCTCCGGCAGCTCACGAGCCGAGAACGCGGCGATCACGCCGGGGACCGCGCGTGCGGGCGCCGCGTCGACACGGACGATGCGGGCATGGGGATGCGGGCTGCGGACGATGGCGAGCTCGGCCATGTGCTCGAAGCGCAGGTCACTCGCATACTCGCCAGTGCCGGTCAGGAGGGGCACGTCCTCGATGCGCTTGCGGCGCTCGCCGATGTAGTGCGTGCTCGTCGCATCCCTCGACATGGCATTCCCCTTCGCCCTACACAACACGTCCACGCGCCCGCGAGACGCGGCGCCGGCAGCCTTCAGCGGCGCCGCGCAAGCGGCGGCGTGCCGGCGTAACAGTCATCGTCGAGGCCACAAAAGCGCCGCCTGGCAAGCGGGTGTTGAAACGCTGGTATGCAACCTGCGCGATCGGTACATCTCCAGGTACCAGGATGAATCTGGAGGTGAGCATACCATGGGCGACACGAGCGTAACAAAAGTGCAGGGCGCAAGCGCGCCGCGAGGCAAGGATGGTCGCGTCTATCTAGCATCAGGCGTCGGTATGTCGATGCGCCTGTGGCGGGATGAGCAGCCGGGCGAGAAGCTGCCGCCGCATCGGCGCCCGTATGAGACGATCGGCTACGTCATCGCGGGCCGCGCCGAGCTGCATATCGAAGGGCAGATGGTGTTCCTAGAGCCAGGCGATTCCTACGTCGTGCCCAAAGGCTCCGAGCACAACTACAAGGTTCTCGAGCCCTTCACTGCGGTCGAGGCGACGCATCCGCCCGCCGAGCTGCACGGGCGAGAGGATGGCCAATCGTAACCCCCTGCCACCGCATCTCTCCCTCTTTCCCCTTGGCCGTGTAGGCTCTTGGCGGCATCGGCGGGCGCGGAGCGTGCAGCGATTTCATAGTGGATGACAACTGGTATGATGATGCGAGCGCAAGCTCGCAAGGAGGCTGTTATGGCGTTCGAGCTCACGAGCAGTGCATTCCAGGCGGGCCAGAGCATTCCCGTTCAATTCACCTGCGATGGTCAGCAGGTGTCTCCTCCGCTCGCCTGGAGCGGAGCGCCGCCGCATACCGCCACGTTCGCGCTCATCGTGGACGATCCGGATGCACCGCGCGGAACCTTCACCCATTGGGTGCTGTTTAACCTCCCCGGCGACGTCGTTCACCTGGATGAGCAGGTGCCACCGGTGCTGGCCCTCGACAACGGCGCGGTCCAGGGGAGGAACGACTTCGGCGGCCCAGGCTACGGCGCGCCCTGCCCGCCAATGGGCGCGTCGCACCGCTACCGCTTCACGCTCTATGCGCTGGACACGAGGCTGCTGCTGCAAGCCGGCGCCAGCAGACAGCAGGTACTCGACGCGATGCGCGGCCACATCCTCGCGGAGGCGCAGCTCGTCGGCACCTACCAGCGCCGGGCGGCGGTCTCCGGCAGGCGCTGATGCCCGGCATGGGGCAGTCTGTTTATGGCGGCCGTGGGCGCGTGCCCGAGGCGGAGGGCGAGGCGAGGGGACGTGTCGTGGCCTCGCCGGTGGCGCTGTGCGGTAAGCTGTCTGGGAGCGGACGCGCGGCTGGCGTGCTCCAGCCGGCGGAAGAGGCGCCGGGCGGCAGCCCCGAGCGCCGGCGGCGGATCGTCGCCACACGCCAGATGGCGCTGGTCACCACCAGCACCAGCGTGAGGCCGAGCAGCGTCGGTAGCTCACTGGCTGTGATGTCGAGCCAGGGCAGCGCCTGGCTGCGTAGGCGCCAGGCGCCGGTGTGCGATTGCAGCGCGGCGGCGAGAATCGTAATGCCGCCGAACGACGCCGTCACGAGGTAGAAGAGCAGGGCGATCTGGCGCTGGGAAAGCCCACCTATCAGCAAGCGGTGGTGCAGGTGCGAGCGGTCGAAGCGCAGAGGCGAGCGGCCCTGGCGCACGCGGCGCACGATCACACGGGCGGCGTCCAGAATGGGCAGGCCGAGCAGCATCAGCATGGTCGCCAGTTTGGCGCCGCCGACGTTGGCGAGCACGGCCAGCGCCAGCCCCAGGAACATCGCGCCGCTGTCGCCCATGAACAGCCGTGCCGGGTGCCAGTTCAGCGGCAGGAAGCCGAGCGTCGCGCCGGCGAGCACGGCGCAGAGCAGCGCCGTCGTGTGCTGGCCCAAGAGCCAGCTGATCGCTGCCATCACCAGTGCCGTGATCGTGACGACGCCGCCGGCCAGCCCGTCCAGCCCGTCCACCCAGTTGATGGTGTTCATCATGCCGACGATCCAGAACCACGTGAAGGGGATGGCCAGCCACAGCGGCAGGAATGTGCGGCTCTGGTGGTCGGCGATCAGCGGGTTGTGCAATGCCTCGATCAACGTGCCGTGCCCGGCGGGGAACATCGCGACGAGCGCGATGACGGTCTGCGCGCCGAGCCGCACCAGCGGCGGCAGGCCCCGTACGTCGTCCACCACCATGACGGCGACCGTGAGCAGCCCTGCCGCCAGCAGTCCGGCATAGACATGCGCCTCGTAGTCATTGGCGGGGCGGTACACCAGTAGCGAGACGGCGGCAAAGGAGATGAAGATGGCAATGCCGCCGAGTCGCGGCACAGGCCGCCGGTGGACGCGGCGCGGCTCCGGCTGGTCCAGCAGCCCCACGCGCCGGCTCACCCGCGCGACGGCAAGGCTGAGCACATAGGTCACGACGGCGGCCAGCACGCATGCGCCAATGACCTGGCCGTACAGTGAAAACAGACGATCCATCCAGGCTCCTGCCGGAAACATCCATCAGGGACGCTGTGCCATGCAACAGGCTACTGCCTGTACACTACCGTTACTAAAACCTACTGCTACTGGTACGTTATGTTATCTCCAAGGTTCGTTTGCCTCAGCCACATAGGCGCAGCATGATGGGAGTGGCATACGACGAACGAAGCTTGGCAGACAAACGCCAACCATTGCAGTAGATTCGTCCTGATGCGATCAGGCGGCCCCGAGGGGCCGGCGGCGGTAACCGTAGCGCCGCCCACGTTCCCATGTAGGAAACGGGTTGAACCGACGGATCGGTGATAGCATGATGTATCACTTCTCCCGTCTCGTGTATGTGACGAACCAACACTGCGCCCAGGCGGGCGATATTCAGAGAAGCGGCATAATCCCTGGACCCATTCCAGAGACAGTCGGGATGGGAGCAACAGAGCCAGGCCCCCCAGTCGTCGACTGTGCTGCAATCTGCAGGAGACCGGTAGGTGTTGGCAGGCTTCCCACAGCGGGGACACACATGCGACGTGCGTGCGGGCTGCTGCCACTCCAGCCGCACTCCAGCAAGAAAGCACTTGTAGCGCAGGATGCGCCACAGTGCTCCACGAGTCTGCGTGTTGTTGCGCCAATTCCGCCAACGTCCTTTGGTGCCTCGCCCGCGTCCCGCCGACTTCAGCGACTTGAGGGACTCTCCAGCGATCAACTGGCAGTCAAAGGCTGTGGACAGCACCAACAGGATGTTGGCTGCTAGGTGCCCCAGATCGTTGTTTCGGGCCTCATATTTGCGCCAACAGCGACTGATCTCCCGACGCAAGATGAGAAGCGCGTTTTCTAAGGGCTGGCGTCTGAGATCGCCGAGGGGGAAGCAATCCCGCTGTATTTCCAGATCGGCCACCTTCGCCTTGAGTTGGTCAATCTGCCGGCGCAGGCGAGCCTGTCTGCCATCAAACGGACCGGTGTCTAAAAAGAAGGGATGTCCGATCTGGTGCCCGTCGAGATCGACCACACTAGCGGTGACGAGCACGCGAATGCCCCAATCAAAACCAAGGACCGTGCGCACCTCCTCAAAGGGTGTTTGTTCCTCAACTGGAACGTCGACGATGAAATCGAGCACGGCGTAGCTCATGCCATCTGAATTGCTCATTGCTCGCAAGCTGGGAGCCAGCGACTTCCCGGCCCTGGCACGGGTGACGACGATGTCTGGCAAGGGCACCTGGATCGTTTGCTCGCGCCAATTGCGTGCCCATGCTCCCTGCTCATTGGGCGTACGCAGCGCAACCATGAGCGTCTGTTGATCCAGATCGAAGGAGAGACGATAGGTCTGCCCCATCTGATGTCCGTCGTCGCCAGCGTACGGTAAGATACCCGCTTTGAGCAGGGGAACGCCCTGCATTTCTTCGTAGGTGTCCGGAAAACAGCCGTTGCGCAGATAAAAGTTGCATGCCTGCTCGATCAGGCTTTGTAGCTCAACTGCAGTGCCCCCATCTGAATTGGCCTCGCGCACACAGGCAAGGGCTTGCTTGATGGCCTGGCGGTTCTTGCCTGCCCGTTGGGTTGCCGTCTTGGGCTGGATCATCCCATGTTCTAGCAGCGGGAGGATCAAGGCGAAACGCTGCTTGCGCTCGGCTTGCCCACGCAGGATGCGGCCCGCCTGTTCAGCTTCACATCTCCATTGGCGGTGCCCATGGACCACCGGGGGAGAGATCATCTCCTCGACCTGTTTGTAGGCGTGGGGATGGGTGGGCGCGGCAAATTCATCAAGTCGATCCCACAAGGCCGTGACCGTGAGGTTAATCACCTCACGGGACACGTCCAGCAAGCGCAGCGCGTCCGCCTGGATCGCGTCCGGCAGGCGTAAGGGATAGCTCAAGGATTGGTGATCACGGCTTGTGTGCACGTCAACAGTTCCTGTTGCTTGTGAGATCGCATCCCGTATAAGCGACCAGAAAAGGAGGCAATTACTGCCAACAGATCGTCGGTCAGTTACTGCGCGGCGGTCGTGTCTTCGCGCGAATCAAGCACAGTCAGCGTGGCGCCAAAGCCGTCAAACAGCGCCTGACGATTTTCTTGCCCGAAGCGTGTCAGCCGATCAGAATACGTCACCACGATTGCGGCGATTTCATCCGCCCGCACCAAGCAGAACAATCGGTACAACTGGCGATGGGTTGCCGAGAGGCCAGAGCCCCTATCGGAGAGCACCACTATCTGCTTGCCCACTCGTTCATGCTTCGCCCAGACCTGGAGCCGTGCGAGCTGCGTGTCCAGATCGCTCCTTTGCCCTTGCCTGCTGACTCGCCCATAGAGTACGATCAGACGCCCATCTGTTCTCCCCACCAGTCGCTCGATCTCAGATCACTGCACCACCCGTGCTTCGCTTCCCACCCGGACCGCCTGGATCATGCCCTGTTTAATCCATGTGCGCACGGCGAGTGGGTGCAATCCCAACTCGTGGGCCGGGCGGCTGACTCGCAACAATTTCGGCTGTTCTGCTTGCACAAACACGAAAACCACTCACAGGTATTTGTAGGTAGCATAACATACTTCAGATTTCCTGCACCCGGAAGCAACCCCATCGCCGGCACTGAGGGCCAGCAGCCGTCTTGCGAAACCCCCGCGCGGATTGCCGATGGTCACCTTGCCCCGCAGAGCCAGCCGAGGCAACAATTACGCCAGCCCACACGCACGCCGCGCCGCGCTGCCTTGTCTCAAGGCTGGCTCAGCTGCGGCTCACGCCCCGGTATGTGCTCCGTCGTGATGTCTGCGCCGAGCAGACTCTGCGCGTAGCGGATCTCGCTCTGCACCGTGTCGTCGGCTTCGTGCGCCAGCGCCGCGCCGAGCGCCAGCGCCGCCTCGTCGCCACCGATGCGCCCCAGCGCCCAGGCCGCGTGGCCGCGCACCAGTGGCTCGGCATCGTGCAGCGCCTCGCTCAGCGCGGGAACGGCGACCGGGTCGCCGATGTTGCCCAGTGCGACGCAGACGTTGCGCAGCAGGCCACGGCGCTTGGCGCGTGTGATGGGACTGCCGCGGAAGCGCTCGCGAAACTGCGCGTCGTCCAGCGCCAACAACGGCAGCAGCGCCGGGCTGGAGCCGGTGTTCTCGCGGGGGCGAAACTCCAGCCGCTCGCCGCGCCTGCTGGGCCCGCTTGCCACTCGCAGGCGCCGCTCGGCGACGTGGTTGACGGGGCAGACCTCCTGGCAGATGTCGCAGCCGAAGATGTGGCTGCCGATGAGCGGCCGCAGCTCGATGGGGATGCTGCCGCGCAGCTCGATGGTCAGATACGAGATACAGCGGCGGTTATCCAGAACGTAGGGGGCGACGAGCGCGCCGGTGGGGCAGGCGCGCAGGCACGCGTCGCACGCGCCGCAGTTGGTGGCGAGCGGCGCATCCGGCTCCAGGTCAAGGCTGGTCACGATCTCCGCCAGGAAGACCCAGGAGCCCCAGCCCTTCGTCAGAATCATCGTGTTCTTGCCAAACCAGCCCAGACCGGAGCGCTCGGCCACGGCGCGATCCACCATGCGGCCCGTATCCACAAAGACCAGCGTCTTGTCGTTGCCCGCGGGCGCCAGCGAGCGTACGAGCTCGGCCAGCTGATCGAGGCGGCGGCGGATCACCTCGTGATAATCGTTGCCCCAGGCGTAGCACGAGACACGGCCGTGCGGCTCACCGGGGACCGTCAGGTTACGTGGGGCATCGGTGAGGTAGAATGTGGCCAGCGAGATGACCGAGCGGGCGGCGGGATGCAGCGCGCGCGGATCGCACGAGACCTCGGCGCGCGCGGCGGTGAACCAGTCCAGGCCCGTGAAGAGGCCGTCGCCAATACGCTGCTTCAGCGTCGCCTCCGTCGCCGGAAACGGCTCGGCGGAGGTCACGCGAATCGCGTCGAATCCCAGAGCGACCGCACGCTCCTTGATACGCTCGGTCGGCGTCATTGGTGCTGCTGGCACGAGACACTGCCCCCTGTGTGGCGCCGCCTGCCGCGCTTGGGCGGGCACGGCGCGTCATCTGAGTATACGTCGTGGTGGGGCGATGGCGTGGTGGGCGCATTGGCAGATGAGCAGCTCAGCAGTGAGTATTTCAGGCGCCGGCACCGCACCGTGGTACCAGTTGCGTT
>Ga0070707_100002776_pt1 | contig 16687 bp, 13 predicted proteins | sample KBSK5502metaG_FD_65468 | JGI IMG/M metagenome (GOLD analysis project Ga0070707, IMG submission 65468) | Corn, switchgrass and miscanthus rhizosphere microbial communities from Kellogg Biological Station, Michigan, USA - KBS K5-50-2 metaG | ecosystem: Host-associated > Plants > Roots >... | reverse complement strand
CTCTTCGAAGGTCTTGTCGAGATCGATCTTTCCGATCTCGCTGCGCAGATTCGTCTGCGCGAGCTGCGAGATGGCGTAGTTGTAATCGCTGATCCCGTACGAGGCTCGCTCCGGATTCAGGATCTTGATGTAGAGCACGCCGTCGACCGCCACCTGCACGTTGTCCTTGGTGATGCAGATCTGCTCGGGAACGTCGAGCGCGATTTCCTTGAGCGAGTGTTTGTAGCGGACGGTGTCGAGGAATGGGATCAGGATATGAAATCCCGCCTGCAACGTGTCGGAGTACTTGCCCAGTCGTTCGACGACCCACGCCTGCTGCTGAGGAACGACGCGCGCGATTCTCGACACGAGAATAATCGCGAAGATCGCACCGATGAATGTGACCAGAACGCCAGCCATAGAAGAGTCCTTTCTGTGGGCCGTCAGGCCCGAACGTGAAGTACTAATCCTTCGACGCGCTCGACGGTGGCGCGCTGCCCCTTTTGCAGCGCGGTTTCACCGACGTTGCGCGCATTCCAGGTACTGCCTCGCATCTCGGCCTTGCCAATTCCGGCAGGCGCCAGATCGTCCATCATCATCGCCTGCTCGCCGATCATCGTGTCGACCACTTTGGTCACGCTCAACTTCAGCTTTTTGACCACGTAGGGACGGATGAGAAGGAGCGTGATCAGAGAGAAAAGCGTGAAGGTCAGAATTTGCGCCCACAGCGGGCCGCCGACGTGCAGCGCCACCAGGATTGCGACCAGGAATGCGCCGGCGGCGAAAAAGGCGCTGTGCATCGTGCTCGCAACAAACTCGAGCATGAGAAAAAAAAAGCCGATCAGCGTCCAGATCCACCAATCCATGTTCGGGGGAGCGGGTATGGTAGACGGTTCGGGGTTAATACGCAATAACTTATTTGCTAGTTTGGCCGCCTGAGCCTATTTTGGATTTTGTGCGCGACGACGAGTGGATCACCACCGGGCCACACCGATTCCTGGACTGCTGGTGCGGTCATGGGGAGGCTTACAAGCCCAACGGCCGGACGCTCGATTTCAAGATCGACCGTACCCATCGCTGGGTAAACCTCGGCTGCCAGCCGAACTGCCCGGAGCAGACTCGCGTGCACGGACACGTCCACGTGCACTGTCCCGAATGCGCGCTCACGCGCGCGGACGGAACGTGCTGCACGCCCGCCGTGACTACGGCCAACGCGCGCTCGTCATCCTGAGCGCAGCGAAGGATCTCAAGATGCGAACTGTTGCGCGATCGAGATCCTTCGCCGTCTTCGCGGCTCAGGATGACGGCTCCGCCGTCACGGCAACGACTGGATCAGCTTCCGGTACTCGCCCTCGGTGAAGGCGCGCGAGGTCTTGGTGCGGACGTTGCCCGCCGCTCCGAGGCTCAGGGTGAGCTTCGCAACGGCTTCGTCATTCGGCGCCTCGGTGACGATCACGATGTCGTACTCCCCCATCACCAGGTAGAAGTCCTTGATCTTGGCGCCTTCCTTCTCGAAGGCCTTGCGCGCGGCATCGAGCCGCCCCGGGCTGTCCTTGACCTTCTGCAATCCCTGCTGCGTGTACTGGATCAGAGAAATGTAAGTCGGCATAAATCCTCCGGAGGGGAGGATCTTACTCCCGCTCAATGCGATCGATGCGATTTCGCAGCTCACTCTTGGCGGTGGGATGCGCAATGCCCTTACCTGCGGCCATCTGTCGAACAGCACCATGAATGTCTCGAAGCATCTCGATCTCTTCAACCATTTGCTCGTACTGCACCGCGTCGACGACAACTGCGGCGCAGCGTCCACCCTGGGTGAGGACGAGCGCTCGGCCGTTTGTACTCACTTGTTCGATCAACTCGGCAGCATTCGCCTGAAATTCGGAAACTGACATGTGAGTAAAAGCGCGCATCATCTAATTCACCTGTCTTTAGCCCGGGGCGCTTACTCTCACCGTTTGAAAGATGGCTTTCGCCAATTCCACTGCGAAGTCGAAAGCAACGACGAACGGCGCGACGAGCAACGAGCCGAGAAAATAAGGAAACCAAAGTCTCACCAGGCTGAAATCATTGAAGGGCGAAAGCTCGTGTGCAATGCCCTGCCACGCCACGAGCCAAAGGAGCATAGCCGCAGGTACCGCCGCAGCGTATACCCAGATTTCGCACATAACCACAAAGACTCCTACCCGACAGCGACTTTCCTTGACCCTCGCAGCCGTGCCTCTGCGGGCCGTAGGGAACGCCGCGCGATCGATGAGCATGATTACTTTCGAGCAGCGCCTCAGTGTTAGTGAACCGCGCGGCCACGTGCTGATGGCGGCTCGTTGTACATCACCGTTCCCCTCACAGTTGTAGGTGGGTTTCCTTCGCAAGTGTGCTGGAACGTCGCCCAGAAACGCGTCAGCTTAGGCGGATCAAACGAATAGTCGATGTTCATGTCGTGAATCTCAAACCAACCGCTGTTGAGGCTGCATCCACGTCCAGCTCCGGACGAGTCTCCGGCGCCTATTCGCAATTGCGGAGCGCTCGGCGGATCACCCCAGGGAGGCGCAACGTAGAAGCCTGGAGTCAACGGCTGGGCTGTGTTTCTAAGAAAATAGAACGACCAGAAATTGACGTCGTCGAAGGACCTGATTTCGATCAAGCGAGGAAGGTAATCAACATTGAAGATCCATGACGTGTCCGTTTTCGAGTGAAAGTGCCCGGGATAGATCCAGGCGCGAGGGTCGCCTTGCACATCCACTACCGATATCGGTGTGCGCTTCGGCACAGCGTGCAATGTGGTCACGCTGCCAGTGCGGTTGTAAACCGAAAGAATGTCGACGTCGTAGTCCGCGTCGGTCTCAGACACCTCGACCGGAAAGCTCGCGTCCTGCTGTCCCTCAGGGATTAACAACTCGCTCGGCAAACTGAGGATGTCGGGCTCGTTGGTCGATAGCTCGATCGTCGCTCCACCGGCCGGAGCCGGAGTCACGAGTCGTACTTGAGACATCAAATGCGCGGGGCCGGTGACGCGTTGCTGCGACAAAGAGAGAGCATGGTTGGGTTCGAAATTATAGAAAAATTCGCCTGTGACTGGGCTCAACGGTTCGGTCACGCTGGTGATCTCGAATATGGCCGCAAACCTGAGGAGTATTGGAGCCTCGTTCTCGTATTTGTAGTCCGCGGCGAGAATCACGAAACGGCCCGAATGCTGATTCGCAGCCCATCCGTTGAGTCTCAAACTGACGCCAGGATGTGGTGAATCCTGGGCTTGTGCGCGCATAGCCCGGTCGTAGAAGCCGAGGGTCAGCGGATGGTTCCAGCTTTCCGGCAAACCGGCGAGTGGTCCCCTACCGGACTCGAAGCGTAATCGAACCTGGCTTATCGGGTCGTCGCCGAACTGGAATTCGATTGCGTCGACAAGACCAGGTAAGGCAAGCCTGTGCGCGGCCGCGATGACAAAGATTTGAAGGGGCTTATCGTCGCTGGTGAAGAGATAGTCTCTGGCGCCAATTGCAGAACCAGGTGTGCCGTGGACGCGGAGCGTTGCTAGCGGCTGCGCGTAAAGCGAAACGCTGACCAGCATTGCCGCAACAAGCGCTGTCACGCGATCGCAATTCATGGACTAATTACCTCGGCGGACCTGAGCGCACCTGCCCGGTTCACGCCGCCTACAACCAAGACTCTGCCGTCCTGGAGGAGCGTCGCTGTATGCGATTGCCGCGCATCCTGGAGACGGATAACCGCATCGGAAAACTGATTCGTGCGCGAATCGAATATTGCGATGCTCGGGAGCGCCCACTGGCCCTCCTGGTAGATGATGCTGACCCCACCGACCAAGGTTACGCGACCGTCTGGGAGTAGTGTTGCGGTGTGCAAGCGAGGACCATATCCCGGGCCTTCAATGGAAAGAGTGAATTTTCGCGTCGCTAGATCGTAGAATTCAGATTGATGCTGGGAATCGAGCCACCCTCCTCCAAATAGCGCTGCACGCCCGTCGGGCAGAACAACTCCCGCAGAGTGAGGCCGAGCCTTGTCCAATACTCCGGTCGCAAAAAACGCTAATCTGACGGTGTCAAAGACCTCGGCCTGTGTCCATGGCGTGTCGACAAAGCTTTGCGGGTTACCGTGAAGATTTCGGCCACTGCCCCCGGCGACTAGAACGTTACCGTCCGTCAAGAGCAATGCCGCATGACCCGCCCTCGGCCATATCAGATTACCCACTTCCGTGAACGAGTTCGTGATTGGATCGTAAATCTCGGCACGTTCTGCCATCTGGCCGACCGCATATCCACCGCTGATCAGCACGCGGCCATCCCGAAGAGTGGTTGCACAATGCTCGTGTCGAGGGAGCTTCAGCTTAGCGGCGGGAGAAAAGGACTTTGTCTTCGGATCGTAGAGTTCCGCAGTCGCAACGATGATGTTTGCCCGTCCGATTCCGCCGACAAGGAGAACTCGCCCGTCCGTCAGCAGTGTCGCTGTGTGCAGGTAGCGTGGCCAGATTGGTTTCCCAGTCTGGCCAAAAGTCATCGAGCGCGGATCGAACAGCTCCGCTGTCTTGACCACGCCATCCTGATTCACGCCGCCGACAATGAGTACCGAGCCGTCATTCAGCAGTGTTGACGTGTGTGTCGTTCGGGCAGATGCCATTGGACCTGCAGGAGCAACTGTAAGAGCAGCTATCTCGCTGGCCAACACGCCGAGGACGGTGAAGAAGAGCACGCTTAAGAGCTTTCGGTAGGTGTTCCGCATTACATGGCATCGCAAAGTTGGCGGGTAGCTGGGCCCATGAATGCACGTGCTCGATCGATAGCGCCAGCAGCCGCAAGCGGCTCGCATACACTCGCACCGACGACGTCAAGTATTCCCTGGCTGCCAGTCGTAACCAGCGACTCCAGAACGTCGAATGCACGCTTCAGAACATCCTCGAATTCTTCTGGTGTTTGTAAGAGACCTTCAAGCCATGGAGACAAAACGTCAGCGTAAACGATGTGAGGGCCGGGGGCTTCATCAGGCCAGTCTTTCAAAAACTGCCTGCAACACTGACGCAGTTCGGGCAAGCATTGAATCGAATACTCGTTTAAAGATTCGTAAGCGATCACCATTACTAGTATCCCATCAGAGCTTGTCTCGAATCGTGAAAACAGCGCCTTTGCAACTCAGACGAGACTGGTTACCACTAACCGCGAGCCCGTCATACCTGACACAACGTGCTTCAGGAGGCGTTCGCGTTCGTTTCTGCCCTCAAGGCGGACTCGCCAAAGGTGTCTCTGGCCATACTATTTGATCCCGACCATTCACCAATGGTGACCACTGTACGCTCACGAGGTCGCCTGACTCACTAAAGTACAGCGTCGCCCCGAGCGCATGAAGATGTATGCCTCGTTCATCTGGTAAATTTTGAAACTCAACCCGGTGAACGTTCGGCGCAATTATCCTTAGAATCGCGGACTTCTTTAAGCTAAATATTGAATGACCTCGCACCTTTGCGTCCGACACGGCATCAGCCTCGATACCTGCGAGCCGGTTTTCATAAATTGCGGGAAAGAACAAGTGTACGCCCGACTCCTCATATGAGAGCTGGAGATCTCCATCGGGATACTCCCGCCTTTCCGTTGCCTTTCCAAGTAATCGTTCGACGTCATCCGTCGTCGCGCCGAAGCGAAGACTATTCAGCCCGGTGCCAAAAAGGATCTCGGCGGAACGCATGTTACCTCCAATGAGTCTCCGACTTTGTTAGCTTTAGTCTGAGATGGTCGATTTCTTTTTGTATAGCTTGACGCTCGGCGTTTGTTCTTGCCCGGGATCGGCGCTCGATAGCGTCGGCGAGTTTGGCCCTGAGTACCTCTTCTCGCTTGGGGTTAATCTTGCGGCCAGTTCTACCGCCACCGCTTCGCCCCCTGATATCCGACATTGCATGCCAGGAACTGACGGCCGTGACAGCACCGCCGTGCGCAGCAACGGCAGTCGCCACAACGTTAACAGGAATTCCAACAACGGCACCGGCGCCTGTCGCGTCCAAAAGTCCGCCCACAATATCGCCAGCCATACCACCAATCATCTCTTCCCCGCCCGCGAGAGCCGACGCTACATCACCTCCGAGTTGGCCGAGCTCGTAGTCATCGTCGTCGAGATCAACTCGACCTGCACCTAGAAGCATATTGGAGGAAAACGCGTTCGAGAAGCCAGCCACTGCGTTATGAGCGTGAAAGCCCGCTGTTAATAGCCGGCTCTCGAAAAAAAAGTCAGCTTCAAATGTTTCATCTGAGTCGTGAATCGGATCCCGTGCCGTCACAGTTATAGTCTCGAGACCCGATGGATCAGCATACCTGACTGGATTGTTCATCACGTATGCGTAACGGTTCCAGCTACCGGGTCTTAACAAGTTTCCAAGAGTAGGGTCTGGTGACAGGAACCGCCCCCATTGCGGCACGGTATAGCGGGCGTGCATGTAGTCGTTGTAGTTGGCATTCTCGCTTTCGGTCCCGATCAGGAAATCCCGCTCGTGACCGGTGAACTTGATCGGATCCTCGCGGTCAAACCCTCCCGCCACCTCCTGCCGCATCGACGTGATCTCCACTCCGAACGGGTAGTAGTCGTGCTCCGAGATCCGCTGTCCTCCCACTCCCGTGATCAGCCGCGGCGTGCCGAGGTGATCGACATGCAGGTGACGCTCGCCCCCTTCCTCGGCTGGACGCTCCGCCCCCAGAAGCACGCCGTCGCGGTAGACGTAGTCCTCCTTCCATGCCGACGGGTAAGACCCCAAGCCTGGCGCGAAGTACGGACTCTCGTACTGCCGGATGACCTTGCCGTTCAGATCCCGGATGCTGATGGTCCAGAACTGATCGGTGCAGGATGATCCTCCCGGGCAGGGCAATACCGCGATCCGTTCGTCATCCGCCGTGTACGCGTAGTACGTCGGCACGTTGTACACGTTCACGCTCTTGACCATCATGCTCACTGGGTCATAGGTGTTGCTCTCCGGTGCCACTCCGGTGTCATTTCCCGCTGCATCGTAGCTCTCCGCCGATATGCGGTTGGTTGCCAGATCGGTGGCACGGTCGACGGTCAGCGGTGAACCGGCCGCCGGAGTGGTCGTCTTGCTGATCAGGTTTCCGAAGGCATCGTAGGTGTAAGTCTCGGCATTGCCGCTCACATGCGCTTGGTTTAGCCGCAACAGGTGATCGTAACTGTACGTGTCAGTGCCGATGGCCGTGATGTTGCCGGCGCTGTCGTACGCGTACGCCCCGCTGCTCCAGGTCGGAGGCGTGCTGTCGGCAGCTCGCGCCAACGAGGACTCCACCGTCTTGCTACCGCTCTGACTCGTATGGGCCACGAAGGGCCCGGTGACTACCCGCTGAAAATACTTGACTGCTGCGTGCTGGCGCAGCGCTTCGATGGCAGCGTCCGGCAGGGTGATCACCATGCGGTCCGGCCACTGACGCTCAACCTGCCCACCGAGGCCCGCCACCACATTGCCGATCGGCGCCGGCGCGCTGGCGTTCGGTTGCGCAAACAGATATTTCAACTTCACGATGTATTGATGCTGCCCCGCCGGTGTCGCCGCCTCCACAGACACCGCTGCAAAAAACATGGCCACGATGAGGAGGACTCCGCGTCGACTCATTGCGTCCTCCCCTGCAGCTCCGTCACATGAACCGCACGCACGGGCACGCTCGCGGGATTCGGATCCGTATAGCCCGACGTCGGCAGTGAGAGCGCATTGAGGGCGCTGTCCATGGAGCTCCTCAGAAACGTCAACTGGCTCGCGAGGATCGGTCCTCCCGGTACCGGAGTGGTGCCGGGCGGCCAGTTGACAGGTGCAGAGCCACTGGCGGCAAAAACAGCATTGACGCCGTTCAATAGTTCAGTGAAGTGGACGCTCGGAATTACCATCCCAACCGTCACTGAACTGAATGTCATCGTGGTCGCAAGGTCGAGATTGCTGTTTGCTGAGGCGTTACCGTTGGAATCGACCGCACGGGCTCTGTAGACATACGTCGTATTCGCCGCCACTGTCGGGTCTGAGTAGGCGGGCCCCGAAGGTGATGCGATATTGATCAACCACGAGCCGCTGGCAAGTCGATCGACGACGTAGTGGCTGGCGCCGGAGACCGCGTTCCAGCTCACGTTGACTATCGAGCCGTTCTTTGTAGCAACCAAACCGGCAGGGGCATGAAGATTGACAGTGATCGTCGCGACCGCGCTCTTCACAGAGCCACACGCGTTGAAGACCAGGGCCTGATAAGTCGTGGTCTGATAAAGAGTCCGTGTTAGCGTCGCTGCGGTTTCACCAGGGAGGGGCGTGCTGCTGCCATTCTCGAACCATCTGTACTGAAGAGCTGGTGTGCCGCTGGCGCCCACAGCAAGCGTTACTTGATCGCCGTAGAAAATGGTCTGACTCGACGGCTGCGTATCGATGCGGGCCGCGGTACAAGCGCTGAAGCCATCGAAAGTGATCGAGGTCGGTCGTGCCATGGCATCGGTCGCATAGGTATCGGTCATCCCATTGGCGCGCGTGATCGTGTTCACGGCGCCATTGGACGAGTATTTGATGTTCCCGTCATTCACGAAAGGCGGCACTCCGGTCAGCGCACCGTTCGTGTACGCGGGAAGGATCTCGCCGAAGACAGGCTCGCCGCAGCCAACACCGCCGCAAGTGGGATAGATGATCTTCGAAACCAGGTCGAGATCGTTGTATGTATACCCTTGTGAGACCTGTGCGCCGGGAGAGCCATTGAGGGCGAGTCGTGTACTTTTGTCGGTCATGCGGCCGGCCAAATCGTTGTATCCGTATGTCTCGGTTACAATCAGATCGCCGAACGTGAGCGAGTTGTGCCGCGAAGCGGTTTCCAGCTTCCCCCGCTTCAGGTTTGTCCCATCGTTATCGAGGCCGAAGGTGAAGAATTTCAGTGTGCTGAATTGCTGGGCCTGTGGTAGCGATCGGGATTTGACGGCCGTCAGACGCTCCGCACTGTCATATTCGTATTTGAGATCGAAAATATCTTGTGATGTTCCAACTGTCTTGGTTCCGACATGACCGCGGGCGTCATAATTGCCATAGGTGACTGTTCCGGTTTCGGGATGCTGTTCGGACAAGAGAAAACCTCGTCCATCGTAGGTGAACGAGCGCGGCTGAGTATGAGGAGACGGACTTGCCGCATCAACCATGCTCACGTTCGAGAGTCGATTGCCAACGTCGTATGTGTAGGTCGTGGTGGTCTTGAGTGCCGGTTCGTCGAGGTCGGGATCCATGACCTGATGTAGCCGGCCGTGCACATCGTAGAGCTCTGTCGTCTTCCCAATCGGCGGAGTAGCGTCTCCAATCGTGCGCGTTAGTGCCCGCACGCCGAGATATCCGAAGGTCGTGAACTTACCATCAGGCTTGGTGACTTTCCCCGGCCTGCCAAACGGGTCGAAACTCTCGCTGTGCGTAAAGTGCGTGGGTGTCCCGTTCTCCCATTCAGAGACATCCGTGATCCATCCGATGCCGTTATACTTCATGCTTCGCTGGCTCAGGCAATCGGCGGGACAGGCCGTCGTCGTGGGCATCAATCGCTTCTCGAGCGACTTCCGGCCGAGGAAATCGAATTCGACCTCGTAGCGGACAAGGCCCGCCGTGCTAGACAACTGCTCGGCTTTCACTTTGGCGTGCGCCGAAGATGTCGCGTTGGTGTAGGTGTAATTGATCGTCGCCGTTCCCGGCTTCGCTGAAGACATCAGTCGCGCAGAAGTGTCGTACTGAGATGTCGTTTCGACACCCGCGGTGTCGCGAGAATGGTAGGCCAGGCCGGTATTGCCGTCGATATCAAGATCGAGCACTTTGAAGCCGACCGTTGTTGCAGCGGAGAAATATTCTGTCGTTCTCTTGACGCCGTATGCAAAGGTATGGCGAAGGTCATACGCAAGCACGCCCGGGTTACTCAGCAGTGCGCATAGCTCGGTGGCATTGCTTGTAAGAGGTGTTCCTCCAACAAAGTCGTCTCCGCCAAAGTACTGGTTGATTGTGGTATTCCCTGTCGCACCACCAGTGGCATCGGCGACGCCACTGACTGCGTTCGCGTCGCTCTTGAAAACCGTGACGAGATCGCTGCTTCCCGGGGAAGCAGCGGCTAGCGTCCGCATACCCTTGAGAAAGCCAGTGGAAGGCTCAAAGCAGTAATGCTGCCCAAGCGACGAAGTTCCCTCTGAGACACTCTTTCGCGGAAAGAGATCGAGAATCCAGTGCGCTGTGGTCGCAGGAATCACGAAGTCTCCGCCTGTACTATCTGGTGTGTAAGTACCGGTCGCAATCACGTCGTTGCCATTGTTGATCGTGCTGTCTTTGGTGTTGTAAGCCACAGTCGTGATGCGAGAGGATCCAGTGCCAAGAAACGTGCCGCTCTGAGCGGTCGTTCGATAGTGCCCGACTCCATCAAACTGCGACATGTCGGTATCCGCGGCGTTTCCGGCGTCATCCTCGAAAACCGTGCGCGAGCCCGCAAGGCGGCGATTGGCGTCAAATTGTGTCGACGCCGAGGTGTACAGAATGTAGTCACGTTCGTATCGAACATGCGACGTTCGCTTGGTGTTAGCAGTGCCGCAAGTGCCCGCACATACTTTTGTGGACAAGTACTTACCGTTGCTCGCCGCAACTTTGTGTGTCAGCGGCAAGCCATACTCGAGGCGCGTGAACCCGGCATCGGGAGGCGCGGTCGTCAGCGGCCAGACGGAGAAGTAGTGAATCGTCTGATCACCGGTGGGAGCAGTCACAAGGTTTTGAAGCTCCTCCGATGGCAGAGGGCCAAAAGTCTGGGTAGGGCCGGGACCGCAGGTCCATTGTGTGTTCGGCTCATTGCTAGTTGCGGGCGCGTAAGTCCATGTGGCGTCGGGCGTGCCGTCGATTGGATCGTGGAATGTTCGGGTCTTAACGCCGGAGGTTTCGTTGATGGCTTCGCAGCCGCGCGCGGGCAGATCGTATTCTTGCCAGGTCCACTGTAGCTGCCCCGACGTCGGCAGCGTCAGCCGCGTTATCTCGCCCGCCAGGCAGGTGTCCTCGCCCGCGGCGAATGGAAGAGTGTTGGAGTCGTAGAGGGACCGGTAGTCCATGCTGTACGTCGTACCGTCTGGCAAATCGACGGAGGTAAGAACCGGCACACGGGCATAGGGTGAGTCCGGCGCCGGTGGTACTTCCGCGCAGAAGCCACGGGGAATCCACTTCACGGCGTAGTGAAACGTGTAACGCGATGTGATCGTCGGGGAGACTTGGCCGTTTACGCCATGAAATGCGGGAATGTCTACGGAGTCAACGGCTGTCTGATAATTCTGTTGAATGTCAGTAAAATTCGGATCATCGCTGAAACTGTGCAGGTTGACGGTCGTTACTCTCCCGTATTGGTCCGTGAGCTGCCACTGCGTCGCGGAGTAGGTAAGATCGACGTGATTGCCAAACGGGTCGCGGATCTGATGCACGCGCCAGCGCCGTCCGGTGGCGCTATCGTACGGCTCAAATTCGTGCACAGCTCCATTTGGGAACTCCACCAGGCAGTTCACCGCAGCCGGCGTAATGCAATCTGAATTCGCAGGGGCCGTCGGGGTTAAGCGCAGATAGGTGTTATCCCTGGTGTACATGGAAGCGGTCGACGCGTCCGTATCGTGAAGTTTTGCAAAGAAATCATGGACGCCACCGTCTGAACTCACGTATCGCCACCCTTGTTGCGAAACATTTGATGAGTTATCAAACATCTGATACGGGTCCAGGAGCTGACCTAGCGACAGTATCCAGCCGAAGCCGGCATTCGAAAGAGTGAGCGGTTTCTTGCGATACGACCAATTCCCATTGTCGGGTGTGCCGGTGTAAACCTGTTCGCTCTCCCACACCTTGCTGTTGTAGGTGAGTGTTAGACCGTACGAAAGACGATCGCCGACCGGTCGGTCTCCACCAATAGGAATCGTAAGTGACAAGTTTCCATTAAAGAGATTGATCTGGTCGATATTGCCAAACTGGTACATCTTGTCAGCGGCAACACCGCGCTCGAGATTAGGGTGTTGCGCTACGACAGGAAGCGCTACAAGCAACGAGGCGATCGCAAAACGGTGAATCAGGCGGCAGGAGCTCATGAGCATCTCCTCCTATTTCCGTCCAACTGGATTGCCGACGTAATGCTGCAAAGTATGTGGATCGACGACGATCACTAAGTCGGCCGGCGTCAGGTGGCCGGGCCCCGGCGTCTTGTTGTCGACCGCGTGAAATGCTCCGGCGGTCGCGTGCAGCGGCCCCCCTCCCTTATTGGAATCCTTCGGACCACCTTTGGAGACCGAGTCAATCCATACGCCAGTTCCTGGGCGAACGACCGCAATGTCAGCAAAATCACGGGTTATCGCCAGCCGCTCGACACCGGCTTTGTCGAGCAGAACTTGAGGCGGTGTCAGTGTGGCGAGGATCGGAAACCCAGGTGGTGACGCGACGGCGTACTCGCCGCTTCGCGTGTCGACAGCAAACCAGACTGAACGTCGAGCCACTTGGTCAAACTGCACTGTTGCTGCTCCCGACCGATCTGCAGCGGTAAGCTGCTCGCGTCTGGCGACCGTGTTGTAATAACCAGCCGGCTCATTCGACACACTGAACACAAAGAATGTTGTTCCTGGCGTGCCACCATGAATCGTTATCGCGTTCGAGGAGAACGAGATCGAGATCGCTGAATTAGCCGCGAGGCCGTTTGCGGGTATCACGCAGAGAAGAAGGAAGGCGATGAATTGTGCTTTCATGATCTAGCCCTTATTGCAAGGAGAGGAGGACGAGAATCTCGCCCCCACCTGATTGAAGCGGTTCCAAAGCCTTGCCGATGATGGTTCCAGGCCGGTGGATCTTCAGGCCCGCGATTTCGATAGGCTCTGAGTACATCGCCGTACCCGGGACGTTGCTCGTCACCAGCAAGTCGACAACAGCGACGGCATTTTGCCTTGCGCTGACCCGTACGCGCACTCGTCCAGTGGCAGCGATCTTTGCCTTATGATCGCCGCCTTGTCCCAACAGGATTCCAGGTTGTGCCGAGACAACCCCGGCGACTTTGGTGTCATATGGCTCTCGCGATGCCGTGACCTCATTCGTATGGCCAGAGCGAAGCACGACCACAGTGCCAGGAGTTAGCTCTTCTTCGGATGGGACCCATTCGGCAACATCCTGAAAGACGGTGCCGAGAACGCGAGCTCCCGTGATGCTGCCACCTACGAGAAGGTCCCCTGTCACATGCACAGCTCGGGTTACATCCAGCGGATATGCGGGCACTGAAGTTCCAATTCCCACACTTCCACCGGACTTCATCAACAGAAGCTTGCTGAAGCCACTCGCCGTGTTCGCGACCTCAGCGCCCGAGAGCCAGTGCGAGCTATTGAAGTAATAGAGGCCGACTTTGCCGACGCCGGAACCCTGCGGGTTCGAATAGAGACTAAGGTTCGAGCCGTTACTGTACGCAATATTACCATCCGGAATTTCGCCCAGAAAGCCACTGGCGTATCCGATCGCGACCTTGAAAGTCGTTCCAAATTGTGCCGTCCCATTCACATCGAGCGGCTTCAATGGCAATGGTGTGCCGATTCCCACCTTGCCATCGCTTGTGTTTCTCATTCTTTCCGCCGGCCCTGGCCCTGTTCCGAACACTAGCGGAACGGCGCTGTTGGTTGAGATGACGAATCCTGTCATGCTGTACCCGATGAGCTCGTCCAAATCAGCGTACGGAAGGTTGCTATAATCCGATGTGCCGGGAAATGCAGAACCATAAGCCACGAGCGTAGGTCCGCGACCGGCGTCGTTGTTAACGAACACGCGGCTATAGCCGGACGTAGCACTTGAATTCGAGGTGAATAACGCGTTGAGACTGTTCGCTGTTACTTGGAACAGGCCGCCCGGCGCGGTAGTGCCAATACCGACATTTCCAGACGGGTCGATGTACAGCTTATCCGTCAGACCATTGGTACCAAGCGACAGCCCCTTGCCGGCATTTGCATAGATGATAAATCTAGGAGGCGAAGCACTTGCCCAGCTGATGCCGTAGTCACCGGAAGTACCCGCACCGTAATACGTGTTGTTACGGAAGATCGACGTTCCGTTGACATCCAGCAGTTGCGACGGCGATGTTGTTCCAATGCCAACATTGGAACCGGCACACGTGTTCTGATTGCTTCCGGTGCATTGGTTCCATTGTGCGTTCAGTTCCGCAGCGAACAACAGGCCCACCGCAATGAAAAGTAGCATTGGGGCGATTCCACGCAGTGACGTTCCACGACTCTCCATGCTTTACTCCTTATTGCAGCGTCAGCAGGACGAGAATTTCTCCATCGCCGTGATCGAGCGGCTCCAGCGCTTTGCCGAGAATCGTGCCTGGCTGATGGAAGCTACGGCCGTTGGCGATCATCGGTTCCGATTGCATTGCTGTACCTGGCTTGTCGCTGGTTACCAGGAGATCGCCAATGCGAATTGGCTGTCGTGAGGCGCTTACTTTCACACGCACGCGGCCGGTCGTTGCGATCGTGGCTTTTCCAATTCCCTCTTGACCGAGAATGATGCCGGGCTTCGCCGAGACCACGCCGGCAACGGAGGTGTCATAGGCGCGGCGGGAAGTAATGACGTGATTGTCTTGCGTCGGATCGAGCACCACTACGGTGCCGGCAGTAAGTTTTTCATCTGTCGGAACCCACTCTGCAACATCCTGATAGACGGCGCCGATGACGGAGGTGGCGCGAATCGTGCCGTTGACCTCGAGAGTCGCCGTAGGACTGCTTGTTCCAATGCCGACCGAGCCCGAACTGGTGATGCGCATGCGCTCTGCTCGCGATGTTGCCGCTGTCCTTCCGGTGGGGGTAGTCTCGAAACTGATGTATGTCCCTTGATTCGAATCGCTGAAATTTTCTGCCGCTCGTAGATCGACATGCGCCGCTTCAGCGGTGAACTGCGTTCCCGTGTACCCTCTCGCTGCGACTCCGGCCAATGCATCATCTCTTTGGACTGCAACAGGTGAGGCTGCGGTGTTTCGTGCCTTTCTGCCGAGTACGAGCGGCCCCACGGCATCGGAGCTATATTCGGTAAGCGTTGCCGGATAAGTCACGCTGTTCGGCGCAACAACCTCGAGCTGACTAAACGGATTCGACGTGCCAATGCCGACGTTGCCACGAGGAAAGAGCGCGCCATAGCCACTGCCCGACTGGTTCACGGTCAGCGCCGGAACGTTACTGTTCTCATCGATGACCGTATACCCGGTGGGTCCCACTCGAAATACTGGAGTGCTGTTGTTTTGAGCCACGATGCGATAGCCGGTCGCCGTGCTCGCTCCGTTGACATTCAGGATCGTGGCGCCGTCAGGCGCAGGCCGAAAGACGTCCAGGCTAGCGGCGGGAGCGGCGTTACCAATGCCAACATTGCCGCCGGTGTCAATCACGACCTTTCCTCCAGCGCCGTTTGACCCCAGAGTCAACATCGATCCTGGCCCCGCCATGATCGCCGGCCAGGAACTGGCGGACCCGCCGTAGAGGAAGAGAGACCTTGTGCCGTCGGTCACACGAACATACTGGGAGCCTGCTGCCCCTTGGACCACGAGAGGAAAGTCAGGTGAGGTTGTGCCGATGCCGACATTGGAACCGGCGCATGTATTCTGATTGCTACTGGTGCACTGGTTCCACTGTGCCTTTAGTTCTGCAGCAAACAAGACGCCCAGGGCAATGAACAGCAGTATCGGCAAGGTTCCACGCACCCACGTTCCAGCACTCTTCATGATCTTCCTCCGTCTCCGTTCGATAAATGGAGTGATCAACGGATGGATCTTCCTTCCCGTCGCGCCCTTCACTCGAATAGGGGCTAAGAAGTAGTGATTCGGAAGACTAGTTTGCTACCCTCCGGCCAAACGTCGGCGTCGATGAGGGTTAGCGTCGTGTGGGTTTACTCCTCGAGCAGCGCCGCGTGCGCGAACGCGCCGATCACGGCCGGCTTGATCTTCCAGATCTCGCGGGCGTATTCGCTGACGGTCCGGTCGGAGGAGAACTTGCCCATGCGCGCGATGTTGAGCAGCGCCTTGCGATTCCACGATGGGCGGTCGCGATACTCGACGTCCACCGCCTGCTGGGCGTCGATGTAGGACTGGAAGTCGGCGAGGTGGACGTATTCGTCGCGCGCGCTCAGCAGATTCGAAACCAGCGGGCGGAAGATGTCCTTGTCGCCGCGCGAGAAATGCCCCGTGGCGATGGAGTCGACGACGCGGTTGGAGCGCGGGTGATAGCCGCTCTTCAACAGCGCCACCACTTCCTCCGCGCGCAGGCCGAAGATGAAGATGTTCTCCGCCCCCACTTCATCGCGAATCTCGATGTTCGCCCCGTCGAGCGTGCCGATGGTCAGCGCGCCGTTGAGCGCCAGCTTCATGTTGCCCGTTCCGGAGGCTTCTTTACCCGCGGTGGAAATCTGTTCCGAAAGCTCCGCCGCCGGCATGATCGCTTCCGCCAGGCTGACGCGGTAGTCGGGTAGAAACACCACACGCAGCCACTCGCGCGTGCGCGGATCGGCGTTGATCACCTCGCCTACCGAATGAATCAGCTTGATGATCAACTTGGCGGCGAAGTAACCGGGAGCGGCTTTGCCGGCGAAGAAAAATGTTCGCGGCTGCAGCGGTGTCGAGCCGTCTTCGATGATCTCCCAGTAGCGATGCACCACGTGCAGGATGTTGAGAAGCTGCCGCTTGTATTCGTGAATCCGCTTGACCTG
>Ga0070707_100002774_pt1 | contig 16689 bp, 10 predicted proteins | sample KBSK5502metaG_FD_65468 | JGI IMG/M metagenome (GOLD analysis project Ga0070707, IMG submission 65468) | Corn, switchgrass and miscanthus rhizosphere microbial communities from Kellogg Biological Station, Michigan, USA - KBS K5-50-2 metaG | ecosystem: Host-associated > Plants > Roots >... | reverse complement strand
CAACGGCGCTGTACCAAACGAAGTCGCTTACAGGGCGAGGCCGGTACCAGAGGATCCAAGTCAGCCGCACGGCCACGCCCACGGCGATCATGACCGGCAGGTACGCACGCGAAAGGATCAGCGAAGCCAGCGCGCTTCGAACCCCGGCCGGCTGGGTCGAGAGCGTCGTCGGCTCGTCGGTCTCGTGAGCGGGAGGTGAGCCGTCGCCCAGGATCATCCGCTCAGAGCCGGCGCCCTGGTCTTTCGTGTCTGGGTCGATGCGCGGGAGTCTACAAGAGCTTCAAAAGGAAGTGAGCGCGCTCCGAGCGAAGAGTTGCACACCGCATCCACACACGAGTGAAGCCACGTAGAATGCTCCACGTCGGAGGTCCGTCCCAACCCCGAGGAGACCATGCCACGGATCGTGATCACACTCCCCGCGTACCGGGCTGAAGAGACGCTCGAGCGCACGATCGCCGATATCCCAGCGGGAGTCGCCGACGAGCTCATCCTTGTGGATGACGCAAGCCCAGACGGGACGGTCGAGCTCGCACAGCGGCTCGGCATCCGTGTCTTTGTCCATCACGAGAACCGTGGCTACGGAGCCAATCAGAAGACCTGCTACACGGAGGCTCTCCGCGACGGTGCCGACGTGGTGGTGCTCCTCCATCCCGACTATCAGTACGACCCGAAGGCGGTGCCTTTGCTTGTGGCGCCCATCCTCGCCGGGGACGCCGACATGACCTTCGGGTCCCGCTTCGCCGGGTTGGGCGATCCCGGGGGCGGAGGGATGCCGCTCTACCGGATCATCGGTAATCGGATAACGACCACGCTCGAGAACATCCTGCTCGGTGCGCGCTTCACCGACATGCACAGCGGGATGCGCGCGTATACGCGCGAGGCGCTCCTTTCGCTTCCCTTCCGAAATTACTCCGATGATTTCGTGTTCGACTCCCAGCTCCTGGCCGATGCGGTAACGATCGGGCTTCGTGTTGTCGAGGTGCCGATCCCGACCCGATATACGGAGGAATCCTCGTCCATCTCCGTTCTGCGATCGCTGCGGTACATATTCGGCAGCCTCGCATACGTTGCCAGCCGCTCGATCAAGCGCGGGCGACGTGGGGTTCGCTCACCTGCGGCGATCAGGGGCCTGCGCAAGGGATCGCTTCTCGGAACCGGCCGCGCGGTCGACCACAACTGCGCACTATGCGGGGAGAAACGAAGCGCCCTTATCTATCCGGCGAACTCGACCGGCGACGTTCCGGTCACGGAGTTCGCATGCACGACGGGGGCGCTCGCGCTTCACGACGATATCGTGCAGTGTCAGCGTTGCGGGATGGTTTCCTCGCTCTCAACTATCGATGCCGGCAAGATCGTCGAGAACTATGAAGCCGTCGTCGACGAGGACTATCTCCTCGAAGAAAAGGGAAGGCGAGAGCTCTTCTCGTGGATACTGGGCTCGATGGCCGGCTACACCGTGTCCGGCCAGAAGCTGCTCGAGATCGGATCAAATATCGGTCTATTCCTTGCTGTTGCCCGTGAGCACGGCTGGCAGGCCAGCGGTGTCGAGCCGTCCCGCTGGGCCGTGGAGCAAGGCCGTGAGCGCTTCGGAGTCGATCTACAGCAGGGAACGATCGAATCGATCGAAACTCCCGCCGAGCTCCCCGACACCGTCGTGATGCTTGATGTGCTGGAGCACCTCGTCGACCCGCTGGCAGGGTTGAAGCGGATCCGCGAGCTGATCAGTGACGAGGGGCTGCTCGTCCTATCGACGGTGAACCTCGGCGGATTACACGCGCGGATGCGCAAGGACGAGTGGCCGTGGTTCATCCGGTCGCATCTCCACTATTTCTCGCCAGAGACGCTTTCCGCGATGCTCAAGCGCGCCGGGTTCGACATGGTCGGATGGGAGATCGCGCCTCGATCCTTCCACGTGTCTTACATCGCCCAACGAGCCGGTGATTCGCATCCGGCACTCCGCCAGCTTGCGAAGACCCTCGAGCGTTTCGCCGATCCGAAGGTTCCCGTCGGCTGGCTGGGGGATATCACCTTCGTTGCGGCTAGGCCGCAACGCGAGAGCGCGCTTTAGCTCAACACCGCCAGCGAGGCCGACGTCTGGCCAACGGTGATGTGGTCCATGGAACCACCGACGGTGAGGTCGACGGTGAATCCGTTCGCGTTCGCGAAGAAGTTAGACGCCGTTGCACTCCGCAACGTCGATCCGGGGCTAGACGGGACGATCAGCGTGATGAAGCGCGTGCTCCTGCCGAAGAACGTGAACGAAGCGTCCGGGGCTGCGTACTTCGAGTTACCCGACTCAGTGACCCAGCCTTGGATCGGGTTCGTCGCTCCGGTCAACACCTGTGGCGACTTCCCCCCGACGAGCTGTGTGATCGTCACGTTCGGGCCGCTCGAGGTGGTGTAGAACTTATAGTGCCCAACGAGATGAACGGCGGCGTCTCGACGAAGATGCCAGTTCTGACGGAACACGACCGGGCCGTTCGCGACGAGTGAATCGTCGACAAGCATGACGTTGAGTCTGCGGTCGTAGAAGACACGGCGCCATGTTGTCACCCCCGAATACTTCAGGTGATAGACGGACGCGAAATCCATGTTTGCGTCGTGACTCTGTCCCTTGAGGTATGCCCACCCTGCGGCCGACATCGGGCGACTGTCGATCGATACGAGGTTGTTCGCACGCTCGGACACGAAGTACTGCCGGTATGGGTTCGAGTCGTCGTAGACGTACGGGCCCCCGGAATCGAGCAAGAGGCGGTTTCCGTACGCCTCGAGGGTGACTTCCCCCGCGTCCTCATGCCCATGATTCGCGCGACCGGCGCCGAAACGGACCATCACATGGGTCTGCTGGCTCACGGTGCCTTGGGAGCCCCAGCCGGATCGGAAGAACGCGTACCCCGCGCCGTACGTGGCATACAAAGGCATGCTCGGCGGCGTGGATCCACCGTTCGAGTACATCCAGTTCAATGGGTCCGAGGGGTCTTTGAAGTCGTAGGGAAGATGGATCGTCCCCGTGTCGCCGAAGTTGACCGTGTATCCGCTTGGTGTTTCAGCGTTCACCAGGAATCCGAGCATCTTCTGATGCTGCGATGAGACCGTAGCGGAAGAAACGCCGCAGGCCGCGAGCGCGCGCCCGGCGAGGTCGAGCCGCTTGTAGACGTAGAGGTTGTAGCCGTCCGATTGCTCCTTCGAAACTCCTTGTGAGTCGACGTCGTGGGTCGCCCAGGAGTTCATGCGCGAGACGGCCGTGTTCTTCCACGACGCGTTGCCGCGTGCGCATCCGATATCGAGCAGCCCGATGTCCTGATCCAGCGCGCGGTTCCCCGTCACGAGGTAAAAGCTCGACGAGGCGAGCTTCGCGCCGTGCTGATCGGCCATCGCGCGCGTCCAGCTGTACGTGATCCCGCGCTTGATCGCGCACGAGACGACCATCGAGCGGATCGCAACGGAGTGTTGTGCCCACGACCAGGTGGATGGGGGATTGCTCTGCGGATTCTTCGTGTACCAGCTCTGCAGCAGGGCGATGTAGCGGTTCTTGTACTTCGTTTCTCCGGTCTGCGTGTACGCGTACCAGAGCGGTTCCGTCCAGTACATCTGATGCAGCTTCAGCACCCACGTTGCGTTGTGGAACGGGTCTTCCTTCCAGGTCAGGTTCGAGGGGAGGATGGCGGTCTTGAATCCGTCGAACGTGTACTTGTTCGCCAACAGGGCATCGGCCTGCGCGATCGTCGGCGAGGTGCTATCGGCGGAATCACACAATGTGAATGTTGCGGCGCGGGCAGGGACGGGACCGAGCATCCCGAGAAAGGCTGCCGAGGCAGCCGCGATGGCGACGATGTGACGATGAACCCTCATGTTGAGTCCGTTTGCGCTCCGAGCAGGGGAAACGAGGTCCCGCAATTAGGAATCGGCGCAGGGGGGCAGACCTTTAGGACTCCGGCAAAGGCCGCAGTCGATCAGCCGTTCCTGACCTGGATCCCGTCGAAATACGCGGCCCCGGGCTGGTTCTCGAAGACGGCCTGAACGGTCATGCTCGTGAAGGATTTCGCGATCGTGAACCGCTGCTCGGCGAAGGTCCAGCGATGCGCCGCGCGCGAGAACGGCAGGGAGTACCACGAAACGGTCCCGTCCGTGTTCCGCACGCGAAGCGTGACGTCGATCCGGCCGCCCGTCGATGACGTGCCTCCGGATCGGTTCCAGGCCGAGACCACGAACGTACGTCCGGCACTCCCTCCGGAGCCGAGCGACTGCTGTTCGACGTTGAATCCCGAGCCGTTCAACATCAGCGCGTGCGCGCCGTCCACCACGGCGCCCCCCGCCTCCGTCCCGGTTCCAGACCAGCCGGCGAGACCGTTCTCGAACGAAGGGTTCGTCGTCCAGGTGCGCACAAGACGCAGATCGTCGAACCACAGGGATCCCGTTTGGTTCGACACTGCGGCCGTCAGAGTCGCGCTCGTGAATCCGACGGAGGATGAGAACGTCGTCTCGTTCCTCGTCCAGTCGTGCGCAGTCTTCGAGAACGGAAGAGCGACGACGAGCGACGATCCGTCGGTGCGATGCAACGTCAGGCTCAGCCCGATGTCCCCGCCGGAGGACGACGTGCCAACCGCCTTGTTCCAACCACTCAAGACGAAGCGTTCGACGCGCGCGCCGGAGAAAGCGAACGTTTGCGAGACGGTCTTCGTAGCCGAGGCTCCTTGGATGAGCAGGGCTGCAGCGCCGTCGCGCTTGTCCGCCGTCGATGGCCCGTCGCCGGTCGTCAACCCGCTCCCGGTCCATCCCGTGCTGCCGCTTTCGAACGATGGGTTGATGAGAGAGGATTCTTGCAATCGAAGAGCGTCGAAGAAGGCTTCACCCGTTTGACCGAGGAAGTCGGCGGAAACCGTGATTGAGCCGAGCGGTTTCGATGCGGTCACGAAGGGCTGCTCGGAATAGGTCCACGCATGCGTCGCGCGGCCGTAAGGCACGTGCCACGTCGATGTTGAGCCGTCCGTGTAGCGTGCGATGGCGGTAAGCTGAATGGGCCCTCCGCTCGAGCTGGACGCGTTCGTCCGGTTCCATCCGCCGAGGATGAAGCGCCGGCTCGAGCCACCGGCGAACGAGATCGTTTGCGACACGGATTTTTGGCCGCCACCGACGAGGTGGAACGAGTGCGTGCCTTCTCGTGCGAACGCAGTTGAGACCGCGTCCTTCGATGTCAGGTTCGAGGCATGCCATCCGAAGCTGCTCGGTTCGAAAGAGCCGTTCGAGATGAGGTTCGGAGCTTCCTCGACCCACGGCACGAGGATCTGGATGCCGACCGAGAACGACAGGCTTGTCTGGGATTGGCCGTCTGCGATCAAGATGAAGCGCTGAGAATACGTCCCCGGCTGCAGGCTCGCGCTCGAAAGTGGGATGTTGAATTCTGCGACTTGACCGGGCGCGACGACCGACTTCGTCGGGTCGGTCACGTTGCGGGCGACCGACGCGGGACGGGTAGAGCTCACCCACGCGTTCGTTGCGAACGCACTCGCCGACAGAGTGGCGAGGTGTACGTTCCCGCCGACCGGCCACGATGCCGTTCCCGTGTTCGTGATACGCACGGTTATCGTCTTCGTTTCGCCGGAGTACATCGTGACAGCCGACGGTGCGCTTTGGATGGCACCTCGCCAGTACAACGGAGTGAACCAGTTCCCTTGCAAGCCGTTCGAGCGCCCCGGCCACGCGAACGCGTCCATGAACCCGTAGCCGGAAACGGTGACCGTGCCGCTAGTGCCGACGATGTTCATCTGCAGAACGCGGCCGCCCCACTGGCCGTACCCGTTGCGTTGCGTCACCGTGAGATCCACGAGACGCCCGATCGACGGCCACTTCGCTTCGATCTCCGACACGGTCATCGACGCGGTCCAGTCGTGATGCGGGCTGACCGAGTCGGTCGGATCGGGCACCGCTTTCTGATAGGGAAGCGAACTGGCCGCTGTGTACCCGCCCGTCGATGAGGAGTACTCGGCCAGGATCGGCGAGCCGTTGTACGTCAGGATCTTGCCGGCGGTCCCGTCGATCGCGTTGTTCGTGCTCTGGGATTCGAGCACCGTCACCGACGAGGTCGGGCTCGACTTGGTCCCGTATCCGCCGTAGCTCTGGCACGAGCTCGTGATGCAGATGTCATAGCTATTGCCGGCGGCGCGTGAGGAATCTTTCCGGCGTGCCGCGTACGTGCGCGCGGCAACGGCTTGCGCCTTCAGCTCTTCCGCCGGCCAGCTGGCCGGAGATTCACGAGGCACCACGCCGTACAGGTACTGCTGCATCGACAAGATGTTGAGCGCATTGATCGACGAGCCGCTCTGGTGCGCTTCGATGAAGCCGCGATACACGTGGATGCTTCCACCGCTCGTGTACAGCTGGACCATCCCGGCCCCCGGCTTGAACTGGATGATCGCCGTCGTCGTTTTCAGCAGCGTCCAGCTGCCGTTCCACGCTGTCGACTTGTACAGGTGGTAGTTCGTGCCGTCCCACGTGGCTTTGAAGTAGGGGTACGTTGAGTCGCTCGTCGCGATGACCGTGCCATTTACGTAGCGCGCGGTGAACGTCTGGTCGGACGAGACGATCACGTCCGACGACGTCTCGACGAGCACCCGGATGTCTTCGGTCGCCGTCCTGGTCGACAGCGTCGTGCCCGGGTAGTACGTCGACAGGATCTGCGTGTATGTCTTGCCTTGATCGGCGAGACCCTTCGCGCCCCACTGACCCATCCCGCGCCCGTGACCCCACCCGTGACCCGGGAGGTAGATGCGCCCGCTCTCGGGGAGCGGCGGTTGCTGCGCGCGCGCTTCCATGACCGGGAAAAGCCCGGTCAGCGTGAAGATCGCGAGGACGGCGACGCAACGACGAACGATGGGACTCTCCCTCCCGAGGGCCTGCTCATGACGGTCGAAGCAACCGTCATGAGGGAGCCTCGGAGGAAGAGAAAGCGTTCTTTAGCACTTAGAGTGACAGTGCTCTCAATGGTTGACGATACGTAACAGAAGTTAACAGCCAAGCGAATTACATAGCTGTGATTTAGATGGTGACGACGTTATCGCCGCGCAGGCCACGCTTGCCCAGCGCGTTGCGCGTGTCGACAACCAGCTGCGCGTTCTGCGCGATCAGCGGGAAATCGAATACGTCGTGGTCGGCCAGGATCAGCACGCAGTCCGCCGCGCGGAGCGTCTTCTCATCGAGCGCACGCGAGTCGAGTTCGATCCCTTCCTCGCGCAGCGACGGAACATGTGGATCCGAATACGTCACGACCGCACCGTGCTGTTGCAGGCCGGCAAGCGTCTCCTTCGCCGGCGATTCGCGGAAGTCGCGCACGTTCTTCTTATAGGCGACGCCGAGCACGAGGACGTTCGAACCGCGAAGCGCTTTCGCATGTTCGTTCAGCGCGTCCTGCACACGGGACACCACGACCTGCGGCATGCGCGAGTTGATCGCTTCGGCCAGCTCCACGAACCGTGTGCCTTCCCCCGTCACGCGCGCCGCCCATTGAAGATAGAAGGGGTCGAGCGGGATGCAATGCCCGCCGACGCCGGGCCCCGGATAGAACGGCATGAAGCCGAACGGCTTGGTCGCGGCCGCGTCCACGACCTCCCAGATGTCCACGCCGATGGCGCGCGCGATCGTCGACATCTCGTTGACCAGCGCGATGTTCACCCAGCGGAACGTATTTTCGAGCAGCTTCGCCATCTCCGCCGTGCGCGCGTTCGACACGAGGTGCACCTTCTCGATGAAGCGCCGGTAGACGAGCTCCGCCGCTTGTGTGCTTCGCGGTGTCGCGCCGCCCACGACGCGGGGGATGTTCGCGGTGCGGAACGACGCGTTCGCGGGGTCGACGCGTTCCGGCGCGTATGCCAGAAGGAAGTCTTCTTCCAGCTTGAGCCCGCTCTTCTCGAGGATCGGGCGCAACGTGTCCTCCGTCGTCCCCGGATAGGTCGTCGATTCCAAGATGACGAGCTGCCCTCGGCGTAGGTTGGCTGCGATCGACTCGCCGGCTCGCTCGATGTAGCTGATGTCCGGCAGCTTCCCAACGGCCAGAGGTGTCGGGACGCAGATGAAGATCACGTCGGCATCTGCGAGCTTCGCGGGATCGGACGTGAAGCTCGCGTTGATCTCCGCCAGCTCTTCGTCTGCGATGTCGTCGATGTGGGAGTGGCCGGCGTTCAGGGAGTCGATCACGCGCTGTTTCACGTCGAATCCGGTTACCGGCACGCCGGCGCGCGCCTGCGTGACGACCAGCGGCAAGCCGACGTAGCCGAGGCCGACAACGGCCGATGACCACGTCCAGTTCTCAAGCTTGGTGAACAACTCATCGATCATGGCGCAGGTAGTCTACCTGGCGATGAAGGTCCTCCACGTTGCAGGTGCCAGGCCGAATTTCATGAAGACAGCGCCCGTTCTGCGCGCGCTCGACACGCGCGGCGTGGTCAACGTTCTGGTTCACACCGGCCAGCATTACGATCGCACGATGTCCGACGCTTTCTTCGAGGATCTGGGTCTTCCGACGCCGGACGTGCACCTCGAGGTCGGCTCCGGCACGCACGCGCAGCAGACAGCGCGAATCATGGAACGCATCGAGCCGGTGCTAGAGAACGAGCGCCCCGACCTGACGGTCGTCGTCGGCGACGTGAACTCGACGATCGCGGCCGCGCTGGTGTGTTCGAAGCTCAGCTTGCCGGTCGCGCACGTCGAGGCCGGGCTCCGTTCGTTCGACCGCGCGATGCCGGAAGAGATCAACCGCATCCTCACCGACCAGGTGAGCGACCTCTTATTCACCACGTCGCCCGAGGCGGAAGGGAACCTGATCCGCGAGGGGATCGCGAAAGAGAAGATCCACTTCGTGGGGAACCCGATGATCGATTCGCTCGACCGCCACTTGCCGAAGGCGCGCGCGTCGACGGTCCTCGAGCGCCTCGGCCTCACCGCCGATGCGTTCGCCCTTGTGACCTTGCACCGGCCCTCGAACGTCGACGAGCCCGAAACCTTGCGTGGGATCCTCGAAGCGCTGCGTGACGTCGCGGCGGAGGTCCCCGTCTTATTCCCGGCGCATCCGCGAACCGTGAAGATGATGCGCGCGCACGATCTCGACTCATTCGTCGAGGTCGACGGCGGCGTCGGGAAGCCGGGCGCGATCGCCGTTGTCGAGCCGGTCGGCTATGTCGACTTCCTCCGGCTGATGGCGGACGCGCGGGTCGTGCTCACCGATTCCGGCGGGATCCAAGAAGAGACGACGATCCTCGGCACGCCGTGCATCACGATCCGCTGGAATACCGAACGGCCGATCACGGTCGAGATGGGAACGAACCGGCTCGTGGGCACTGATCCAGGAGCGATCAGGGCTGCCGCGCTCGACGTGTTACGCGTGCGGCGTCCAGAGGCGAAGCGGCCCCCGCTGTGGGACGGCAAGGCGGGCGAGCGGATCGCCGATGTGATCGTCTCTCGAAAGTGATCGATCGCGTACGGCCCGTGTCGAGTGGTCGGTGCTGCGCGGCTATAATGTCATCCCACATCCCGCAGGCACGGAGCTATTCGGGCGCGACCATATGATTGAAAATCCACGAATGACTAAACATCCTCGAAGGACTGAACATCCACGAAGGACCGACGGGACCGAATGACAGACCAGACCGGATGACTGACCCCAACGACTTCGCTGGATCCGACGAGTCCGTCGCGGAGACAGAGCACCTTCAACACGCGAATCGCGATCTTCAGGACCAGGTCGCGGCGCTCCGCCGAGACCTGGAAGCCGCGCGGTCATCCGAGAGGCTCTTGCGCGAGTCGCGGTGGTGGCGCCTTGGACTCGCGCTGCGCAACAGGCGCAACATCCTCTTCGCACTCCGGCACCCGATGTGGGCGATCCGGACGCTTCTCGGTTTCGTGCGTCGCCGTGGCAGAGCACGATCCGGTCGAGCGGCGCCGGCGAGAACCGCGCGCGCATGGCTTGCAGGCGTCAGCGCCGAGCCGCGCGATCCCCGCGATCTATGGATCGCCGGGATCGTCTCGGACGATCTGCGCGCTATGGTCGAGCCGGATTGCCACCTGATCACTTTCCGGCCGGACAACTGGGACGTGACGCTCGAGAGCCGGCGTCCCCACATGCTGCTCGTCGAATCGACGACGCGCGGGAACGACGGATCGTGGGAGTATCGGATCGGCGCTGCCCCGCATGCCGATTCGGCCGGGGTGCAGGATCTCCGCGAGCTGGTCGGGTGGTGTCGCGCCAACGGCACCCAGACGGTTTTCTGGTACACCCTCGGTCCTGCCGATGCGGAATCATTCGTCGAAGCAGCCTCACTTTTCGACCATGTCATCGCAACCGAGCGGGACGCGGCGCTTCGGCTGCAGCGGGCTCCCGAGCTTCACTCTCATCAGGTGCTCGTCGTTCCCCTCGGAGTGCAGCCGGCGACCAACTCACCGGTCGGCGCCTCTCTCGCACCCAGCACGTGCGCCATCGCGCCGATCGTTCCGAGCGCCGAAAGCACCGCCCTCATCGCCGCCGCGCAAGCCACGGGGTTGCGCGTCTACACCCTGCCCGGCGATGAAGTACCGCCCGAGCTCCTTCCTCATGCTGTGGTCGTCGAGGCGCGCGCCTTGGAGCGATGCGTTGCTGCCCACGCGGTCTATCTGAACACCGACCCCCGCGGCCTTCCGGTGCGCGTGCTGAACGCGCTGGCGTCCGGCGCCGGGGTCGTTTCGGTCCCGAACCAGACGCTCGAGAACGCACTTGGATCCGTCGTGTCGTTCCCTCGAACGACCGAAGATGGCAAGGAAGCGATCGAGCAGCTGCTCGCGGGGTCACCTCGGTCCGCAGCAGGCATCGGTGCCGTGCTTGCGGAACACACCGTCGCCCATCGCATCGCGGCGATCGCGCGCGCAGCAGGTTTCGACGTTGACGAAGGAGCGGAAACGAGATTCACGGCGATCGCGCTGGCCGCAGATGCGGGCCACGGTGCGCTTCTCGCGCGCGGGTTCGAAGAGGCCGGGCTTTGGGCCGGTGAAGTGCTCGTCGGTGTGCCGGGGGCGATCCCAGTGGAGGAGGCTGACCCGAGCCCCTCGATCGTGCGGCTCGTGCCGCTCGACCCCCACAGCTCGAGCAGTGAGCAGGTGCAGACGCTGGCCAGGATGGCGGCGCAACCGTGGCTCGCGCTTCTCGAGGGCGTCTCGGATGCCGATCGGATCGCCGAACTCTTGCGTGCGAAGCGATTCGCCAACGCCGACGTGATCGGCGTTGGGGAGGACTACGCCTTCGCCGCCGGCGTCGACCTCGAATGCGCGGTTGCGCGCCGCGATGTGGTTGCGGCGCGCGGGTGGCCGCCGGAGCCGCATTGGTCGCGCGAGGGCGTTCGGATCTTCACCGTTCCCCGATGAACGAGCGCCCGATCAAGGTTCTGCTCTTCGGAGACATGAACCTGAACATCATCGATGGTTCGGCCATCTGGCTGCAGTCGTTGGCGGAGACGCTCTCCGTCGGGGCGCGGATCCAGATGACCATCCTCCTGAAGGCTCCGGAAGAACGCGGCCTGATCACCGACGCGCTCCATACGATCCCCAACGCCGAGATCGTGTCGGGCCCCCAGCTCGCCGGCATCACGGAGCAGCTTCCGATTCCCGCCATGCGTTCCGTGATCGAAAAGCTGGATCGGGAGCGCAACTTCGACGTTGTCGTGTTGCGCGGCTACCCGATGATGAAAGAGGTCTCACGCAGCAAGCAGCTACGGGGGCGCATGTGGGTCTATCTCACGGACATCCCCCAGTCGGTCGAAAAGATGACCGCCCAGGATGAAGAGCACATCAAGAGGATCGTCGAAGGGTCGAGGCACATCCTGTGCCAGACAGAAGAGCTGCGCTCCTTCATCGAGGGCGTATTCAGGGACGCATCGCCGAAGCTCATCCTGCTTCCCCCGATGATCCCATCCGTTCAGGCGGAGCCCCGCGGGCGCGCCGCAGCGCGCCGCTTGGTCTACGCCGGGAAGTTCGCACCGATGTGGGGCCTCCTCGAGATGGTCGAGGTGTTTACACGCCTGCGGGCAGACATGCCGGACCTGGAATTCCATGTCGTCGGCGACAAGATCCACACCCGCGAGAAGCCGGGCTATGCAGAAGCCATTACCGAGGCGCTGAGATCGACGCCGGGACTGACATGGCACGGTGCCGTCACGAGGGCGCGTACCGCCGAGATCGTGGCGTCGTGCGACATCGCACTGTCGTATCGAGACGTCAGGATGGACCGGTCGCTCGAGCTCTCGACCAAGGTGCTCGAATACGGTTCGCTCGGCGTCCCCGTGCTTCTCAACAGAAACCCGATGCATGAGAGGCTGCTCGGCTACGACTACCCGCTTTTCGCGAACTCGATCGACGAGGCCGAGGAAGGCCTCCGCGCGGCGTTTGCAGACGACGATCGTTATGAGCGCGCATCGAAAGCAGCCCTGGAATCGTCTCTCGCGTACACCTTCCCTGCCGTCTTCGAGTGGTTGCGACCCTACCTAGACCGGGCGGTCCCGCCCCGTGTTGCGATGGGCGACCGGCCGGTGCGCCTTCTCGTTGCAGGACACGACATGAAGTTCTTCACGGCCATCGAGGATCATTTCCGCGCGATCGACGGTGTGATCGTGAACGAGGATCGATGGAACGGTGTCCTCGCTCACGATGAGAGACGGTCGAAAGACCTTCTCGCCCAAGCCGATGTGATCGTGTGCGAATGGTGTGCGGGCAACGCCGTTTGGTACAGCCATCACGTCCGTCCCCAGCAGCGTCTCCTTGTTCGTTTCCATCGTTTCGAATTCGATGGTCCGTACCCGCAGGAGGTTCGCTTCGATGCGGTCGACACGATGATCTTCGTCGGCCCGCGCTACCGGGAACAGGCGCTCGACCGATTCGGATGGGATCCGGCGCGCTCGGTCGTGATCCCCAACTGGGTCGACACCGTTACCCTCGACCGGCCCAAGGTGGCCGGTGCTCCCTTCACGCTCGGGATGCTCGGGTGGGTTCCACTCCGAAAGCGCCTCGACAGGGCGCTCGACATCGTGGAGCTGTTGCGCGCCGACGACCCGCGCTTCCGGCTCATCGTCAAAGGGCTTGCGCCGTGGGAGTACGTGTGGGTGGCGAAGCGGCCGCACGAGCGCGACTATTTCGATTCCCTGAGCGAACGCATCAGGTCGTCGCCGCTCCTTCGCAACGCCGTCTCCTTCGAGCCGCTCGGCCCGGATGTCGGGTCATGGCTCCGCAAGATCGGTTGGGTGTTGTCGGTGTCGGATGATGAGTCCTTCCACCTGGCGCCGGCAGAAGGTATGGCATCACGTGCGGTCCCGGTCATCCTGCCGTGGCCCGGCGCCGCCGACATGTACCCGGACGAATGGATTCATCCCACCGTCTTCGACGCGGCGAGCGCGATCCGCAAAGGGACGTTGGAAGGAACCTGGCGCGAGCAAGGCGCTCGCGCGCGCGAGCACGTCGGGCGCTACGCGGTCGAGGTTGCGCTACCGATGTGGGACAAGTTCGTACTCGAAGCGTCGCGCGAACCCCACCTCACTTCCCGCTGACCACCTCATTGTCTGCACGGTCGGGTTTGGGCTCGATCAGCGGCAGGTTGCGGCTCGTCAGATATTTGTTCACAACCTCGAGCGGCGCGCCGACCGTTTGGATCTGACCTTTGTCGAGCCACATGACGCGCTGGCACATCTCGACGATGACGTCCATGTTGTGTTGCACCATAACGACCGTTGCGCCACGCATGAACAGCTCCCGCATCTTGTCGGCGCACCGCTTACGGAATGCTGCGTCGCCGACGACGAGAACCTCGTCGACGATGAGGATCTCGGGGTCCACGTGGACGGCGACCGAGAATCCCAAGCGCGCGCGCATGCCGCTCGAATAGGTTCGCACCGGCTCGTTGATGAATTGGCCGAGATCGGCGAACTCGATGATCTGCTCACGCTTGCTTTCGATCTCCTGCTTGGTCAGGCCGAGGATGATCCCGTTGTAGTAGATGTTGTCCAACCCGTTGAGCTCGGGCCGGAACCCGGCCCCGAGTGTGATCAGCGAAGAGATCTTGCCGCGGATCTCGAGCTCGCCTTCGTCGGGGAAGTAGATGCGCGCGAGCGCGCGCAACAAGGTCGACTTCCCGGATCCGTTCGCGCCGATGATGCCGAAGACCTCACCGGGCATGATGTCGACGGTGACGTTTCGAACGGCCCAGAACTCACGGCGGGCCGGCTTCCGCTTCAGGAAGCGAACCATGCCGGAGTGAACCGTCGGGTTCGCCTCGCCTCGCAGAAAGAACTTGATACCGAGGTCCTTGGCGCGGATCGCCGGGAACCGCTTGCTCATATCTCTTTCCCGAATTGGGTCTCGCGCCGGGTGAAGTACCAGGACCCGAGCAGCAGCATGAGACAACCGACCACGAAGGTCCAGATCAACGAAGGGTGCGGTGCGCCCGCGTAGTAGTGCGGAACCACCGGGCACTTCGCGCACAGCCCGGTGGGTGTGAACCCGGCCAACCGGAAGATGCGGCGATACGACTCGAACAGCCCCGTGAGCGGGTTGAGCTCCATGATGAACTTCACGGTTCCATTCGAGAAGCGGGTGAGCTCGTACAGCGCGGGGGACAGATAGAACCACAGCCTGATGATGTTCCCCATCAGGTTCGGCAGATTCCGATACCGCAGACCCCACACCGCCATCGGGTACGACGCGCCGAGATTGAAGACGAGCTGCACCGCTACGATCACCGGCAGCCAGATCAGGTTCGGTGTCGGGCCCACTTTCAAGAACACCATGAAGACGGGAACGATGCAGAGCCCCACGCCGAAGTGGGCGAGACCGATCATCGTCTCAGTGATCGGGAGCAGCGCCCGCGGGAAGTAGATGTCGGTCACGAGGCTCGCGTTCGCGCGAACCGTCTGCATCGACTGGATGACCGATTGCTGGAACCACTTGAAAGACAAGAGTGAGATCAGCACGACCAAGATGTATACGTGGTCCTGCCGATGGGTTAGCACTGCGACGAGCACGTAGTACACGGCCGCCAACGAGAGCGGCTCGCCAAGCCACCAGGCGAATCCCACGACGTTGAGCTCGTATTGGCTCTTGAGCTGGCGGCCGGCGAGAACGCGCACCAGGCCGCGGCGGTTCCACATCTCCTTGACGTATTCGCGGAAGCCGACGATCTTGCGAGCGTTCTCGACGAGCAGCGTGTCGAAGTCGAGCGCGCGCGGCGAGTCGGTCGCGCGCGCTCGCAGGCGCGTGACCGGCTTCTTCTTGGGATCGGCGTTCATCGGTCCTTCAGACTACTAGCGGCCATCGTCCCCCGCGACGAGGCGCAGGAGCGCGGCCGCCTCGGTTTCGAAGCTGACCCGGGCGGCGGCGGCGCGCGCCCGCTGCGTCCGTTCAGCAAGGGCGGCGGGGTCGGCGTTCGCCTCGCGGATCCGATCGCACATCGCATCGAGGTCCTCAGGCGCATGGAAGAAGAGTTCGTCTTTGGTGAAGAGCTCGCGTAGGGGGCGCGTCTCGCCCGCGACCACGGGCAAACCGATCAAGCACCATTCGAGGACCTTCGTCGAAAGGCTGTATCGCATCAGAGGGTCGTCCCTGTTGGGTTGTACCCCGATCCACGATTCCTGAACGATGCGCGGGATCGCATCGAGTGGCACCGGGCCGTCGAACGCGACGCGATCCTCGAGACCTTCGTGCCGCGCGAGCGCGCGCAACTCTGGAATCAGGTCGCCGTCGCCGACGACGCGCAGCCTCAGCGCGGGGATCTCGTCCCGTAAGAGCGCGAGAGCGCGGAGGGCGAGGTCGACGCCGTACCGCGACGCGACGGTTCCCGCGTACAGCATGGTGCGATCGGCAGGGTCGCGGCGCGCGTGCGAGTCGGTCGCGAAGACGCGTGGGTCGGGCGCGTTCATCACAACGCCGATCTTCGCGGCCGGGACGCTCCTCTCATACAGCGTCGCCATCGAGTGGTGAACGGTCACAACCTGCGATGCGAAGCGTGCGCTGATCCGCTCTTCTGCGAGCAGCCCTCGCACCAACGGATCGGTTTCGCTCAGCTTGTACTTCGCTTCGAAGAACTCCGGGAGCGGGTCGCGCATGTCGAGCAGTACACGCGCGCCGCCGAGCCGCGGCACGAGCGCGGAGAACACGAGGAAGTTCGGGATGCCGATGACGTACACGGCTTGATGCCGTCGGCGCAACCAAAGGCCGGTCACTTCGACGAACGCCATCAGGGTGAATGACACGTACTCGAAGACGTAGCGCCATCTCCCGCCGCGGCGTCGGCGCGCGGGGAGGCGGTGGATCCGAACGCCGCCGACCGTTTGCGCGCGCGATTCGCCTTCGTCGCGCGCGCACACGACGTCCACGTTCCAGCCCCCATCGGTCAGCGTCGTTGCGAGACGCCGCGGTCTCGTGTCGCGCAAGTAATAGGAGTGCACGACGAGGACGGCCCGTTTCGATGCCATGTAGGTAGCGTAAAGGAGCCCATCGGCTCACGCCGGGCGGCGCGTTGATACGCTTCGCGGCCATGCCGAAGCGTGATGGTGGGCCCGATGTCTCGCGCTTCTGGCCGCGATTGCGACGAGAGGCGCACGACCTTTATCGAGAGGTCGCGATGCTTCGAGGCCAGATCCGGCAGCTCGAAAAGGAGTTGGCCCGGGAAAAGAACGCAGCCGATCGCTT
>Ga0070707_100002771_pt1 | contig 16694 bp, 16 predicted proteins | sample KBSK5502metaG_FD_65468 | JGI IMG/M metagenome (GOLD analysis project Ga0070707, IMG submission 65468) | Corn, switchgrass and miscanthus rhizosphere microbial communities from Kellogg Biological Station, Michigan, USA - KBS K5-50-2 metaG | ecosystem: Host-associated > Plants > Roots >... | reverse complement strand
GTCTCGGGGGAGAACTCCTTGGGACGAGGCCCCCGTTCGGCTGAGGCCCGGCGCCGTCTACAGCTAGCTCGGTCCGGCACGGCTTCGACGATCTTCCACCCCGTCCCCGGCTGGCTGTGTTCAAGCCATAGCACCCACGCGGACTCAGCACGCGCTGACGTGGCGATGTATATCTGCACTCCGACACCAATGGCCATCACAAGCGTGAGTGCGGCAATTGTCCACGTCAGCCTCAAAAGCCACGTGGTTTGCCTTCGGGGAGGGCGTTCGTCGCGTCGCTCCCCCCCTCCCACGCTCCGACACTGGTAGACTCGCGGCGAGCATGAGGATCAGGAGAACAGCGCTTCTCGTGGTCGTGGATCGCTACGAACGGTCGTCTTGCGCCCTTCGGTCGAGTTCACGACGTTCATCCCCACCACCCAGTCAATCGGTGCGGCGCCGAGACTGCCGCAGCAGCCAGTCGATCACTGCGCCGGGCTCCGGCTCCTCTTCCCCGCGCGCCACGGCGCTCCGTGGCGGCTCCCCCCGAGGGGCGGGCGCACTCGGCGTGACGGACACGGCCGGGTTTGTGGGCGGCGGCGTCCCGCTCGGTTCGCCGATGGTCGTGCGTGGGGAAGCGGACGGCGTTCCAAGACGCTCTCGCTGCTCCGCGCCGGACATGGCAGCCGAGGTGCCACCCGGCGGAGCGGGCGTCCGCCGTCGCTTCACCCGCGGAACCGGTCGCACCGGTTCTGCGCCAAGGTTCAGTGGCTGGATGGCGTCCCGCCTCGCCACGCTCGGTGCTCCGGTAGTTGGTGAGAGGGCGAGTGGCGGGGCAACGTCTGCTTCCCTGCCTGGCGTCAACGTCTGGATCGGAACTGGCCGGTCACGTGCGTCGCCTTGGGAGCGATACCAGTAGCCGGCAGTGAGACCGACGCCTATCCCCACCAGGCCCACGATGATCGCGACGGCAGCGGATCTGAGGTGTCTCGCACCAATCTTCCGCAGCCTCTCCGCGGCTCCATCCACCCACCTCGGAGAAGGAACGGAGAGGCCCACATCGCCTGGGGCATCGACCGTCTCGGCGCACCACTTGACGAGAACCGCGTCCACGACCGGCACATCCCGGATACGCGCGGTTGCCAACGCCTGAGCGCACACCCCATCGATCAGACGAGGGATCCCCTCGCTCACGGCCGCCACCTCTCGTGAGGCATCGGTCGTGAAGCGATCGGCATCGATGCCGGCCATGGTCAAGCGATGCCGGATGTACGCCGCGACCTCATCGGGGCTCAACAGCCCCAGCTCACAGCGCACCGTGATCCGGCTCGCAAGGCCGACATGTTCACCCTTGCGCAGGACGGCCGCGAGGCTGTTGTCGCCAACGAGGAGAATGCTGAGGATGCCGTCCCGGTCAAGGGCAGCGTGCGCATCCGCCTCGAGCAGGCGCTCGATTCCCGCGAAGAGCTCCGGACGCAGGTGCTGGGCCTCGTCAATCACCAGCAGCACACCTTCTGTCCGCGCGCGGGCGCTAGCGAGGAAGCGCGCGAACTGCTCGACGAACTCCTCCGACGTCGACTGCTCCGACGGCAAGCCAAATGCTTCGGCTACGACCGCGTGGAAGCCCAGGAGCTCGAGGCCGGGATACGGCACCTTGCCCAACCTGATGCCCTCCCCGGCAAGGCTTTCCCCAAGCGCGTTGCCGAGAATGCTCTTGCCGGTGCCGACCTCACCCAGGAGAAGGAGCAGGCCCCGTTCATGCTCAACGGCGGCGCGCAGCCGGGTCAGGATCGTGGCGTACTGACCGGATAGCCACAGCTGTCCAGGATCCGTCGTCGGCCGAAAGGCGTTCGCTGACGTCGACGCGCTCCCCGGCGCCGTCGAGGATACCCTGGCCACTGGCTGCCCCATCATGGTGCTCTCCTCACCTGATTAGGTCATGGGCGGCGGCGTGAGAGCGATTCGTGGGTCGGTGGGTTTGTCCATGAGCGTGTGAATGATCGGGGATCAGTGGCGCTGCCACCGCGAACATACGGCGATGACCGAATGCCCACACGCGCGCCTTGGGCTGATGGCGAACGTCGCATGTCCCCAGCACCAATGACAACACTATCACTCAATGAGGTTCCTCCACCGCATCGTGTCGAAACTGGCGCGAGCGAAGAAGCAACGCGGTGGGGCTTGCCGCGGTGTCGCTCGCCGCCGGGACCGCCGGGCACCGGTACGCCGGAAAATAGTCCGGCGAACGAGCCTGCAATCCATTCGCGCCATTCCAGTACGCCTTTTGGCGGCAGAGCTCGTGGTAGGCCGCAGGTTCCACCACATAGCACCAGGTGGAAAAAGTATGCCGGCGTCTGGAAAAACCTGCCTTGTATTGAAACACCGAGTCCTGGTGCGAGCCGACGCCGCCGCCGAGATGGTGCACGCGCGCGCCCGAATCGGCCGCCCAGAGCCGTTCCGTATCCACAACCAGCCTGTCCGGTGAATGATCCAAAAACCCGTCGCGAGTGCCACCCAGGTGATCCTGAACGACGCCGTTGCAAATCGTCGCCAGACTCGCCGCGGCCACCTCGTTGCCACACAGGACGACGAACAAATGCAAGGCAGAGCCCAACTCGCGCACCAGCACTTGGAAATAGGCCGCATCAAAAAAATAAGAGTGCTGGGCGTGCGCGCGCCGCATCGTCTCGTGATAAACACTCACGAACTCCGGCAGGTAGCGCTTCTCGTGGTCGTGGATCGCTACGAACCCTGCCCGCCGAAGCTTGCTGATAACCTGCCGGCAACTCTTGCGATATCCACCCCACTGTTCCGCAAGCGGCCGGGTGAGATCAATCGACACCGTCTCGCCCATCCGGCGGCATTCACCGAGGCCGGCCAGCAGTTCATGTTGGGAAATCAACGGGTGCAGCCGCGAAAAGGCCGCCACCACCCGCCGCTCGACCAGGGCCTCCTTCAGCGCAGCCTGAAAATTGCGAATGACAGTCGCTGGCATTTGGGCCGCCGAGGCGACGGGGCCGCCGTAGCCGTAGACGGAGGTCGCGTCCCTCCGGCCCGCCGTCTCCGCATCGTCCACGAGCCGCAGCAGCAGCGGCAGCGCAATGACATGCCCGCCCTCGGAATAGGTAAAAAGGTGCCCGACGCCTTCGCCCCGCTGCTCCGCGACGCGGTGATACTCGGGAAGGTGGTGAAAGTCGTACTGCACCGTTCGCTCGAGCACCGACATCCATTCCCGTCGCTGCTCAGTTCGCACGATGCACCAGCCGTTCATCCCAGTGGCCCCAGGTTGAGAACATCCAATGCTGAGAATTCCCCGGTTCGGCTCTTGCGGTTCGCGATTTCAAGCGCGGTTCCCAGCCCCGGCTCCGGTTTGTCCTCGAGGTACATTTCCTCCCAAAATCTCAGCGCGACCCCCGACTTGACCCGGGGCTCCGGCACAGGCTGATTCAGGACTAGGTCCCGAACCGCCATCTCGACCTCGTTATAGCCAAAGTAGGCGCGCAGCGACACGCCGCCTGAATAACGGGGATTGATTTCAAATGTCACCGGCCCGCGCTCGGTTACGCGCAACTGGACATTGCACGGCCCGGCAGGGCGCAGCGCCGCCACCACCGCTTTTGCCTCGGCTTCCACCGCCGCATGGCTGCCGATCCGGGCTTTGTACGTATCCCCGGCGACCATATGGCGCCGCTGATAACTCATGGCGCCCACTTGCCGGCCGTCCTTCAAGGTATAGACTCCGACGCTATATTCCTCGTCGTCGGGTTGGAGGTATTCCTGCACGACCATTTCGGTCGCCTCGACGCGGAGAGCCTCGATTTCCTTCCAGGAATTCAGCCTGACCAAACCCCGCGCGCCGGTGCCGTGAAACGGCTTGGCGATCAGCGGGAAGCCCACCTCGCGGATGAGCCGCTGGAGATCGTCGTCCGCATCGAGGCGCGCAAACCGAGGAAAGCGCAGCCCTGCTCGTTCGAGGAAGCGGCACGTCTCCCATTTGTTCAAGGCGACCTGAAGCACCTCCGGCGGGCTCCCGACGACGATCGCTCCCGCCTCCGCCTGCAGCGCCGCCGCGTGGCGCGCGAGCAACTCCAGCTCTTTCTCGGAGCCGGGAAGGATCAACTGCACACCCTCGGCGACGCAAATCTCGCGCAGTTGGTCGAGATAGGCGTCCGCCTGCGAACAGTGGGGCAGGACAAATCCTTTCTCAACCCAGTTCAGCCCGACGGAAAGCTCGTCGCGATCCGTGCCCAGCACCCGACAGGGGATCGCCGACCGGCGGGCGGCTTTCACCAGGGCCTGTCCCACGGTATCGCCTACGCCCGTAACTAATACAGGGATTGGCTTCTCGTTGCTCATCGGGTTTCCACTCTCTCCAGATCGGCTGGTGAATGCTGCGTAGGCGTGCTCGGACTCTCGCCGGCTTCCTCGCCCCCGCGGAAGCGGTGGGTGGTGGCCCGGCCGGGCTGATTAATCCCTTCGCGTCTCAGAACGGTTGCAAACGTGAGCGCAATGATTTTCAAGTCCAGCCACAGCGAGTGGTTGTTCACGTACCAGACATCGGCGGCGAACTTCTGCGGCCAGGTCGCGGCATTGCGCCCGTTCACTTGCGCCCAACCCGTGATACCGGGCAAGGCGTCATGCCGCCGCCGTTGCTCCGCATTGTAGAGGGGCAGGTATTCCATCAGCAGCGGTCGCGGACCGACCAGGCTCATCTCGCCCTTCAGCACGTTCCAGAGTTCCGGCAACTCGTCCAGGCTCGTGCTCCGCAGGAATCGGCCAAACCGGGTCAGCCGCTCGGCATCGGGAAGCAGCCGCCCGGACGTTTTCCGCTTATCGGTCATCGTGCGAAATTTGCAGATCATAAACGGCCGGCCGTGCAGGCCGGGTCGCTGCTGGCGGAAGATGACGGGTGCGCCCAGTTTCACGCGGACGACGAGCGCCACCACCGCGAGGACCGGCGCCAGCAAGACGAGTGCGAACAGTGAGAGTGCCAGGTCGAATACCCTCTTCCCCAGCCTTCCGCCCCGGCGCTGCTCCCGCGCGCCGAGAAGATGGATGATCTCCCGGCTGACCGATCGCGCGACCTCACGCGCCGGCTCATCCGCGTTGATCAAGCAACACCGCCCATCCTGCTCCGCGAGATGACGGTAATAGCGCCGCTGGCGCTCCAACACTGCCACCGGCAACTCCGGTTTCCGGGCATGGACCACGTTCGGATCGGCATCCAGGATGAAGGTCCAGTCCGCGGGCGGCAGGAAACACCGCAGCAGTCGCACCAGGCTCCCGGAGCCTTGGATTAGATAGCGCCGTTGATCCACCAGCATGTCGTCGAAGTCGCGATCGAACATCACAAGCGTGTTGCGCATCACGGCCGGCCGCACGACAAAGAGCAGGCCCAGCCACCAGTCGGCAAAATAGTAGAAGACTTTGGCCCAGCTCACCACCCGGCTGCGCGGGGCGCGGGCATGCGGCTGCGGGTCGATCCCCGGGTCTATCCTCCCAAAAACATCCGGCCGGAACTTGAAGACCCGCTGTTGCGCAAAACAGGGCCCGAGGGATGCGTGCAGGTTGTCGAGCAGGGTCGATTTACCGACGCCATCCGGACCGAGCACGGCGATCCGCAACCCCGGCGGCCGCCACGCGCGCCGGAGCCTCCGGTACGCCGCCGCCACGAGGCGTACCGGGCCGAAGCAGTTTCGCGTGCGCAGACGGCGATTAAGTCGTTCCCAGGCCGGCGGCGGCTGGCGGAACCATTCTTCAAGCGCGAACCCTGTCTCGCCCAACAACTCCTTAAAACGCCGCTGCGTGCCGGCCGGATCCAGCCGCCACAACTCATGGATCCGCGGCAAATAGGTGTCAAGCGGTCGGCTTTTCGAGAGAGATTTTGCCAACAGATACATGAATTCCGCTTCGGGCGCCGGCACGAAGATGTCGCGATGGCGCCGGCGGCCTTCGAGCAACACCTCATCGGTGACCAGCCGGCAGCAGTCCGTCGCATAGTGGGAGCAAACGTCGAGGGCGAGGTGGTTGGCCGGATTCTCCGGGTTGATCGCGACACTGTAGAAAGCGAAGCGATCGTGCTGCAACGTTTGCGCCACCACCCAGCCATGCGCAGTCGCCAGACTCGCCAACAGCGGCCTGATCTTCGGCAGGTCGCTGTCCGCCACGGCATAATCGATGTCCGTGCCGTGCGGCTCGGGGAAGTGCTCGTAGCCATGGAGAATCACATACGCAATGCCGCGCCGCTCCAGTTCGCGAAAGTACTCCCGGCAAAACTCGCGCGGACCATACTCACGTACTGCCTGGGGAGGTGGGAAGCTCATACGTCAGCGACGGCTCCTTCGGTTCGCGCAATCTTCGCGCGCTTGATCGGAATGATGAAGACGGGCATCGCGTTCATGTGGACACCACCGGCTGCACGGCGCGGGAGGCCGGCACCGCCCCGGCGTCCTGCAACAAAGCGTCGTAGGTTTCGACATAAGCCAACCACAGTGGCTCTTGTCGGAACTCGCGGAGCACGCAAGGCGCGCGGCGCCGCTCCGTGCGCGGGTCGGGCCGACTGTCAACCGGAGCGTCGCCGATTAGTTAAGTGTTGGCTGAGCCGGCCGTGCCCTTCGCGGCCAACGGCATGCGGCCCTAGTGGTAGAGGGCCGCGAGCTAACCGCGACCGCGCAGGCTGAGCTTCTGGAAGATGTGGGTGACGTGCGCTTTCACCGTCGCTTCGGTGATCGCGAGGCGGTCGGCCACCTCCTTGTTCCTCCGGCCGCTCGCGATGAGCCGGACGATCTCCTGCTGGCGCTGGCTCAGGCGGCTCTTGATCGACGGCTCTTCCTTCCTGGGGCTGCTGGCGGCCAGCTCCTCGACGGTGAGCGTCAACACTTCCTTGCTCGCCCACACTTCGCCCCCGTGGACTACCCGGACGGCCTTGAGCAGGGTCTCCACGGTGGCGGTCTTGCCCAGGATGCCCCGCGCGCCGGACTTCAGCGCCCGCAAGGCCCAGTCGTCATCTCCCTCGGCCCTCGCCAGGATCACCCGCGGCCTCGGGCCGATCTGACGAACCTCGCCGCATACCGCGAGAGCGTTTCCGCTCTGCGCGTCCACGAGGAGGATGTGCGGAGCGCACGCTCGCACGAGGTCGCGCACCGGAGGCGAGCTCCCTTCTCCCACCAGCACGACGGAGCGATAGGCTTGCAGGATCTTTCGGAGGCCGGAGCGGAAGAGCCCGTTGTCGCTCAGTACCCCGATGCGGATCACGGCGGACGTCGGTGCGGAGGGCGACGCCGTTTTCGCAGGGACCGGGACCGTCGATTTGGCGCCGGATCGTGCTTCAGCTTCCAACTGGATCACGTGTGCACCTTCCCGGGTGAGCGCTTGGTGCTACGCCGTTCACTGAAAATCTTCCCGGCAGAACGTTCTCAGAAAGCCGCGAACACTGTTATCAGACTGCGTATCGCACAGTGTGAGGTTAGCGCTACGTTGTCAAACGCAACGCGGCGCGCGCACCGGGAAACGAATACCGGCGCGGGGCGCTCATCAACGCAAGGCCCCCCTGCCACATTATTGTGGAAGGGGAGCGTTCGATGATCACGTGACACGCGCGCCCCGTGACTCGTTGGTGAGGTGCGCGAGCGGCGCTTCACGCCGCGCCGCGAGTCATACGACCGAAGTCGGAGCGGTGTGGCGCTACGTTTTGACCTGACCCAGTGGCACACCTCGTGTACGGCGTCCAGGAGAACACCGGGTTCCTCGTGCTCACCGGGGAAGTCGGTACCGGCAAGACCAGCCTGCTCCGGGCAACCGGAGACGACCGCCCAATATAGTGTGTTCACACTCCACTCCCCCTGTTAGGGCCTTGAGCCCAGGTTCTTGGCCTCAATGCGTTACCCTAAGCACATACGATGCCAGGCAGAGACAATAATTCAGACTATCTTTTCAAATACTTACGACCCAGCCCCCGTGCAGAGCCTTGCGCTCAAGGTCGGACCGTTGCGCACCATGCATACCGGGGACAGATCCCACGGTCCTAGCCGAGGCTGATCGGTGTCCGTGCTCCCAGCCGCCCCGATGTAGCTCAAGGTCGGTCGGCCAGCCGAGGCCTTGCGCCTCGCTTGAGTGGCGGAACACGCCGACGCGCGAGCTACTGCAGCTCGCCCAGCACCCGGCCTGCTTCGCCCGCCCCTGGAAACTGTCGGTTCAATGCCAGGGCGCGGCCCAGCGCCTGTCGCGCCGCGTCCTTGTTGCCCAGCTTGTAGTGCACCATCCCAAGGTGATACTGGACCTCTGGATTCTCAGGAACCTTGACTGCGCTCTCTTGGAGGAGCGCGAGCGCCCGCTGGTAGACGCCGCGTCGATAGAGGATCCACTCGAGAGTATCCGAGACGATCGGGTCCTCGGGCGCGGCTTCCTTGGCCGTCTGGGCGAGCTGGAGGGCCTTCTCCATGTCCCCGCCGCGCTCCGAGTAGAGATAGGCCAGGTTGTTGGCCGAAGGGGCGAAGCGCGCGTTCACCGCGAGCACCTGCTCGTAGGCGTGCTCCGCCCCGGCGATGTCACCCGTTCGCGTGTGGATTATTCCAGACAGCATGTAGGCGGCGAGGTTGCTCGGGTTGCGTTTGACCGCGTCATCGAGCTTCGCCAGCGCCTGCTCGTCTTTCCGCTGGGCCGCGTACAGCTGCCCCAGCATCACGTAGGCGGCGGAGAGGTTGGGATCCAACTCGACCGCCTTCGTCAAGGTGCTCTCGGCGAGGTCCAGCTCCTGACGCGCCAGGTGAATCTTGCCGAGCAACTCGTAGAGCCCCGCCGACGACGGAGCGAGTGCGATCTGTCTCTTGACGCGCTCCAGGGCGACGTCGGGCCGCTTCTGAGAGAAGGCGATCGCCGCGAGCTGCCCGGTCGCGTCTACGAGCCCGGGACTCAATGCCAGAGCCGCTTCGAATTGCCTCTTCGCCTCGTCGGTCTTCCCCGCGGCCCGAAGCCCTACGCCGACCAGATAGGGCCCACGCGGATCCTTCGGGAACGTAGCCACGATCTTGCGGTAGACCTCCGCCGCCTTGGCCGGCTCTCGCTTGGCTCGGTAGGCGGAGCCGAGCAGGATGTAAGCGCGCACCTCGTTCGGATGCTTTGCCACCACCTCCTCCAGGGCCTCGATCGCGGGCTGGAAGGCGCCCGCCCGGAGGTCCAGTTCGGCCAGGGGCAGCGCCGCGTCCGTCAGATTCGGGTCGAGCGTCGTCGCCTCCTTCAGCTCGGCCCGGGCTTGCTGGACGTTCCCGCCCTGGAGATAGGTGAGGGCCAGCTCGTAGTGTGCCCGTGCTGATTGAGGCTCGAGCTTCAGGACAGTTTGAAATTCCTGGATCGCCCGGGGACTCTCTCGCTTGGCGCGATAGATCCGGCCGCGAAGGAAATGGCTCTCGAGATCCCCTGGATTCTTCTTCAGAATGACGCCGATCGCCCTGTCGCTCTCGACCAGGTTGCCTTCGACGAAGGCGATCTGCGCGATCCCCAGCCACGCAGGCAAGTAATAGGGAGCCTTCTGCGTCATCTGCCCGAGGAGTTGCTTGGCTTCATCGTGTTTGCGCGAGGCGAGGAACTCGGCGAGCTTCAGTGACGTCGTGGAATCGATCGGGGCCATGGCGGCGGCGGCGCGATATTCGCGCTCGGCCTGGCCGTCGTCGCGCTGGCGTTGGTAGAACTCCGCGAGGCTCGTATGGACCTCGACCGACTTGGGTTCTCTCGCCACAGCCTCCCGGAATGCTTGCTCCGCTCCCCGCAGGTCGCCCGTGCGCACGTAGAGTGATCCGAGAGCCATGTAGAGCGCCGAGCTGGCAAGATCCGCTCGACGCCCATCGACGCGTCCAATCGCAGCGTCCACGCGTTCCGGCGTGCCGGCCGCGTTGGCCAGCAGGACCAGCCCGTCCAAATTCTTGGCGTCCTTCTCCAGGACGAACGTCGCTTGTTCCCAGGCCTTCTCCAGTTGCCGTGCCTGGAGATAGATCGTCCCGAGCTTGAGCCGGACCTCTGCATTGTCGGGGTCCAGCTCGAGAGCTTTCACGAATACGGAAACGCCTGCCCGGGAGTGCCCAGCTCATAGAGGGAAAGACCAGCGCGCGTCATGGCCCGCGTGTCCTTCGCGTCGATTCGGATCGCCCTCTGGTACTCGATGGCGGCATCCTGGTATTCCTTCTGGGCGAAGTACCGGTCACCGCGCTCCAGGTGGCGGGCCTTCTTGGCCTCCGGCGACCGGCTGCACCCGGCCGCGACGAGCAGCCCTATTGTCAGCAGCAGGATCGTCAATCGCGGCGATCTTCGGGACATGGCGCACACCTCACAGGACTCAGTCGGGCAGGTAGTCGGCCAGCACCGGGTAAATCGCTTGGACGTACGCGACGAGGCGGTCGGAGGTCTCGCGGGCACCGCCATAGGTCGGGCTCATGACCCGCACGATCGCTCCGTCGGTGCGGTGGCGAGCGAGGGCATTCCTGACCATCGCGATCCGCGCGGGAACCTCCCCTGCGATCACTTGCGCCTGCGAGTGATACCAATATAGGACGACCTGTTGCTCCCGATCCTTCTGGATCAGGTAGTGGTTCACGGTGATTGGAGGATAGGGAGGGCGGAGCGGAATCGCGACCAGCGATGCCTCGACGGGCTCCCAGCCGCTCCCCGGGAGGCAGTTCTTCGGCGAGTGAATACCCGCGCCGCTCCGCTGGCTATCCCAGTAGCCGATATAGAGGTTCACGTCTCGCCCGGCTGCATCGACGTAGTCGCGCATCACGTAATCGGTAAGCTTGAGCTTGGCGAGAATAGGCGCGCTGAAGATTACCCCCCGCGTCCCTGCCACTCCCCCAGCGTCGCTGGAAAAGAGTCGAGCGGCTTCCGGATCGGCACGGCCTCGCCCGTGGACCGTAGCTGCAGGACCAGCAGAGCGGCGGCGAGGATCGCCAGCGACACCACCCCCCGCATCAGCGGCCTCATGCCGGATTCCAGTCTCGGCGCGGGCTCACGGCCCGGAGGAGGCCGTGTACCGCCAGCAGACCAAGGAGGGCCAGCACGAAGATCAGCCAGCCGGAGAAGAAGTGGAAGAACCCCCTAGCATACTCCACTCCGAGCCAGCGCCCGACGAGCGCGGTCAGCACGATGCGGCCGGCGTTGGCCAGGATGGTGATCGGCAGGACGGCGACGACCACCTGCATCCATAGCTTCGGCAGCATCAGGTAGGCTCACGCGACCCCGGGCGCAACCAGCGTCATCAACGACCGGATGCCGCTGCAGGCCTCCGTGACGCCGAGCGTGATGCCTCTCAAGTGCATGATGTTGCCGTCCAGAAGGATTGGCACGCCAAGGAGGTCGAGCGCCGAGGCGCCGCTCTCGGCAGCAAGAGTCTGGAGCCGCGCCGTGATCGCATAGAAGAAGATCCCCGGCATCGGCACCATGAACAGGAAGAAGAGCAGCGGGAAGGCGATCACCCGGAACATCCCCGGGCCGAAGTTGAAGAGCACCAGCCCGACCAGGATGACGATGAGCGAGGTGCGCATCAGAAAGGTCTCGTCGCCGACGTCGCCCAGGATGAGCGCGCTCACCCCCGCTAGGAGCAACGGGAGCCCGCGCCAGCTGCCCCGGATCAGCACCGCCGCCAGCTCCCGCCGGCGCTGCCAGAGCACGAAGCCGCTGATGATCGGAACGATGAATACGTGGCTGTAGTTGGGATCGCCCCAGAGGTCTTGGAGCCATAGGGGGAGCACACGCGCGTAGAGTCCGATCAAGGTCGCGATGACGCCCCCTGCGAGCAACCCGGTATCCTCCCGGGATGTCGGTCGGTGGGCGCATCGTATCCCGCAGCCGACAGTCGGGCGGGACCTTCGATCATCGCGCACCCCCGAACAAGCCGGGAGACCCTCGGCCCACTTGCAGTGGGCCTCCTGCTCTCAGTACGAAGTTCCCACGGTGCCGGGATTGTAGCAGCGACGACCACGTAGTCAACGGCGAACACGCGCTCGAATAGGCCATACAGCCGGACGAATGCGCTCGTCACGGCATTCTGCCCATCCCGCTCTCAGGACAATCCGGGGCACCCTGCCCATTTACCGTGGCGCGGCCCGGTGAAAAGGCACGGTTTTGCTGTGCCAACGCCTTGGCACTGCGTTTGCTCACAGTGTACCGTCCGGGAGTATCAGAGGCTGCTTCTGCGGAAACCGCTGGCGTTACGTCCCATCCGACCCGACCGTGCTCGTTGGCATCGGAGACCTTCAGAACATGCTCTCGGCCAGAACGTCGGTGCGACTGGAAACGCGCGACAGACCTTCGCTGTTGATTGTCGCCGGCGATGACTTCCTCCGGGCTCAGTACTGTAACGCTCTGCAGCACGCCTATTCGACCCACTCCGCAGCCGACTGCCGCGACGCAATCAAACTCTTCACCCGGGTCCGCCCGCGACTGGTTTATCTCGATGTGGATCCCCCGTCGACGGCCGACGAATGCCTGGAGACTGCCAGCCAGCTTCTGAACATCGACGTCACCGCAAAGGTGGTGGTGACCGGACAGGCCGAGGCTAGCTACGCGACCCGAGCGGTGCTCCTCGGGGCGACCGACTACCTCCCGAAGCCGGTCGACATCGCGGACCTGTACGTGGTGCTGAAGCGAGCCCTTTATCGGCACACCCTCGAGGTGACCGGCGTGGCCCTGAGGGACGCCGCGGACGTCTCCTCCTTTGAGGGGATTGTTGGCGGCACCTCCGAGATGCAGAACATCTTCGCAATGCTGGCCAAGGTCGCGAAGACGGACGTGACGATTCTCGTCCTCGGCGAGAGCGGCACGGGCAAGGAACTGGCGGCGCGCGCAATTCACTCGCTCAGCGCCCGGCGACCCAAGCCCTTCGTGGCGATCAATTGCGCGGCCATCCCCGACACGCTGCTCGAGGCCGAACTATTCGGATCCGAAAAGGGCGCCTATACCGGAGCCCATGCACAGCGCAAGGGCAAGCTCGAACTGGCGGAGGGCGGGACGTTGTTCCTGGACGAGATCGCGGAGTTGACCCCGCCGCTCCAGGCCAAGCTTCTGCGCTTTCTTCAGGAACGACGGGTGGAGCGGCTCGGAGGCCGTCAGGAGATCAACGTCGACACCCGGGTGATTGCGGCCACCAACCACGATTTGAAGACCGCGATCCGAGCGCAGCAGTTCCGCGAAGACCTCTACTATCGGCTGTCCGTCATCGTGGTCCCGTTGCCCCCACTGCGCGATCGGGGCCTGGACGTCCTTCTCCTCGCGAACCTCTTTCTGCAGCAGAACTGCGACACGGTGCGACGAAGACTACGCTTTTCACCCCGCGCGATCGATGCGATCGTGGCCCACAACTGGCCAGGCAATATCCGAGAGCTTCAGAACGCCGTGCAGCGCGCGGTCATCCTGGCCAAGCCACCACTCGTTGAGCCCGCCGATCTCGGCCTGTCGCCCGTGGACACCATGCCGGTCCTCACGTTGCACGAGGTCCGGCGCCAGGCCGCGCGCGCCGCGCTGATCCAGGCCCTGACGCGAACGCAGGGTAACGTGACCCTCGCCGCCCGCCTGCTGGGGGTCAGCCGGCCCGTGATTCATGACTTGCTGAAAACGCACCAGCTGACCCGCCGGCTCTTCCGATCCCGGCGCCGAGCGGGGTGATGACCAACCGGCCACGTGCGTAGGGGCATTCGTTTGGGTATGGCAGGGCGGACAGAGTGCGACCAGGCGGGCGAGATCGAAGTCCGAGCCGCCCTGGGCGCGCTTGACGACGTGGTGGACCTCGAGGGCGCCCCCGCGGCCACAGGCCTGGCACCGCCAGCAGGCGCGCCGGACCACCAGCCGGCGGATCGCCGCCCACTCCTCCAGGGAGGCCGCAGGGCGCCCCGTGGCGCGCGGGCCGCCCCTTTGGATCCGGCGACGCGCGGCGGCACCAACGCGCACATTCGTCCGAAGCGATCGCCTCAGCATCGGCGCCGCCAGCCGTTTTGCCCACTTGGGCAAAATCTATTTCTGCGCATCGCCATCGCCGTTCGGTTCGGCCGTTTGCCCATGTGGGCAAACGGTCTGGTCGAGTGCGAGCGGGTCCCTGGCCCCTCTGGGCGATGGGTGAGACCATCGGCTGGCCTGGAGTTCCCACTCGCCGAGACACTCGCGGCAGCCCGCGAGAAAGATCCCGATCGGATGCGGGGTCCCCACAACTTCGGTCCCGACCTCGAAGAACCGGTCCACGAGCTCCATCGCCTCGATGTCGGGCATGGCCGCCAGCACCGTGCGGCGAAACCGCTCGCCGGGCGGGCTCGGCTCGTGCCCCCGGGGCAGCGCTCCCAGGGCAGCCGAGACCTTCTCCTGCAAGGCTATAGTCGGCAGCTGCCCCGCCCACTCGAGCCACGGCTTCCACTCCCGCAGCCGCTCGATGGCGGGGACGACGACCGTTGCCTTCGCGAGGCCCACTGCCGCAATGGCCGCCCGGAGCTGCCCCCGCTCGGTCTCCTCGAAGCCCATCAACATGCGCCCGATTGCCAGCCGCTTGTAGGCGGTCCGCCAGGAGGCCAGGCTCAGCACCTCACGAAAGTACGTTTCCTCGCTCTCGTAGGCGCCGCCGTCAGACCGCCGGATCTGGCTCCAATACCCATGTCTGTGCATCTCCCACGCGAGCTCGCAGGCGAGCACCCGGTCCGGTTCGATACGATCCCGGAGCGATTGCAGCGCCAGGTGCAGGGCCTCGGCCCGGCCCCCGGTGGGGTATTGCGTCAGGAATCGCGCCAAACGCCCAGGGGCCCACCGGAACGGAGTCGTTGGTCAGCATCGCGCTCATCGGACCCCGGTCACACGCGTTGGCGACGAGACCTCGTGATGGCTCACGGGGTCCCCGTGCTGATCGCCGGTCGGCTGCCCGTTCATCGCCCGCTGCCAGCGCCAGAGGCGGAGGGCCGCGAGAAAGTCCTCCAGCGTGAGCGTGGCCGGCACCGGCATCACCTCCCACGCCGGGTCCTCGAGGTGCTTCGGGAGCCGGACGATGAGACCCTGAGCGGAGGGAAGCCCGGCGCCCGTCGCGGCATGGCGGTAGGCGAGGTTCTGGAGGAACGCCTCCGGGTAGATCGCCCTGCCGCTTTTCCAATCGAGCACGGTCAGGAGCCCCTTGACCCGGGCGTAGAGGTCGAGGGTTCCTGCGTAGCCACACGCCAGGCAGTAGACCGTCCGCTCGATGGCCAGGGGCTCCAGGTTCACGTTTCGGGCCCAGTCCTTCCAGCTCTCGACGGCCCACAAAGACCTCGAAGCCCTTGAAGGTCCGGCCGGCATTGGAGGTCTGGAGGCCCGTGTAACGAACGAGTACCAGAGCGCCCGGCTTTACCTGCGCCAGGCGGTCACGGAGTGCCACTGGAAGAGGGAAGGTGAGGCGCCCCTCTGCCGCCTCTAACGTCCCCAGGGGTCCGAAGCGTCCTTCATGTATTCCTTGCCAGGTGCCTTCGAGCTCTTGTCCCGGCGCCTCCCATTTCTGGAACTGCCCTTGTCCGACTTGGCGCCACCGCTTGAGACTGCTCATAGTTGCCCCCCTCGGCAAACAGCTCTTGTAAGTGCTTCCGTGCTACCTTGCGCACGGCCAGTTGACATGGGTGTATTACGACTCGTAACATATGTCAAGCCAAAAATTACGTATCGTTACACAAGGCGAATTTGCTAAGTGGCTGCTGGAGACCATGCAGCGCGAGATGCTTACGGTCCGCGCAGTGGCCACGGCGTTAAACGTGACTCCGAAGAGCGTCTATGAGTGGCTGCGCGGCAAGGGCCCACTACATCCGGATCATGTCAGGGCGGAATTGCTTCAAAGGATCGAGGGAGGGGAGAAGTCTCAGACCAGGCCGCGAGAGAGCCTGCTAAAACAGATCGAGGACCAGAGTCGCAGGTTGCAGGAGTCGCTAGTTTCAGGATCTGCCCCCGAGAGGGTGGCTGCCTTGCCTCCTGCCTATCGAGACCGATATCAGGCCCGGGTAAAGGAGATCACCCTCTGGGCGCGTCGGGAGTTGGACGAATACCTGAAGGTTCTCGAGGCAGACTTCCGGGCGGCGCAAAACAGGAAGCCTCGATAGGGATCGTAGTTGGCCTCGTTCGATGATGTTCGCGGGTTACGAATAAAGCTCGGGACTTACAGCCGAAGGTTGTGCCCACTATGTAGGTTCAGTGACTTGTATGTAGGTTCAGTGGCTTGCTGAGTGTGGGCGAATCGACGTGAAGTCGGCTCCTGCGGCGCCGAACCCGGAGTGTAGGGCTGGGCCCGCAAGGTGACACACCCATACCTGCCTCTGATGGACGCCGTGTTTCGATTCGTCGATTCGCCAACCCGATGGATACGGAACACATCGTCGACGCGGGGGAACTCGATGCGACCGACCTCGGGCGGTCACATCGCACGGTCGGCACACTACGCCCAAGTTGACAGGACCCCGGTGCTGCCGCTGATTCGGCGTTCTCTCTGGGAGGAGCTCTCTCATTCCAACGGCGACGTCGATCGGCCCGTACAGTCTGCGCTGGACCGCAAGCGTCAGGTACGTGTCCCCCAAGTGGCTGACTGATCTTGAACAGGCAGTAGGTCCATGCACGGAGCTGGCCCCAGGTAAGCCGCACGTGGTCTGGCCGAAGTAGCCACGGTCAACCAGGCGGCGCCATGCCGAGCTTGGGACTGACGAGACAGACCGTCCGCAACGGCCGGCTCCTCAGCAAATCGGCGG
>Ga0070707_100002756_pt1 | contig 16732 bp, 17 predicted proteins | sample KBSK5502metaG_FD_65468 | JGI IMG/M metagenome (GOLD analysis project Ga0070707, IMG submission 65468) | Corn, switchgrass and miscanthus rhizosphere microbial communities from Kellogg Biological Station, Michigan, USA - KBS K5-50-2 metaG | ecosystem: Host-associated > Plants > Roots >... | reverse complement strand
GCCGCGCCGCCAGGAAATCCGAGGCCCTCATCTCCATACTGTCGTCATAGTGCGCGTTCACGCAGGCTTGATTGACGCTGGCGATGGCCATCCCCAGCCGCTCCTCCTCCTCCGGGGTCAGCGCGCTCAGATCGCCCAGAATGCCCGGCATCGGCATTCCCTCCGGGTATTGAAGACGTAATTGAACGTCTCGAGTCTCGCCGGCGAGTGTACGGCGCAGCATTTGCTGGATGTTGCGCTCGTTTTGCACCAGGTGAGCAAAATGATCCTTGGCGCGCCACGGAGCTTCTCCGGGAGCTTCACTCGCCGTTGCCGGGCGCTCCAGGTCTTCCGGGCTCAGCCCTTGAAAAAACGCCATGACCTGCGTCTGCGATGCCGCAAGTGTGTCCAAAATCTCTGCACGAGTTGGCATGATTACCCTCCTAGAAACCAGTGGGAAGCACCAGGCGTGTCCAGACGACTCCGCCAGGCCTATTGGCGATAGGCAAGAGGTACGGCCCACGTCTACTGAAACAATACATCGGCATGGTGTTGACGTCCTCCCCAGGTCTCCGCGACCGGGGATTCCACCCCCAACGCCGGTGGGTTTCCTGCTTCGTCGAGTCGCGCCTTCCCTGGTTTCCATTCAGGTTTGGTCTCGACCTTCTCTCCACAGGCTTCTCGACCTTCCCGCTCGCCCAGCGGGAGGTTTCTCAGTCTGCTCGTTACTTGAACGTTGGTGTTCCGTTCAAGTCAAGAGTGAGAGGAGTCCAGCGAGCAAACACGTGAGTGCTTTTCCTGAAAGCGGAACGACTTCCCTTGGAACGCCCAAACACTCTTCCGAGGTCTCGGTACTGCTTAGATAATACCATATGTGGAACGCTTGTTCAAGCGAAGCGAGGCCGCTTCTATCCCCAGTGCTCAAGCACAGAGTTTTACGCGGCCCTTGATAAACCACAAGGGGAGGACGCTGCTACTGGCTGCGTTTTCGAAAAGCGGGCGGAGCCGGGTTGCGTAGACGGAGTCGTCCCCATGCGCGAGCGCCGCCGAACCGGGCCAAGTGGTGGTGTAGCGGCCACTCTAGGACGTGGATTCACAGGTTGAAGCTTTGGGCCGCACTTCTTCCCGAACCTGGAGAAGCAGCGCTCACGCAGGCACAGCGAGTGCGCCACATTGTAGCACAAGTTACAACAAACACTCAGTTATCGGACACGCTCACTGCGCACCAGTGTCCGAGATGCGATGAGCTAGTGTCTGTCAGACCCCTGTTTATCCTTTAGCTCTCTTCTCTTTTCAGCCTTGCGCCATTTTATGGTGGCAAAAGATAGTATCGCTCCAGAAGCGGGTTTCGAGAAATCGGCGCCATTTTATGGTGAGAAAATGGCGCATTTCATCGTAAGTGATCGAACTAGACTTGTCAATCGCTAGATTTACTTTCAATCCTTACTTCTGCCTCCTCGGCCCCTGGTTTTCCGTTCTCAACGTCGTCTTCTGCCTCTATGCCAGGCTGCTCTTCCTCTCCTTTTGCCCTTTCCTCTTTTGTCGTCACCTCCACCTTAGGACCAGGCTTGGGCTTCTGGGGAATACCGTAGGTCGCAGCAACTTCGCCCTCTGGCACTGGCTTCGAGAAGCGCAAGACCAGGTAGGTGACGGGTATCAGCAGAATGAAGACCACGAGCGAGGTCCATTGTGCCTGTTTCAAACCCCAATCCAGTCCCAGGAAATTCACAATGAGATTATCGCGTACGAAGAAGAGCAGGAACTGCGTAATCACGTAGCCAAACAGGTAGATCAGGATCAGTGCACCAGGCCGGCGCAGGCGGCGTGAGAGGAAAAATAACACCGCCAGTAAGACGATATTCGCCAGCAGTTCATAGAAAGCCGCAGGCTGCACTGCCGTTGACACATTGCCACATAAACTTGGATCGGCGAGACCCATACAAAAAAAACTGTTTTTATTCTGGTAGACCGTCGCCCAGGGCAGTGTACTGTGATAGCCAACGATATCGCCATTGATGATGTTGCCGATGCGCCCGAAGATCTGCCCGGTGGCAGCAAACAACCCGCCAGCATCCAGTGCTACCAGTGGGTTGATACGCTCGACTCTGGCCCGCCAGAAGATTACAGGAACGACGAAGAAGATAGCTCCAAAGAAAGCCATCCCGCCTTCCCAGGTGGCGAGGATATGCCAGGGTTGAGCAAGGTAGTACGAGACAAGATTGGGTTGTTGGACGACAAAGTAGAGCCGTCCACCAATCAGGCCTGCCACCACGGACCACCATAATATGCGGTACACCTTATCCGAGGTGATTCCCTTACGTGCTGTATAGCGTCGTATGAACCACAGCCCCATGAGGATGCCAACGACATACATCAGCCCGTACCAGCGCAATGCCAGGGCGCCAATATGCACAATGACGGGGTCGATATTAATGTAGATGTAAGCCAAAAAAGGGTTACTTCCCATAAAATTTCTCCAATGTTGCTAGACACATTATTTGCTCTATCATAGTATGCCCAGGACGTAAGTGCAAGTAGTAGTTATTCCGTATCTTGGAATGCACAGCTTGCCAGTATATACTGAAACAGTATGAAAACAACTGCACGCGACGCTCGCCTGGTCATCCTATTCAACTATATCGCAATGGTGCTCGTCTGGGGATCATTTCCAGTTGCCGCCAAAATAGGCGTAGAACATGCCCCACCATTGCTTTTATCCGGCGTACGCTTTTGTATTGCCTGCTGTATCATGGTCCCCATTGCGTTCATACAACGTAAAAACCTGTGGATCAGGCGGCCACAACACCTGCATGTGCTGCTTGTTGCGCTTCTGATGGTAGGTATACCCAGCAGCATATTCTTTGTCTCTGCACTCTATGCCCCCGTCAGTGTGCTTACCATTATGTGGTCTACCACGCCTATTTTTACCTCCATCTTCTCCGTGCGCGACGCTGGAGAAGTTCGCGGCTGGAAGCTCGCCGCAAGCCTGGTTATTGGATTGGCCGGCGTCTTGATCGTCTTGCTGGGACGTATCCCTTTCCTGCCCGGCTCCAAGGGAAGCGCTCAAGTATTTGCCAGCAGCGGCCCAGCACTTATCGCAGAACTGGCTGTACTTGCCACAACTGTTATCTATGGCCTGGGCATCCGCATGGCCAAATATAGTGGCCGTGGCCCGGAGATTCCTGTGGTAGTTCTGACAACGTGGCAGCTCTTCTACTGCGGCGCCTTCTTGCTTGCCATGAGCCTGGTATTCGAACGCGGGTATGTATTCCAACCCACATGGACAACGCTTGGCGTTCTACTTTACCTTGCCGTGTTTTGCAGTTGCATCGGCTTCTTCTTGACATTCTGGCTCATCCGCCGCATCGGTGCTATCCGCACCGCTTATGGTGATTTCATCATTCCGTGCGTCACCCTCATCCTTTCCTATTTCCTGCTCGGCGAGAGCCTTACTTTCGCGAAGATCCTGGGATTGGCCCTTGTGATCCTCGGCGTGATCCTGGTGCAGGTACCATAAGAGATCAACTTCCACCCCACGCACGGAGCAGCATTGGTAACTCCGCAAGATCTGTAATAGTGGCAGTGGGGACTATATGTTCCGGCTTGGGCCAGGGATAATCGTTTCTCTTCCACACTGCCCGCATACCTACACTAAGAGCACCGGAGACGTCATCGATCATGCGGTCGCCCACCATCACGCAAGCACCTGGCTCCACATTGAGACGTCTAGCCACTTCCAGGAATACCGATGGGTGCGGCTTTGAGTGGGGCAAGTCCGAGGTGTATGCAACTTCATCGAGCAGATCTATGAGACCGTGAGCAGCAAGATCTGTATTATGCCATTCAGCCGCCCACCAGGTGTTAGAGAGCAAGCCGATGCGATAGCCACATTCTCTTAGCAACTGTAGCGTCTCGCGTGCATCAGGAAAGACCATTGCCCAACCATCCACTGCGCGAGCGTAGCCGTCGAGTGCTGTCAGGAGTTCTGTTTCGCGGGTGTGCAGGCCCAAGTGGCGGAAACCCTCGCTAACTAAGCTTGAAGGAGGACCACTCCATTGCTCCTGCGCTACTCGATGCCAGTGAGCTTGCTCTGCCTCAAGCATCGCTCGGACGTATGCGTCGCGGTCTGGCCAGCTATGACCAGCTAGCTTGCTAGTGAGATAATCATAGGAGAGCGCCCAGCGCCTGCTGGTATCTTCATTCCAATCAGGCCAATCCAAAAGTGTGCCGCCAAGATCAAAGATCACCGCCTGTAGCGGAGACATATGTTGCAAACCTCCAAATTCATCATTCCAGGTAAGAAATATCGCACATAGTATACCACCAGTGATGGGAATCCACGTGCTAACTTTATTGAAAAAAATTATCAAACACTAGATAATTGTACCCTACTCACTCCCCTAATTCTGTGTTATCCTTCATATAAAAGGACATCGTCGTCCCTATTCGCATTCCAGAGAAGGAGGTGCAACATTTATGGCAAAGAACATGACTATACATAAGGCAAAGCATGCGCCCGGTGAGAGCACATACGAGCGTTACCTGCGTACAGAGGAACTCCTCTCACTGCAAAAACCCGAACACGAGTTAAGGCATCACGATGAACTACAGTTTCAGATCGTGCACCAGGTATTTGAGCTGTGGTGGAAAGAGGCCGCTTTTGAGCTGAGTACTATTCGCAACTTGCTGCAAGAGTACAATGTACCACCCGCCCTACGCCTGTTACAGCGCGTCATCCAGATTCAGCACTTGATGCTGAGCAACATGCGGATGTTAGAAACCATGAGCCCCTGGGATTTTCACGCTTTCCGCAAAGCGCTTGGCGATGGTGCCGGTACAGACTCTCCGGGATTTCACGCGTTGATGACGATTTCGCCACTTTTATGGGATGATTTCCAGGCCGTGCTTGCTCACGAGGAAGTCACCCCCACGGACATCTACATCCACGCCGACCGCTATCCCCTGCTGATGGCCTTTGCCGAAGCGCTGACCGACTATGACGAGGTATTCCAACTTTTCCGTACCCAGCATTTCAAGATGGCACAGCGTATGATCGGCCCAGGGTCCATTGGCACCGGGGGCACGCCCATGGAGATGCTCGAGCTTACCCTCAAAGATAAGTTTTACCCGGACCTGTGGGAGCTGCGCAACCAGTTGACGAAGATCGCTGATGAAGAGGGCCTAAAGTAAAGAGACGGCGGGCGACCATAAAGGCCTTGTAAAGATACCCCATATCTTTCTTGCCCAACCTCTCTTCACCACCCTCGCCCCTACGGGAAGGGTTTTCCCCGTAAGGATGGAGAGCACATACTTTTCACTCTCCCAATTTTTGGAAGAAGCGCACAACAGTGCGAATGCCCTTAAAGAACTGGGAAAGTGAATATTTCTCATTCGGTGCGTGCAGGTTGTCGTCTGGCAAACCAAAACCCATCATCACCACCGGCACATTCAGGATTTCATAAAACAGTGCCGCTACAGGGATCGAACCTCCCTCACGGGTGAAAACAGGTTCTCGCCCGAACACCTCCTTCAGCGCAGACGCAGCTGCCTGCATAGGCGGCGTATCTACCGGGACTATCACCGCCTCGCCACCGTGTATCTTGCGCACCGTGACCTCTACCCCTGCCGGAGCAAGCTCTTTTACACGCCGCTCGAAGAGCATGTATACCTCATCTGACTTCAAGTCGGCAGGGAGGCGCAGGCTGATCTTGGCTTTCCCGGTCGCCGGTATCACCGTTTTAGCTCCCTCACCAATGAAGCCGCCGGCGATGCCATGCACCTCTAAAGTCGGACGTGCCCCGATGCGCTCCAGGGGTGGATACTCTTTCTCGCCTGAGAACTCCGAGACGCCCATCTCCTCAAGCAACTCCCCGTTCAGATGCAACGGATCATCGCGCCAGAACGCCTTTTCCGTCTCCGATGCCTCGCGCAGCTTGTCATTCAGCCCCGGAATGTGGATATGCCCCCCGGCATCTTTCAGGCCGGCGATGATTAAAGCCAGCGCATGCAGCGGATTGGGCGCAACGCCACCGTAGGAGCCTGAATGCAGGTCATGCCTCGCCCCATGCACCTCAACCTCGGTGTAGATGATACCGCGCAAGCCGTTGATGAGCGTGGGGAGATCCTTAGTTAGCATATGCGTATCACAAATGAAAGCCACATCACACTTTAGACGTTCCGGGTAGGTCCTGACATAGCGGTCAATCGACTCGCCCCCAGCCTCCTCTTCCCCCTCGATCAATACGCGCACATTGACGGGTAACGCGCCATTGACCGACATGAGTGATTCAAGGGCCTTAAATACAAGCATCGTCTGGCCTTTGTCGTCGCAAGCCCCGCGACAATAGAGATTATCCCCGCGTATCGTCGGCTCGAATGGAGGCGATTCCCACAAATCAACCGGATCGACAGGCTGTACATCATAATGCCCATATACAAGCACAGTGGGCTTCCCGGGAGCCTTTAGCCACTCGCCATAAACGAGTGGGTGACCTGCTGTCTGTATCAAATGCACCTGCTCGAAGCCTATTTGTCTCAACTGCTCCGCAGCGTACTCCGCGGCCCGGCGAATGTCACCTGCATGTTCCGGCAGCGTACTGATGCTAGGAATGCGCAGCCAGTCTATCAGATCATCAAGAAAACGGCTTTCGTGCTCCGTTATGTAGGTTTCCAGTTGTGTCATAAAAATAGTGTCCTTTCCTTAGTATGCTGATTTGCTCTATCGTAGCAGGGGAAAGGGTGAATGTCTAGTACCGGCTTGAAGTTATCCACAATTTAGAACATTTGTCCACATAGTTATCCACATTCTCACATAATTAGTGGTCAGTCCGTTTAGGTTTTAAGGAATTGGGATAGATGTGTTGGGCTGATCAAACCAAGCTTCGCGGATGTCGCGGCCAAAGAGCAAGATCGGAGAAGTTTTTTTCTGCGAATGTATGCTACACTGTTCGTGCTCACGGCATGTGTGGCTTCAACGTGCCCTCAAAGACCAGGCGTTGCCGCATTCCGCACGCTCACTCAGGGCCTCGTTCACACGCGAAACAAGGTGGAATGTTGTTCACGTCTGCTACATCGGAGGTAGAAATATGAGCTCTCTCTTTGAGGGAAGGGAGTCTGACTCCCCGTATATAGAAGCGGTCTGGCGTGGTCGGGCCGGCAGCGATTATGCTCCTGTTTGCCCAGCCTCTAACCGTTGGCATCTGCTCTTTCTCAGGCAGAATGGACGGGTCAACGTCTCTGTGGAGGGACCATTGACCAAAGCGACTCCTGTCACCCAGGCCGAGGGGACCGAGTGGTTTGGCGTCACTTTTCAGCCTGGCACCTTTCTGCCCTCTGTGCCCGTCAGAAATCTCCTGGATGAGCGGGCCATTTTGCCTCTCGCCGCGAAAACATCCTTCGAGCTTGCCGGCTCGAGCTTCCAATTGCCTGACTATGAAAATGTCGAGACGTTTGTCGAGAGGCTGGTGCGCGAGGATTTGCTGGTTTCTGATCCAGTCGTGAAGGCGGTCTTAGCCGGCCAACCGCCGGAGATGTCGTTGCGCACGGTGAGGCGTCGTTTCTTGATGGCAACCGGGTTAACGTACAAAGCTCTTGAGCAGATCGAACGCGCGAAGCAGGCTGCGGATCTCCTGGAGCAGGGCGTTTCGCTCCTTGATACGGCGTATCAGGCTGGCTATGCCGATCAGTCGCATATGACCAGATCACTCAAGCATTTCATCGGGCACACGCCTGCTCAAATCGCTCAGATCAGGAAGCCGCAATAGCTGTTGTTAATAACACTGTCCATTTTGTTCAAGACACGATCCTTTTGCTGGGGTATCATAGAACCGTTGAAGGTTCCCAATCATCCCAATAAAAGGAGTCTACCATGAGGAAAGTCATTTCATTTATGCATGTCTCACTCGATGGCTTCACGACAGGACCAAACGGAGAATTGGAGTGGGCTATCGTGGACGAAGAACTGAACCCCTATGTCGACGCTCTCTTCAGGAACGTGGACACGGCTCTCTATGGACGTGTCACCTATCTGGGAATGCAGAGTTATTGGCCAACAGTGCTCACGGACCCAGAGGCCTCGCCACGCGACCTCGCACACGCTCACTGGGTCGAGAATGTCTCCAAAATCGTGTTTTCAACAACGCTCTCTCGTGCGGAATGGAAGAATTCACGGCTGGTGAAAGACCAGATTGCGGAAGAAATCGCATCACTCAAACAACAGCCTGGCCTCGACCTCATGATCTTCGGGAGTCCCAGATTGACCCATACGTTTATCCATCTGGGCTTGATTGATGAATACCGCCTCTTTCTCAATCCGATTGTCTTAGGTGGTGGAATCCCGCTCTTTCAAGACATCAAGGACTGGATGAAGCTGAAGCTGTTAGAAGCAAAGACGTTCCAGGCAGGGGTGGTTGGACTTCACTACCAGGCAGTCAGGCCATAACCGACGCTCATCAGAGCATGGAAAGTGCATGACGTGTGAACATTTGCCCGCGCTGCACGTCTCATCTGTTTGCTCTACTCCAGTCGGTCTTCTCTTCTTTCAGAACGATGAGGGGGCTGCTGTGTGAGTGAGAAATTCGACAACGACTCGATCACCGTCAAGAGCGCCGAATGATCCAGGTCACCCTTGCCACTGACGACGAGTGCGGTAAAGAGTTGCTCGACCAATGTCCCCATTGGCAAAACGACGCTGTACTCTTGCGCGACCTGCTTGACGATTTTGAGGTCTTTGAGCTGAAAAGCCGCTTTGCCTCCAGGCTCGAACGAATGCCGTATCATGGACGAACCTCGCAGGTCCATGATACGGTTCTGAGCCAGGCCGCCACTGAGCACTTTCAGGATGATGTCGGGTGCTACGCCCGCCTTTGCGCCCAGCACGAGTGCTTCAGAGACGGCCTCGATGATGAGGGCGACGAGCACCTGATTACAGGCTTTCACGGTCTGACCCGAGCCGCCAGGGCCGCAGTAGGTGATCGTTTTCCCTAGGACGGAAAAGAGCGGTTGTGCCCGCTGGAAATCCTCCTCGCTTCCACCGACCATGATGGAGAGCGTGGCGGACCTGGCCCCCTCTTCGCCTCCGCTCACAGGGGCGTCGAGTGCTCGCACACCATGCAGTTCAAGGATGCCGGCAATACGTTTTGTCGCCAGAGGTGAGATGGTACTCATGTCGATGAAGAGCATCCCTTCACGTGCTCCCTCTCGTAGGCCATCAGCCCCTGCGACGACGGCCTCGACATCTGGGCCATCTGGCAACATGGTGATCACCATATCGCTTTGCACAGCCACCTCTCGTGGTGAGTGAGCGGCTCTCGCTCCTGCGCTTGCCAGTTCGTCAATGGCGGGACGACTGCGATTGAACACCGTGAGCGGGTAGCCAGCGGTGAGCAGGTGGTGCGCCATTGGTCTGCCCATCAGTCCGAGGCCGATAAAACCGATGCGTTCAGCCATACTGTACTCCTTAAAAATAGGCAGAGCCTATGTTGCTATTATATAGATACCATCTTGAGGTCGTGAACCGCAAAAGGACTATTGTGCTAATATGCCTGGTTACGCCTTCGTTGCTCTCTTCACGCGCTGATTGTCACAAATCAGTGCGTTTGTGCATCTCTATAGTTGGTAGAGGGTATCTAAAAGAAAGGGCACCAATCATGTTTCGTCCAGAAGTGCTTTTCATAATTCTTTTTATTGTTCTCCTGTTCTTTGGAGCGAAGAGGCTGCCTGAGATAAGTCGTTCCATCGGTCAGAGTATCCAAGCATTCAGAAAAGGCATGAACGAATTGGATACTCCTAAGGAAAAGGAGAAAACTTCACAAGAAGTCACGCAGCCCAAGAGTGAAGAAGACCAATAAGATAGCAGAACTTTGACACCCATCCAGGGGACAGCGGGCGACCCAACCACTCTTCACCTCCCTCGCCCCTCATGATTTTTGATGACCGAATGCAGCAAGAGACGTAAGCCGTCCTGTAGGGACAAGGGGTTGGGTGGGGTGGATGAGGGGGCCTGGTGCTTGTCCTCGTCCGGGTGAGATGCTCCAACGGGTCAGCATGAACCCTGGCGGAATCGCCATTCACGAGGACAAGCACCAGGCCCCCACCCCTCTCCGCATCCGCCCCTTGTCCCTACAGAACGCCGGGGACGCACGCGTCCCAATGGGTATGATTACCCCATTCGGTTGGCAAAATTCATCAGGAAGGGTACTTCCCATGCAAGGATAGAGAGCCTCTGCGAACGTCTGCAAGCACTTTGAATTGACTAACCGGATACATTATGCTAAAAAAGAATAGCATTATATAGTAGAGCATTTCTGGATGGTCAAAGCCATCCTTGATGAGGAGAAAGCAACATGTGCGGTCGCTATACACTTACCATTGATATCAAAACCGTCGCTGAAAAATTCGGCGTTCCCGCTGCCCTGGATACTTCACCACGCTACAATATCGCGCCGACTCAAGAAGTCGTTTCTGTCATGCGCAATGGCGCATCCCACCTGGCATGGTTACGCTGGGGGCTGATCCCTTCCTGGGCTAAGGACGAGTCCATCGGCTCGCGCATGATCAACGCCCGGGCCGAGACGCTCGCCGAGAAACCTAGCTTCAAAGGACTACTGCGCTCGAAACGCTGCCTGATAGTTGCCGATGGCTTTTACGAGTGGAAGCAGGAGAACGGATCTAAGATCCCCATGTATATGACGCTAAAAAGCGGCGAACCGTTCGCATTCGCGGGCTTGTGGGATCTGTGGAAAAGTCCCGATGGAGAGCATATACGCAGTTGCACCATTATCACCACGGAGCCGAATGACCTGGTTGCCCCTATTCATAACCGCATGCCCGCCATTCTTTTACCTGGCGCCTATGCAGATTGGCTCGATCCAGATATGCGTGACGAACAAGCTCTATCGCACTGGCTGGCACCTTACCCTGCAGAGGAAATGACGGCCCGGCCCGTTTCGCGCCTGGTCAATGATCCCAAGCGCGATAGCCCGGAGTTGATTGCCTAGCTTAGCTCGCCAGCGAACGAACAGCCTCAATCGTCTCCTGTGCGTTCCTGACAAACTCGGTGCGCACAGGCAGACGTTCCTTAAACTCCTCCACCGTAATATCATCCAGAAAACGCATGCCCTCGTTATCCAGCATTACACGCGGCAGCAGCACAAGCTCGCCCAGGCTCTCATTTGCTTCTAAAGCTGCCAGCACGTCCTGGCCACATAGTAACCCCGCGACGGTCACTTCAGCCCCGAAGAACTGGTTGACGACGGGAAGCACCTGCACCTCGAGCCCTTCGACCTTGCGCATATCCCCGGCGAGCTGCTCAATTACAGGCTTAGCCATTGCACCCGTAACCAGCGTCACCTTGCGCGGCTCCTGCAGACTTGCCGGCAGTTTGCGCTTGCCGCGGGCCCACTGCTCGATCAGGTAGCGCGTCATGCCCACACCATTCTCGATCTGGGCATACAAACCATAATGCCGGGCAGGTGGGAACTCGCGGCCTGTCAGGTAATACCATTCGTCAGAGAGGTAGACGAATGGGTAGCCATCCGCACCCTCAGCCTCGAAACGGCGCTGGTGAACTTCGACCTGCTCGATCACCGCCTCGGCCTCTTCTCGCGTATAGTGACGCAGCGGCGGTAAATCACCGGTCTTCATCATGTTGTTATACTTCGTCAATCCAACAGGCACCACAGAAATGGACTCGACGATGGGACGCAATTCAGCCAGGTCGCGAATGCTGCGATCAAGCTGCGGGCCATCGTTAATCGGTGGGCAGAGCACAAGCTGCGAATGGCAGGTAATGTTCATGCTCCCGAGGCGCTTGATATGGTCTATGATATCTCCTGCTCGCGGGCCATCGACCATCTTACGGCGCAGGTCGGGGTCGGTTGCATGCACAGAGACATACAGCGGCGTCAACTTCTGTTCATCCAGGCGCTGCCAGTCGTGCTCCTTCAGGTTGGTGAGTGTGATGAAGTTCCCAAAGAGGAATGAGTAGCGATAATCGTCATCTTTGATATAGAGTGTGGAGCGCATGCCATGCGCCAGTCCCGGCTGCGGCGCAAAGCGCTCTGGCAAGCCTTTAATAAAACAGAAGACACATTTATTGGCACACTGCCGGATAAAAGGAGCTGGCTCTTCGCCGAAGAGCACTCCCAGGTTTTCATCATATGTTTTGCTGATATATGCTTCATGCTGCGCCAGTTGCCGCTCAAAACCAATCATCAACTCTTCATCGGCAACATAAAAGCGATAATCCACCAGGTCACGAATAAGATGACCATTAATAGTGCGAATAAGATCACCAGGTTGTAAGCCAGCGCGGTCCGCGGGACTTTCAGGCACTACCTCACGCACCCATCCATACATTTTTGGCATTAGTTGATTTCCTTAAGATCAAACGGGGGTATAATCGATCTTCATCCCCTCAAAGGCAGGTTTATGTCCAGTAGATTATAAACGTTAAGATGTGGAGCGTCAAATTTCGCTAGCGAAGGTTTGTCGCGCCCCGTACCCCTTGTTTGTGATACTCAAAAGGGATGCCGGATGATAAGCGCCACAACGATAATCAAGACCACGACAGCTATGGTACCTACCAGGAAATAGGTATTTCTGCGCCCGAGCCTGATGTCGGTACTGGGCCCTTTACTAACCACCGTCTTCTTAACTTCCTCTCGACGCTCCTCCTTCTTTGCGCGAAGTTTCTTTAGCCTCTTTTCACGCCGCGTGACAGCCGGGTTTTCAGCGGATGGATTCATACCCATATGCTCCATACGACGGCGCATCTCGCGGTTATAGCTCTCCGCCTGCTGCTGCTGAGGGGACGCTGCTTTGACTTCCCTGGGCTGAGTCGATTTCGCCCCCTGCACAGCCGTACCCCCTACTGGCGGTTTACGACCCTGCCCGCTCTGCTTGTTCTTGTTTGCGTCAGATTGAACTGTGCCAGTTGAGCCTGCTGGTGTTTTGGGTGTGGCGCCCCCGGCTGCACTTGCGCCTGGCTTTTTCGGCTCGCTTCCCTTCTTGTTGTCTGCCCCAGGCCTCTGAGGTCCTGGCTTACTCGCCTTTGTCATGCTCTGATCCTTTTTCTTGAGTTGTTCACTTACTTAGGAATCTTCCCTCTCTACCAGCATCCGTGCGATTTTCGCCGCCCCCTCCTTATCATCGGGAGCAAGCGCCCCGTCTATCACCAGGCCCAGCAGGTGCTCCTTAATCGGCCGCAGCCAAGGCCCGGGACCGCGATCGAACATCGCCATCAATTCTTTCCCATCCAGCGGGCTTTTCAGCGGTACACGCTCGGCCTCCTCCTGCAAGCGCTGGCAGCGCTCGCCAAGTTCAGCAACGCGAGCAGCAGCGCGCGACAACTTGTCTGCTCGATAACTTGTAATATCGGCGCGCGACAGGTCGAGTAGATCGGCCAGGTTGTCCCCAATATCCAGCATCAACCGCCGCACGGCCCCATCCGTCCACTCCGGCGTATATGCATTCGCCCGCATATGTAAACGCACAATCTTCGAAACACTTTCAATAAAGTCCCGGTCAAAGTGCAGCCGCTTCAGGATATCACGCGCCATGTACCCCCCGATATCCTCGTGCCCAAAAAAGTGTACCTTCCCATCATCCACCGTGCGCGTGCGTGGTTTCGCAATATCATGCAGCAGCGCACTCCAGCGGCAGATCAGCCGTGGTGACGAACGTTCGACTACGCGCAGGACGTGCATATATACATCTTTTGTCTGAATCGCCCGCTGGGGCTGCTGGCTCACACCACGCAGCGCCAGCACCTCCGGGATGATCCACTCCATCAATCCTAACTCTACGAGCAGGTCCAATCCTTTGGCAGGATGCGCTGAAAGCAGCAGCTTGTTCATCTCGTCCCGGATACGCTCCCGTGAGATCTTTTGCAGCTTTGGGGCCTGCCGTATGATTGAACGGCGCGTCTCGGGTTCGATAGTAAAATCAAGTTGAGCAGCAAAACGCACGGCACGCAGCAAGCGCAGCGGGTCTTCATCGAAGCGCTTATCAGGCTCGTTCCCTACTGCGCGCAAGACGTGCGCTTCCAGGTCCTGCCGGCCTCCAAAGGGATCATAAATCTGCCCTGTCAAGGGATGAAGCGCCATCGCGTTGATCGTGAAGTCACGCCGCAGCAGGTCTTCTTCTAACACCGTGCCGAAGCATACCTCTGGTTTGCGCGATTCGGGATTGTACACCTCGCTGCGAAACGTGGTGATCTCAATGATGTCGCCGGCATAATGCAGCCGCACCGTCCCAAAACGCTCCCCCACAAGGATAACAGCATTCGGATGCGTGGGTGCCACGATTTGTTTGATTTCATCGGGCTTCGCATCGGTTGCCAGGTCCGCATCGTTCGACTCCCCACGATGCAGCAGCACATCGCGCACCGTGCCTCCCACTATATACAGTTGTTTATGCTGTGCGAGAAATGCTTCTGCCAGCGTGAAGATGATATCTAGCATGATGAGCAGCGTATACCTATTTCAATAATCTTGCTGTAATGGGACTATTGTATCATGGCTCATGCGCGTTGGCTAGCCATTCGGCTGTATGGCTTCTAGAGCGGCCAGGCGAAGCGCTTGTTAGAATCGGCGGGAGGTTTCCGCATCGAGGTGATGTTACAGGTTGCTTTGAACACTGGTATGAGGCGGGGTGAATTATCTGCAATAGGTATGGTACGTATCTGTTTCCCGAAGTAGTCTCTAATCAATTTCATGCATTGCTTGCGAGGGCGGGTTTGCCTGATATGCGCTTTCATGATCTGCGTCATACGATGGCGACTATTCTCTTAGAGTCGGACGTACATCCGAAAAAGGTGCAAGAGCGGTTGGGGCATAGCACGATCACTATAACGATGGATACCTATTCTCATGTGTTGCCTTCGATGCATCAGGATGTGGCTCGTAAACTAGATGATCTGTTAAAGGAGTAATGGTTTGTCGTTTGGAGCGATTGCGGCTTCAACCGGCTTCTGAAGTCTAGTGCAGAGTCAGAGGAGGTGATAGGGCATGTGATAAAATAAAAGGTGAGCGATATTCTCCGAAACGAACCTGATCTTCCATCAAATGAGCGTGCGGAGCAGGAGTGACTGGTCTGCCGAGAAAAACGGTGTGTGTTATGGGAACGGATATTATGGGGTGGGTCGAATGTAGGCGAAAACTGATTGATGATGAGACCTGGGAAGCAGTCATCAACCTGGATTTTGTGTATCTAGGCAGAGACTATCAGGCTTTTGGGCGTCTGTTTGGGGTGAGAAACACGACCAAGGTTCAGCCTATCGCGGCCAAGAGAGGGCTTCCCGCTGATAGTTCTTCCCATGTCAAAAAGGAAGCTGCTGCGCCTGGCTTCTACGCCCATAGCTGGATTACCTGGCAGGAGTTGCAAACGAGTGAGTGGGAGGCGGACCAATATTGGCAACCACTGATGAAGATGCTTGAAATTTTGGCGAGCCTGTATGGTGAGGAGAATGTTCGCCTGGTCGTGTGGTTCGAGAATTAGAACAAGAGGGTTGCCCAGCACAAGAGAGTATGAAATCCCCTATCTATGTGCGTCAGTTGAGTGATGCCGAGCAGAAGGCTGTGGAGGCCGGTCTGCGCTCGTCCAATGCCTTTGTCCTCCGTCGATGTCAGATTCTGCTTGCCAGTGCAAGAGGTGAAAGTGTGCCGGTGATTGCGCGTGCATTGAGTTGCGACGAACAGACAGTGCGCAATGCTATTCGTGCTTTCAACCACGAGGGACTTGCTGCTTTGCAGGAAGGCTCATCGCGTCCGCACCACATCCAGAGCGCCTTTAGTACTGAACAGGTCGAACAGTTGGTAGTGATGCTCCATCGCAGTCCACGGACCTATGACAAGCCCACCTCACTGTGGACACTGGACTTGTTGGCGCAGGTGAGTTATGAACAGGGACTGAGTCGTCATCTGGTTACAGGAGAGACGATTCGTGCCACGCTTGTGCGCTTCAGCATTCGCTGGAAACGCGCCAAGCACTGGATCACCAGTCCCGATCCAGAATACCCGCGAAAAAAAGCACGCGCGACCGCCTGATGGAGCTGGGTCGCAGACATGAGGAGTGGGCCGTGGGCTTTCTTGACGAAACGTGGTGGAGTCGACTGAGCCAACCTGACTTCCATGCATGGAGTCCCGCCGATGAGCCCCTGCGGCTGATCGAGCAAACGGTCGCGTCGGATGATCCCGATCCCAAAGCCCTGGCGTGTTATGGATTGTTTGTCCCCTCCTCGCCAGTTCCCCAGCAGATGTGGCTGCGCTTTGTGCAAGGCCGACCGATCAGCAGCGTGACCACGCAGTTCTTAGACTGGTGCTGTGAGCAACTGGCCCAAGTGGGCAAACGGGTCCTGGTGCTGATCTGGGACAATGCCACCTGGCATCGCAGTCAGTTGGTTCGCGCCTGGCTGCACACCTACAATCAGCAGGTCAAACGGAGCGGCAAAGGCGTTCGTATCCTCTCGTGCTTGTTGCCAACCAAGAGTCCCTGGCTCAATCCCATTGAGGCCAAGTGGGTGCATGGCAAAAAGAACGTGGTCGAGGCCGATCGATTGCTTACGGCCGCTGAACTGGAAAGCCGGGTCTATGTCTACTTTGCTTGTCCGCCCGAAAGCCATCTCTCCAAACCCGAAAAGGTCGCCTGATCCTGCACTAGTGGGTCAGTTGCCAAGTGCAGCGGCAATGTGATAGAATGGAACATGAAGAAACACCGATCCACGAAAGGAATAGCTAAGAACCATCCCTATGTC
>Ga0070707_100002754_pt1 | contig 16740 bp, 13 predicted proteins | sample KBSK5502metaG_FD_65468 | JGI IMG/M metagenome (GOLD analysis project Ga0070707, IMG submission 65468) | Corn, switchgrass and miscanthus rhizosphere microbial communities from Kellogg Biological Station, Michigan, USA - KBS K5-50-2 metaG | ecosystem: Host-associated > Plants > Roots >... | reverse complement strand
GGGCACCTATGAGGCGTGGGGCGAGTTGGTGCTCAACAAGGAGCGCGTCATGCCCGGGGCACAGCTCCAGGCCTCGAGCGGCGCGGTGGCGGAGACCGTGGCCAGGACGCCGAACGCCATTGGCTATGTCGGCATCGGCTACGCCGAGGGCAATCCGAATGTGAAGGCCGTTAGCGTGGACGGCGTCAAGGCATCGGCCGAGACCGTACTAAACAAATCATACAAGATTGCGCGGCCGCTCTACCTCTATACCAACGGCGAGCCGCAGGGGATGGCGGCTGAGTTCCTCAAGTTCATCCTCAGTCCGGCCGGGCAGCAACTGGTCAAACAAGAGAAGTTCGTGCCACTCCCCTCAGCACAGTGAGGAGTGGCGAGGCTTGCGTCACGCGCCCTTGCTTCCCAAGTTATGAGCGTTTCACAACCAGCCATACCGGTAGTCGAGCGTGACACCACGGGGCGCCGCCTGTGGAGCTTGGCCGCGGACAATCCGTTTCTCCCCGTCGCCTCGATCTCGCTCTTGGCGCTCCTGCTGATCACGGTCTTTCTCTTTCGTGAAGGCTTGCCGCTGTTCAGTTCCTATTCGTTAGGCCACTTCCTGTTCGGGAGGGCATGGTATCCGACTGACGAAGCTCACCCTGATTTCGGCGCGCTGCCGTTGATTGTGGGATCGTTGATCGTCTCGCTCGCGTCGAGCCTGATCGCGCTGCCGGTCGGGGTCGGGGCGGCCGTCTACTTGAGCGAAGTCGCTCACACACGCATTCGGGAGTGGCTCAAGGTGATGATCGAGCTGCTCGCCGGCATTCCCTCGGTAGTCTTCGGCTTCTTCGGCCTGGCGGTCGTCGCCCCGTGGATTCGCGAGACGCTCCATCTCAACACGGGGCTCACCGCCTTCACCGCCGCTTTGATCCTGGCGATTATGGCGGTGCCGACCATCACTTCCATTGCGGACGATGCGCTGCGGGCGGTGCCTGGCGGATTGCGCGAGGCGTCATACGCCCTGGGGGCCACGCGCTGGCAGACGACGGCGAAGGTCGTCTTCCCGGCTGGCATCTCGGGCGTCTTCACCGCTGCGATGCTCGGGATGGCTCGCGCTTTCGGCGAGACGATGACCGTGCTGATGGTGGCCGGGGGCGCGGCGCTCATCCCAGGGCTACCTGAGCGGTTTCCGCCACTCGGCAACTTCAGTCAATTCATCGCGACGCTGATGCAGCCCTTGTTGCAACCGGTGCGGCCACTGACGGCCACGATTGCCGCCGAGATGGGCGAGGCTCCGGTGGGCGGGGCGCATTACCACGCGCTCTTCGCGCTCGGCATGCTGCTCTTCCTGATTACGATGGCCTTCAACCTGGCGGCGAGTATCGTCTCCTACCGCCTCAAGCGGCGTGATACCGGGAGGTGAGAGATGAAGCGAGAGCGGATCACCGAACTGGTGGCTTTCAACCTGCTGCGGCTCGCCGGCTGGTCGGTGGTCGGGGCCTTCGCCTTGATCATTTATTTCCTGGTCAAGAACGGCGCGGCGGTGGTCGGCTTTCGTTTCCTGACCGAGTGGCCTTTGGATTCGATGACCAAAGGCGGCATCTACCCGGCGCTGCTGGGGACTTTCTACCTCACGGCCGGGGCGATCCTGGTGGCGTTGCCACTGGGCATCCTCTCGGCGATTCACTTGACCGAGTACAGCCACAACGAGCGCGTGCTGCGCCTGATTCGGCTGAGCATCAACAATCTGGCCGGTGTCCCGTCGGTCGTCTTCGGGCTGTTCGGGGCGGCAGCCTTCGTCGTCGTCTTGCATTTTGGCAAGAGCATCCTGGCCGGAGTGCTGACCCTCGGACTGTTGATTCTGCCGACGGTGATCTCGGCGGCCGAAGAGGCGCTGCGCAACGTGCCGCAGTCGCTCAGGGAGGCCTCGCTCGCCCTCGGCGCGACGAAGTGGCAGACCACCTACAAGGTGGTGCTCCCGACGGCGCTGCCGGGGATTATGACGGGCGCGATTCTCGGCATCGGGCGAGCGGCTGGCGAGACGGCGCCGATTATGTTCACGGCCGCGGCCTTCTTCACGCCTTTTCTGCCGACCTCGGTCTTCAACGAAGTGATGGCGCTGCCCTATCACATTTACGTGCTCGCGACGGCCGGCACGCACATCGAGCAGACGCGCCCGCTGCAGTACGGGGCAGCGCTCGTGCTGGTCGGCTTGGTCCTGGGGCTCAACCTGATTGCAGTCGCGGTGCGCAGCTATTACCGTCGCAAGCTGAGTTGAGGTGGTCACAGATGAGCACGGCTGAAGGCCGCTCTGAGGCAGGAGCAAACCCGATGGCAAGGCAGGAACCACTCCCCACGCAGGCTGCGCAACCGGCGACGAATGAGCGCCGGCCGCAAGTCACCCACCGCCAGGGGCAGCTGGCCGCGCCTAGCGCCTCGGAGGCGAAGATCCAAGTCTCCGGCCTGAACTTCTTCTACGGCGCGGCGCAAGCCCTCTACGAGATCAATCTCCGGATTCCGGCCCAGCGGGTGACGGCCTTCATCGGCCCGTCGGGGTGTGGCAAGTCGACCTTTCTGCGGACGCTCAACCGGATGAATGATATTATCGTCGGGACGCGGGTGGAGGGCAGGGTCGAGATCGACCACGAGAACATTTACGCTCCGGCCACGGATGTGGTGGCGCTCAGGCGGAAGGTCGGGATGGTCTTTCAGAAGTCGAACCCCTTCCCGAAGTCAATCTATGAGAACGTCGCCTACGGGCTGCGCATCAACCGGATGGCACGCGGCAAGTCGGAGTTGGAGGCGCGGGTCGAGGCGGCGCTCAAGGATGCCGCGATCTGGGAAGAAGTCAAGGACCGCTTGCAGGCTTCAGCGCTCAGCCTGTCGGGCGGTCAACAGCAGCGGCTGTGCATCGCGCGGGCACTCGCCATCAATCCTGAGGTGGTGCTCATGGACGAACCGGCCTCGGCCTTGGACCCGCTCGCGACGCAGAAGATCGAGGAGCTGATCATCAAGCTGCGCGAACACTATACGATCGTGATCGTCACCCATAATATGCAACAGGCGGCGCGCGTCTCGGACTACACGGCCTTCTTCCTGCTCGGGCAGCTCATCGAGTTCAACGAGACGGGCAAGATTTTCACTGCCCCCGACGACGAGCGGACGGAAGATTACATCACGGGCAGATTTGGATGAGCCGAGTGCGGAATGCGGATTGGGGATTGCGGATTGGGGATTGAGAAGCTAGTGCCGGCTCCGTCAATCCGCAATCCCCAATCCGCATTCCGCAATCAACTGAGGAGAGTCGATGAGAAGCTTGCTTGAAGCTGAGCTGAATCAACTGCGCGACTTGGTCCTGCTGATGGGCGGGGAGGTCGAAGATTCGATCGAACGGGCGACCCGCGCCTTGGTCGAGCGTGATTCCGAACTGGCCGAAGAAGTGCTGGCCGGGGATGACCGGATTGACGCGCAGGAGCTGGAGGTCGACCGGGCCTGTATCCGCACGCTCGCGCTCAAAGCGCCCGAGGCGCGTGACCTGCGCTTCGTGATCACGGCGGTCAAGCTGACCCCGATCCTCGAACGGATTGCCGACCACTGCTGCAACATCGCGCGGGCGGCGCTGGACCTGAATCGAGAGCCCGAGTTGAAACCCTATCTCGACATCCCGCAGATGAGCCAGGTGGCGCGCGAGATGTTGCGCGCCTCGCTCGACGCCTTCGCGGCTGGGGACGCGACGGCGGCCCGCGCCGTGATCGAGCGTGACGATGAGATCGATCAGCTCTATGACCGCATTTTTCACACCCTGCTCGACTATATGTCGAGCGACCCTCAGGCCGCCGGTCGCGCGGCGCGACTCGTGCTGGTCGCCAAGCACCTGGAACGGATCGGGGACTACGTGACGGATATTTGCGAGCAGATCGTCTTTATGAAAGAAGCGCTCGTGATCAAGCATAGTCAGCTAATCAGGTAGGCAGGAGGCAGTAAGCAGTAGGCAGTTAATCCGGCGATTGAGATTCCTCGTCACTGCCTACTGCCTCCTGCCTCCTGCCTCCTGCTTTATGAAACCTCATCTTCTGATCATCGAGGACGACCCGGACATTGCCGAGAGCATGCGCTACAACCTGGAGCGGGAGGGCGCCTTCACCGCCCAGATTGCACTCAGCGGGGAGGAGGCTTTAGCGGCGACCTTCGGGCGCGACCGGGCGCGCCAGAACGGAGACCCGAACAGCCGCCGGCCGGCGCTCATCATCCTTGACCTGAACCTGCCAGGGATGGACGGATTTGAGCTGTGCCGCCGTTTCCGCGCCGAGCCGCAGACCAAACAGACGCCGATCATTATGCTCACGGCCCGCACTGATGAAGCTGATAAGGTGCGTGGGCTGGAGTATGGTGCGGATGATTACATCACCAAGCCATTCAGCGTCCGCGAACTGGTCGCCCGCGTGCGAGCGGCGCTACGTCGCGCCGGGTACGATTCGTCGGAGCCGAGCGCCTATCACGACGGCAGCCTGCGAATTGATTACCCGAACTTCACCGTGACCTGCGGGGGCGCGGAGGTCAAGCTGACGCGCAAGGAGTTCGCCGTGCTCTCGATTCTGTCGCGTAACAAGGGACGGGTCGTGCCGCGTGAGCGACTGCTCGACCACGTCTGGGGCTTGGAATACTACGGGGAGGCGCGGACGCTCGACGTGCACATCAGCGGGCTGCGCAAGAAGCTCGGCGCCTGCGGCAACTGCATCGAAACGGTGATTGGCATCGGCTACCGGTTCCGCGGCTGTGAGGAGACGAGCCAGGAAGCTGACCAGGACCCGCCGCACGCCCAGATGGAGAGAGCCTATTTCCAGGCTGGGTGACCAAGACACAACGACAACTCATCTTCGCGCCGGTGGTGATGGTCGCTTTCTTCGCCGTCTACGAGGCGGCCAAGACCTTCTCCCTCGGGAGAGATTATGACGGGCCGGTGTAGCGTTGTTCGATTGCCCTCCTGATCAACTGGCGGCTCTCTTCCGCAGAAGCATCTGTCATCTGTTCGATGCGCGCGGCTTCGGCCGCGAGCCCTTCATCCTTGATCACCTGGCGAAACCAGTCGGAATATTCTCCACGACGGAGATGATAGAGCCAGGTCTCATCATCGACGCCTTCGGCCAGTTGGAGAAAGAGTATCAGGTTCTGGGCGCGCAAGTTGAGTTTTCCTTCCGGCCCGCGGAAGTAGAAGCTGATATCTGGCGCCAGCTCGCCTTCGGCATACTTGCGATGGTGGCGGCGGTGCTCACCACGAGATGGCACGCTGCGAATCCGGACCGGTTCAGCCCCCGCTCGCCTCCACCAGGCCAGCGCCTCACCTGTTTCGAGCGTGGTCGGAGTCAGGGCGGGTGGCCGCTGACCGACAGCCTCGCAGAAGGCGCGGATGGTCCGCTCCGGCGCCTCGCCGATGGCGATCAGGAGATCGACGATTGAGAGCACAGCCGGAGCGATATGATCCGGCAGGAGCGTAATCATCATCATCCCATACGTATCTTGAGCGAGCGTCAGCGAGGCCGGGTCCCGCGATGGCGGCAGCAGATGGTGCGTCTCGTCGATCACGATCCAGTGCGGGTGGCCGGTCCGGGCGCGCAGTTCCTGAAGGCGTGGCAGCAGGCCGACGAAGAACGACGGGCGGTGTTCGAGCGCCAGGCCGAGCAAATTGACCACCACATTTTGCTCGGGCTTTTCGAGCAGCTCCAGCACTTCATCCTCACTCGGAGCCCGATCGGCATTCCCCATCACGACTGCGCCTTCCAGCGTCGAATAATCCCCTTCAGGGTCGATGATACACAACTGATACCTGCCTTCCGTCAGGCGCTCGATCAGCCCGGTGGCCAGCCTCGTCTTCCCGCCTTGAGAAGAGCCGGCGAGCAGGAGGTTCACGCCATAGGGTTTGATGCGCACTTCCTGGCCATCTTCGCGAGTCCCGAGCAGGATGTCGTACCTCGCGAGTTTGGGCTCCAGCTCGCTGAGGTCGGAAGCCAAAAGCTGATCGATCAGCTCAGTGACGCCGCCGCCGTGATCCGCTCGCGTCACCAAGTCGGCTCGTTCCTTGAGCATGGGCAGCGCGTTGGCGACCGCCACCGCGCACTCGCACAAGCTGAGGAAAGCGTGATCGTTCTCGGCATCGCCCACACCCACGACATTGTGCGGAGACAATCCTAACTCGCTGAGCGCGGCACTCAGACCCGTCGCTTTGTTCACGCCTGAAGGGAGCACCATGACCGCGCCCTTATTAAAGATCACTTGCAGCTCAAGCCCCAAGTCGCGGATCACTTCAAGGACCGTATTCTCGTGAGGGTGCCAGGTCGCGACAATCACCCGGCCGACGGAGATCGGACCGACGCCCCGCCTCTGAAGCACTTTGACAAACTCCTCCGGCGGGCGCTCACCCAGCAATCTCTCCTCACGTGTCGCCGGGAGATAGAGCAAGGCTCCATTCTCGGCCACCACCCTCTCAAAAAGATCGAGGCGGGAAAAGATCTGTTGCAGGTCCTCCAGCTCTCGGCCGGTCACGAGGATCAGCTTCCGGCCGGAATTGAGGACGCGCTCCAGCGCGGCTAAAGTCTCTTCGCTCACTCGCCCGTCGTGGGCCAGCGTGCCGTCATAATCACAGGCTAGTGCGAGATAACGCATGGACTAAGTTTACCCAATCAAACGGTGACGCGAAATGGCACCCGCTTCGTCAGCCGCCCCTGAAGCTGGAGTTTCGGGATGGAGCTTCAGCGCAGCGGACCAAGCGCTCTCCGCCGAGTGGGAGAAATTGCATTGCCACCAGGCGAGGAGTAGACTGGCTGCCGGTGCGCCGACACCATCGCCGCGAGCCTGTGCACCTTTGGCGGCTTCGCGCACAATTGCTTTTTGGTCGTCTAAAGCGGTGAGGCCGAGTCGCGGCAGACTCGTGCAGTCGTTCGCTTGACGCAACAGAGTTTGGTTGCGCAGAGTTTCATTACTTGGCGGCGCTAACGGCCGCCGAAAGGATCACACCCCATGAGCGAAACTGCGGTCCGGGCCGGTCTAGAAGGCGTGGTCGCCGCTGCCACGCGCTTGAGCAGCGTTGATGGCCAAGCAGGCGAATTGATCATCGCGGGCTTCCCCGTGGAGGATTTCGCCGACCGGGCGACGTTCGAGGAGACGTTGTACCTGCTCTGGCACGACGCGTTGCCGAACGCCGATCAATTGGCCCAATTCCGCCGCGCCCTGGCCCCACACCGTCACCTCGCCCCGATCACCCTGAACATCATCAGCGCGGCGGCAGAACGCAAGGCCGATGTCATGGATATGCTGCGGATGGCGACCAGCACCCTGACCTCAGACAATCACGAACAGGCGGCCTTGGCGCTGGTAGCTCAAATGCCGAGCATGGTCGCGGCCTACTGGCGGATGTTGCAGGGCCAAGCAGCGGTCGCCCCGCGCCCGGACTTGGGCCACACGGGGAATTACCTGTGGATGTTGAGCGGCACTGAGCCGAGCCCGGAGCAGGTGCGGGCGCTCGAAACCTATCTCAACACCGTGGTCGATCACGGGCTCAATGCTTCAACCTTTACGGCGCGGGTGATCATTTCGACCCAATCCGACTTGGTCTCGGCGGTCGTGGGCGCCATCGGCGCGCTGAAAGGGCCGCTCCACGGAGGCGCACCTGGCCCGGCCCTCGACATGGTTTTTGAGATCGGCGCGGCGGAGCGGGCGGAAGCCGTCTTGCGGGCCAAGTTGGAGCGTGGCGAACGACTCATGGGCTTCGGGCATCGGGTCTATAAAGTGCGCGACCCGCGGGCTGAGGTTCTCGCAAGAGCTGCCAAGCGACTGTTTGATCACGCGGGTGACCGCTCACTTTACGAGCTGGTCATGCAGGTGGAGCGCACCGCCGTCGCGTTGCTGGCGGAGTACAAGCCGGGCCGCAACCTGCAAACCAACGTCGAGTTCTACACCGCGCTCTTATTGCACGGGCTGGGGCTGCCGAACGAACTGTTCACTCCGACTTTCACCGTCAGCCGCGTCGGCGGCTGGATCGCCCACTGTTTTGAGCAACAGGCCCTGGGCCGCATTATCCGCCCGCAATCAGTTTACACCGGGATCAGAGATCGAGCCTGGGTGCCGTTGGCGGAACGCTGACCGGGCTAGCCATAAATGATCTCCCACGCTACCGCCTGACCCGACGCCCATGTCAGCTTATTTCATTCGACCACTGACCGAGGAGGACGAAGCTTTCCTTTGGGAGATGCTTTACCACGCCCTTTACGTTCCGGCGGGGCAGGCGCCTTTTCCGAGGGAGATGGTGAATGAGCCTGAAATTTCCAAATATGTCCTTCGCTGGGGAAAAGAAGGCGATCAAGGGTTCGTGGCGGTTGACAGATCAACCTCGGACCCTGTCGGAGCGGCGTGGTTTCGGGTGTTCACCGCGGAGAATAAAGGATACGGTTATGTTGACGACGAAACGCCGGAACTGTCGATGGCCGTGCTACCCGGATACCGGGGCCAAGGGATAGGGAGTGATCTGCTCCGACATTTGATTGCCGCAGCACAGCGACAGTACCCGGCCTTGTCGCTCAGCGTGTCATCCGAAAATCCGGCGGTGCGACTATACCAACGCTTGGGGTTCGAAATAATTGGGCCAGGCGGGAGTTCATCGACGATGAAGAAAGCGTTAGGCAGTAAATGAAAGTGAAATGCCAGCTCACAGGAGTTGGAGCGGAGTCGCACTGGCATCAACCATCTGGCTGGCGGAAACGCTCCGCGCCCGACAACAAAGAGGCAGCAGTGAATGATCGATATTCATCGCCGGCTTGACTCGTCCTTCACCGATGATGACTGTTACTGAGTGAGGCGCAGATTGGAGAAGTGGGCGACCGTCCCCGGGCCGACCCACAGGCCGACGGCGCCTTTCGCCCCGCCCAATTTCAGGTCGTTGACCAAGAGAGTCGGTTGCGCAGCCCCGTGGACGTAGAGGCGCGCTTGCTCGCCGCGGACCTCGATCTTCACCTTTGTCCACTCGCCGGGGACCAGATCCACGTAGCTCTCGTACTTCTCCGGGAACTCCTTCCGCAGTCGCTGCCACGGGAAGTCGGGAAAAGAGATGTACTGGACCGAGTGGTTACGCCGCACCTGGTCCTCGGCGCGACCATTGGTCGGGCGCAGGTAGAAGCATTCAAACTTTGAAGCATCCGAGGCAATGCGGAAGGCCACGCCGACGAAGCCCCGCGCCCCTCCCCCCGTACTGGCGCCAGGCTCACCCGTCAGATCAATCTCGATCACGCCGTCCTGAAAATCGGTCTTGGTCAGGATGACGAGCCGGTCTCCGTCTCCGACGTCCGCCGGGGCAGCGTCGGTGACGCGTAGCGCCCGGTGACCTTTGTAAGTCACCAGCTCAGTCTTCACGTTGCGCGACTTCAACTCGCTGAGAGAATCCAGCGGGACCGTTTTCGTGCTGACCTGCGTGAGGCCGGGGGCCGCGTCCAGAAAGAAGACCAGAGCCGCCGCCAGGAATGGAATGTTCGCCGCAGTGCTCGTTCGCCATTTGATGGTGCGCCCGGCAGTCTTGGCCGTGGTTTTCGCCGTCAACTTCGCTTTCACTTGCCGGCCCTCATTCTCAGCACAGCTTTCTGCCACCTCTGCCAATTGGGCTACAGGTTTCTCGTCCATCACTCTTCCAACCTTTCCATTATTTTACTGGCTGGCCGGTAAGTATCATCTTGCTGCGGAAGGTTGTCAACAGAGGTAGGTCACCTGATGAAAGTCGATCAGCAGGGTCACCTCTAGGTCTCCGGCCCGGGCGGGCTCTGGGTCAGCGCACTGTTTTCAATAGTCGTCTTGCGGTATCATCACTTCCGCGCTCAGCTTTACACTTAGCAACCACAACGCTGCGAGACGAGCCTTATGCCGGAGCCCAACCGTAAGAATGTGATGATCAGCAGTACGGCTCGTGATCTGCCCGAACACCGCAAAGAGGTGGAAGATGCGTGTCTGCGCCAGGGGATGTTTCCGATGATGATGGAGCACCTGCCCGCCAGCGATGCCGAAGCCATCGGCGCATCGCTTGACATGGTGAACCAAGCGGACATCTACCTTGGCGTCTTCGCGCACCGCTACGGCTATGTGCCGAAGGGACACGACATCTCCGTCACCGAGATGGAATACAACCGCGCCGTCGAACGCAACATCCCGCGCTTGATCTTCGTGATGGGCGAAGATCATCCGATCAAAGCCAAAGACCTGGAGATCGAGAACGCGGCGAAGCTCAAAGCCTTCAAAGAGCGCATCCAAACCGAAAACATCGTCAACTTCTTCGACTCGCCCGCCGACCTGCGCGCGCACGCCATCAACAGTTTGTCACAACTGCGCGTCCCCGACCTGACCGCGTTTCATTACGTCAGCGATATTCCTGAACCGCCAAAAGAATTCATCGCGCATCCGTACACGCTGCTGCAAACGCACCGGCTGGTCGGGCGGCAAGCGGAACTCAACCTGCTGACCGATTGGGTGGCGAAACCGTCATCGCAAGTCTACGCCGCGCACATCCTGAACGTCGTGGCCATCGGCGGGATGGGCAAGAGCGCATTGACTTGGAAGTGGTTCAATGAGATCGCGCCGCAGGAGATGAAGCCGATGGCCGGGCGGATGTGGTGGAGCTTTTACGAGAGCGACGCGAGGTTTGAAAACTTCGTCACGCGTGCGCTGGCCTACGTCACGCGGCGACCGCTCGCCGAAGTGGAGCAGATTCCGGCTCCCGACCGTGAAACGCAATTGCTTGCCGCGCTCGACCGCGAGCCGTTCCTGATTGTGCTTGATGGGTTGGAACGGATTCTGATCGCGTATGCGCGAATGGATGCGGCGCGTCTTGACGATAGTCAAGTAGGCAGCCAATGGAATCTGCGCAAGACGGCTGACCCGCGTGTGGGCCGCTTTTTGAAGAAGCTTGCTCAGGTCAAGAGTTCGCGCATCTTGGTCAGCTCACGTCTTTGTCCTGCCGAGCTTGAGACGGAAGGGGGAGACTCAATGCCAGGTACTTTCAGACACGATCTTACAGGTTTGACTGACGAGGATGCAGTCGAACTTTGGCGCGCTTTTGAGGTCGCCGGCTCCCGCGACTTGCTGCTGCCAGTCTTCGCGACCTTCGACAAACATCCTTTGCTCATTCAGGCACTGGCAGGAGAAGTGAAACGCTATCGCCAAGCACCAGGCAATTTTGAAGCATGGCGCAAATCCAATCCACGATTCGAGCCGACCAAATTCCCACGTTTGCAGGACGCCATGGCTCACGTCCTGGAATTTGCTTTGCGAGGGGTGAATGAGAAGGCAAAGAAGGTTCTGCACACAATCGCCGCGTTTAGAATGCCTGAGCACTACGACACGCTCGCAGCATTATTGATCGGCAAAGGAAAGCCGTGCGCTGATGAGCGAGAGCTGGATGAGGTGCTGACCGAACTGGAAGACTGCGGGCTGGTCGGCTGGGACAAACGCGCCAACCGGTACGACCTGCATCCGATTGTGCGCGGTGTGGTGTGGTGTGGGCTGAGCGACGACGCGCGGTGCGGCGTATACACCAACCTGCACGCATATTTTGAAGCGGTGCCGAAGATTGGCGACTGGGAAGAAGTCAGCCGCCTTGAAGACCTGACGCCCGCCATTGAGCTGTACAACACACTGATCGGACTGGGACGGTATGAAGATGCTTTGCACCTATACCAGCAGCGATTGTTCGGTCCGCTACAGTTCAAACTCAGTCTAACCAATAGACAGGTAGAGTTTCTAAAAATGCTCTTTACAGATGGAATTCAAAATGAACCCAAATTGCCGAGTAACAGCTCTGCATCCCACGCGCTGCGATACCTTGCCGAAAGTTACCATAGAGGTGGTCAGCCTGGGTTAGCAACTGAGTTTTACACTCGCTGCATTAGCTACGACAGAGCTTGGACTAAGGCTAAGTCAAACTTACATCAACCATTATTTGTCGGGGAATACTTAATCAGTCATTTGCAAATGTTATCCGATGCATTTCAGTTGAGTGGTGCAATCCATCAAGCCTGCCTTACAGCATTCCAAACTCTGATCATTTCTCGCGCAAAGTCTGATGATTGGCATGAGGCAATCATTCTGTCGCGGATCGGATTAAATTGCGCGATACGTGGGAATGTAGAGGCGGGCAGAATGGCACTATATCGTTCTCTCCGGATGTTTTCTGAGATGCTATCCCCTCCACGCGTAGGTGGGCTAAATTTCTTAATCGCGCAGTTGAATGTGTGGCTGGACAATACTGCTTATGCTAAAACGTTAGCCAGCCGCGCGTGGGAGCTAGCTCAGATTCGTAATTTTGAGCGTGACTTTATCCGCGCGGCGCGCGTGCAAGGCGCGGCGGCCTTGGGGCTACGCGATTTCGCTACCGCCGACGAACGGTTGCACCACGCGCTGACCCGCGCCCGGCAGGTGAACTACGCGGAAGAAGAACTCCCCGCACTAATTGCACTCGCCGAACTACGGCGGCAGGAGGGCAAGCCGGACGAAGCGCGCGAATTCCTAGATGACGTTTGGGAATCTGCCGAGCGCGGGCCGTATCCGCTCTTCCACGCCGATGCCTGCAACATGCTGGCGCAGCTCGAACGCAATGCGGGAAACACGACTCTCGCCATCGCAGCCGCGACGCAGGCGTACCGGCTGGCGTGGTGCGACGGGCCGCCCTTTGCCTATCACTGGGGACTGGAAGCGGCGCGCAAACACCTACGCGAACTCGGCGCGCCGGAACCGGAACTGCCGCCCTTCGATCCCGCCAAGTTCGAGCCGATGCCGGAGGTCGAGATCGACCCGGAGGACGAATTCCACGCGGGCCAAGTTGACGAAGATGGTACGCGGATGTAACGGATGGCGACTCTCCACCGAAGAGTCGCCTGGGATCAACACGGATTGGTCAGTGAGCATCCGTATCAATCCGTAAAATCGGTGTATCATAGTGGCTGAAAGGAGTTGGTCGTCTGCATGCCTGACAAGCTGTTGGTTCGCGCGGTGAGTTCGATGGCCGCCCTCGCTTTCATTCTCTTGATCGCCGGGCAGGCTCAGAATCCCGCGCGGCAATCTCAAGGACAGCAGAAGCAGGACGAGACCGTTGCACGTATCGAGACGGAGCTGGTGCAGATCGATGTCGTCGTCACCGACAAGAAAGGCCAGCCCGTCCGCGATCTCAAGCGAGAGGGTTTCCAACTCTTCGAGGATGGCAAGCCGCAAACGATCACTCACTTCGCCGTCAGCACAGCGGCGCGTCCGGCGGATTGGCTGGCCGCTGATGCCAAGCGAGCAATCAAAGAAGGACCGGGCAAAGAACTGCCGGGCAAAGAATCGCCGGGCAAAGAGGCTCCAATCAAAGAGCCAGCCGTCTCAAACAACCCGGCGGCGACTCAGACCGGGCGTTACCTGGTGCTCGCGGTGGATGATCTGAGTTTGATTCCGCCACACCTGCTGGATGTGAAGCGCACGCTGCGCCGCTTCATTGACGAGCAGATGGTCGGCGGCGATCAGGCGGCGATCATGACGACCAGCGGCAATCTGGGTCTGTTGCAGCAATTCACTACCGACCGTTACTTGCTTCGCCACGCGATTGACCGGCTGCAAATCCGCAATCCGGCGGCCTCGCGCCCCGCGTTCCCGCACATCAGCGATTACCAGGCCGAGCTGATCGAAGCGAACGACCGCGAGGCGCTCTCGATTGCCGTGGAAGAATTGCTGTCGTCGCGGCAGGCCATTCTGGACAGCGAGGAGTTCATCAATCACTTGATTGAAAAAAACGATCCGATCGTGCAGCAGGCGCGGTCGCTGGCGCGCCGCATCGTCACCGACTTCAGCGACCACGTTGATTTGAATCTCAAACCGGAGTCCTTCGAGCAGGCGATGAAGAACGGTCTGAGTTACCGCCGGCTGGTGACGCTTCAACCGGGCCTGTATCAGCTTCGCCTCGCCGTGCGAGAAGAGGCAACAGCGCAGATCGGCAGCGCGTTTCAATGGGTCGAGATCGGCGATCTGAGTAAAAAGCAGCCGAGGCTGAGCAGCCTCATCTTCACCTCCGAAAAGGACGATCTCAGCAGCCTGCTCCGGTCTGAGGCCCAGCGCGAAGGCGTCGTTTCATACGATCAGCCGCGTCTGGCGCAAACATCGCGGCGATTCAAGCGGGGCGGTCATGCGGATTTCCTCGTCTTCGTCTACAACGCCGGGACCAGTGGGCAGGGCGCGGGAGATGTTTTCATCCGAAAAGAACTCTCTGCCGGGGGCAGGCTGATCAATACGTCGAAGCCCGTGGCCATCGGCTCCTCCGTCGAACAATTCGGCGAAGTCATCCCCTACACCGAGCGTCTACTGCTCGATGCTTTGGCTGCGGGCGATTACGAATTGCGCATCACGCTCAGCGACCGCGCGGGAAAAGTCATGGACTCTCGCGGCATCGGTTTCACGGTCGAGTAGAAATTGACTGGGGTGAGGGCGATTCGTCTGGTATCTCGCAACGCCAACGAGGTTGTCCAAGCATTTTTATAGGTCGAACAGATCATACGACGCGCTGGAAGAGCCTAGATGAGGTGCAAGCGGTTTCCGCGGGCGGATGTCTACGGCACTCGTGCGGTGTTCGATTCTGGTGTCTTCACGGCCGGGGGCAAAGTTTAGGTGAGTAAGGCGAGAGCACGCGCCACTGCCCCTTTGGGTTTAGGCTCCGCTTGTTGCCGCCGGGCAAAAATTGCGTCCAGGCCGAGGCTGCGACCGGCGTGCAGGACTGTAAACGTCACTTGAAGGAGAATCAGAAAAAAGTAGGTCCACGGCCATTCGTAGGACGCTCGATACAGTCCGAGCCAAAGGTTAATGCCCATGAGCGCCCCGAGCAGCCCGCCGACTCGGGTGAATAGACCGAGCATCAGTGAGACCGAGATGATGACTTCGGTGGCATACACCTGGGGCGCGAAAAAGTAGAAGTTAGGCAGGACGATGTTCTTGACGAACGCCTGATGCCAGCCGAAGGCGGCGTACTTAGACATCTCCACGACCCAGTGATAAAGTCCGCTGTCCATCACCCCCGGGTTGTCGGTGTAATGGGGAGGCAATTTCCAGAGCGTTTGCTGCCACCACAGCCCGCCGACGCAGAGGCGCGCGATCCACATCCATACCTGCGCGGGGGTTCGCTGCTCAGGGTAGCGGAGGTTGTAGAGCGCGATGGCGACGCTGGCCAGCAGCAGCAGCCAGAAGAGGTAAATCGGCCACCCGCCCCGGCCGAGGAAAGCTAAAGTGTCAGAAAAGGGATTCATAGTCACCTCCTATAGGGATTCAGCACTTGATCCGCCCAGACAGTAAATCAACCTCGGGGCCTCTTTTATTCCCAGCGCGCTCGCCTCACTGGACTCCAAAGGCCAAGGATTTGTCACTCGCGGGCGATGACGATGGTGGTGCAAGCGCTGCCGAGTTTGGGCAAGTCTCGGGCATCCGCCATGTTGATTTTGAGCCTTCGCCGCTCGCCCCTCACCAGGGGGCAGTAATAATCAGGCTCAGCCAGCGCTCCTTGCAGGCGGCGGCGAGCGGCGCACCCGCCGTGACAGACTTCGCGGAACTCGCACCGCTGACAGTCGGCGGGCAAGGTGCGCGCTGAAAGAAACTGGGTGGTGTTGACGATTTCCGGCCCGAGGTCGAGCAGTGTCTCGATCGGCTCACCCGCGCCCGGCCAGTAAACGCACGGCAGCACCGTCCCCCGGGGAGTGATCCGCACTGTATCGACACCGCAACCGCCGGCGGTTCCAAGTTGCGGCAGTCCCGCCATGGCGCGGACCAACGGTTCGCCGATGGCAATGACATCGGTCTCCGCGAAGAGGCGCTCGAAGCCCTCCCAATACTCCCCGTAGGTTAGCGCGAAAGCGCCGGACCTCACGGACTGATAGACGTTGACCCGCAGCGGCGCGTCGAACTGCTTGGCCACTCGTGCCACGTCCGCCAACCGCGAGTAGTTGGTCTTCATCATGACCGCAATGATCGTCACGGGCACGCCCAACCGGCGGCAGCGCGACGCTTGCTCGTGAATCAACGCCCAGTTGCCCGCCCCGCGCTGCGCGTCCTGCTCGGCCTCGGTCGGGTAGTCCAGGGAGAACTCGATGTCATGAAAGGCGAGCAGGTCAGCGTCCTCGAGCACGGCGATGCTGTGACCGTTTGAGGTGATGGTCAGCTTCACCGGCTGCGCGCGAAGAAAGTTGAGCATCGCGCGGAATTCCGGGTGCATCCCGTTCTCACCCGTGCCTAAATTCACGGAGCGGGTTTCCATCCGCCCGAGCGCCGCCCGCACCTGGTCGAGCGCTAACCGGTCAACCCGGTCCGGGTCGCGGTAGCAGAATGAGCAAGCCAGGTTGCACTCGTTGGTGAGTCCTAGCCCGACGGCGAATCGCATCCCCTTGGCGCCGAGCTTCGCCGGTGCCGGAGTGTTTTCCAGGACGGGGCTTCCTGACGGTCTCAAGTGATCCATGGTTTCAGCCTCTTCGCAGCCGCTTGGTCCTATCCAGGAGGAGCGTAAGAATATGTTCGATGCCTCTGTTGACCGCAGTATCGACATCAAGAGGGAGTTGCTGCGCTAGCATATCATTAGCCTGGTGCGCTGTCATCAGATCCGCCATCGACGGGTGCGCGAAGTGAAAGTTGGTAGAGAGAGGGCATGCAGGATAGAGTTTCACCAGGAAGACCAATTCTTGGCGAAAGGAAACTATCAAGATGCCCTTAGTGGAAGAGATTATCCAAGCC
>Ga0070707_100002753_pt1 | contig 16744 bp, 16 predicted proteins | sample KBSK5502metaG_FD_65468 | JGI IMG/M metagenome (GOLD analysis project Ga0070707, IMG submission 65468) | Corn, switchgrass and miscanthus rhizosphere microbial communities from Kellogg Biological Station, Michigan, USA - KBS K5-50-2 metaG | ecosystem: Host-associated > Plants > Roots >... | reverse complement strand
TTGGTCTCCAGCACCTCGGCCCATTCCGCCGGATCGAGCCGCCAGAGCGCACCGTCATTCGCGACGCCGGCGTTGTTCACCAGAAAGTGGATGGTGTCGAACTTTTTGCGGACCGCGGCCACGAATTTCTCGACGTCGGCGCGGTTGCGCACGTCACAGCAATCGGCGTGCACGCCGACCCCCATCGCGGAAATGGCGGTCTCGGTGAGCAGCGCCGTCTCGCGCACGTCCCGCCCGGGAAGATCGACGAAGCAGAAGGCCACGTTGCAGCCGAGCCGGCCGAACTCGAGCGCCACCGTGCGCCCGAGTCCTGTGGCGCCACCGGTCACCATGGCGACTTTGCCGCGGAACCCCTCCTGGACCACGGCCTTGGGTTCCGGCTGCTCGAGCACAGCACCGGAACCGGAGATACGCGGGGCGCGCTGCCACGAAGGGGGATCGAAGCCGGTGGAGGACATGGAAGGGCGAAGGTACGGGGCGGCGGGGCTTGGAGCAACCCCACAGCGCGCCGTACATTCACGGCATGAACCGCATCCTCTGGCTCCTCGTCAGTCTGGTCGGCGCCGCCGCATGGGGAGTGATCGCCCTGAACCGCGGCGAGACCATCAATGCCGCCTGGCTGGTCCTCGCCGCCGTGGGCACCTACCTCGTCGCCTACCGCTTCTACAGCCGCTTCCTCGCCAATCGGGTATTTGCGCTCGACGATCGGGCGACGCCCGCCGAGCGGCTCTCGAACGGCAGGGACTACTGTCCCACCACGAAATGGGTGCTCTTCGGGCATCACTTCGCGGCGATCGCCGGCGCGGGGCCGCTGGTCGGCCCGGTACTCGCCATGCAATTCGGCTGGCTCCCCGGCACCCTCTGGATCGTGTTCGGGGTGGTGCTGGGCGGCGCGGTGCAGGATTTCGTGATCCTCTTCGGCTCCATGCGGAGGGACGGCAAATCCCTGGGCCGGATGGCCCGCGACGAGATCGGACCGGTGACCGGATTCTTCGCGATGGTGGCGATCCTCGCGATCATGGTGATCCTGCTCGCGGTCCTCGCCCTGGTGGTGACCAACGCGCTGAAGGACAGCCCCTGGGGCATCTTCTCGATCCTCTGCACGATTCCGATTGCGCTGATGATGGGCGTGTGGATGCGCTTCCTCCGGCCCGGCAAGACCATCGAGGCAACGGTGGCGGGGGTCATTCTCCTCTGTCTGGCGCTGGTCGGCGGCCGGTACGTGGCGCTCTCGCCGACCCTGGCGCCGCTGTTCACCCACGGCGGGGTGACCATCGCGTGGGGACTCATGATCTACGGGTTCATCGCGAGCGTGCTGCCGGTCTGGCTCCTGCTGGCGCCCCGCGATTACCTCTCCACCTTCATGAAGATCGGAACCATCGTGCTGCTCGCGATCGGTATCCTGATCGTGATGCCTCCGCTGAAAATGCCGTCCCTTACCCGCTTCATCGACGGCACCGGACCGGTCTTTGCCGGGAAGCTCTTCCCGTTCGCTTTCATCACCATCGCCTGCGGCGCGATCAGCGGATTCCATGCGCTGGTCTCGAGCGGAACCACGCCCAAGATGATCCGCCGGGAGGGCGACGCCCGGCTGATCGGCTATGGGGGCATGCTCACCGAGTCGTTCGTCGCGATCATGGCGCTCTGCGCCGCCGCCGCGCTCGATCCGGGGATCTACTTCTCGATCAACGCGCCCCTCGGCGCCCTGGGCGGGACGGTGCAGTCGGCGGCTGAGCAGATCCGGCAATGGGGGTTCACGGTCACCCCCGACCAGCTCACCGCCCTCGCGGCATCGGTCGGCGAGGCATCGCTGCTCGGACGAGTGGGTGGCGCGCCATCGCTCGCGGTGGGCATGGCCTCGATCTTCAGCGGGGTGTTCGGCAGCCACATGATGGGCCTCTGGTACCACTTCGCGATCATGTTCGAGGCCCTCTTCATCCTCACCACGCTCGACGCCGGCACCCGGGTAGGGCGGTTCATGCTCCAGGAATTCCTCGGGCACATCTGGGAGCCGCTGGGGCGCACCTCGTGGTACCCGAGCAATCTGCTCGCCTCCGGACTGATCACGGCGGCCTGGGGCTACTTCCTGGTGCAGGGGGTGCTGGATCCGCTGGGCGGGATCAACTCGCTCTGGCCGCTGTTCGGGATCAGCAACCAGCTCCTCGCCGCGGTGGCGCTCTGTGTCGGCACCACGCTCATCATCAAGGCGGGAAAGAAGCGCTACGCCTGGGTGACGATCCTTCCCCTGGCCTGGCTGCTCACGGTGACCCTGACGGCGGGGTGGCAGAAGATCTTCGCCGCCGACCCGCGGCTCGGCTTCCTGTCACATGCCCGGAGCATCGCCGGCCGGCTTGCGGCGGGCAACCTGGACCCGGCCATCGGGGCGCGGATGATCTGGAACGACCGGCTGGACGCCGCGCTCGCCGGGATTTTCATGGCGATCGTGGTCGCGCTGGTGATCGCCTCGGTGCGCGAATGGCTCGCGGTGATTCGGGGGAGGAAGCCTGCGGTGGTGAAGGAAACGCCTTTCGTGGAGTCGGCCTATGCGCAATGACAGCGAAGCGGTCATCGCGAGGGCCCGAAGCGTCCGTGGCGATCTCGTCGCGGCCTTCAAGCGCGTCTGCGGCATGCCGGATTATCCCGGCTATCTCCGGCACATGGCCGAGCAGCATCCGGACACCGAAATACTGAGCGAGCGAATGTTTTTCGAGGAGCACATCAAGGCGCGCTACGGCGGCGGTGCGACGCGCTGTTGCTAAAAGCAGGCAGCAGGCAACTGGCAGCAGGCAACAATAGGCAACAGGCAACAGGCAACTGGCAACAGTTAAAGGCCGTTACTGCTGCCTGTTGCCTGCTGCCTGTTGCCTGTCTTCAACCCGAGCCAGAGCAGAGTGCCAAGCGCCAGACACCCCGCGGAGGCGAGCAACGCCGCCGGTCCCCCCGCGCTCTTGTATGCCAATCCAAAGCCGAGTCCCGCGGGTAGCGCAGCCAGGCCGGCAAGTCCCTGATAGTTCCCGAAGCCCCGCCCGGTTTTGACCGGCGCAAGGCGGGTGACCGCGACCCGCTCGGCGGGCTCGAGCAAACCGGCCACGACACCGTACAGGAGGAACACCCCGATCGCGGTGAGGGTGCCGATCGCCGCCGCGAGCGCGCCCGCGACACCGGCGTAGAGCAGTGCTCCCATCGCCACTGATCCCCGCGTCCCCATGCGGTCCACCAGCCAGCCACCGGGGTAGGACGCGGCGCTCCGCACCACGTGGAGCCCGGCCCAGATCAGCGGAATCGTCGCCACCGGAACACCAATGTCCTGGAGACGGAGCAGGAGCAACGTTTCCGGCAATCGGCCGACCGTCAGAAAGACCAGAACGAGGACGGGGAGCCAGAATTCCTTTCCGGAAGCATCCACACTGGCAGGTGAGCGGTGAGCGGTGAGCGGTGAGCGGGAAGGGCTGGTCCCGTTGACCGTTGACCGTTGACCGTTGACGCCTTTCAGAACCAGCATCAAGACCAGCACCGCAACCAACCCGGGAACCGCGCTGAACCCGATCACCTCTCGCACACCGACGTTCCCTCGCAGAAACGCCCACGCGGCGAGCGATCCGAGCACCGCGCCGAGGTGGTCGGCGGCCCGATGATATCCGAAGGCCCGACCCTTCGCAGCGTCGGGGGTGAGCGACGCAATGAGCGCGTCACGAGCCGGCGAGCGAAGCCCCTTCCCCACCCGGTCGATCACTCGAAACCCCACCACCTGCCACGCCGCGCCGGCCACCGCGATCAGCGGACGGATCAGCACGGCGACTCCGTATCCGGTGAGGATCAGCGGCTTCATCCAGCGCGGGCGGTCGGCCAGGCGGCCGCTTCCCCACTTCACCACCGCCGCGGTGAGCTCGGCGGCGCCGTCCAGCGCGCCGAGCGCCACGGCGCTTCCGCCCAGCGTCGTCGTGACGAAGGCGGGAAGAATCGGGTAGATCATTTCACTGGAGAAGTCGTTGAACAGCGAGACGGCGGAGAGACCTTTGACTTCGCGGGGCACCCGCGCGCCGGCGGCGTCAGTCATCGAGCCCCATTCCCCAGCGGATCAGCGGCACCGGAATTCCGCCGTAGCCCAGCACTTCGTCATGAAATGCGTCGAGTGTGAAGCTCGACCCCCTCTGGTCGTGCACATCCTGCCTCAGGCGCACCAGCTCCCGCTTGCCGAGGATGGCAGCGGCGGCGGACGTGGGCCGGCATGCGATGCCGCGCACCGCCGCTTCAGCGTCCGCCCGGTCGATCGGGAGGCGGGAGGTCAGATATCCGATGGCCTCGGCCGCGGTGAACTGCCGGGTGTGAACGCCGAGATCCACCACCGCGAGATGCGCGGCCCCGAGGAAATGCACCCGCTCCGCCAAGAGCGATCCCGGCTCGCGACGGGCTCCGTGATCGCGTACCTGCTCCATCGCGTACAGCCCCCAGCCGCTCGCGGTGCTCGACGCCGCGATGTGCCGGCGCACCAACCGCGGCAGCGCCCCCGCGCGGGAGCGGTGCAGGTGAATCCCCGGTGGACCGAGTCGCGCCGCGAGCCAGGGCACCGCCTCCGGCTCGACACCGGCAACGAGGAGTGCCGCGGACCGTTGCCCCCCGCTGTCGCGGTAGGAGGCGAATGGCTCGAGCACCCGGACATAACCGGGCGCCTCGATCACCTCGAGGGGACCGGGCGCGACGCTACCGAAGCCCGCCGCTTCCGCCGCCTGCCACGCGTCGGCCAGCGCCGTTCGCCACAGGGTCGCGCCATCGATGGCGGGTTGGGCATCGCGAAGCTCTTCGTAAACCTCGCGCCAGCCTCGGCCGGGATCGATCGCCGCGGCGAGGGCGATGACTTCCGCTTCGGTTTCCACCGCGAGCCGGTTGGCGGCGCGCCAGACCTCGGCGCCGTTGTGGACGCTGGCATGCTCATGGTGCAGCCGGCGATCGACCTCATCCTCTCCGATCGCTTCGGCACCGGGCTCGCCGTTCGCGACGATCTCGCTCCGGAGTGCCTGGCCGGTGCGTCCCACCGCGGACTCGGCCTCCGCCACGATCGACGCGGCGTCTTCCTCGTCGAACGCGGCCCAGAGCGGCGAGAACCGTGTCGCGGTGTCGTCGAGCAGCACGGAGAGCGCCGGCAGCATCGCGAGGGCCGTCTCCACCAGCAGCGTCGGGGGATCGCGCAGGGTGTCACGCGCATCGGTGAGAAAGCGCGGCAGCGAGCGAAGACGGTCGAGCGCCCCGGTCGCGGCGGCAGGGTCGCTCGCCGAGCGGGAAAGCAGTCCGTCGAAGGCCCGGCAGGCGTGTTCGACCCAGAAGACGGGGTTGGTCCGGTGAGGATGTTCTTTTTCGAGCCGGAAGAGGAGAACGCGGATGTGGTCCAGCAGGGCCGTGCGGTCGATTTCGTCGGGGATCTCCTCGATCTCGAGATCCTCCACCGCGCCGGCGATCGAACGAAGTGCGGCAAGATGGCTTCGAACCGCGTCCGGATCGAAGCTTCCAAGCCGGCCGTCCTGCCCGGGCGCCCCCGCCGCAGTGGCCGCGGCAGGATCGAAGTGCCACCAGAGGTCGAGAAACGAGCGGCAAAGCTCGTCGGTGATGGCCACTACCCGGTTCCGGTCAGCTCGCTGTGGTCGCCGAGACTGACGCTCCCTCGAAAGTCGCGCATCACGACCTGGTTGCCGAGCATGCTCTGGGCAAGATGGACCCCCGACAGGTCGCAGCCTTCGCCGACGATGGTGTGCTCCAGTGACGAATCCAGAATCCTGCTGCCCTTCTCGATCGTCACGTTGGGGCCGACCGTCGAGCGCTCGATGATCACCCCGTCCTCGATGAGCACCGGTTGGCGGATGGTGGCGGCGGGAAATGCCGGCGACCGCGCGGCACCCTTCCGAAGCAGGATCTCATTTGTCTCGAGCAGCGTGTCGAGCTTGCCGCAATCGTACCAGCCTCCGACCTCCGCGGTGAGAATGCGGCGCCCCTGCTCGATCATCCATTGAAAGGCGTCGGTCAGATAGAACTCCCCCTTGTTGGCGGGGGCGCCGAGGACGTGGTCGATGCCCTGCCAGAGCGCATCGACGGCGCGGATGTAGTACAACCCGATGTTGGCCAGTTTGCTGACCGGCTCGGACGGCTTCTCGACGATCTGGGTCATGAAGCCCTGCGCGTCGGTCACCACCACACCGAAGCGCTGATAATCCTCGACTTCCTTGGCCCAGATGATCCCGTCGGCATCGGTGCGGTTGATCAGCCCGAGGTCCGCCTCGAACACGGTATCGACGAAGATGATGAGGACCGGGCCGGTGACATGCGGCCGGGCGAGATTCACCGCCCCGGCCGTGCCGTCCTGCACCTTCTGCTCGATATATCGGCAGGGAATCCCGTAGCGGCTGCTCGAGTACGCCTCCACCTGGTCGCGCAGGTGTCCCGTGATGAAGATCAGCTCGGTGACGTCGAGCCCCTCCAGCCGGTCCATGACCCAGTCGATCACCGGACGGCCGGCGACCTTGAGCATCGGTTTCGGCACCAGATGGGTGTGGGGCCGAAGCCGGGTGCCTTTGCCGGCGAGGGGAATGATGACCTGCACGCTCAGCTCCTTCCGTAGCGGTCCGACAAGCGGACCAGGTCATCGAGCTCGGGCGTGGAGGCTTCCAGGACGTCGGTATCCGTCACCGCCTCGATCTGGTGCACCATCGTCGGCGGAATATGCACCGATTCCCCGGCCACGAGACGGCGCTCGGTGAGTCCGTCACCATGGCCCAGCCGCAGAATCAGCTCGCCCGAGAGCACGTGCATCGTTTCGTCCTTCACGTTGTGATACTGGCAGCTCAGCACGTGCCCCGCGTTCACGTGGAGAATCTTCCCGGCATAGCGGTCGGTCCGCGCCCAGATGAGCTCGTAACCCCACGGCTTTTCCACCCGGTACGGAACCTCCGCCATCATCAGTCTCCGAGCATGGTGAGTTGAAACGAAGACGGCGACGTGATGCATTCCCGCACACACACGCCGCATCCGACGCACCCCTCCGCCCGCACGACGGGATGCCCCGCATCGTCGATCGCGAGAGCCGCCTCGCCGACCGGACAGGCGTCGGCGCAGACCCTGCATGCTGTGCCTTTGTAGGTGACGCAGCGCTCCGGAAGGAATTCCAGCGCGCCCATACGATAGCCCTCCCACCGGTTGGGCGGCAGGGTGAGCGCCCCGGTGGGACAGGAGTGGACGCAGGGCATGTCGGCGCAGGCGATGCAGGGCTGCACCCGGGGATCGATCGAGGGAGTTCCGGCGGCCAGGCCGCCGCTCGACGGCACCGGGAGAATGGCGTGCGGGGGACAGACGCTTTCGCAGGCACCACAGCGGGTACACGCCGCCAGAAAGGCCATCTCCGGGAGCGCGCCCGGCGGCCGGAAATACTTCTGCTGCACGATGCGCTCTTCGGTCCGCTCGAGCAGCCGCTCGGCCCATTGGCCGAAGCTCTCGCGGAAAAAATCGCGACGGTCACCGGGGGCGTGGCGCACCCCGGAAATCTAGCGGAAGAGTGGGAGGACGCCTTTGACGAGCCGGTCGATGATTCCCTCGCGGAGGGCGGCGATGTCGGGGTGATTGCCGGGCCGTTCGTCCGCGGCCGCGGTGTTGAAGGCCGCGACGACCGCGGTGCCGGTCTCCGGGTGCAGGTAGAAAAAGGCACGGAAGCCGCGCTGGCTCCCGGTGTGGCCGATCAGGGTGGCGCCCGCCGCGTGCTTCACGAAGAACGAGAGCGATACGGAATCTCCCATCGCCTCCGAGTCGCTCGACGGGAGCACCGGCCGCCACATCTCCGTGAGCGAGGAACGCTTGAGCACCGGCACCGGACCGGTGGCGCCGGGACCCTTGCCGAGGAGAAACGCGAAATACCTGGCCATGTCTGTCAGCGGCGCATTGAGACCGCCGTTGGAGGTCGTGATCCCGGTGTCGAAGTCGAGCCCGTTCGCCTCGGGCCGGCCGTCTTTCACCTCGTAGTTGTTGGAGCGGTCGGCCAGGAGGTGATACGGCGTGAGATCGAAGTAGCTGTGCGACATGCCGAGGGGTCGGAGGATGTTCTTGTCGACGTAGACCTCGAAATCGTCGCCGGAGAGTTTTTCGATGACCCGGCCCAGGAAGATGATCCCCGGATTCGAGTAGCTGTAGCGCGAGCCCGGCGGGAAGAGGATCTGGGTGTACGGCATCATCGCCACGAGCTGCGACCACTGGGTGGGTTCGTACGGGTGCCAGGGCTGACTCCCGCCCCAGGGCCAGGTCGGATTCCGGAAGCCGGCCGAATGGCTCATCAGGTGGCGGATCGTGATGGCTTCCATGGGGCCGTAGGGATTGTTCACCGCCATGAGCTCGGGGACGTACTTCACGATCGGGTCGTCGAGCGAGAGTCGTCCCCGGTCGCGGAGCTGCATGATCGCAATGCCGGTGAACGTCTTGGTGATCGAGGCCCAGTGGAAGATCGTGTTCGCGTCCACCTTACGGCCGGTGGCCAGGTCGGCGGCGCCGTGGTATTCGCGGGCCAGGACCGAGTCGCCGCGCAGAAACCAGAGACTTCCCCCGACGATGCCTTCCTGCTGGAGGCCGCTGTGAAAGAACTCTGCCACCGGCCGCCACGCCGACGGGAAACCGGCGGGAGTTTGGGCCACAGTGGTCGATGCCATCGCGAAGAGAAGAGCGATGACCGCCGCGCGGCTGGTCCCGTTGACCGTTGACCGTTGACCGTTGACGCTTCTCATAGCAGCCCTCGAATCCACCCGCCATCGACGGCCATCGACTGTCCCGTGATATAGCTCGCCCGCTCCGACGCGAGGAACGCCGCGAGGGCCGCGAATTCACGCGGCTCTCCCATGCGTCCCATCGGCACCGAGCCGGTGAATCTCTTCAGCGCCTGCTCCGCCGTGATCCCTTCCTTCACCGCCGTCACCTCCGACAATTCCACCATGCGGTCGGTGCGGGTGAAACCCGGCATGAGATTGTTCACCGTGACCCCGAAGGGTGCAACCTCGTTGGCGAGAGTCCGGGCAAAACCGGTGACCGCCGAGCGCAGGCTGTTGGAGAGCATCAGGTTGTCCACCGGCTGCTTGACCGCAATCGATGTCACATTGAGAATCCTGCCCCAACGGCGTTCCTTCATCCCGGGCAGGACCGCTCGGCAGAACTCGACCACGCTGGACAGCACCAACGCGGCGGCGCTGTCCCAGGTCTCCCGGGTCAATGACTCGAAGGGGCCGGCAGGGGGTCCGCCGCTGTTGGTGAGCAGGATATCGATCTTCCCGAATCGGGCGATCCCCTCGCGAGTCACCCGCTCCGCCTCACCCGCCTTGCCGACATCGGCGGCGACCGCGAGCACCGGCACATTGTGTCGCTTCCCGATCGCATCCGCCGTTGCCCGCAATGTCGCTTCTCCCCTGGAGCAGAGCACCAGCGACGCGCCCTCCGCGGCGAGCTCCTCCGCCACCGCCTTGCCCAGGCCTTTGCTCGAGGCAGCGACGAGTGCGATCCGGCCCTTCAGTCCGAGCTCCATCTACTTGCGCCGCAGATAGTCGTCCGACTTGTCCAGCCAGTCCTGCCGGGGGGGCGAGAAGACGTCCACATCGAGGGTATCCTCGAGTGCCTCCGCCTTGTGGGGCACATTACCCGGAATGTGCAGCACCTCTCCGGCGCGCACGACGAGCGTCTCCTGCTGATCCTCCCCGATCCAGAACCGGAGCGCTCCCTCCAGGATATAGGTGAGCTGCTCGTTGTGGTGCGAATGCTTGGGCACGATGCACCCCTTTTTGAGGTATACGTGCGCCAGCATCATCCGTTCGCCGCAGACGAGCCGCCGCTCGAGCAGGTCGCTCACCTTTTCGCGGGGCATATCGTCCCAGCGATGGTGGGTGACGCTCTGGTTGCTGGGTGCTGGGGGCTGGGTGCTGGACATGAGGGCTCGCGATTCGGGATATAGTGGTCAGGGGTCAGGCGTCAGTGGTCAGTGGTCGACGGGAAATGCATTCCCCTGACCACTGACCCCTGATCGCTGTCCACTTCAACTTGACACCGCTCCGCGCTCAACGTAAGATCCCCGCACAACAGAAGCCCCGTGGTCATTTGCCGCCTATTGCAGCCACGTTAAACAAATGCTAAAACGCGACGCCTGGCGGCCCGTTTGCCGGGCATTTTTGTTTTGGCACCCGAAGGAGTGATCATGCACGACCGCCGTTCGCGCCACATGCCGATGACCATGCTGATGACCGTGATCCCCTCGGGGAGAGCGGCCAGGCGGATCCGCGTGCGCGAAGGCAGTTAGCAGCCCTCTTCCACGACGCGAACCCCGCCCCGGCCCTCTCCAGCAGAGGGCCGGGGCGTTTTTGTCTTCTCACGATGGGAGCATGTAATGGCTGAGCGATTCATCGTCCTCAAGTTCGGCGGCACCGCCCTCGGCGGCGCTAGGCGCATTCGCACCGCCGCCCGCCGCTTGATCGCCTTGCATCGGAAAGGCGTCCGCACGCTCGCGGTGGTGAGCGCGACCGGTCACACCACCGACCGGATCACCCGTCGCCTCGCCGCGGTGGGCGCCGACCCCGCCGGTGCTCCGAGCCGGGAGACCGACCGCGCCCTCGTCACCGGTGAGCTGCTCTCGGCCGCGCTCCTCGCCGCGGCCATAGAGTCCGCAGGGATTCCAGCGACGAGTCTCTCCGGCACCGGCGCAGGTCTCTCGGCCTCGGGGCCCTGGAGCGCCGGTGTGCTCGAATCACTCGATCCAGCCCCGCTGCGGCGGTTGCTCGCTCGGGGAATCATCCCTGTCGTCGCGGGATTTCAGGCGGGGACGGCATCGGGCGAGCAGATCACCCTCGGACGCGGAGCTTCGGACCTCTCGGCGGTCTTTCTCGCGGCGCGGCTCGGAGCGGACGAATGCCATATCGTCACCGACGTCAGCGGAGTCTTCGACCGCGATCCCCGGCATCACCCAGGGGCGGGACGCCATGGATGGCTCGCGCCGTCGGCGCTCGGGCGGCTGGTTGATTCCGGCGCCGAGGTCGTCCATCACCGCGCTGCGCGTCTCGCCGCGGAGGAGAATCTCACGCTCCGGGTGTACCGCTGGGACGCGAACATCAGGGGCGCGCCCGGCACGCTGATCGCTCCCGAGCGGCCAGGCGCCGCCGCCGCGTCATGACGACGATTGCCGTGGCCGACGAGGCCGTCCTCCTCGACGATCCACTCCGGCTCGAGTTGGGTGGCGTCATCCCGCGCTGCACGGTGGGCCTTCGGCGGGTGGGTGACGCCGATGCCCCCGCGGTCCTCGTCGTCGGGGGGATTTCCGCCACCCGACGGGTGACGTCGCTCCCGGGCGACGCCGATGCGGGCTGGTGGGACCCCGTCGTCGACGCCTCGCGGGTGCTGTCCGGTGGAGCGGTGCAGCTCATCGGCGCGGATTTTCTCGCCGGTGAAGGACTCTCTTCCCTCCCCGATGAAGCCGATCGGATCACCACCGGCGACCAGGCCGAGGCCATCGCGAGAGCATGCATCGCGAGCGGCATCGAAAGCGTCGACGCAGTCGTCGGTGCCTCCTACGGCGGCATGGTGGCGCTCTCGCTCGCCGCGCGGCGGCCGGAGTTCGTGCGCCGAGTCGTCGCCATCTCCGCGGCCGATCGGAGCCATCCGATGGCCTCCGCGTCGCGATGGATCCAGCGGGAGATCGTGCGGCTCGGCGAAGCGGCCGGACGGTCGCATGCCGGCGTTGCATTGGCGCGAGCGCTCGCGATGACCACGTATCGCACCGCCGAGGAATTTCACGACCGGTTCGGAGCGGGCCCCGAGGGCGCCGCTCGTGTCGCGGAGTACCTCGCCGGGCGCGGTGAGGCCTTTGCCGGGCGGTGGACCGCGCCGCGATTCCGCCAGCTCTCCGGATCACTTGATCTGCATCAGGTGGATCCGTCGCGCATCCGCATTCCGGTGGTACTCGTCGGGGTGACCTCCGACAGTCTGGTGCCGGTTCGTCAGCTCGAGTCGTTACGCGCCGCGCTCGGATCCGGCGGCTCGCTTCACCTCCTCGACTCCCCGTGGGGTCACGACGCCTTTCTCAAGGAGCCGGCGGCCATCGCGCGGCTCATCGACCGTTCCCTCACATCTCTCGATCAGGCCTGATCATGCATCCCACCACTCGTGCCGTGCGCGCGGGAATCGCGACCGATACCGCGTTCGGCGCGGTCGTACCCCCCATTCATCTTTCCACCAACTTCAGCTTCGAAGCGCTGGGCCGGCCGCGCCAGTTCGATTACACCCGAAGTGGGAATCCCACCCGGCAGCTGCTGATCGACGCGCTTTCCGGGCTCGAAGGAGGCGCCGGCGGAGTAGTCACCAGCACCGGAATGTCCGCGGTCGCGCTGGTGCTGCAGGTCTTCGGCGCCGGTGGACTGGTTGTCGCGGCGCATGATTGTTACGGGGGAACCCGGCGGCTCCTCGACGGTCTGGCCCGACTCGGCGTCCTCACGGTGCGCTACGCTGACCTGACCGTGACCGGCGCACTCGAAACCTTCGGCGATCGCCCTCGTCTCGTCTGGATCGAAACGCCGAGCAATCCGTTGCTCCGGATCACCGACATCCGCACGGTGACTACGCGGGCGCACGCCGCGGGTGCGCTGGTCGTGGTGGACAACACCTTTCTCTCTCCCGTCCTGCAGCGCCCGCTCGAGCTCAGCGCCGATCTCGTGGTCCATTCCGTCACCAAGTACCTGAACGGGCACAGCGACGTCGTCTCGGGCGCGGTCATCGCCGGCGGCGCGGCCCACGCCGAGGAGTTGACCTGGTGGGCCAACTGTCTCGGCATCTCGGGGGCGCCGTTCGATGCGTGGCTCGTGCTGAGGGGGATTCGTACGCTGCACGCGCGGGTGGCCTGCCATCTGGCCGGCACTGAGGCGGTGGTGGCACTTCTCGGTGGGCACCCCGCGGCACGGCGGGTGCACTATCCGGGGCTGCCATCCCATCCCGGTCACGCAGTCGCGGCTGCACAGCAATCGGGATTCGGCGCGCTGGTGAGCTTCGAGCTCAATGGGGGAGAAGAGACCCTGCGCGGGTTCCTTGACTCGCTCCGCCTCTTCACCCTCGCGGAGTCGCTCGGAGGCGTCGAGTCGCTGGTCGCCCATCCAGCGACGATGACCCATTCGGCGATGACGCCCGAAGCGCGTGCCGGCGCCGGCATTTCCGATCGGCTGCTGCGGATCTCGGTGGGCATCGAGCATCCGGCCGATCTCGTGGAAGATCTTCGGGCGGCGCTCGACCAGGTTGGCAAGCGGCGGGAGGCGCGCCGTGCAACCCTGGTCTCCTGAGAGAAGAATCCGCGTCTCGTTGCTCGGCGCGACTGGCCTCGTCGGTCAGGAGATCGCGCGGAAATTGGAGAACCATCCCTGGTTCGAGCTCGGCGCCCTCGCGGCTTCCCCCGGGTCGGTGGGACTTCGCTATGGAGACGCCGCTCGTGGCGGGGCGGCCGGCATCCCGCCTGCGCTGGCCGGCCGCCGCCTGGTCGGTTGCGATCCCCAACAGGCGGTGGCGCCGATCGTCTTTTCCGCGCTCGACGCTGCCACCGCGCGCGAGGTCGAGCCTGAGTTTGCACGGGCGGGTGCGCTCGTCGTCAGCAACGCGAGCGCCCATCGCATGGAGTCCGACGTGCCGCTCCTGGTGCCGGAGGTGAACCCCGAAGCTCTGTCGCTACTCGTGACGCAACGCGCCCAACGGGGGTGGAGCGGCGGGATCGTCTGCAATCCGAACTGTGTCGTGGCGATCGTCGGCCTCGCCCTCGCCGCGCTCCACCAGCGCCGCCGCCTCCGCGCCGCCTCGGTCACCACACTCCAATCCATCTCGGGTGCCGGATATCCCGGGGTTTCCGCGCTGGACCTGGTGGGCAACGTGATCCCGTACATCGAGGGAGAGGAAGAAAAGATCGCCGCTGAGCTCACAAAGCTTTTGAAGCTCCCGGAGGAGACGCCGATCGGGGCCCAGGTGCACCGAGTCCCGGTCCCCTCGGGTCACCTGGCGTCGGTGACGGCTGCCTTCGAAGAAGAGATTCGGCCGGACGATGCAGAGGAGTGGATGCGGAGCTGGACCGGTGCGCCGGAAGCTCAGGGACTCCCGACGCTACCGGTGCGTCCGATCCTCGTCACGCCGGGGGTGGATCGCCCGCAACCGAGACTCGACCTCTGGGCGGGCGACGGGATGGCGGTGACGGTCGGCCGGGTCCGCCGCGATCCGGTGCTCGGACTCCGTTTCGTCGTGCTCGGGCACAATCTGGTTCGCGGAGCGGCGGGGGCGGCGGTTGCGAATGCGGAACTAGTGGTCAGAGATCAGGGATCAGAGATCAGGGGTCAGGGGTCAGAGGTCAGCGATGAGGCGCTTTCGCTGACCCCTGACCCCTGACCCCTGACCCCTCTACTTCAAGGCGCCGCAATCGCCGCCGGCTTCTCCCCCTTCAGCCAATAGGCAAACCACTGGCGCAGCCGGCCGAGCCGGTCCACCAGCAGCCATGGCTCACCGCTCCGGGACAGCTCGTGCGTCGAGCGGGGGTAACGCACCAGCTCCACCGGCACTCCCTGCTTCTTGAGCGCCATGTACCAGAGCTCGGCGTTGCCCATCGGAGTGCGGAAGTCGTCTTCCGATTGCACCATGAGCGTGGGCGTCTTGACCCGGGTCACTTTGCGGATCGGCGAGAGCGAGTCGTACATCGCCTGGTTTTCCCAGGGCTTGCCGTAGAATTCGAATTCGGTGAGCCCCTGCGCGTCGGAGGCGCCATACCAGTAGGTCCAGTCGCTGATCATCCGGTCGGTCTGGGCCGCCTTGAAGCGGGTAGTCTTTGCCGTGACCCACGCCGCCATCACTCCGCCATAAGATCCGCCGGTCACCCCCATCCGGGTCGAGTCGACGTCGGTGCGGCGGGCGACGAGGTCCACCGCCTTCATCAGATCCTGGTAGTCCTCCGCGAACCAGCGGCCACGGGTCGAGAAGGTGAAGGGTGCGCCGTACCCGCTCGAGCCGCGCGGATTGGTGAAGAGCACCCACATCCCCGCACCGGCAAGATTCTGAAACTCGTCGAACCAGTTTTCGCCGTACGCGGAGTGCGGCCCGCCGTGGATGTAGAGCACGAGGGGATACTTCTTTCCCGCTTCGTAACCGAAGGGTTTCATCAGCCACCCCTCGATTTCGAGATTGCCGACCGATTTGTAGGTGAATCGCTCGGCGTCCGACCAGGCAATTTCCGCATTGAGCTTGTCGTTGAACCGGGTGAGCTGCCGCTCGCCCTGGCCATCCACCGAGGCGATGTAGAGCTCGGTCGGCTTCGTCATGCTCGACGCGATGTACGCCACGCTGGCTCCCGCGTTATCGAGGCTCCAGCCCGAGAGTCGGCGGCGTCCGCCGATCACCTCGGTGGGTTTCTTCGTCACCGGATCGAGGTGGAAGAAGGCCGTACGCCCGCCGATGTCGGCGCTGAAGGCGATCTTGCCGCTGGGAAGCCACATCACCTGGTTCGGCTCGTACTGCCAGTCGGCCAGGAGATTCTCCGGCGTCCCGCCGGCCGCATCCACGACGAAGATCCGTTCTGACTCGGTGCGGTTGAGCGAGGAGAGGAACGCAATGCGCCGGCTATCCGGCGACCAGACGAGCTGGCCTTCGCTCCCATTGGTGGTGGTCACTCGCCTCGGCGTTCCGCCGGCCGCGGGAATCACGAAGATGTCGGCGTCGTTGCGGGGGGCTTCGTCGCGCTTGGCATCGTAGGGCAGCCGGGCCAGCGAATCCCGCTCGGCGCGGGTCACCGAATCTGACCGGAGCGCCGGATCGGCGATGAAAGCGATCCACTGCCCATCGGGAGAGACCGCGATGCCGTTGTGGGAATACACGGCGTTTGTCACCTGCCGCTTGGCCCCGCCGTCCAGCGGACGCGCCCAGATCTGCGCCGGGCGGTACACCCGCGCCTCGCGGGGACCGGGGAGATATCCCGGGCCGTTGCTCTTGTATACCATCTCGGTGATGTGGCGGCCGTCGAAGCGTGCGGGATCCACCGGCCAGGTGATCGCCCCGAAGGGTGGCCGCGCGATCGCCTGCATGCGGCCGTACGGATCGCGGCGCGTCGTGTCGCGCGCGGGCCCGCCCGCGGCGGTGTCGGTGTAGAACACGATCTTCCCGTCCCCGGGAGTCACCCCATTGGGAATGCTGTCCACCTCGAAGGCCTCGCCACCGGGGCGGTCCATACGAAGTGCCCAGGTGCGTCCCTTCCCTCCCGGCCGGGTCGATGTAAAGAGCAGAAGTTTGCCGTCCGGCGCCCAGCGCGGATTCGAGCTCTCGACTCCGGGGGAGGTGAGCCGCTGAGGTTCACCACCCGCCGCGGCGACGAGCCACACTTCGGCATGCCGCTTGTTCTCCGCGGTCACCGCCGTCGTCACGGTGAAAGCAACCTGCTTGCCATCGGGCGAAACCGCCGGCGCCGAAAGCGTCGTCACCCGGTACCAGTCGTTCGGCGTGAAGGCTCGGCCCTGAGCGGTCAGCGGTGAGCGGTGAGCGGTGAGCAGGAGAAGAGCGAGGACGCAGGAGGTTCGGCGCATAATCTGAGTTCCTTCAAGGATGCTGGATGCTGGGTGCTGGGTGCTGGGTGCTGGGTCCTGGTTGCTGGTACCGTTCACCGTTCACTGTTCACCGTTCACGCCGTCAAAACGTGGCGCTCGCCGACACGACCCATCTCAGCTGAAACGAGGCGTCCGTCCCG
>Ga0070707_100002752_pt1 | contig 16745 bp, 14 predicted proteins | sample KBSK5502metaG_FD_65468 | JGI IMG/M metagenome (GOLD analysis project Ga0070707, IMG submission 65468) | Corn, switchgrass and miscanthus rhizosphere microbial communities from Kellogg Biological Station, Michigan, USA - KBS K5-50-2 metaG | ecosystem: Host-associated > Plants > Roots >... | reverse complement strand
GCTCTGCTCACAGAGCACACCACCGGGAGAAACGTCCTGTTCGATGGTGTGTAAGCCCCCAAAGTGGACATGAGCCTGTAAACTCAAAACTTGTAGGTAGCGGAACGGCTGGAAAACGGACGATATAGAGACGCTATAACAATGCCACTGTTCAGATCATGCCTGATAGCAGCATAGCAATGAAAGCCCTTCCCGGGAGCCTATGGAAGAGCTCCAAGTGGACAAGTTGAGGATGGGAACAACTGGCTTCATGCCAGTACTCTTTACGGATGTTCCCACTGGTCACGTAGCGTCCGACCCAGGACTTGGGCAACGGCAGCAGCAAAGGCGATGATACCGGCCAAAACTGCCAGGAAGCGCACGGGGAAGCCATTGGGGGCGAGGACATCGAGCAGCCAGGTGGCTGCAGGACCAATCATCACTGCGACAGAGGTCATGGCTAGCCGGAACGCAATACACTTGAGTTGCAGGTGCCGCGCTCATCGTTTCCGACGCGGCTCCCATCGGTAGCCGGGGATCGGTCGGCCATCCAGCAGTTGGCGGATGGATACCAGGGCGGCTTGACGCACATCGTTATCATGCAGGGAACGGTTGAGGGTCACGAGCACCTGGCGCAGTTGAGTCGTATCCTTGATTTCTATACGTCCCAGGCTTGCTGCCGCATCCCTCCGCACAAGCTCGTCTGCACCGTGCAGCGCCACCAGCAGTGTTTGCACCACCGCCTCGTTGCCCGCTCCCATCTGGGCCAGGCTCGCTACCGCACGCTCCCGCACATACCAGTTTGCATCGTGCAGCACCTCTTGCAGCGCGCTCACCACCGCCTCGTTGCCCGCTCCTACCTGGCCCAGGCTCGCTGCCGCATTCCACCGCACCAGGTAGTTTGCATCATGCAGCGCCTCCAGCAGCGCCTGCACCACCGCCTCGTTGCCCGCTCCCACCTGGCCCAGGACTCCTGCCGCCCTTGCTCGCTCATCTCTGTCTGCATCATGCAGCGCCTCCAGCAACGCCTGCACCACCGCCTCACTGCCCGCTCCCATCTGGCCCAGGCTCGCTGCCGCAAGCCTCCGCACCAAGTAGTTTGCATCATGCAGCGCCTCCAGCAGCGCCTGCACCACCGCCTCGTTGCCCGCTCCCACCTGGCCCAGGCTCGCTGCCGCATACCACCGCACAACGTCGTTTGCATCATGCAGCGCCTCCAGCAGCGCCCGCATCACCACCTCGTTGCCCGCTCCCACCTGGCCCAGGACTCCTGCCGCACGCGCTCCCACGTTCTCGTCTGCATCATGCAGCGCCTCCAGCAGCGCCTGCATCACCACCTCGTTGCCCGCCCCCACCCGGCCCAGGATTGCTGCCGCACGCTCCCGCACAGGCTCTTCTATATCGTACAGGGCCGCCTCCAGCAGCGCCCGCATCACCGCCTCATTGCCTGCTCCCACCTGGCCCAGGCTCGCTGCCGCACGCTCCCGCACAGGCTCTTCTATATCGTACAGGGCCGCCTCCAGCAGCGCCCGCATCACCACCTCGTTGCCCGCTCCCACCTGGCCCAGGCTCGCTGCCGCACGCTCCCGCACAGGCCAGTCCCAGTCTGGCTGGTGCGCCGCCAGCAGCGCCCAGCCCTGTGTCTCCCGCGCCAGCATCCCTACTCCCATCTGGGCCAGGCTTCTTCTTGCCGCACGCACCTGCACAAACCAGCCAGGCCGGTTCAGGTCCTCCAGCAGCGTCCGCACCACCGCCTCGTTGCCTACTCCCATCTGGGCCAGGCTCGCTGCCGCATACCTCCGCACAGGCCAGTCAGGCTGGTTCAGCGCCTCCAGCAGCGCCCGCATCACCACCTCGTTGCCCGCTCCCACCTGGCCCAGGACTCCTGCCGCACGCTCCCGCACGTTCTCGTTTGCATCATGCAGCGCCTCCAGCAGCGCCCGCATTACCACCTCGTTGCCCGCTCCCACCTGGCCCAGGACTCCTGCCGCACGCTCCCGCACATGCTCTTCATGTATACCGTGCAGGGCCGCCTCCAGCAGCGTCTGCATCACCACCTCGTTGCCCTGACGTTGTAGCAACCGGCAAATGACGGGAAGCAAAGTCTCCTGCCCTTCGTCGAAACGATCCCCGTCATAGATGAGGTATTGGACAAGTGATGCGGCCTGATCCGAGAGCGCGGTGCCTACTTTTGTTGTTGTCCCGTCAGGTACACATTCAGCGTAGCCCCTGGCGGCCAGCTCGAACTCCCGGGCCAGCATCCAGGCGATTCGTCGTTCGAGTTGCACCTGGGGCAGGAATTTTCCTGGCCCTATCGGGCGCAACAAAAAGTTTCTAGAGGAACGCAAGATCCGGCTGGGTGGCGCATACACGTGCAGGATCGTCAAGATAAGAGCTGATGCCTTGTGAGCCTCCTCGTTCCTCGACCCCAGGTGTGCGATCGTAAGCAAATGTACCTCCTGCCACCAGGTCTCATGCAGGTGTGCCATCACCAGGTTTATGTACTCAGGATAGGGCTGTGCCGCAATGTAGCGAGCCGCCAGATACTCCTGGAAGGTCAGGTGCGGAAAGCCGTACCTGTCATCACCGATGTATTGCAACAGGCCGGAACGAAGGCCCAGGGTGTCAAGGAACTGTTTGGCTGCTCGGACAGCAGTCCCCTGTTCGTTGTAGCGTCCTTCAGCTTGCAAGGCCTCAGCAAGCCGGGGGACCAGTTCTTCCCTGGTCGCGCCCGTGCGCTGTTCCTGGCTGTGGATGGCGTAGGCTAAGGGGGTCAACAGGCGCAGATGATCCTCCCAATCCATCCCGACCAGCACACCCTGGTAGGCCACATCATGAGAGGCTTCCCACTGCTCGATCAGCTCGCGGCAGCAGCGCTCGTACAGTTCCACACGCCGTTCAGGCAATTCGCCTTTTTTGCGCCAGATCAGCACCAGGATGGTGCTGAGCAGTGGGGTGGTGGCCAGTTGCAGGATCGCTGGAGTGCCCTGCACTCGGGTATAGAGTGCATCCGCTTTGCCACGCTGTTGCTCGGCGGTCAGCTCGCTATCCAGGGCATACCAGAAGCGGAAAAACCGCTGGACATCCTCGGGGGTGAAGCGCTGGATCTGACAGCGCTGGAATAGGGGACGCAGCGCACCCTCGCTCTCGCTTACGCCTGCTGGTCGGCTGCCGATGATAACCCGGTTGCCAGGAGAGAGACGAGCCAGTTCGGCCAGTGAATGGGCTACACGAGCACGTGCCTGGCGATCAGCGATCTCATCGAGTCCATCGAAGAGCAACAGGCAGCGGCCGTCAGCTAATGCTCGGGTCAGCAGTTGTGACGGAGTGTTAGTGAAGGCAAGCTGGGCTGTGAGATACTCGGGCAGTAACTGGAGCCAGTTAGGTGTCTCCCCGCCCTCAGGCTTCACATAACGGTTGGGCAAGTGTCCCAACTCCACCAGCACCGGTAGTCGGTCGGCATCTGCGGAAGGCCCCAATCGGTTGGGTTCTCGTTGGCGCGCTTCCGCGAAGGTCACTGCCAGCCAGCGCAGCAGCGTGCTCTTGCCAGCACCTGGTTCGCCCACGATCAGCAGGTGGTTGCTCAGTGCCTGGCCAAGTTCTACCGGCTCCTGCACGGTGATCACCCGTTTCTTCTGCCGACTCTTACGCCGCTCGGTCTGACTTGCCTTTTCCGATGGCTCAGGCTCTGGGATCTCTTTCTCCACGGTCAGGCTCAGGCGCACGAAGACCTCCTCCAACGGCACGTTTGCCAGGGACAAGTCGGGGCGAGCGAAGCCGCTGAAGTCCAGATGGTTGTACGCGTCCACCACCTGCTGTCGGTAGGTCGCTTCGGCTGCTCTCAGGTCCACGTGCGGCTCCCCCTCTGGGGACAGATGGTATTCAACGTGTGCCTGGTCGCCTATCACAATATACTTGCCTTCACCGATCTGCACGTTGAACTTGCTGGAAGTTGTGTCGGCGTTCGGGTCGGGTAATGTCATCGCGGTTTACTCTTTACCAAAGTGCTGCTCAACATGAGCATCGTCGCCGATCACGATGCCCTTGCCATCGCCGATCTGTACATTGTACTTGCTCTGGGAAGCCTGCTGTGGGTTGACCAGCTTGAGCACCTGCTGAGCTTGCCGAACAATGGCTTCATCCTGGTCAGCTCCCGTCTCGACCAGCGACTTCTGGAGGGGCTTCTCCCAGGTGTCTTTGTCTTTCTCGTACTCAGCCAGGGCCATTTCAGCTTGAGGCTTCTTCTCAAAGTGCTTTTTCACCAGAGCCTTGAGACCAGCATAGGCGTCCTTGACGGCTTGCGAGGCAGTATCCTGGGCTGCAGCAGTCACACCTGTAGCCAGGGCAGCAAGTACCAGACTGACAGGGTCCATCGGGTTACCTCCTTCCATGAAACGTAAGTGATCCTGTATGACCTTGTGGGCCATAGCTCCAAGCATTGACTCCGTCAGTTTTGCTTTTTGGAGCATACCTTTTCGACATATGCTACTGTAAGTGTAGCATAGTTCGAATCGTTATTCAATATTGAAACCCGAGAGTTCAGGACTGTTCGCGTGTTTCATATCCAATGGTTCAAAGATTGCTGTCTCTCACCTTGAAACAGGATCACTTCCATCACGATATAGCTGAGTCGAGGAAACGGTGGTATAACAGACATCTCTTCCAACAGAGAGCACCCCTCTCTGTTCAGGCCCCGCCACCCCGTCGTTCCACCCTGTTTCCTTCACCAAAGCTTCTTAGACATGCTCCCACCTCTTTGGCTCAAGGGGAAACCGGGGGGAATGTCGGGAGGCCACTTTGAGTCGCTTACTGCTGTAAATATTCAGGAAGTTCAGAATAGTATTGTCTGATACAGGACAGTATTGTCTCTGTACAACAAGAGCCTCTAGAGCCATTTTGCCCATAAGCTCAACCTCAGTTATATGGTACACCAAACTTTTCCGTCAGAATCGCACCGACAGGCCATATGTATTATGATTCAAGCCCAAGTTCGCACCTAGCAGTATGCCAGGCCGCCAGCCCTTCGCGGGTACGCATCACTCCGGGGTCTGAAAGCTTACTTGCTACCTGGTTTGCGCTGGGATTAGTTCCTTCCACGTGTAACTTCAGAGTTGCTAGACGCACCTCATTACATCCCTGTTCTCTTCGCTTTCTCGCCTGCTCTGCCCGGTAGGCTCGGTACCGAGTGGTAACCAGAGCGCATTCTTGAGGAAAGTGATAGATGAGGGTCCTCGCTCCGAGGCCCAGGCGTCTTTCGAGCTGACGCACTCCCATAGGGGTCTCCCGGCCGTCAAGCACTGCCTGGATGAGTGCCAAAGCCTGCTCACGGTTCACTGAATGGGGAGGAAGATGTTTAGGTAGTGGCTGTCGATGTGCCTCCCTTGCGTGAAGGGCTTCTTTCAAAACTTCCTGGTTACCAGTAATAAGGAGTAGCGGTGAAATATCCAATACGTAGCAGAGTTCAAGCATTCTCTCAAAAGAAGGCATTTGTTTGCGATTTTGCCAGCTCGAGAGTAGCTGTTTTGATACGCCTGCTAACGCAGCGAGTTGCTTGGAGTTGCCTACAATTTCAGAGCAGAGTGCGAGTCCAATTGCAAGCTGTTCCCAGGGAAGGATTCCAGAAGTGGTGCTTGCCTTGCGAAGTTCCCCGGTGATATTCAATACCCATTGCTGCCAGTCCAGCGTCTTTTCATCAACTTCATTCTCTGTTTCTGAGTCTGATGATATTCCCAGCCAAGTCATGCACTGGGTACAGCACCCTGGCTGTAATCTGGCGGGAATGACAGATTGTTTCCGCTGGCAGTGAGGACATCGCTCTTCCAGTTGTCCCCTGTGCCGTAAACAGACTGTAACGACCTGAAGCATCCACAGCAGTGGCTGATAGATGGGGAGTCCTTCCCTCCGCCATTCGTGGTAACAGATGGGACACCATGCGGGAGTTGCCCGCAGGAGCCCCCGGAATGGAATATTCCCTGCCCAGGAACTCAGGGTCAAATTATGAAGGCTCTCTCTCATCGTCAACCGTATAAGCGTACTCGACCAATCAAGAGCAGTCTCTCCCGTGCCGTTGATACCCATAGCCTCAGATCGACAGTAAGCACCCAAGAGGTTGAGGGAGGACTGGAAATGATAGGATCTGCCGAGATGTGGAACAATCTCCTGGGCTATCAGGGTGCGCGGTTCAACTCGATATGTCCACGCCAACCGATTGATGTAGCTTGTAAGGCTCTCGATCCAGAAAGTTCCTATGGCCGCTGGGACAAGGCTATAGAGTCGGCTGCGAAGAGGCACATCAACTGTTGCATCCTTTCCAGGAAGATCCCAGTCATCGTCGTTTCTACCTTCCATAGCTGTTGTTCTAAGCGAGACCTCCTTCCCTCAAAAACGCTCCTATCTCTCGGTGCAATTGTGTCAACAAACTGATGTATTCGAAGAATCGTTCAAAATCTTCGCGTGGCACGATAGGGAACATGGGAGGCGAAATGTCTCTATCACTTCGCCTTCTCTATCGATGTTGATTGTGTCGATGAGGAGGATCGGTCCTTGTTCCCGCATCATCTTTCGCGCGTGTGCAGTTGCGTCGTTGATAGGCGTCCGTCCTTGGGAGACAAGCCTCTCCAACTGTAAATAAGAATCAAGATTGAGGCGAGAAAAGAGGCGTAGTAACAACTGCCGACGTTTAATATCAGCATCTACATAGGCGATGAGAAATTCAAAGAAGAGATACCTCATGTACTTGTGGCGGTTCGGCGACTCCCGTATCATGGAAAATGCGGCGAGCCTATTCAGATTATCAAAAACAATTCTCCCACCCGGTGTTCTCAAAACCCTATCCCCCCAAATTGTTGAATACTCCGACTTCGTCGCCCAGCATAATTTCGCCCTTGACGACGAAGCCGAGGATGAGCCCTGTCGTCACCAACTGCGCCAGATCATCAATGGTCTTTGCATTAAGTGGCGCACGTAACGCGAAGACCATACGCTTTTCGTTGTACGTGAGGACGAATGGAGCAGCACTTTCGAGGGAGACACGCTCCTCTTGCTGAACAATGAGACGGTAAGCGATACCAGCGGCGGTTAGTGTCTCATCGATGTGGTAGCGTGCGCCTTCGTCTTGCTCAGGACACAGGTAGACGATGAGGAGGACTGGCGGGTGTTCACCCATGGGCTGATGCCTTCCTGTTGTCACGTGCTTCCTCCCGCAATGCATCGAGCTCGACTTCAAGCTCATCTTTGATATAATACCTGTCGAAGAGCTTTCCTTCATACTTATCGAGCCATGTGGCTTGTTCTCGTGTGAGTGGATGTGACAACTCAAATACCAGGTGATGCTCTCTCTTCTTCGCCTGCGGAGCGATACCCAGTTGCGCTAATCCAAGAGCGGCCTGGTGCTCCAGATCAGTTTGCGGACACTCTTGCGGGTCGACACTCCAACCCTCCCTGTCAACGTATTGATCAGCGAATACCAGGATGAGATAGCGAGTTGTGAGATGCTTGAGAATATCGTGCAAGGTGATATTGAGCGCGCTATCGAGCGTTGCGGCCGTCTTCGTTGTGCCAGTTTCTAGTACGGCCACTTCGTACTGGTATTTGCCTGTCTGGCGAATGTTCAAGGTATAGGTCTTCTCGTCCATTGTCAGTTCCTCTCAGCTGTACAATTTGAGCATATATTTCCAAGTACCAATGGAAGCCAGCCTCCCCACTTTTGGATCGTTTGAAAACCATCGCAATGGCACGGAGTTCCGATAAGATACTTTGAGCTTCCAGTAACGGTTGCCAATTTGTTTGTGTAAAGACAATTGGATTGCAGGAAAAAAGCTCCCACCCACTTTCTCCTAGTTGGTTTGCGTACTCGTACATGGTTGGGCCTTTTTGCCAATTGTCGAGTTCCTGATCGTTGGAAAATCGCGGACGAAACTCACCATCGTTGCTTGCGATAGTTGCGAAAACGAAGAGGTATTCCCATTTTTGCATCTTGGTGCTCCTTGTATTACTGACCGCTATAGAAATTTCGACGCCTGCTTTGAAGCTTTTTTCGCAACTACGTCGGAAATCACTTTCTTGGTGATCCCATCGTCGTTGCGAAGTGACAATGAGCGAAGAATATCTCCATGGGTGGAGGTATGATATCGGGTAAGTGGTGCTTTTCCAGGCAAATCATACACTCGCTTTCTCGTTTTTTATCCTGTTGTCTCCACTTTAAGCCGCCAAGCAAAGTTGCGTTTTACAATGGAAAGGAGTGTGAGGTTTTGGGGAAAGAGGTATTCTAGTTGATCGATAATGCGAAGCACCGCCATCGTGAGTAAGCTGTTTTGTTGATTGATCATGTGAGGAAGATAGCCCATATGGAGGTATTCCTTTTGAGCATCAGTTGCCTCGTGATCACTGAAGTAATGGAATAGGCGTACATCCTCATCCCCCATTGTCTCAATCCTGCTGCCCAAAGCCGGTGATAGTGATGGTATCCCATGAATTACTCGAATCCTTGAGATATCTTCTGGTAACACATGTCGTTCGATAATTCCGAGCATGAATACATGGCTGAGTATTGCTATCTCAGAAATGTAATCAGGCGAGAAGATTTCCACCTGGGTCTCATTGGAGAGACGCGGTCCCAGTAAGCCGAAAGCGGGGTTAAGTAGGGTAGTATCGTAGATCAGGCCAACGACATAGCTGAGACATTTATCCTGTTTATCAACTGTAGAGCCTCCTTCTATGGCAGATTCATCCATAATTCTTGAATTCACCGCGACCCAGACGAAGCGGCCGAAAGCGTAATCGGTCGGATTTGGCGGTATCTCAACGTCGCAGGAGCCATAAATCTGGCAGACGTAGTTGATATGTGAGTATGATTTGACGATCTTCCCGATAAACATCTTCATACCTCCCTAAACGTCGTGATCAAAACATGGTTCAATGCCCAGTTCACGTCGAACTTCATGCCATGTGGTCAGCCCTACTTGTGTCCGCATGAAATCAAGTAACCTTTTAAAAGACAGGGTCCCCTTGCCTTTGAGCCACTCAGAGAGCAGAGAGTCCGATATATTTACCTGCTTAGCAAGCTGTAAGACATTTCCTATCGCCTCGACACAAATGGCAAGCCCATCTGAAGATCGTTGCCAGGGTAGTAATCCGGTCTGCGTACTGGCGAGATAAAATTCCTCGATAACATGCAGCACCCATAGCTGCCAATCAAGCGTTTCCTCATCAATCCTATCGTCCGCAACTACATCTGTTACTGCCCCCAGCCAGTTCATGTTCTGTGTACAGTAGCCTTGGTGCTCTTTGGTAGGGATAACGGATTGCTTCTTCTCACAATGTGGACAATGTTCTTCCAATTGTCGATGATGCACAGGACAGATGGTCATAACTTGAAACATCCACAGCAGCAGCTGATAAATAGACCTCTTCTCTTCTCTCCATTTGAAGCAACATACAGGACACGGCGCGGGCGTTTCACGGAGGAGGGCTTGTGGTGGAAGTCCAGCAGGCCATTGGTACAAACTCAGACCACGTAAATCTGTTCTCATTGTCAATCGTTCGAGTGTATCGGACCAATCGGCAGCAGTTTCTCCGGCACCGGTAATATTCATGGCCCATAATCGACAAAATACAGCTAACAGATGATAGGATGACTGAAAATGATACAAACCGCTGATGTGGGGAACGATCTCCTGTGCTAAAAGGAAACGCAGGCTAATGCGGTACGTCCATGCTACTCGATTGATATAGCTGGAAAGGCGCTCTACGAAGGGTGTACCTATGCCCAACGGGACAAGGCTATAGACTCTGCTGCGCAGGGATGGATCTATCGTTAATTGCTTCTCACCATGTTGCGAGATTCTCATATTGCACCAGTTATCTAGGCTTTTCTTAACGCACTACTTCTACATCATCGGGAAGTTTCGCAGTCTTAAGAGCAATGCCGACTCCAGATAAGCCTGGTCCTCTTAAAGGGGCAGGTTGAGAATGTTGGGTTGCAAAAGTGTGTGATAGGAAATATCACCTCCAGCTAGCTCATTTCTTGTCTCCAATCTGTATGCATTCACACACTGAGTGGTCTTGCTCTTTGCGTTTCTCGATGGCCAAGATAGCAAGTCAGATCCTCTATGACTGACAGGCTGCTTGCCCAGCGTAAAATATGTTCGCCATGCTTTAGGAGCATCTCTTCGTCGATAATGGCACAGTGTCGGCGGAGATCATGTCCATAGAAGGTGGGACGCGATAACTCAAACTGGACTCTGGCCACTCGATCTTTGGGTGTGACAACGCAGAGATATACTTGTTGCTGTGAAGAGAGAGCCCCCAGATCATAGAGGCGGAGCAAACCGGTGGTAATATCGGTAGTTCGTTCAATCTCGTAAGCTGCAACCACTCCATTGTGTTGAAGCCAGAGGACATCAATCCGCCCGATAATCCGTTGAAACTCGGAGCCGGTCAAGATTGGGAGAGATGGAAGGCTCAAATCCCCCAAACACTCCTGCTTCCACACTTTGCCGTGGTCGTTACTCGCAATCCACACCTGGCAACCAACTTTCAATCCGATTTTTGCAAGCAACCATTGCAAATGGGTATGGCGCGAAGCACTTGGGTCCTCTTCCTGAAATGAGTCGTCTTTGTGGTTCGTATCCACAGAGTTGATCTGCCTCTTTGGCTCGATAACAGCCCTACACCTGTTACTGACCGATGAGGTGCGAATATGAGCCGTGAATATCTGACAAGAAGATGCTTCTTTACTTTCACTAATGCCGTTGGGACTTCTTGTCTGCTGTCCAGACCACAACGAGAGATGCTCCAGTTCCCAGGGCGAGATCCCAAGCGCTTTGGTCAGAGAGAGAAAGCGAGCACGGAACTCGAAGTAGTCTTCAATAGGGCCCTGTGACGAAAATAGCAGGCTCTGTTCCGACATGAGTGCATGTCGTACTTCCAGATAAAAGATAGGCCATCGGTCTCGGATCTGAAGATGCCACCAGGCACTCAGAAGGAAAGGGATTCGAGCAGGTTGGAGTTGAGATCGGGTCACTTGCTTTGCGAGGATCAACTCATTGAGGAATGCGGCAAATGCCTGCATCCGTCTTTGTCCCTCTCGAGTATCTTTAGGCACCGACAAAGCTATGCGGAGGCTCTGGGCAAGGCCCTCTTCATCAGGGACATATTTGATGAGTTTGTTTAAAAACATACCACCAGACATGCCTCGTAGCCCGAATACATTCCACTCAGCCTGTGTTTTGCGTTGGAATACCCTATTGAACTCTCTCATTGACTTGTCACCGTCAAGAAAGGAATTCAGATGTTGGACCATTTCACACTGGACAGCGTACCGGCGCCGATCAAGGTCGTTGTAGAACTGGACTGACGGGGTATCCATGCCGTACGCCTGATGTAGGAGGTACCATTCTTCTATTTGTTCAGTTGACCATGTCACTTGCTTGCTCATAGCGCTCGATTCCCATCATGTCGCTCTTAGTGGGCAAACGCCTGGAAAGCTGGTTCCCATCACCTCCAGAGAACACTGCTCAAGAAGTAGCGGATATGAAAGCTTCTTTTTGCTTGCCGCACACTTGAGAAATTCGGTAATAAAGACCACCTCTCCTCACTTTTTCCTCTATGTATTTGCGAGATTGCCTCGCTCTAAAGTAGATCGCCTCTACTTCTATCTGTTCACCTGCTACGCCTTAAGGAGAAAGTAACCGATACAGATTATAACAGATTTTCTATATTTTTGTCAAAACTAGACTAAAAAGTCCAGTTTACAACAAATAGAGGGCCTACTAGACTGCTTTCATGGCAGACATTAATGAGTTTCCCGATATTCCGGGATATATGACAATTAAGCAAGCAGCAGAAATGCTGGGGATTACCGATAAACGCGTCTATCGCTACATCGATTTAGGGCGTCTTCCTGCGTTCAAATCGGGCGGTGTTTTTCTACTTCCAGAGGAAAAGGTGAGACAATTCAAACTTAGTCCGCCGGGTCGTACACGCAAAGCGCCGCCACGTTGGCATGTTTTTAATAGTCGAAGCAAAGTGCTTGCCACAGAGATGCGGGTGCCAGTTCGCTCTGGTCAGCAGACCAAATTGTTGGAGAAACTCAAAGCGATCCAACAGACCAATCGTCATACCTTTCCTGGCACCATTGCTCGCTACGTGATAAAAGGCAATCCTGAACTCACTGCAATGCATTTTATGTTGGTCTGGAAAGATACAGAGATGCCCAACGAAGCTAGCCGTCAGCAGGACCTTCAGTCCTTCAGGGAGGAACTGGCTGATGTCCTGGATTGGGAGAACGCCGAGTATACTACTAACGAGACTCTAATTTATACATGATGAAGTACCTTACTTCCGTGCGCAACACATTCTTTCTCCCGTTGTTCCCATTAAATTGACAGAAAGGGGAGAGTTGCTAAGCTCTCCCCCAGATGAAAAAGATCCTCAACATGTGATCAATAAAGGCAATCGCCCACTCATCGTGCGAAGATGCTTAGTTATTTTAGCTGCGTTATCCCCCGTCTGGTTCTTGGCAATCACAATCAATGCTCCTTGTACTTTAAGCGCATCAAGGACAATCTTGTTAGATGGACTTATTCTTTGCGGAGCAGTGATAAATTGGCTTCCAGAGTCAAAAGTGACAAATTTAATGTGGCAAGCCAGCTGAGCATGTGTTGGGTAATATTGATGATCCTCCTTCTACCTGAACTCTTGATAAGTGACACTTTCTATTTGAGCAGACAAATGCTAACAGCTATGAACAGCTGTCTTACAGCGGTGTGCCAAAAGAATGAACCCGTTCATTACTGCTTGCTTCCTTCAAGTGAGAGGTAGCCACAGTGGCTAAACCACCCACGCGCATCTTGAGCCGTCACCGTAAGTAAGGTCTGGCAGAGGGCTTCCTCAAGTGCTTCATGCGTTCTGGCTCCCGTTCGTCGCAAGTACGCCTTCAGTTTAGAGAAGGATTCTTCGATGGGAGAGAAGTCAGGCGAATAGCCTGGTAAGAACAGCACCTGGCAGCCTTTGGCCTCGATGGCCTGGCGCACCCGCTCCCCTTTATGGGCGCGCAAGTTGTCCATCACGACGATTTGCCCCATATGCAGACTTGGAGCGAGGAACTGTTCCACGTAGAGTTCAAAGGCAGCGCCATTGGCCGACCCCTCCAAGATCATGGCAGCTCCCATGCCCTCGAGCGAGAGCGAGGCGATCAGCGTCGTATTCTTGCCGCGATTGCGCGGCACACGGCCTGTAGCGCGCGCTCCTTTCGGGGCTCGTGCATAGATGGGGGTGAGCGCGATATTCGAACCGCACTCATCCACAAAGACCAATTGCTGTGCTGGCAGTGGGCTTACTTCTGCTCGCCAGGCGGCTCGCTCCTCCTCGTTGCGCTCAGAGGCACCCAGCGTTTTTTTTTGCGCGTCCAGCCCACGCGCCGAATGGCACGACTCATCGTGGTGTGATCCACCCACATGCCATGCGTGCTTTCCCAGAGCTGACAGTGGGCTTCCAGCGTGCTATCCGGGTGCGCCTGCAGTTGGGCGACCAGGCCAGCCTCCAGGGCCGCATATTTCTTGGAAGGCCGTCCCGGAATGGCTTTGGGAGCGAGATCTCCCGTCTCTCGTCGTTGTTTCAGGTAGCGCTTAATGCTGGCTAAAGACACCCCAAACAGGCGCACAATTTCGGCACGTGGGTGGCCCTGATCCACCGCTCTGAGCACGTGCTCTCGCAAATCTTTGGAATAAGCTTTCATGTTCCTATTTTATCACATGGCTCAAGGCTTTGGCACACCGCTGTATACAGCTGTAGTGACCTTGTTTCCGCACCTGTCTTTGGAGAGACGCTGCCTCTCCAAGCTTTCGTGATGGATAATTTATCAGATTAATTCCATTTCTGTCTTTCCTACAAACACTACCACTGGTACTGTCCCGATTTGGTTGGAAACACAGTCCTATCAAAGGCGAGGTAAGCACGAGCTTGCTACTCAAGCCTGTCTACAAGACAGAGTAATATGCTTGCAGTTCGTTCGTGAGAAACAACTCCATTTCAATTTCTATAATGAGCAGGATTTATTCCTCTGATATTTTATGCCTTTTGATAGTTGTGAACACCTGTCTAACCCATCTGATAACAGATAGTTGTTACAGTTATTAATGCGTGTAATGACAAGTGTATTATTCATGCGTGAAAACATGTCAAGAACACATGTAATAGTTGACAAAAGATTATATGAATGATATAATTTGGGAAGTTAGTTGATGCTTGTCACTCTCTGCTACCTATGCTGTTGCCTTTACAGGCAGGAAGATGATAGCAGCGGACGATCATAACCCTATGAAGCTCGTAGGACTAATTGGTCCTTAGGGTATCTACTAACTGCTTGAACTAAAATCGCCCTTTCAGAAAGCTCCGTCCAAACTGAGGAACCGAACACACATGTAATCGCTGTTGTACCACAGTGATGTTGGGTATACAGCCATTTACTAATTTTAGGAGGTTATCACATGACTAGAGCATTAGACGGACGTGGCCTTGAAGTCTATTGTCAGAAACTTACCGTCAGTCAAGAGATCCAGGAGATGATCGCGCTTCTCCGTAGCTCACCACTTAGCCGCAATCCACGGGAGCATAAAGGCAATGTCCGCATTTGGTATCCTAGCAAGAAGATGGCAGGCATAGTCAAAGCTGAAAGTCGTCGGGTCGAGTTTCCAGGGCTTCTGGAGGCTGAGTACGACGATGTCCTTAATTGTTTTAATCAGCCTCCTTTATCTCGTGGATGAGATGAAGAGCTGCTGAAGAAATTACTTGGCCCCAATAGAACCGATAGCATAGAGAGGAAGATTATATGGGTAGAGCCCTGGATGGAGATGCTTTCAAAACCTACTGTCGTCGGCTTGGCTTCAAAGAAGAGACCCAGGATTTGATCAAGCTCATCCGGTCTTCTCCACCCAGCCGCCATCCGCGTGGGAGTAAAGGTAACGTATGCGTTTGGTATCCCAGCGAGAAGATGGGTTGCATTATCAAGGCTGAGAGCCACACTGTCGAATTTCCACGCATCCTGGTGCATGAGTACAGCAAAAATGTACTCGAATACTACGACCAACCCCCATCAATTCCACTTGAGTATAAGGACAAGCATGGTCACAGACAGACTCCCTGGCACACTCCTGATTTTTTCGTCATTCGCTACAAATCGGCTGGCTGGGAGGAATGTAAACCGACTCAGGAGCTGATCCGCCAGGCTCAGGAGCGACCAAATCGGTACAGAATCGATGAAAACGGCAAATGGCGCTGCCCACCGGGAGAGGAGTTCGCCGAGCGATTGGGCCTTACTTACCGTGTGCGACCGTCTGACGAAATCAACTGGACCGCTCATGATAACTGGCTCTATCTCGAAGAGTATTATCAGGATCTGGAGAAACTGACCATTTCCGATGATGCTCTGCAGAAACTCTACCGTATCGTAGATGAAACGCCAGGTATCTCTCTCGCCGATCTTGCTCTCGCTGCAGAAGGGGTGAGCGTCGATGTGATAAACATAGCTATAGCAAGGCACGATCTGTATGTCGATCTGCTTACGCATCGTTTGAGCGATCGCAATAGAAGAACTATCCCCGTCTATCGCGATAAAAAGACTGCCCACAGCAACACCTACCGGAATAAGAACCCTCCTGAAGGGGGAAACGACCATTCTATCGACATCAAGACAGGAAGCACGGTATCGTGGGATGGGAAAGAGTGGCAGCTTGTCAATCCCGGCGAGACTGGGATCACCCTGATAGACGCGGAGAACAATCCTTTCCCTTTAGCCTGGACGGTATTTGAGGCGCTTGCAAAAAATGGGCAGATCATTGGGGTGCATGCAGAATCCTCCCCCTCCAATTTCACCGATGCAGGAAAGGAGAAACTCGCATGCGCGAGAGAATGCGATATTCAGACGGCAGTGTTTCGAAATCGCGTCATTCACCCTGAAGAATACGACGACGAAGAGCAGAAAGAACTGGCTGAGATAATCGATAGGATACGGCCTCGCACAAAACGTCTTTGGTGCAAGTTGTACCAGGATGGGGAGATCAAATACGGCAGCGGCTTTATTGGTCTGATACCTAACTACGTAAGCTGTGGCGGCACAAAACTACCACTCGCCATAAGGAATCTCATCGAAAATGTGCTCAGCGAGCACTATGATACGACTACGCGCAAGCACAAACGGGGCGCCTTCGGAGAGTACATCTTACAGTCAAAAAAATTAAATCTGCCAACAGTGAGTCAAACGACTTTCTATGCGTGGGTCAAACGTCACCGATCAGTATACGAGCAGATCTACCTGCGCGAAGGGTCTCGAGCGGCCTATCCCTACAAGGACTACTTTCGATCGAGCCAGAGAACGACGAGTCGGCATGGTAATCACGCGTGGGCAGGTGCCCACATCGACCATACTCCCGTCGATCTGGAACTCTTCGACTCGGAAACGGGCGAGAGCCTGGGAAAGTGCTGGCTCACGTTGATGATCCTCTCGCATCCGCGCCGGATTGTGGCTGCCTATCTTTCCTTTGACTCGCCGAGCTATCGTTCGTGCCTCGCGGTCATTCGCCTGTGCGTCAAGCGCTTTAATCGGCTTCCGCAGGCAATTACCGTTGATGGTGGGCCGGAATTCCGGAGCACCTACTTTGAGAAGCTCCTGGCGCTATTCAGGGTGAGAAAACAGCAGCGACCTGCCTCTGAACCCCGCTACGGGGCACCCTTGGAAAAGCTCTTCGATACGGCCAACACTGATTTTA
>Ga0070707_100002748_pt1 | contig 16755 bp, 17 predicted proteins | sample KBSK5502metaG_FD_65468 | JGI IMG/M metagenome (GOLD analysis project Ga0070707, IMG submission 65468) | Corn, switchgrass and miscanthus rhizosphere microbial communities from Kellogg Biological Station, Michigan, USA - KBS K5-50-2 metaG | ecosystem: Host-associated > Plants > Roots >... | reverse complement strand
CGCGCGCGTCGCCGTGGACGTGGAGGATGCTCCGTTCGTGATCCTGCGCGTCGAGCGTGACGGTGAGGGCCTGGTGCTAACGGTCAACGACCTGAGCCGGGAGCCGCTCGCGCCGGAGACGCTCCGGTTCGGCGCCGGTGGGGTCCCCTACTGCCGCGTCAAGGATAGCCGCTTCGATGCGCGCCTGAGTCGCGCCGCCACGTACCAACTTCTCCAGCACGTGGAGTACGACGAGGCGGCGGGCACAGCCGCGCTCGTGCTCGGCGCCGCGCGCTTCGAGCTGTCCGGCGCCGGCGCAGAGGGCGTGGATCCGCGGTAGTTCCCGCAGGTCAGGCGGTGCCCCTCACGGCCCGTATCAACCGAGTCAGCCCGGGGCACTCGCAACTCGCGAGCCGACATATATGTCGACGCCTGGCGGTGGAAGATCCGACAGCCGATTTCCCTCTTACCGCCAGGAGCACAGAGATATAGCATGCCCTCCTTCGAGAAAATTGTGCGGACCAGTGAGGGCACCCTGAGCACCGCCTCGTCAGGGTGTTCTATCTTTAGGACCTCCGTCTGAGCCCCTTGGTCAGACCACGCGAATCGGCTGATACTGCAGAACTGTCCACTCCACTCGCAGTCGATGCTCTCGCGTGGTCGGAGCGTCCGTCGACCGCCAGTTGCGAAGCGCACCTCGGAACCGCTGCGGGTGCCCACCTTCCAGGCCACGGCTTTACCAGAATCATTCCGGAACACCCACTCTCCGGGCCGTGGTATCGCCACCACACCGGTAGCGGATATTTCGTAGGCCGTGTCATTGTGCGGGCTGAATGGCTGCAGGAAGAGCACGGTTCCCGTGCCGTTGCGAGTCAGGTGATAGTCGCTGTCGACATTCTGGAGGGGAAATCCCCATGCCCGCATGAGCACGGCGAGGTCGCTCTCCCGATACATATGCAGATTCGGGACGATAGCGCTACCTCGGCACACCCTGTGTGCCGGGCAAGCTACCTCAGCCACTACGCGCGTTGAAAGGAGCACAAGTATGAAACTGGCCAGGACACTTGTCTTCATAGGTCGGCAAATAGGTCGCCAAACGGCAGGGCGTCTGGCTGCGGGCCCACTCCGTGGTAGCCGAAGCTCGTCGTGTGACTCAATGGGTCCGTCCGTCATCGTCGCCACCTGGTCGAAGGTAGGAGTGTAGGTGAGCGTGGTCGTCACCGCTTCCGCCGTCCCCGTCAGCGGCGTCGCCGTCAGCACATTGCCCATCGTATCGTAGGTGTACTCCGTCCGACGCCCCAGGGCATCGGTCCGCGACACGTACCAGGCCGAAGGCCGACGGTGGGAATCAGGCGGCCGGGCGTGTCAGGAATTCGGTGGACGAACGTGTGACACGGTGGACGTCCACCGGGGCGCGCGACGGCCTCTGCCGAGTGTCCTGGTCTATACTCTGGTCGTGCCACCGTATCGCCGACTCCTCGCGTATCTCTTTCGTTACCGGCTGCGCTACGCGGCGGGGATCGGGGGTCTCGTGCTGGCGGCGGCGTGTTCCCTCAGCATCCCGTGGATGGTGAAGAGCGCGGTGGACGCGCTCGATCGCGACCGCGGCGCCGCCGCGCTCCTGCCCTACGTCCTCGCGATCGTGCTCCTGGCTGTCGGGCACGGACTCGCCCGCCTCGGCTCCCGCTTCAGCATGCTGGGCGCCGGCCAGTGGGTGGAGCACGACATCCGGGCCGATCTCTACGCGCATCTGCAGACGCTGCCGCCCGCCTTTTACCACCGCCATCGGACCGGCGACCTGATGTCGCGCGCCTCCAATGACATCGCCGCGCTCCGGGCCCTCGCGGGCTTCGGCACCGTCATGCTGGTGGGGACCGTGCTCACCTTCGTCGGCACGATCGGCGCCATGGTGACGATCGATCTCCGGCTCACGCTCTACGCCATGGCTCCGTTTCCGTTCCTGATCCTCATCGCCAAGCGCTTCAACCAGGACGTGGAGGCGCGCTCCACGGCGGTGCAGGAACAGCTCGGCGTGCTCTCCGCCAAGGTGCAGGAGAACCTGACAGGCATGCCGGTGGTGCGCGCGTACACGATGGAGGATCGCGAGATCGCCGAGTTCGGACGCTTGAACCAGGAGTATCTCGGCCGGAGCGTGGCGCTTGCCCGCACGCAGTCCGCCTCCTGGCCCCTCTTGGGATTGATCTCGGGGCTGGGCGCCCTCATCATCCTGTGGCTGGGCGGCAAGGCCGTGGTCGACGGGCGCGTGACGCTCGGCTCATTCGTGGCGTTCAACGGCTACCTCGCCCTCCTCGCGTGGCCGACGATCGCCCTCGGCTGGACGATGGGCAATATCCGGCGCGGGCTCGCCTCCATGCACCGCGTGTGCGAGATCCTCGACGCGCGCCCGTCGGCGCCAGCGGCGGCCGAGCGCGCCTCGGATGCGCCCGCCGCGCTACGCGGGGCCGGTATCGCGTTCAGCGACCTGACCTTTTCCTACGAGGGGCGCGGGGCGGCGCTCCAGGGTGTCAGCTTCCGGGTGCCGGAGGGCGCCATGGTCGCCGTGGTGGGGCCGACCGGCAGCGGAAAGTCCACGCTGGGGCTGCTCCTGTGCGGTCTGTTCGAACCGCCTCCCGGCGCGGTGTTCGTCGGCGGGGCGGATGTGCGCGACGTGCCGCTCGGGGCGCTGCGCCGCTCGGTGGGCTATGTGCCCCAGGAAGCCTTTCTCTTCTCGCGCTCGCTCCGCGACAACGTGCTGCTCGGCGACGACGCCGTCGGCGACGACCGGCTCCACGCCGCCATTGCCGCCGCGGGTCTGGGGCCGGACGTCGAGAGCTTGCCGAGCGGCTGGGACACCGTGGTCGGTGAGCGGGGACTCACCCTTTCCGGCGGCCAGCGCCAGCGCGCCGCCCTCGCCCGCGCCCTCGCCGGCGATCCGCCCTACCTCGTGCTCGACGATGTCCTCGCGTCGGTGGACGCGGCCAAGGAGTGGGAGATCCTGCGCGCGCTGCGGGGCGCGGCGCGCGGGCGCACGACGCTCCTGATGACCCATCGCCTCCGGGCGGCGCAGGAGGCCGACTGGGTCGTGGTGCTGGACAGGGGGCGCCTCGTGGAAGAGGGCCGGCACGACGACCTCCTGGCGGCGGACGGCCTCTACGCGCGGCTCTGGCGCGTCCAGGAGCTCGACGACGGGCGGACCCGCGTATGAGCACCGTGCACGAGCATGACGAGGACATCCTCGGCAAGGCGTACGACACGCGTCTGATGACGCGCGTGTGGCGCTTCACACGGCCCCACGGCCGGCTCGTCGCTCTCTCGCTCTCCGTGTTCCCGATGGTGGCGCTGCTGGAGCTCCTGCAGCCGTACCTCGTCAAGATCGCCATCGATAACCACATCCTCAGAGGTGACTGGGCAGGGCTCGGACGGGTGGCGGCGCTGTTCCTGCTCGTGCTCGTCGTGCTGTATGGCCTCCGGGTGGCACAGGCCTACCTGACGCAGCTCACCGGCCAGCGCGTGATGTACGACTTGCGCAACGCGCTCTTCGCCCATCTGCAGCGGCTGGACGCGCGCTTCTTCGACCGGAACCCCGTCGGGCGGCTCATGACGCGCATCCTCAACGACGTGGAGGCGATCAACGAGCTGTTCACGAGCGGGGTGGTCTCGGTGCTGGGCGACGTGCTGATGCTGACCGGCGTCGTGGTCATCATGCTCGGGATGAACTGGAAGCTCGCGCTCGTGACCTTCTCCCTCGTCCCCCTCCTGGCGCTCGCCGCCGGCTACTTCCGGGTCCGCGCCCGCGAGAGCTACCGGCTCGTCCGCACGCGGTTGGCGCGGCTCAACGCGTTCCTGCAGGAGTCGTTCTCGGGCATGAGCGTGATCCAGCTCTTCGCTCGCGAGGCCAAGGAGCGGGCGATCTTCGAGGGGTTCAACGCCGATCTGCGGCGCGCCCAGTTCCGCTCGACGTTCTTCGACGCCTCGCTCTACGCGACGGTGGAAGCCATTGGCTCCGCCGCCGTGGCGCTGTTGCTCTGGTACGGGGGCGGCGAAGTGGTGACGGGCGCGCTCACCTTCGGCGGTCTGGTCGCGTTCCTCGAGTACACGCACCGCTTCTTTCTGCCCATCCGCGATCTCGGCGCCAAGTACGCGGTGATGCAGTCGGCCGTCGTGTCGTCCGAGCGCATCTTCGCCTTGCTCGATACCGAGCCGGGCATCCGGCCGAGCTCGGGGGAGGCGGGGCGCGCGCCCGCGGTGGCGGCCGCCGCCGTGCCGGCCGTGGAGTTCCGCAACGTGTGGTTCGCCTACGCCGGAGAGGACTGGGTCCTCCGCGACTGCTCGTTTTCCGTGGCCCGCGGCGAGCAGGTCGCCCTCGTGGGGCCGACGGGGCAGGGCAAGACCACCGTCACGCGACTGATGACGCGTGCCTACGAGGTGAACCGGGGCCAGGTGCTGGTGGAGGGCAGGGACGTGCGGCAGTGGGATCCGCGAGACCTTCGCCGTCACGTCGGGCTCATCCCGCAGGAGGTGTTCCTGTGGAGCGGCACCATGGAGGCGAACCTCCGGCTCGGGAACGACGGCGTCGTCTCGGCGGCTGACGTGGAGAAGGCGATCGTCGCCGCCAACGCGACGCGGCTCATCCAGGCGATGCCGCGCGGGCTCGCCGAGGAGATCCGCGAGCGCGGCGCCAATCTCTCGCAGGGCGAGCGCCAGCTCCTGGCCATCGCCCGCGCGCTCATCTATAATCCACAAGTCCTCGCGCTCGACGAAGCGACGTCGAGCGTCGACCCGGAGACGGAGGCGTTGATCCGCGAGGGGCTGGCGCGCCTGCTCGAGGGGAGGACGAGCGTGATCATCGCCCATCGCCTGTCGACCACCCAGCGGGCGGATCGCATCCTGGTGCTCCACACGGGACAGGTGCGGGAGTCGGGCCGGCACGGGGAGCTGCTGGCGCGGGGGGGCCTCTACTCGCGCCTCTACGAGCTGCAGTTCGGCCTCGCCCGGCCGTGACGCGGTTTCACCGGGCGGTCTATCGGCTGGTGCGGGAGATTCCCCGGGGCGAGGTCGCGACGTACGGGCAGATCGCGGCGATACTCGGGTGGCCACGCGCCGCGCGCGCGGTGGGGCAGGCGATGCGGCATTGCCCCTCCGGGTTGCCGTGGCATCGCGTGGTGAATGCCCAGGGCGGGATCAGCCTCCGCGGCAATGTCGAGAGCATGCTGACCCAGCGGGTGTTGCTGGAGCAGGAGGGGGTGTCGGTCCGGCGGGGGCGGATTCGCCTCGAGCGTTACCGGTGGCGGGGACCGCGCCGTCCTCGGCGACTCGATCTCGCGGCCCTCGCGCGACTCTGACACGGAGAGGGAGGAGGGGCTGTCACGGTGGACGGCGCCGGACGTGACGACCATGATCTCCAGCCTGGGCCAGCGGGAAGCGGTCGAGCTGGCGCTCCGATCGGCGTGAAGCCGGCGGTGGCGAGGGTCCAGTCGGCGATCCGCCAGCTCGGCCTCGAGCGGGGGGTCATCGAGCTGGCCGTCCACGCGCGCACCTCCCAGCAGGCCGCCGATGCCCTCCGCGTCCGCGTCGGACAGATCGCGAAGTCTCTGGTCTTCACCGTGAATGGCAGCCCGGTCCTCGTGATCGCCTCGGGTGCGAACCGGGTCGACGAGCCGAAGCTCGCCGCGCTCGCGGGGGGCGTGGTCCGCCGCGCGGATCCGGAGACGGTCAAGCAGGCGACGGGATACACGATCGGCGGCGTGGCGCCCCTCGGCCATCCGGGGCCGCTGCCGATCTACATCGATGCCGACCTGCTGCGGTACGAGCTGATCTATGCCGCGGCGGGTGTGTCGGAGTGCGTGTTTCCGCTGACTCCGGACGAGCTCATCCGGGCCACCGGCGGCCGCGTCGTGACCGTGAAGGCTGACACTCTATCCAAAGGAGAGTTGCCATGAAACTGGAAGGTCGAGTGGCGGTGGTGACGGGGGCGGGCTCGGGGATCGGCCGGGCAACGGCATTGCTGTTCGCGTTAGAAGGCGCGCGGGTCACGGTCGTGGACCGTCGCGAAGACGTGGCCAAGGCCACGGCCGAGCAGATCGAGCGCGCGGGGGGCCAGGCGCTCGCCGTCACCGCCGATGTCTCGCGGGCGGCCGACAATCAGGCGGCCGTGAGTCAGACGCTGGGCCGGTGGGGCCGGCTGGACATCTTCTACGCGAACGCCGGCGTGCCGCAGTTTCCCACCACCGTGGAGGACGTCGACGAGGCCATCTTCGACCAGATCATGGCCGTAAACGTCAAGGGCGTCTTTCTCGGCGCCAAGTATGCGGCGCCCGTGTTCAAGCAACAGCGGCGTGGCGTGTTCCTCATCACCGGGTCGACCTCGGGTATCCGGCCGCGGCCGGGCGTCCAGTGCTACTCGGCCTCCAAGGGCGCCGTGCACACGCTGGCCAAGAGCCTGGCGCTCGAGCTGGCGCCGTTCGGCGTGCGCGTGGTGGCCATCGCGCCCGTCGCGACGGAGACGCCCATGCTTCCGACGTTCATGGGCAAGGCGCGCGTCGACGAGGAAGGCATGACCCGCTATCGAGCCACCGTTCCCCTCGGGCGGCTCAACCAGCCGGAGGATCTCGCGCGGACCGCGCTCTTTCTCGCCTCCGACGACGCCGCCATGATCACGGGGAGCTGCGTGGAGGTGGACGGCGGCCGGTGCATCTAGGCGGCCGGCATGTCGCACCCCGACGGACAACGCGGCGCTCGCGTCATGGGTGAGCGCGGATGATCGTCGTTCCGCTCGCGGCGGACTCCCTCGGCGTCCGCTCGATGGCCACGTACGTCGAGTGCGGCCAGACGCGCGTCCTCATCGATCCCGGCGCGTCCCTCGGACGGAATCGCTTCAGCCTGCCGCCCGCCGACGAGGAGTGGGAGGCGCTCAAGCGCGCGAATGACCGCATCAGCGCCTACGCCACGCGGGCAAGCGTGGTCTTCGTCAGCCACTACCACGAGGATCACTTTCGCTACAGCCGGGCGATCTATCTCGACCGGACCGTCTGGGCCAAGGACCCGAAGCGGATGCTCGGGCCGCGCCAGGCGGGGCGGGCCGGGGAGCTGTGGAAAGCGCTGCGGGCTCACTGCCGGCTGGACGCCGCCGAGGGACGACGGCTGGAGACGCCGGACGCCGTCCTCACGGCCTCGCCGCCGCTCGGCCACGGCGTCGAGGGAACGGCGCTGGGCTACGTGGTCGCGCTGACCGTCACCGACCGTCGTGAGGGCGCGCGCTTCGTCCACGCCTCCGACGTCCAGGGGCCGCTCTCGGCGGTGGCCACGGCCTATCTCATCCGGGAACGGCCCACGCTGCTCTATCTCTCGGGGCCGCCGGCGTACCTGGAATCGCAGATCGGCGCCGCGCTGATCGACCAGGGCGTGGCGAACCTCCTGCGCATCATCGAGGCGACGGGCTGTCGGGTCATCATGGACCATCACGCGCTCCGCGCTCAGGACTACCGGGAGCGCCTTGGCCGCGTGTGGGAGACGGGGCAGGTGGTCACGGCGGCGGCATTCGTGGGACAGAGCGACGCGCCGCTGGAGGCCTCGCGACGGCAGCTCTGGGGCGCTCGGCGCAAAGCGCCGGCGCCGCTGCCGATGCGGGCCCGCGGATTGAGTGGCGCCCGCTCCTGGGCTATGATGAAATCGCGCCGCGCACAGCGAGGCGCGAAAGAAGGGACGTTGGAATGAGCGACACCAATACCGTCAAGGTCGGCGACCCGGCGCCGGACTTTTCGCTGAAGACCATCGGCCTGAAGGAGATCAAGCTCCAGAGCTACCGGGGCAAGAACGTGGTGCTGCTGTTCTATCAGCTCGACTGGACCCCCGGCTGATCGACCGCCATGTCCGCCTTCGACAAGCGCGCGAGCGACTTCGAGGCGGCGAATACCCAGGTGCTGGGTATCAGCACGGACACCCCGTTCAGCCATGAGAACTGGGCGAAATCGGTCGGCATCTCCCGCTACCCACTGCTCTCGGACACGCAGCGGGTGGTCGCCAAGGAGTACGGGGTGTACTGGCCGGAGTGGAACGCCAATGTGCGCGCGACGTTCATCATCGACCCGCAGGGCCGCGTGCGGTTCACCGAGCGCTACGGCAAGGGCGAGCTGCCGGATCCCGACAAGATCCTCGCCGAAGTAAAGAAGCTCTCGTAACCTCCCGTCTCGCGAACGTACCGGCGCGAGGAGCTCGGGCGTTTGACCGACGGCGGGCACCTGCTCACGTGACCTGGGAGGCCATGGCCGACTATGTGCTCGAGCGCCGGCTGTGGCTGCCGCGTCCGCGGCCCGAGGTCTTCGCCTTCTTCGCCGACGTGAGGAATCTCGAGCGGGTGAATCCGCCGCGGGTTCGGCTCCGGTGGCTGTCACCGCCGCCGGAGACGCTCTCCGCGGGCGCGGTGATCAACTTCAGCATTCGGATGGCAGGTCTCCCCGTCCGCTGGCGGGTCTTCATCCGCGAGTTCGATCCCCCCTACCGGTTCGTCGATGTAGAGATCTGGGGACCCTTCGCGCGCTGGGAGCATCGCCACCGGTTCGGCGAAGGCCCCGCGTCCGAGGGCGTCGCGGGACCGATGGGGACCTGGGTCGAGGACCGCGTGACGTATCGGCTGCCGCTCGGGCGTCTGGGAGACGTGGCCCATGCGCTCGGCGTGAAGCGCCAGATCGCGGGCCTCTTCGCGTACCGGGAGCGGCGGCTGGTCGAGCTGCTCGGAGCCTCGGCGCCCACCGGCGAGGGCGCCGCGAGCGGCGCGCGCTAGATCAGGCGACGGCGGGAAGCTCGATGCCGAGCGCGGCCAGGCGCGGGCGCACGCGCTCGCTCAGGAGGCCGAGGCGCGCGAGGTTGTTCACCATGGACCCGTGCATGTCGCGCTTGAAGTACTTCCGGTAGACGGCGTAGTCGTTCCGCGCCGCGACCGCGCGACGGTACCGGCGAACCTCGTCGATCTGGGCGCGCGAGAAACCCATGTCGCGGTAGGCCTCCAGGGGGAAGAAGCCCGTCAGGACCTTCTCGAGGGCCATGCAGGTGTAGTCCTCCATCTCGCGCCGCTCGGCCGGGCTCGCGTCGGCCACGATCGCCGGCAGCGCGAGCATGCCGAACCCCATGTGGCGCGATTCGTCCTGGAGGATGCGCCGGCAGATCTCGCCGAGGACGGGATCGACGGCCGCCTCCGCCATCATCTTGAACATCGCCACCGCGAAGGTCTCCGCCACGAGCTGGAGCGCGATGGTCTTGATGTACCAACGGGGGTCGCTGAGAATGGAGTCGAAGAGGACGCGCTCGTTCTCGGGCATCGGGTAGTGGAGGCCCTCCAGCCGCCCCTCCAGATAGCGTTCCAGGACCTCGTTGTGCCGCGCCTCGTCCACGACCTGGGTGGCCTGGAAGAACTTCTGGTCGGCGCCGGCGACGATGTTCACCATCTGGCTGCACGCGAGGAGGGCGCCTTGCTCGCCGTAGAGGAGCACGGACAGCCGCCAGGCCGCGATGCGCCGGTTCAGCTCCACGCGCTCGTGCGCGCCGAGCCGCTCCCACATCGGGCTCCCGTGGATGTCGATCAGCTCGTCGGCGAGGACGCGCCCGTCGTCGGGCGGGGGCGTGTCCCAGGCGATGTCGCGGGCGGCGTTCCACTGGTCGCGCTTGGCCTTCTCGTAGAGGCCGCGCATGTCCTCTGCCTCCACCGCGTAGTCGAGCGCGAACACCGTATCGATCGTGCTGGGAATCACGCGCCGATCCATGGACACCTCCGGGAGCGATAAAAACCACCGAGATTGATTTTTGGACTCAAGAGTTTTTAGCACGTGGGCGCTGGCGCCGTCAAGTAGACTGGGGCGGTGAACGCCAAGCGCGAGGCCGTCCGCGAGCAGATCCTCCGGACGGCGGCCGACCTGTTCCGCCACCGGGGGTACCGGGCGACGACCCTCGACCACATCGCCGCCCGCCTGGGGATGTCCAAGGCCTCACTCTACGCCTACTTCCGAGCTAAGGAGGAGATGCTCGCCGCCATCTCCCGGCGGACCATCGAGGAGTTCACCCGGGAGCTGGGGCTCGTGCTGCGGTCCGATCTCTCTCCGGAGGACAAGCTCCGGAGGGTCGTGCGCACCCACGTGCGGTCCGTCATCGCCAATCGCTCGTTCCTGACGGTCTTCTTCAGCGAGGAGGCGAACCTGCCCGCGCGGCTGGCGCGGGCGCTGGCCGCCCAGAAAGACCGCTACGACAAGGCGGTGGAGTCGGTCGTGGTCGATGGCGTGAAGCGGGGCGTCTTTCGCGACGTGCCGCCGCGACTCGTGGTGTTCGGCCTGCTCGGCATGCTCAACTGGCTCTACAAGTGGTACGACCCGCGCGGCCGGTGGGGCGCCGAGGAGATCTCGACGACATTCCTCTCCCTGATCGAGGACGGCCTCCGGCGCCGGCAGCGAGGGGGACCGGCTCTCGCCCGGCGGGTCACCCGGCTCCAGCGCGAGCTGCGGACATTCGCGCGCGCGCTCGACGGCTGACCCGCGTCGTGCCGTGGCAGGCGCGCGGACGGGGGAGACGCGAGATCAGCGCGAGGTAGTGACGCCGATGCGCGGGCACGACGGGCGGACGGGACAGGCGGAGCAGCGCGGCGAGATGGGGCCGCAGATGTTCTGGCCGAACGAGACGAGCAGGTCGTTGTAGCCGATCCAGTACCGGCGCGGAAGCCGGGCCCGGAGCGCGATCTCCGTCTCGTCGGGTGTCTTCGTCTTGACGTAGCCGAGGCGATTGGAGATGCGGTGGACATGGGTGTCTACACAGATGCCCGGCTTGTTGAACGCCTGGGTGACCACGAGATTGGCGGTCTTCCGTCCCACACCGTTGAGCGTCAGGAGCTGGTCGAGGCTGTCGGGCACCGCGCCACCAAAGCGCTCGATGAGATCCTGGCAGACCCCCAGCACGACGCGCGCCTTGGTCCGATAGAAGCCGACGGGGAAGATAGCCCGCTCGATCTGTCGGGGGCTGAGGCGGCGCATCGCCTCGGGGGTGTCGGCGAGGGCGAACAGGCGCGCGGACGCCGGGCCCGTGGTCTCGTCCTTGGTGCGGAGGGAGAGCAGACAGGCGATCAGCACCCGGAACGGGTCACGCGAACGCTCCGCCACCTCGGCCAAGGCCGTGGCGCGCCAGCCTGGTGCCTCGCGCTGGAGCCGGGCGATCACCCGGCCGATGCTCAGGACTTTGCCTTGACTGATTCGGGAATCTCCCGGGCTTTGCGTCGAGCCCTTCATGGTCCAGTCGGCACGAGGCGGCGCACTAGGGGCGACCCTCGACGCTGTCAATCGAAGACCGACCCGGACGGGCGCGCGCACCGGGCTCAAGCCACGGTGACGATCAGACGCAGGAGCGTGCGCAGGAGCTGCTCGGCCGTCACCGCGCCCCCCTGAGTCGCCGATTGCAGCAGGCAGCCCTCGGCGACGCCGAGAATCACCGCCGCCACCGCCCCCGCGTCGAGTTGGCCGCGAAAGACACCGGCGGCCACGCCCTCGGCCAGGATGTCCTGGAGCGAGAGCCGGATCTGCTCGCGCTGCCAGGCGAGCGTCAGCCTGACCTGCTTGTCGTCTCGCGCCCGCATCCAGCCGCTCAGGAACAGGCCGGAGAACTCGACATCGCTTTCGCCATAGGCGCCGAATATGATCTCCATGGCGCCCTCGAGCTTGACGCGGGGAGGATCGCTGCTCGTGGCGACCCGGTTGAGCTCGCTCACGATGGGCAGCGCACACTCCTCGATCACCGCGATCGGTGGGGGTCCGGCTGCCGCCGTCTCGACCCGAGCCGTCTTCCGCTTCGTCATGGGCGGGTCCCTCCTGCTCCCGGGGAGAAGGGGAAACGCGACTAGCTTCCGCCCATCATGAACTCGAACGCCTCGATCTGCACCCGGTAGCGCTTCTCGCTCCCGCTCGCCAGGATCCGGATCTCGAAGGACGAGCTCCCGCGGGACGGGACGATGCCGAGCACATAGCCACGGGCACGGCTTACCACTCGACCGCCCTCGTCCAGCCCCTCCGCCATCAACGTCACGTGCTGCGCCGGCGCGTTGCTGCTATTCCTGATTTCGCCGAACACGAGGACGCGGGTGCCGCCCGCCTTCTCGGTGGTGAAGGTCACCGTGAGTCCCACCGGTGACTGCGGGGTAAAGGTCTGGCCGAAGGCGGCCACCGGCGCGGCGCCGAGGAGCAGGGCGAGCAGGAGCACGTGTCTGGTCATTCAGACCTCAAGGCATCGATAGGATTGAGGGCGGCCGCCTTCCGCGCCGGGTAGAAGCCGAAGAAGATGCCGACGGCGGCGGCGAAGCCGAAGGCGACCACGATGGCCTGAGAGTTGAGCAGGGTGCGCCACTCGGCGAAGTAGGCGATGGCGTAGGAGCCCGCGAGCCCCAAGCCGATGCCGATGACTCCGCCGATCAGCGAGAGCGTGACCGCCTCCACCAGGAACTGGGTCAGGATGTCGCGGCCGCGGGCCCCGACGGCCATGCGGAGCCCGATCTCCCGCGTCCGCTCCGTCACCGAGACCAGCATGATGTTCATGATGCCGATCCCGCCCACCAGCAGCGAGACCGACGCGATGGCGGCCAGCAGCATGGTGAGGACGCGTGAGGATTCCTCCTGGGACTGAAGCACTTCGGAGAGGTTGCGCAGCCAGAAGTCGTCGTCCTGATACGGCTGAAGCCGGTGGCGCTGGCGCAGGAGGTCGCGCATCTGCTGCTCGGCCTCCTTCATCGCGGCGGCCTCACGAACCCTGACGGAGATGGCGCCCACCGAGCGGGCGTTGGCCTGGCTCACGCCGATGACCTTCTTCTTGCCCGTCGAGAGCGGGATCAGGATGACATCGTCCTGGTCCTGCCCCCAGGTGTTCTGCCCCTTGCTCTCGAGCACTCCGATGACGGTGAAGGGCACCTTCTTGATCCTGATCACCTGTCCCAGGGGTTCGGTGTCGCCGAAGAGGTTCGTGGCCACCGTCTGCCCCACCAGCGCCACCTTGGTCGCGCCGTCCACGTCTTCCTGGGTGAACGGCTTGCCCGCCACGACGTCCCAGTCGCGCGCCGTGAAGTATTCCGGGGTCACACCCTGGATGACGGTGGCCCAGTTGAGGTTGCCGTACACGACCTGGCTGCCGCCGCGCATGGACGGCGCCGCCGCCTCCACGAGCGGAATTTCGCGCTGGATGGCCCAAGCATCGTCTTCGGTAATGGTGAGCTGGCTGCCGCTGCCCAGGCGCACGCCGGTCGTGGTGCCGGAGCCGGAGAGGATGACGATCAGGTTGGAGCCCAAGCTCGCGATCTGCTCGGCCACGCGCTGCTGGGCGCCGGCGCCCACGGCGACCATGGTGATGACCGCCCCCACGCCGATGACGATACCCAGCATGGTCAGCGCGCTCCGGAGCTTGTTGACGCGCAGGGCGCGCACCGCGATACGGGCGCTGGCCCACAGATTCATGGATCACTCCTCCTCGTCGGTGGAGGGCAGCGAGGCCAGGAGCGCGCGGGCGTCGGTCGGGGCGGGCACAGCCTCGTCCTTGGTGATCCGACCGTCACGAAAGCTCAAGGTCCGCCCCGCATAGCGCGCGACGTCGGGCTCGTGGGTGACCAGCACGACGGTGATGCCTCCGCGGTTGAGATCCTGGAAGATCCCCATGATCTCGACGCTGGTGCGGCTGTCCAGGGCCCCCGTCGGCTCGTCGGCCAGGATGAGGGCGGGATCGTTGATGAGGGCGCGCGCGATGGCGACCCGCTGCTGCTGGCCGCCCGAGAGCTGAGCCGGATGGTGGTGCTCCCGGTCGGCCAGTCCGACCGCCGTGAGCTTGGCCAGGGCCTTGGGGCTGCGCTCCCGCGCCGGAATGTGGCTGTAGAGCAGCGGCAGCTCGACGTTCTCGCGTGCGGTGGTCCGCGCCAGGAGGTTGAAGGTCTGGAACACGAAGCCGATCTTCTCGTTCCGAAGGCGGGCGAGCTTGTCAGAGCCCAAGTGGGAGACGTCCACACCGTCGAAGAGGTATCGTCCCGAGGTCGGCGTGTCGAGGCAGCCGAGCAGGTTCATGAAGGTGGACTTGCCCGAGCCCGACGGGCCCATGATCGCGACGAACTCGCCCGCATGGATGATGACCGAAACGCCGCGCAGCGCGTGGACCTTGCGTGTCCCCAGGGCATAGTCCTTGACGACGGCGCCGGTCTCGATGAGAACCTGTGCCATCTCAGAGTCTCAGACGAGGACCGGAACTCGGCGGCGACGCCGCCGGCCGTTCGGAGCCGGCCTGGCCGACGATGACCTCGTGCCGTTCGCTGAGCTGGTCGCCCAGCACCTCCGTGAAGCTGCCGTCGGTGATGCCGACCTGAAGGGGGACGAGCTGGGGCTTGCCCTCCGCTCCCACGATCCACACACGCCCGCGAAGGCTGCCGCGTCCCCCTCCAGGGCTGCCAGCCGTCGGGGAGGACGGGGCGCCCGAGCCGGGCCGGACGGGGCGCTCCGCTTCCACTCCTGGGGGACGGAAGCGAAGCGCCGCGTTCGGAACCCGGAGGACATCCGCTTTCTGGTCGGTCACGATCCGCACATTGGCGGTCATCCCGGGCAGGAGCCGGAGATCCAGGTTCTGGGCCGACACCACCACGTCGTAGGTGACCACGTTTTGTAGGACCTGGGGAGCCTTGCGGATCTGGACGACCTCACCCGTGAAGCTCTGGCCGGGGAAAGAGTCCACCGTGAAGGCCACGCGCTGTCCGATGCGCACCCGGCTCACGTCGGCCTCGTCCACGTTGGTGTCCACCTGCATCTTGGTGAGGTCCTGAGCGATGGTGAAGAGGGTCGGGGCCTGCAGGCTGGCCGCGACCGTCTGCCCCACGTCCACGGTGCGCGAGACGACGACACCATCCACGGGCGCGCGGATGATCGTGTGCTCGAGGTCGATCTGGCTCTGGCGGAGAGCCGCCAGGTACTGCTCGACCTGGGCCTGCGCCGCCTGGACCTGGGCCTCGGCGACCTTGAGCTGGGCTTCGGCCGATCGGACTGCGGAGGCCTGGGCCTGCTCCTGCGCCCGATTGGCCTCGAGCGAAGCGTCGGCCGAATCATGGGTGGCCTGGGCCGTGTCCTCGTCGGCCTGGGCGATGAAGCCCTTCTCGCGGAGATCGCGCTTGCGACCGAGGTCGCGGCGGGCGTCGAGGACCGCCACCTGCCCCTTGGCCGTCTGGGCGCGCGCCGCGGCCACGGCCGCCCGGGCATTCTCCAGGTCCGCCCGCGTCTTCTCCACCACGGCCTGCTGGTTCAGCACCGCCGCCCGCGAGGATTCGAGCTGGCCCTTGGCCTGATTGACCTTGGCCTCGAAGATCTCCGGGTCGATGCGCGCGATGACTTGGTCTTTCTTCACCAGGGAGTTGAAGTCGGCATACAGCTCCTTGACCTGCCCCGAGACCTGGGAGCCGACCAGGACGGTGATGACGGCGTTGAGGGTGCCGGTGGCGGAGATCGCGGCGGTGAGGGGACCGCGGGTCACCGGGGCCATGCGGAAAGAGGAGCGATTCCCCAGGCTCTGGCGGTAGAAGTAGCCGCCGGTGCTGAGCGCGGCGCCGAGGACGATCACAGCAAGCCAGACGATGCGACGCTTCACGGCTGTCAGACGGGGCCCCCGCCCCCGGTATTTCTACCGGTGACCCACGGAACGCTCGAGCTGGGAGATCGCGATGCGGTAGTTGGCGAGCGCCTGGGCCTCGTTGGACTGGGCCTGGGTGAGGGAGACCTGGGCGTCGGTCAGCTCGATGATAGTGCCGACCCCGGCGTCGAATCGCCCCTGGCTCAATCGGAAGTTCTCCTGCGCGGAGTCCACGGCCTTCTGGGCGGCGCCGATCTGCTGCTCGGTCGCGACCACGTTGAGGTAGGACTGCTGCACATCCTGCCAGATCGTCAGCTCCGTGTCGCGCACCCGCGCCTGGACGGCACCGAGACTGGCCTTGGCCTCCTTGTACTGCGCGATCATGTTGCCGCCGTCGAACATGGACCAGGTGAGCTGAACACCGTAGCTGTAGATCTCGTTCATGTCGGCGCGCGTCGAGCCGTAGGTGCCGCTGGCGACGATGTTGGGGAAGAAGTTGCGGAACTTCTGCCGGACCGTGGCCTCGGCCGAGTCGGCGAGGGCCTTGATCTGCAGGTACTCGGGCCGCCGTCTGAGCGCCTCCGTCACGAGCGTGTCCTTGTCCACCGAGTAGGGTTCGTAGGCCAGGATGTCCTTGACCTCGGTGGGGGCGTTGATCGCGATGCCCATCGTCGTGTTGAGGGCGACGCGGGCGAGCGCGACCGCGTTCTGGGACTGGATCAGGCTGACGCGCGCGTTGGCGACGTCCACCTCCGCGCGCGTGACGAAGAACCGGGGCTGGGTGCCGACCTCGAAGAAGCCCTTGGCGCTCTTGAGATTGAGATCGGCACGATCGAGGGCAGCGATGTTGACGCCGACCAGACGCTTGGCGAGCAGAAGCGTGAAGTACGACGTCTTCACGTTGAGGGCGATCGTCTGCCGCTGCAGCTCCACGCCGTACCGAAAGGATTCGGCGCTCGACTTGGCGGCGTCGGTGGCCGCCCACGTCTTGCCGAAGTCGAAGAGCAGCTGAGAGGCGGTGACGGTGGCGGTGGTCGAGACCGATTGGCGCGAGATGGTGGTCGTCCGCCCGGCCGCGGTGGTGGTGCTCGTGGACGTGGTCACCGTCTGGTTCTGGAAGCCGTTCCACTGGCCCGTGAGCTGGGGTAACAGGGGGGAGAGGGCTTCATT
>Ga0070707_100002747_pt1 | contig 16756 bp, 10 predicted proteins | sample KBSK5502metaG_FD_65468 | JGI IMG/M metagenome (GOLD analysis project Ga0070707, IMG submission 65468) | Corn, switchgrass and miscanthus rhizosphere microbial communities from Kellogg Biological Station, Michigan, USA - KBS K5-50-2 metaG | ecosystem: Host-associated > Plants > Roots >... | reverse complement strand
GCGGCGTTTACGCGATTGGCAGCATGCCGGACTTTGGGACCTGACTCACTTCGTGTTGCTGAATTGGCTTTCTCGTGATGGCCAGATCGACTGGTCTCGTGCGGTTGTTGATAGTTGTTCCGTGCGAGCAGTTTTTGGGGGCCGCAAACTGGGGCGAGTCCGACCGATCGAACTAAACGGCAGCAAGCGCCATTTGATCTGTGACGGGCGTGGCATTCCATTGGCAATCGAACTGACTGGCGCGAATTGCCACGACTCCACCCAGGCGTTGCCGCTGCTGGCTGCCATTCCGCCGCTGCAAGGCCTGCGTGGTCGGTCGCGATCTCGTCCCGATTGCTTATTGGGAGATCGGGCCTACGACGCAGAGAAAATCCGCTCGGGCTCTGCGTGCACGTCACATCTCGCCGCTGCTCGCAATGCGCAATACGGAAAACGGCAGCGGTTTGGGACGATGGCGCTGGGTCATAGAACGTACCTTCGCGTGGTTGAACCAGTTCCGTCGTCTTCGCCTGCGGTATGAGAAAAGAGCAGATATGCACAAGGCGCTTCTATCGCCCGCGTGCGCTCTGATCTGCTGGAATTTCCTACAGGGTTACTTTCCGTGATCCGCATCTTCCAAACCGACAAGCTGCAAATGAGGAAATTGAGGCGCGTTTCTTTTCATGGTTGTTAGTTCCGAGCTCCGTGATCCATGCACAAGCCCGAGAAGCGCCGCTAATCAGGCCGCAAAGGAAATCGCTGCTAGGAGTACCAAGACGTACAGCCATGTAGTGGCAGGCCGTAGCCGCGGTCCCTTCCGGCTGCTTTTATGAATCCAAGTTTCTAAGTTGCGTTTACTGATTTTCTAGTTGACACGCTGGGTGCAGGAGCGCAGAGTGCTTCCGGTTATCCTCATCTTCCCTTCTCAGTTTTTTTCTCAGGGTTACTAAATCAGTATTTTCGGGACCCCGGGGCCCTTTTTGTTTCGCAAGGAGTACAAACATGAAAATAGTATCGAAATGGATTTTAGCAAGCGCGGTCGTGCCTTTGGCGGGGTTGTTGTGCATGACAGTTGGTCTCCCAGCGGTGCAAGGAGCAGCTGACCATGTGCGCTGGGATATCATCCACTTAGACGCAACAACCACACCTCCGACAATTAGTGCAGGTGGTGTCGGATTCGCTTCAGCCAGGAATCCCAGTAGTCTATCGATAAAGCTCACGGGTTCTGGGACGTTTGTTGCGCCCGCAAGCGGCGGGACGTCCGGCGCGGTCACGGGTGGCGGGACCTGGGAAACATTCAGCGGTACCACATCGACCGGAAGCGGCACCTTTGAGGTCGTGGGGCTTACACACTGGACATTTTCCAATCTTCAGCCCCCGGTGCTTATTAACCTGATCGATGATGGCGCTGCGGCTAATGGCGTTGCGGTATTCCGAATCCGCTACTCCGACGGTAGCGAGGGCGTCCTGGGCGTCGGTTGCCACGGCCCTGGAGCACCTGACGGAGCAGTGGAAGGCGTAATCGCCTCGAAAGGTCATGTGACCTATTGGGACGCGCAGGCGCCTGTGGGTGGCGTGGACGCGGACCGGACGGTATTCCACGTCAGGTGAGCCAGGTCGAGTGGCTGGGCTTCAGAGAAAATCTGGCGGGCACGCGCCGGATGCTCGGCCGGGCGCCTTCGGTTGCCGCTCATGAAAGTCAGTCGATGTAGAGATGTAGAAAGGTGCAAACCCTTGTCAGCACAGACCACTTGAGCCGACGGCAGGTGTGCACTCAGACGGTCACGCAAAGGAGGAACGCATGCGAGGACTTGAAAAACGATGGCTTGTGGGTCTGATGTTCTTGACAGCAGCGATTGGATTAGCCGCCTTCTTTCTGCCGCGATTAGCCTCGGGAAATGAATCTCCTGATGACAAAACGATTATCCGTGGCGGCGGGACGACTATCATCCATGGTGGAACAGGACCGGCCGGCGGATTCATACCTGTTCTGACGACTATCGCCTTTCATGCCGAAAGGATTGGTGGCGCCGTGACCGGATCATTCGAGTGTCTTGCTCTGGCGCCGGAGGCAGGAACGGGCTCGAAGAGCGCTCAGTTCACCGTGAATGCCATGTATGTCACTGGGCAGATCACCGGAGCGACGGTGCACGGCGATACTGCGACTTTGACTGGCACTTCAAACATTACCGGGCTCGGAGCCGGCTCCAACGTTCCGTTTACGTTCGTGGTGCAAAGAGGCGGGCCAGGTGCCACTTCGGTGCTGACGGTAAACACTTTGCTCGCGTCTCCATTCAACGAGATTCTCGTGCAGGGCGCGTTCGAAGTCCACGAGCAGGATTAAGCCTGTCCTCAGGCGTATTGCTACTAACTCGGAAACTATGCCGATGTGTCCGAGTACCCCGTGGGAACGAAGCCGCCCGTAATCGGCGGCGAGCACGGATATTCGGCTTGCCACGGCGCGGTCAATCCGCAGCGAGAGTGGGTGATTCGCATAGATTCGATGGTCCAAGATAGCTCGGAGGAACTGTCCCAATGGCCGCGAGTATGCCCTTGCCATCCATGTCGGAATCTAAGCACTCTAGATATTTTCGATGCTTACTTGCCATTGCTGTTCTGATTTGGCCGGTAGGCGTAGTGGGCCAATCCAGTGTGAGCGATAACGTGGTGGTGCGATGGGACGCCGCCGCATTGCAGGGGGTTCGCGATTCCAGCATTGGCCCGCCGATGGTGGCCCGGGCCCTGGCGATAGCGCATACGTGCATGTTCGACGCCTGGACAGCGTACGACAAGAAAGCGCTGGGCACGCGGTTGGGGGGCGACCTGCGGCGACCCAAGACAGAACGCACATTGGCCAACAAGAATGAAGCGATCAGCTTTGCAGCCTATCGTGCGCTTGTGGATCTTTTCGCGCTCGACAAGGCTAGCGTCTTTGATCCACTCATGGCTAGTTTGGGCTACGATCCGAATAATCTAACGATCAATACAGACACTCCGGCAGGGATTGGGAATGTGGCCTGTGCTGCAGTTCTCGCGTTTCGACATGGCGACGGTTCAAACCAGCTCGGCGATCTGCATCCAGGGGCGTACTCCGATTGGACCGGATACGTTTCGGTGAATCCCGCGAGCACCGTGCCGGTCAATCCAGCATTTGTGCTCGATCCTAACCATTGGCAGCCATTGACGTATGACGACGGCGCAACGGCGCCGACGCCGCACATTGTCACTCAACCATTTGTGGGAGCGCAGTGGTACCGCGTGGCCCCGTTCGCCATGACCTCGCCTGACCAGTTTCGATCATTCGTCGCGCAGTTCGGTCCGGCTTTGTTCGGCTCGGAGACTTACCTGCAACAATCGAGCGACCTGATCACCATCAGCGCCGACCTCACAGACGAACAAAAGATGATTGCCGAGTATTGGGCGAACGGACCGCACACGGAACTCCCACCCGGGCGCTGGGCGCTGTTCGGCGAGTTTGTCTCACGCCGCGACAATCACACGGTCGATGACGACGCCAAGATGTTCTTTGCTTTGACTAACGCCGTCTTCGACGCCGGTATCGCCGCCTGGGATGCAAAGCGCGCTTTCGATTCCGTGCGTCCCGTTACCGGCATCCCTTACCTCTTTCATGGTCAGCAGATCAAAGCTTGGCGTCCTTTCCAAGAAACACAAACCTTTGATGGTTCACTGTGGATTCCCTACCAGAGAACTACGTTTCCGACGCCACCTTTCCCCGAATACATCTCTGGTCACAGCGCCTTCAGCGCCGCTGGCGCCCAGATTCTTAAGCGCTTTACCCACAGTGACAAATTCGGAGATTCCGTTACGTTTCCCGCAGGAAGCTCCAACATCGAGCCGGGTTTAACGCCAAGGCAAGAAGTCACCCTTTCCTGGGCCACTTATACAGAAGCTGCAAACCAGGCTGGAATATCCCGCAGGTATGGCGGAATTCATTTCGAGCTTGCAGATCTCGTAGGAAGAGCCACGGGGCGTCAAGTCGCGGATCAGGCTTGGGAAAAGGCACTGACCTTTATTAAAGGTAAGAGTGAAGACGACGATTCCTTTCAGGACAAAGATGATGAAGATTAGGTTTCTCCAGAACTCGGGGATTTTGCAACCGCAACAAATCTCCGTGGGGTTGTATTTGTGGAAATCCTAAATAACCCGCCAGAACATCGCGTCGAGCTCGGCCCACACCCGTCAGCGCGCGATCGACTGTAGTAGACGCGACCGGTCTCAATCGTTTCCTCCAGCCAGACCGCCGCGTGCCTCTTCAGGGAGTCATCGCGGAACTTGCTGCGCAAGAGACGTCGCAGTGGAATCCAAGTTCTCGTTCCAAGACCGAATCAACGATGGCGACTGAGGCTCTTTCCGCGCTGCTTGCCATGCCTGGGAAGTCGGCTTCATCTCAAATGTGCGCCGCTCACCGGTCGCGCGACGACTATCCGTAGAAGTGGCGGCACTCGGCATTTCCATTCGAACCACCACGCGACTTCCGGATGGTTGGCAAGCCCGAAGTTAATTAACTGCGGCGCACCGGGCTCCAGGGGTGGCTTGTGAGTCTCGCAAGGGTTTTGTTACACGCTCTAAATCAAATATTAGGCCGGAAGCTGTTTGGTGCGGTCCCTTCTGGATTGCCAGATCCAGTTCGGGAGGATGAGAAGCCCCATCTTTACTTGCTGTCACATGGGATGGTGTGGCATGCAAGCATCCCACGCTCGCCAGAAACCCTGCATCTCTTCCGCGAGGCCAAGCGACACGCGAATGTGCTTTTCGTAAGCAGCATGACCGGCGGTGACGAGCACGCCTTTCGCGCCCAGCATACCTACTACTTCCTCGCCGGACCTTCCGGTGGCCATCAATATAAAATTGGTATGGGAATCGAGGGAACGCAACATGCGGGCATTTGCCTGGTTGAAGAACTCTTGGCGATCGTCAGAGTTTAGCGAGGCGATTCTGCTAACGTAAGCCTGGTCGGAGAGTGCGGCGAGTGCGACACGAGCGGCGACGACGCTGACATCCATTGGAAGACGCCGGGCGGCAAGGCGCTTGGCCATTTCCGCGGAGGACACGGCGTAGCCGACGCGAAGCCCGGCAAGTCCGTACGCCTTCGAGAAAGTCCGCGTCACGATGAGATGCGGATCGACCGCGGCGCGTGCGGCCCAGGAGGCGTAGGTACCAGTCGGGGTCACATAGTCGTGGTAAGCCTCGTCCACGAGCAGCGTGACGTTGGAAGGCACTTTAGCAAAGAAGGCCTCCAAGTCGGCCTTGGGAGTGAGCGTGCCGGTCGGATTGTTGGGATTGCAGATATAGAGGACTCCAGTGGTGGCGTCGGTTCGAGCGAGCATGACGTCAAGATCATGAGCATGGACGCGGTTCAGCTGGACGCTGCGTACCTCAGCTCCAGTGAGCTGCGCCGCTTGCGCGATGGCGCCAAATGCAGGAGAAGCCATGACGAGGGATTTTCCTGGGCCGAGCCAAACGTCCGCGGCCATACGCAATAATTCCCTTGAGCCGCAGCCTAGGGTGATGTTCTCTGATCGAACGCCGTGGAGAGCGGCGAGAGTAGCGCGAAGGTCTTCCACATCTTGACCGGGATAACGGCCCGCTTCCGCGACGGCTTGGTGGAAAGCGGTCTTCGCTTTTTCGCAAGGACCGTAGGCACTCTCGTTGCGATTTAGCCGGACCAGCGACGCAGACACGTCTGTTGCCGCGGCGGATTCCAGAAGAGATGGCAGGGCAGCAGTGGCCGCTGCTACGACGCCAAATTGCTGGAACAATTGTCGCCGATCGAGGTGCACTGTTTCGATTCCCTTTCGTGCGTACGGTCTCGCTGAAAAAAAGCACCTTAGAATGCGGAGTAAGGTCTCCGGAGAACGCGTTCCGCAACCTCAGGTAGCCCTAAAAATGCAACTTACTTCACTGTCAGCGTCAAAGGTACCGAGTGGGCAAGGCTGCCGCTCACACCCGTAATTGTCAGATTGTACGTATCCGGTCGCGCGGGCTTATTCACACGGATGGTCAAGAGCGAAGAGCCCGAACCCGTCACCGTGGACGGACTCCAGGAGGCAGAAGTACGGGGAGGCAAACCGCTGAGGCTCAGCAAAACTGTACCCGTAAAGCCCTGGAGTGCCGCGACGGAAACAGTCGACGATCCGTTGCCACCTCGTGCGATCTGAAGGGTCGTCGGAGAATCGGAGAGCGAGAAGTCGCCCCCCGAGGCGACGTTCAACGTCACATTGATCGAATGATTGAGCGTGGCAGTCGAGCCGGTAACGGTTAGCGTATAACTGCCGACAGGAGTGCTGGCGGAGGTAGTGACCGTCAGGGTTGAAGAGCCCGATCCGGTGACGGACGCAGGAACAAAAGAGGCTGAAGCATTCGCTGGCAGACCGCCGACGGAAAAGTTTACAGTGCCGGTGAAGCCATTTAAGGCGCTGATGGACACTGAGTATGGAGCATTGCCACCTTGCACCGTAGATCGGGATGACGGCGACGCAGAGAGGGAGAAGTCCGGCGCGGGATTGACGGTAATTTTGCGTGAAGGAGGATTCGGATCGGTCAAGTTCGCGTTGTCGGTGACCGTAAGAGCGGCGGTGAAGGCACCCGGGTTCGAGTAGATCACGTTCCCGGGAGTAGCGAGTGAACTGTTGGTGGGACTGCCGCCAGGGAATGTCCAGGAATAGGCGGAAATGGTTCCGTCGGGATCGCTGCCCGAGCCTGAGAAATAAACGGATTGTCCGGCGGTAATCGTGACATCGGTGGTAGGGTTAGTGATCGTGCCGGAGGGTGGGATATCAGCCGGGGCGGGAGTCAACTGGACGAACCGAGCGATAGAAGGCACGCCTGAAGAATTTAAAAGGAAGAGCATGTAATAACCGGGAGGGGCAATGCTGCCGTTCGAAGGCGCAGTTACATTGAGTACGCCGCTTCCCGCTGAGAAGGTTAGCGCTACCAGTCGCTGCTCCATGTCAAAGGCGTGCGTTGGAGCCCCGGGCCGCAGGAGCACGACGGAAGCGATGCTTGCGGCATCGGGCGTCTGGACTTGAAATGAGGTACCGAAGCCGATGGCGGCGGAAGGTACGCCAGCGATGGTCGGGCGCGCTGCGGGAGAGCCATCCGAATTGAAAAGGTAACTAGGCGTGTAGATTTCAATATGCGGCTCATATGTTCCGCGGGCGGGGTTGCCGCCAATCACTAAAACCGTAGCATCCGGGAGCAGAAGAGAATTGGAGTGATAAAGCCGGGCATAAGCGTTCTGGCCGGCGGAACTAAAGGTGTTGGACCCGGGATCATAAAGATCGGCATTGAGACTGGCGGTGCCCGTGTCTTCGTCATTTAGCGAACCGCCGAGTGCGAGAACCTTTCCGCTAGGGAGAATCGTGGCGTTCATTTCGATGCGGGGCTGCGACATATTTGGACCGAACGTCCACTGGGGCGACGCCGCGGAAAGATCGATGAGCTCCGTGGTGTTCGTTGCGGGACTCCCACCGCCCATAATCATGACCACGGGCTTGTAGTTATTGGAGGGAGTGAGGGGAAGCAAGACGGACGTGCCATAAGTCCGCGTACCGCTGAACTGAGTGGTGGCCACGACTCCCGACCAGGTGTGTGCGACTGGATCAAAGTAGCGCGAACTGGTGGTTGAGCCGGAATAGAAAACCTTTCCGTTGGGGATAAGATGCATCCGTGGATAGAGAGGAGGAGTGAACGGAGAGCCGTACGCGATGCTCCATCCGGAACCAACCGTATAGATTTCCACAGTTGAGTTCGTATTGCCTTGTTCATCAAGACCAGAAAAGGTCATCAGAGATCCATCTTTGAGACCGGTGACGGTGGGGTACCAGCGGCCATGCGCCATGGTCTGAAGGTCGGTGAATTGGCCGGTGGAAGGATCGTAAACGGCGCTGCGCAGCTCTCCGTGAAATGGGTCGTATTGCAGAGTGCCGCCGTTGACGAAGGCGCGGCCATCGGGAAGTACGAGCATGCCGTTGCAGAACATGTCCCAATTGACGGGTTGCGTCGTGACGGTCCTGGTTGCCGGGTCGAAAATGGCAGCCTGCAGGTTTGTGTTCGTGGGCAGATTGCCCGAGCCGGAAACGATAAGAACCTTGCCGTTGTGAAGGAGTGCGGCGTGGACAGGATTGATAGGCATCTGATTGGGGAGGGTCTGCCATTGGCCCTGCACTCCGCTTTGGGCAGCGGCGCGAGGCGAGTTTGCCAGCCAGATCGTCCCCAGGAGTGCGATGACAGTTACGGATCGGGCCGCGGGACGGCAACGCGAGCGTGCGATCCACTCAAAACCGGATTGGCTCATGGGAACGTCCTCCTGGGCAAAAGACGTGACTCCATGCGAAGTCGGCTATTAACTACCGTTTAGACCGGAGGCGCGCAGGTTAAACATCTGGAAGCCGGGACCGAAGCGCCTCAAAAACAATTGAGGGGACTAGAGCAACTGCGCAGCACCTGGGCAGCCAAATCCGGAATTTGACCAAGTCGATTGTTTTCTGATAGCTCCACTGGCCTAAGGACGAGTGGAAAGTGCTAGGACCTGAAATCGTTTGCGCAACTTTGAGCTTTGAGCGGCGGTCTTAACCATTCAGTTACACACTCGGGCCCGTGGATGAAACAGGAAACGGAACTACAGGCTGGACAGTACCAACGCGAAAGGGAATTGCCATGAATGGCTTTTCCGCCAAAGACACAAGGGAAAAAAGATGAAATGGAAACGCCAAAAGGCGCCAGTTCATCGCCAACCTCCCCTCGGAGGCTTGCATGATTTTCACGCCGGTTTTGGCGTGGTGACTGGCAGGTCTTCGGACTTGCAGGCATGGCCGATCAAAATGTGATCGGTGTCGATCCTGCATACCGCTGCGGGGAGTCCGCTCGATACGTATTCTTCCCATGAATAGTCCGGGCAGGCAATGGTCCGGTTTGGCGTTTATCGAGCAATAGAACGACTCTCCAGTTTATCTGCCCTCCGGGCGCGTCGGCCACCGAATGCGTGAATAGTTCGAGTGCCAGCGACTGGTTCACCACCATGCCACAGTCCCTTGGGGACAAAATACTCCTCACCAGCTTTCACGGGAATGCGCTGTCCATCGATGATCAGGGTATAGCAACCCTGGACGACGAGCATGTATTCGTCAAAGTCGTGCACATGCGGAATGGAGGCTGCCGTTTCGCGACAGGTCCAGAACGCCATCTGACTCCCGTCCGCACCGTCAAACACGTAGCCTTCGACTCCTGGCGTCGCCTGGCTTGTCGCGGCGATCCGGTTTGCTGGATTCTTCATGAAATCTGGGAAATCGTTCATGCCCGTTTCTCCGTTTCGCGAGCTTTGATTGAGGTGCTCCCTAACGCGGAGCGTGAGTTTTCCCTCAAGCAGCGTGGATTATATCTAAGCGGGGCAACGGAGAAGTACATGTCCGATTTGCGCGTTTCTCAAAGACAGTGCCGTTGTGTTTGAAACATCGCATAGGGTTTGTAACGGACGTTTCGTCTCTAACGTACCGTAAGATCGCTTACGTGGACTGTAGAAAGAAGGAGGCTGCACAGTTCTGCATTTACCTAGATAACTTTTTTGACGTAGTGTCGAGCAGCCGAGCCGCAAATTCAGGATAGTCTTGCTTGATAGATTCGGCGAAATCGGTCTTCATTTTTGTTCTGTTGCTTCAGGCCAAAAGTTCAGGTCGCTCACTGCCGCGTCGAACTGCCGGCAGAAAACGTGGTGTAAGGCTCTCGAAAGCAAGGCGCTGACAATTTCTTCATTCTCCACGCCGGTATTCCCGGTTGACTGCAAGACCTTGATGTTTTCGGGCGCGAGATCGATGTTCCAAGCTCTGTAATCTTCATTCCTGTCGCTGAAGATTCGGGAACAGAATTCCGGCGTGGCATCCACGAATTTGCCCTCACGGACGCGAAACACTTTTTCGGCGAACGGCGCACGGGCCATAGAAGTGAATCCGTAGGGACCCGCGGTCCGCTGCCAGATGACCATTTTTCCTTGACTGTCTTTCTCGAATCGGACGGCACCTGGCGCATCGATGTCGAAGAGCTTGTGTGGTTTCGGGGAAAGGGAAATGACGTTGTAGGCCCAGCAGCAGTGATTGCCGCCGCCCGTGTCGGTGATGAAGACGACTTCCGGTTTGCCGTCGCCGTCGAAGTCTTGGCCAGTGTGATTCTCGTCAAAAATCACGCTAAACCCGCTTGTGCGGAACACGACACGTCCGGCACTGTTGTAGATCGCCGCAGTGCATTCGTCGCCGCCGCCTTGGCTGTTGTGGGCAGGGCCGAGCGAAATCTCGTATCCGTCCCACAGTTTCTTCGTGTAGGGCTGGTCCTCAGGTTTAGACAAGCCAGCGGCGTGGCAGGAAACCTTGCCTAGCATGTCCTGGGCGCAGAGCGCTGGTGAAAAATACGAAGCCATGACTATTGCTAAGACTATTCGTCGCATGCGAGGAGTATAGGCCTACCCTAGAAGCAGGCGTCCGGGAAAACAGGAAAAAGTTCCCTAACAATCAGGGGCTTGCCAAGGGTAAACCGAATTGGGCTGACGTCGTAGTTGCGTCCCGCCGATTATGATTGCGTCACAGCCGTACTGATGGTCTATTGCCGAACGATCTTCCTAACAACAACCTTGGACGATTCACATTCAGCTGGAGTCGGGGGAATCTGCCTTGTCGAACTTCTTTTTCAACACGCTGTGGCCTGGTTTGACAGTCTGGTGTGTTCTCTACATTTCTGATTACGTCCTCACCATAACGTGCGCTCGCCTGTATCGGGCTGGGGTGAGCGAGAAACTTGCGCTCGAAGGAAGTTACGAAATCACGCCGTACTTTCAACAAGATATTGATTCCCTGAGACTAGAACCTATCTCATAAATCGGATTCGGGTACCGATGGTACGTTCGCTGCCGGATAGTTTCCGGTTCCTGGTCATCCACTCGGAACGACATCGCCTAAGCGCCAACCTCATCAGTAAACACTAGCCGACTTCCCAATACTGATCGCACGTGCCCCGAATGGAACTCAAGATAATGGCCACAATACTAGATGAAACGGGCGTTGACAGCGGCGGCATTCTCATGGGAGTTGCTCGTCGCTCGGGATGAAAAGGCATACCCGCATTCGATGTGAAGACTGGCCGCTAGCCGACGCGTGGGTACTTGGCATCACGTAATTCTCCTGCGGACTTTCACGTCAGTGTTCAGTCGGGAGATCAGGCGTGCCGTCCGACCACTTGCGCACCGGAATCATGAATTCGGTCACTGGCTCCGGAGCACCATTAAAGTGTGGATTCAGCAGAACCGGGGAGCCAGGCATGCCTGCACCCCAAGTCATACTGTCTGTCAGGGGAACGTAAAACATGAGATGGGGATGCCAGTGCCCGGCGGAGTCGTTCAGGTACCCTTGCCTCGACATCATATAGGTCATCCCGCCAGGATCGAGCGCCGGCAGCTCCTTGTTCTCAATCGCGGCCTTGACACTCTTCTGGATTTCATCTTTCGATTTTCCAGCCAATACAAATTTTGTCCTCATCAAAGTGATCGGCAGCACCGTCCGAGCGGCGGGCGGATTGAGGCAGAGAGGACTCCGATTCGTAGGGTTCCAAAACTCGGGACTGTCGAATGAGCTCGTCCATGCGCGTTCTACGACGCAGACAAAGCCGTTCTTGCCTTCGACCGCAGTTTCATAGCCATGCCTTCCGAGGACCATAACTGTGGCGTCGTGGGAAATGGATGGCGGAGCCGCGCTCCGCGCCAAAGCTATCTCGGCATTCCGATCCGAGATCAAGTATTGCTCAAGTGGGGCCATGTTGGGATACGGTGCTTTGGTGTCCTGCGCTTGCTCTTGCCATGCTGCGCCCAGCAACACAACCAGCGCGATGCTTCCTAGTATGATCGCCCTGAGAATCTTTCGCTTCATTGATTTCTCGTGAGACATAGGATTCTCCTTGTTATACGAACCGCTGCGGCAAGCTTTCCTCCTCGTGCCGCTTGGCAAATACGTTGCTATCAATAAGTGCGGGATGCCAAGAAACTGGGGAGCCCGCAGGCCCCCCTCGTTCCACTTCTTCTTGATCCGTTGGGGCTTCGATCTACCAGCTAAACCTCACGCCGAGCTCCACCGTGCGGCTTCCGCCATTGAAGATGAATTTGTTGAGGAATTGGGGCGAAGTTACGAAAATGTAGCTCGTGTTCAAAGGGTTGGTGTTTGTGTTCTGATCGAGCGTCCCGTTATTGCTCGGCAGGCCGATGCTGTAATTCTGATGGTTGAACGTATCGAAGGTCTGGAAGCGGAACTGCACCGATGCGCGTTCCGTGAACTTCATAGTCTTGAACAGCGACATATTCCAGATATTGAGCCCGGGTGAGTTGACTGTGTCTCGCCCAGCGTTGGCCAGTGCGCCCAGGCCCGCTTGGACAAAGCGAGCGGTCGGGCTCACCGCCACATGGCCAACTACATGGCTTGAAGCGCACGCAAGGCTCGTCGACGTGACAATCCGTGTCGCTCCCCCCGCGCCATCATTGCAAACTTGTTGAACGGTTGTGGCGGTCAGGCCGAGGCCCGCTGGGTTAATGATTGTCCGGTCGCCCGCGCCATCACCGTTTGCGTTGGAGTCCACATTGGAGAGCGGAGTCACCGGCTGGCCCGACTGTGCCAGATAGCTGCCGCTCCACTCCCAGTTGTGAGCTAGCCCGCGGACGAAACGGTTGTCGGAATGGACGTTCGGGAAGTCGTAGACCCAGGTCAAAGCAAACTTATGGGGTAGGTCCAGCGCCGAGCGCCCCCGCTCCGCGCCAAACTTAAAGCCGTCTTGCGCTCGCCGCGGATTCACGCGGCTGCTAAACAGTTCGTTGGTGGAATTGTCGATGTTCTTCGAGAACGTGTAGTTCGTCCGGAAATACAATCCCTTAGCAAACCGGTGCATGAAGTCGACCGAACCGGCATGGTAAATCCCCGCTCCTATGGGCGGGTTTTCGGTGAGATTGCCAAAAAACCCTTCTGTGGCCAACGGCTGGAACAGCCCGTTCGCCAAGAAGTTTGCGAAATTTGCTCGTGTGCTAGCGGGTGCCGCGACGGTCGCAGGAATCGCCGATGCGCTAAAGTAAGTCGGGAGAGGCGCGATGCCCCCGCCAGGCACGTTGGGATCAAATGCCGAGGCCGAGTTCAGGCGCATCTGCACGGGCAATTCTAAGCTGCGCGTGCCTACGTAACGCACTTCAATACTTGTGTCTCGAAATAGCTCGTGCTGCACACCGAGCGACCACGTGATTACCTTCGGGTCCACCATGTCGAGGATCAATGCCTGCGTAGCTGCCCTTGCGTCAGCGGTTGTCGTGGGTGGCACGTTCACTTGCAGGAGGCCGCCGGTTTGGAGGAAGCCTGGGCCCGGTTTGCCGCCGGGGCCGGAGGTGCACCATGCTGGCGCGCCCGACAGCTTGCAAGTCAGCGTCGAGTTCTGTTCGGTCTGTAATTCCGGTGGCAGGCTGTTGATCGCAAAGTTGAGCGGGATGACGTCGTAGGCGATCTGCCCGCCTCCCCGGATGGACCACTTGCCGTGCCCTGTTGGATCCCAGGCAAATCCCACGTGCGGACCAAAGTTGTTAGTGTCGGATGTTGGCTTGCGGAAGATCAAACCAACCGCCGGATCATTCGCAATCGCGTTCAGCGCTTGTTTTCCTTCGTCACGCGGCACTCCGGACCATTCATACCGCAATCCAAGATTGACGGTAAGCCGCGGCAGTATCTTCCAATCATCTTGCACGAACCAGTAAACAGCTGGATTGTTGTTCGCCGAGCTTGCTGTTCCCGCGCCGCGGAGCGCTCCATTCGCGCCGTCGGGTACAAAGTCATTGATGAGCGAGTTGAGCGAGGCGTAGTCCCATTCGCCGCGCGCTCGTGGCAAAGAGGTTGTTTCCGTGATGTAATTCCGCCCCTCGACTCCAAACTTAAACGTATGCTTTCCCCGAATGTAACTTACGTTCTCCACTGCCTGATAAACATTCTGCACGTACCCTTGCGGAGAGAGACTGTACGGACCGAGGTTGCTGCCGAATGGATCGATTTCCACGTTGGGAAAATTGGCAAACTGACTGGGCGGCAAAGTGTTTGGCCCGTTCAACCGCGAAAAGGACAAACGAAAGTCGTTAATCACCTTGCTGCTGACTGTCCAGGCGTCGGTGAAAATGTACTTCCGCGCATCCTCTTGATGCGTGCCGGTAAACTGACTTTGTGGCTGGATCGGGTTCACTTGCGGGAATCGTAGCCGGTCGTAAAGAACACGAGTGCGAAGCTGGTGCCTCCCCAAGTTCAGATCGCCATTGATCGTAAAATCGTGTTCCCTGGTGTAGCTCGGAGCAACTCCCGCGAATGAGCCGACTGGGATGTTCTGCGCATTGCCATTCAAACTCACAGGTACCGTACCCTTGTCGTTCACAGGTGCGATAGGGAATTGCTTCAGAATCGCCACTACCGCCGAATCGGGATTGAGCGCCATCAACTGGGACATTCCGGTGGCTGTTGGCGTGATTACCGTAGCGCCCTGCGAACCCAAGCCTTGATTCTGAAATTCGTAGGCGCCGTAGATAAAGAATTTGTCCTTTAGGATTGGACCTCCAGCACTTGCGCCCAGCCGATTGTAGTCAAAGCGGTTCTTCACATTGGAAGGTGGAGTCGACAGGGCGGCCGCAGCGGCTATCTCTTGGTTGGTTGCCGCGTTCAAATCCCGGTTGCGGTTGTACTCCCAGCCCGCGCCATGCCAGCTGTTTGTGCCGGACTTGGTGACAATGTTGAATTGGCCGCCGGCAGAATGTCCGTACTCCGCGCTGAATTGATTCGTGAGCAGCGTGAACTCTGCGACCGATTCCTGAATCACGGGCTGCGTGGGACCGTTTGTATCCACCTTGTTGTCATCCACGCCGTCAATCGAAAAGCCGTTGAATCGCGGTCGTGTCCCGCCAATCGAGCCTCCCGAGCCCAAGACGCCACCCTGCTGCGTCGTTGTTCCCGGAGCGAACACTGCAAACTCCTTTACGTCCCCTCCTAAGGTGTTTAAGGGGAGGTCGTGAACCGCTTGCCCGCTAAAGGTGGAGCCCAGCTCCGAGGACTCCGTCTTCACGAGCTCTGCGCCCGCGGTGACTTCGACGACAGCGGTGGCGTCGCCGACTTCGAGCGTCGTAGCAACCTCCGCAACCTGGTTGGACTCCACCTGTACGCCCTTGCTCACGGTCTTTTTGAATCCTTCTTTTTCCACCGTGACTGTATACGAACCTACCAGCAGGTCCGGGAACACATACGTCCCGGCGCTCGAAGCCGTCGCCGTGATCCCGACACTGGTCCCTTCATTGGTCACCGTGACCTTGGCGTCCAGAATCACAGCACCCATCTTATCCGTCACCGTTACGCGCAGCGTTCCATCAAGCCTTTGCGCCATCGCTCGTGCGCTGCAAACTCCAGCGAGAATCAACGCCACAAATAGATAAAGAAAAAACCGCACGGAAGGATTTCGGCGGCCCTTAGACACACCACAGCAATACTTTCTCGCACAATTCATGTGCTCCCCCCATTTAAAAAGACATCGATTTCGTTGCTCACCTGGCATTGCCGGAATCGATGCTATGTGACTTAGTGAGGCACGTTGGACTCCAACGTTTACGCAAATTGAGAGAGCTTATTTTTCAATGATTTACGTGAAGCGCTTCATGGAGACTTATGAGTTTGTGGAGTTGAGTTAGTCGGCCTTCAACCCTATATCCCGGAGGCTTGCATCACATTTTCGAAACTCAGTCACGCTGGGTTGTGAAGACACACCCAAAAAAGCCGCATGGCCACGAATTCCAGATTCTGTAGATCCTCGCGATGCACAAGCTCGCAAGCTCGGAAGTAAATTAAAAATCACTCTCATCGGAAGGCTCGCTCAGCGTCAAAATGCGAGTCGAACTGGACGCGGAACAATCTAACTTTGGTAGGTTTTCTGTAAGAAAAAAAGCGGCGAATCCTGAGCGCGTCGAATGCCAATGGGGAGCCAATTTCTTTCTCTATACTCGGCTCTCTCGATGTGAAACTGAGTCCCGCTAATCCGCGACGAAAGTGTCAGTACCAATCCAGAATTTTGCCAGGGACTTCAAACTGCTCTTGTAAGTACGTGACACCGTGTATTCCTTGCCTCCTTTGACGCGAAGCACGTACTCTCCCGTAGTCCAAGGCTGAATTTCTTCAACGAAGGAACCGTTCACCAATACGGAGCGGTGTATTCTTATAAATCCGTACGGTTTGAGCTTTTCTGCCATCGTGGAAATCGATTCTCGGAGTAGGTACGATCCTGAAGCCCGCTGCAACAATACGTAATTGCCTTGCGCTTCGATAATCACCACGTCGGCCGGATCGACAAAAAGGATCCTTCCTTTCGTCTTGATGGCGATTTTCGCTGACTTCGACAACAGTTCTTCCAGTTGAGGCAGTATTTTCACAAACTGTGCGGCTCGCTCGCTTTCCGTTCTGCGGATCGCCATATCTAGCGCTTCATGAATACGATTGTTTGAAAAGGGCTTCAGGACATAATCAACAGCATGCTTCTCAAATGCAGCAACTGCGTGCTGATGGTGCGCAGTGACAAACACAATCGATGGTATCGGTTGCCGCCGCTTGTTTAACCGGTCGGCCAGCTCGATTCCCGATAATTCCGGCATTTGAATGTCGAGCAAAAGAACGTCATAGGGCTTCTTTTGTAGTAATTCCAGGGCGTCAACAGCATCGTTCGCGCAATCGAGGGC
>Ga0070707_100002746_pt1 | contig 16756 bp, 13 predicted proteins | sample KBSK5502metaG_FD_65468 | JGI IMG/M metagenome (GOLD analysis project Ga0070707, IMG submission 65468) | Corn, switchgrass and miscanthus rhizosphere microbial communities from Kellogg Biological Station, Michigan, USA - KBS K5-50-2 metaG | ecosystem: Host-associated > Plants > Roots >... | reverse complement strand
GCCATACGACGTTACCGCGCACACTCTGCCAATGCAGATGGGTGTGAAAGTCATCACGGTAACGCAGCCATTTCAGGCGAGCCTTACGAAGCTCGAGAAGGTCACCGCCGCTTCAGGGGTAGTCGACAGCGGGCCTGCAAAAGCCTACATCCTGGACCACGACAGCAACGCCTCGATGAAAGCGTTAAACCGCCTCATGAAAGAGAAGGCCGACGTTTACTGGGCCGCCAAGGCAATCACCGTTAAGAACAAAGTCTATCCGGCCGGAACAATGATCATTCCCGCCACGCCGGGCATTGAACCAAAACTGCAGGCGATTGCCCGCGATACGTCCGTGAACTTCGTCGCGTCCAATGATCGTCTCAATGTCCAGGCATACAAGCTCATTCCGCCGCGGATTGCCCTGTATAAGAGCTATGTAGCGTCGATGGATGAAGGCTGGACGAGATTGGTCTTCGAGAATTACGACTTTTCATACACGAACATCCTGGACAAGGACATCAGGGCGGGAAGCCTGCGTTCAAAGTTCGATGTCATCATCATTCCCGGTGAACTGAGCGAGACGCAAATCATCGAAGGCCATCGCGCCGGTGCTGTTCCGCCGGAATTTGCAGGCGGTATCGGCGAGTCGGGCGTTCAGAGCTTGCGGGATTTTGTGAATGACGGGGGAACGCTCGTGACGATGGATAAAGCCACGGAGTTTGCAGCGAAGCAATTCGCACTGCCCGTCAAGAACACGCTCGAAGGTGTGCGCCCCCAGGATTTCTATGTTCCGGGTTCCCTTTTGAAAGTCGTACTCGACACGGATAATCCCATCGCCTACGGCATGCCTCGTGAAACTGCGGCTTTTGTCGAACAGAATGCCGCATTCGAAGTCACTGGCAATGCGAAGTCCGTCGCAACCTATCCGTTAACAAATCCGTTGATGAGTGGGTGGATCCTCGGTGACGAGAAACTCTTCGGCAAGACCGCCGTTGTGGACGTGCCTGTGGGCCGCGGCCGGATCATTCTGCTTTCGATCAGGCCGCAGTTCCGGGCTCAGGTGCGGGGTACGTACAAACTGCTTTTCAATTCGCTCTACTATGGCCCCGCGACGATGACCATCTACGAGTAACAGACAGTCACCACAAAGACACGAAGACACAAAGAAAGCCGGCATAAATGATCTGCGTTGCCGGCTTTCTTTGTGTCTTCGTGTCTTTGTGGTGACTTGTCCATCTCATTCGATGTTCTGAACCTGCTCGCGGAGTTTCTCGATCTCGACCTTGATTTCGATCGCGGCCTGACCGATGTTGACGCCAAGGTCGTTCAGGCCGGAAGTCTTGGACAGGATGGTGGTCACTTCGCGGTTCATTTCCTGAAGGATGAAGTCCATGCGTTTGCCGGCTTCGTCTTCGAGGTTCTTCAGCCCGGCAAATTGATCCAGGTGGCTGCGGAGCCGTGTGGTTTCTTCCGCGATGTCGCTGCGTTCGGCATAGAGCAAGGCCTCGGTTTCCAGACGGTGCCCGCTATCGGCCACAAGCTGTGGCGCGAGCTCGTTGACGCGCGCGATCAGTTGCTGGCGGTAATGTTCGACGAAGCCGTTCGCGTGGGTGACGATGGTCTGCAGATGCCGATCGATGGCCGCCAGGCGCCTGTCGATGTCGGCCATCAGCGAATGTCCTTCGGTGATGCGCATCTGCTTCAGTTGAGCCAATGCCGTGTCAGTCGCTTCGCCGAGTTTTTGGCTGATCAGATTCTGCTCTTCCGCTGACAGATCGCTCGCAGAAATTGTGACGAGTCCGGGAAGCCGGGAGATCATCTCGAGCGTGACATCGCCCTGAATGGCATAGCTGCCTTTTAAACCGCCCAGCATTTCGACATAGGCGCGGATCAATTCGTGGTTCGCATCGAGCTTGATATTCTGCCGCTTGTAGTCGATCCTCACGAACACATCCAGCCGGCCGCGCTTGAATGCGCTGGAAAGTTTCTGGCGGATGACGTTTTCGAAGTTCTGATATTCGCCGGGAATTTTGATGTGAACATCGAGATATCGGTGGTTCACGCTTTTGATCTCGACCAGCACGGCCTGGTTGGCTGCTTCAGCGCGTCCCGATCCGAAACCGGTCATGCTGTAGATCATGAGCTCACATCCTCAAACTGCAAATTGTAGAGCTTCCAGTAGAGACCTCGCCGAAGAACCAGTTCTTCGTGGGTGCCCGATTCCCGGATGCGGTGATCAGACAGAACGGTGATGCGGTCCGCGCGCCGGACGGTGGACAGCCGGTGGGCAATCACGATGGTCGTGCGTCCTTGCATCAGGTTTTGCAATGCCTGCTGAACGAGCGCTTCCGATTCCGTGTCGAGCGACGACGTCGCTTCGTCGAGGATCAGGATCGGTGCGTTCTTCAAGAGCGCTCGCGCGATCGAGATGCGCTGGCGCTCACCGCCCGATAGCCGCATTCCCCGCTCGCCGATCCTTTCGTCGTAATCGGAAACGAAATCGTCCACCAGAGCGGCTTTCGCGGCAGCGAGTATGGCATCGTTGCCGGCCGCCGGATCGCCATAAGCTATATTGGCGCGAATGCTGTCGTTAAAGAGAATGACGTCCTGAGTGACCATCGCGATCTGGTCGCGCAGCGAATTCAGGCTGAGATGACGAATGTCTTTGCCGTCGATCAGAATGCGTCCTGCCCTCACGTCGTAAAAACGCGGAAGCAGGTTCACCAGCGTGCTCTTGCCGGCCCCGCTTGGTCCCACAATCGCCACGACTTCGCCGCGGCGGACCGAGAACGAGATTCCGTCGAGGACCACTTCGCCGGGTTCATATCCGAAGTGTACGTCATCGAAAACGATACTGTCCTTGAATCCACGCAATACTTCGTGCGCGGTGTCCTTCTCGGTTTCTAGAGCAAGGATTTCGAAAATCCGTCCCGACGCTCCAAATGCCTGCTGGAATGAATTGTTGATTCCGCTCATGCGGCGAACCGGATCGTAAAGCTTGATGAGCGCGATGATGAATGCGACGAACAAACCTGCCGTCATCCGCTGGCTCGCGATCTCGGCGCGCGCATAAAGCAGGAAACCCGCAATAACGATAATGCCGAGCACTTCCATCAACGGCGATGACAGCGAGTGCGTCATCTTCTGGAGAACGTTGAGCCTGAAAATCCGTTGCGTTACTTTCCGGAACTTACCGGCCTCGGCTTTCTCCATTGTGAATGCTTTAACGATACGATTGCCGGTCACGGTCTCGTAGAGAATGTTGGCCATCTCGGCCATCTCTTCCTGATTCGACTTGCTCAGCAGGCGCAATCTTTTTCCGAACCAGATCGTGGGATAGAAAACCAGCGGAGCGACGATGATGGAGACGGCGGCCAGCTTCCAATCGATCGTGAAAATCGCGATCAGCAGGAAAATCAAAATCGCCGATTGTTTGAGGAATTCCGCAAGAGTTTCGGACGCCGCCGTTTGAATCCGGTCGACATCGGCCGAAACACGCGAAATCAATTCTCCTGTCGGGTTGAAATGGAAAAACCGAAGCGGCTGAGAAAGAATCTTCGCGAAGACATCATTTCGCAGATCGCGAACGACAGCCTGGCCGAGATAAGAGATCGTATTGACCGAGCAGTATTCAGCGAGGGCCTTCACCGCCGTAGCGACCACAAGCAGGAACAGCAAGATTCGCCCGTCGAACGTGGAAACATTCAGCCGCAAATCGATCAACGGGATCGTAATGGCCGGCGTCGCGGAAGCGCGCAGAAGCGTATCGAAGATCAAACCGATGAGAAACGGTGTGACGGCCTCGAGGATACCAACAACAGCGACGAACACGAGCGAGAGGAGCAGAGCCCACGTATAGGATCCGACGTACTTCCACAACCGCTTCATCTGCCACCCCTTCGGGGTTTGCTCTTTGTCGCTATTCTCAACCCAGGGCTTACGCCCTGGGTTACGCTCTTCTCGCCGCTCCGCGGCTTCATGAGCGGTAAACCGTCGCGCGGACTTTTTCTTCGATTTCTTTCGGCTTCTGCATTTTGAGTATCTGACCGGAGAGTTCCCGTAACTGCGCAATGGAAACCGACCGGATCATGCGTTTGATTCTCGAATAAGCCCCAAGATTCACCGAGAGCGACGTGAAACCGAGCCCCAGGAGAACCGCCGCTGATGGCGGGTCCGCCGCCATCTCACCGCAGACTGTAACCGGCTTGCCCGTAGGCTTCAACAGCGTATAGACCTGATGCAGGCATCGGAGAATGGCCGGATGGAATGGATTGTATAAATGCACAACGGACTGATCGGATCGGTCGATGACAAGGTAGTACTGAATCAAATCATTCGTGCCGAGACAAAAGAAATCCACGCGCGACGCCATCAGATCGCACGTTTGTGCTGCGGCAGGCGTCTCGATCATCACGCCGATCGGAACTGTCGAATCGTACTTCAGCCGTTTCAAATTCAGCTCGCGCTGCACCTCGGCGATGATCTCGCGCGCCGCATCCAGGTCATCGACTGTAGAGACGAACGGCAGAAGGATGCGAGTCGGCCCGTTTACGGAAGCGCGATAGAGACTGCGGAGTTGTTTTTTGAACAGGTCGGTGTTTTCCAGGCAGAACCTCAGCCCGCGGACGCCAAGACTCGGATTCACTCCATCCCAGCTTTTCTGATCGATCCCAACGTCGATCGTTCGAAACGTGACGGGCGCGCCCCTGGCCGTCTTCAGCACAAGTGAATAGTCGGCGACCAGCGATTCTTCGTCGGGCTGTTTGCCTTCCCGGAAGAAGTCGAACTCCGTACGATACAGGCCGATCGATTCGCATCCATTCGAGATGGCCCCGCGCACCTCTTCGCTGAAATTGATGTTCGCTCCCAGCGAAATCTGAACCCCGTCTTCTGTCACCGGCGGCGCCGATGCGATACCGCCATTTTTCTTCTTGAGTTTCCTGACGTCGCGGTCGCGGCTTCTGTATTCCGCCAGTGTTTCCTCGGACGGCGAGCAAATCACGACTCCGCGCTCTCCGTCGACGATCAACAAGTCTCCGGACGAGACTTCCGATAACTCGGCGGCACCCATGACGGCCGGGATTTCAAGCGATCTGGCCATGATGGCCGTATGCGAAAGTGGGCTGCCGGTTTCTGTCGCCAGGCCGACAATACGCGAGGTCCGCATCTCGAACAACGTCGATGGCGGCACGACCTTGCCGATCAGGATCGCGTCATACGGAAGCTTCTTGAAGGACGGGAGCGCCTTTGCCTGCAGATTGTGGAGCAGGCGGCGCACGATGTCTTCGAGATCGCCCCTTCGCTCACGCAGGTATTCGTCATCGAGCCGGTCGTATGCCTGAAACAGATCGTCGCTGACCTGCTGGATGGCCCATTCCGAATTGATGTAATCGGTCTCGATCTTCTCGATGATGCGATCGACGAACAGCCGATCCTGGAGCACCAGCAGATGCGCATCGATGAGAAATGATGATTCGGGACCGCTCTTCCGCTTCAGCTCCGCCTGCATGCGCTTCAACTGTTCGCGAGACTTTTCGACCGATCCTCGAAATCGTTCGACTTCTTTCCGTAACTGATCCGGCCGCAGCCTGGAATTGAAGGAGACAAACAGTGGATCGAAAGTCCGCACGGCTTTTCCGATGGCGATGCCGACGGAACCGACGACACCGTGGATGACTCGTTCCCCGCTCATTTCGACATCCAGGATCCGCCACAAAGAGGCACAAAAGTCACAAAAGCTATTCTGATTTTTGTGTGCTTTTTGTGCCTTTTTGTGGCCATTCCTTTTTTACCCAGCCAAATACTCACAGATACTTTCTACCGCCTGCTCTTCGTCCTCTCCAGTCGCGCGAACACCAACTTTCGAACCATAGCCCGCCGAGAGCAAGAGAATACTTAAAATGCTTCGCGCATCGGCTTCAACGGAATTCGCAGCATCGGATCGAAAGACGATGATGCTGGATTGAAACTTTGACGAGAGCTGGACCAGTCTCGCGGCCGCCCGCGCATGAAGGCCAAGGCGGTGCCCGATCACAACCTCGCGCTCCTTCATTTTATTTATGGTTTCGCCCTGTCGGGCTCACATTGTTCACGGCTGCGGCCTTCCGGCCTTGCGCTTCGCGGTTCACGGCTGCGGCCTTCCGGCCTTGCGCTTCGCGGTTCACCGCTGCGGCCTTCCGGCCTTGCGCTCCGCCCGCTCCGCTCATGATCCCTGTTTTGGCGCGAGCAGCTGGCTTGCGATGTAGATACTGCTCTGACCCTGCTCTCGCACGACCCGCGCGGCGGCGGCCAGATTCTGGCCTTCGCCCAGTTGCGCGAACTTGATCAGCATGGGCAGATTCACGCCGGTCACGACTTCGACCTTGCCCTGGTCGAGAAATGTGGAGGCGATATTCGTCGGCGTCCCGCCGAACATGTCAGTCAGAATGAGGACGCCATCGGGACCCTTCACACGTTCCAGCGCTTTTTCGATCATGGTGGTCGCTGTGCCGACATCGTCGTGCCAGCCGAGAGAAACGGCGGTGATGTGATGAACTTCGCCGACGATCATTTCGGCCGCGTTCAGGAGCTCGATGGCCAGCCGCCCGTGAGTGACGATGAGCCCGCCAATCATGGTTTTATGTTAACCCTTCTTTTCAGCGTCCCGGTGCGAAACTTTGACGCGATATTTCTCCTCTTCGACGTGCTTCGCGATCGAATTCGCGATGAACACCGACCGATGCCGGCCACCGGTGCAACCGATGGAAATCGTCACGTATGCCTTGCCTTCCTTCTCGTACTGCGGAAGAAGAAAGTCGACGAAAGCAAGAACGTGATCGAGGAATTGGTGTGTCGCCTCATGCGAGTTCATGTACTCCACCACGCGGGGATCGGCGCCCGTGAAGGGTTTGAGATCCGGAACGAAATTGGGATTGGGCAGGAAACGAACGTCGAAAACGAGGTCGGAATCGATCGGCACACCATACTTAAAGCCGAAGCTCACGAGCGAAACCAGCAAATGCTGCGCTTCCCGTTCTTCGAACAGCCGATGGACGTGCTGCCTCAGTTCGTGAATGGTAAATTGCGACGTGTCGAGGACGTGATCCGCCATCTGGCGAATCGGCGCGAGCAATTCCCGCTCTTGCGCAATGGCTTCCAGGACCGGCCTGGTCGAATCCACCGGATGGGGACGCCGCGTTTCGCTGAACCTTCGTACCAGAACGGCATCCGAGGCTTCCAGAAACCAGAGCGACATTTGCAGTGAGGGAATCTTTTTCAGCTCCCGATAGAGGGCCGGAAATTCGCTGAGCGTTTCTCCTTCGCGGACATCGATAACCATCGCCGCTTTCGCGCCCTCATCCTGCGACTTCACGATCAATTCATGGAATTTGCTGAGGAGACCGACCGGAAGATTATCGACGCAGAAGAAGCCGCGGTCTTCGAGTGCCCGGAGGAAAGTTCCCTTCCCCGAGCCGCTCAGGCCGGTGATGATGATGAAGGAAGACTGTTGCATGGAAATGAAGACCAAATGTCATTGGGCCAAATGCCAAATGTCATATGCCATATCAAACAATTTTCATATATGGCATCTGACATTTGGCATTTGGCCCAATGACATTTGGTCTTAATGGTTTTTAGGCCTCAGGCTCGATCCATCCGATATTGCCATCCTTCCGTTTGTAGACCACGTTGAGGCGCTCGGTCTCGGCGTTTCGAAACACGAGAAAGTCGCGATCTGAATCGCCGATCTGGACAGCGGCATCGTCCACGCTCATCGGCTTCGCCGCGACTTCATGTGTCCGGATGATGCGAGGCAGCCTTTCGCCGAGGACTTCCTCAACTTCTATGACGGAAGTCGTGGTGATGACTCCACCGCCATGGTTGTTGTGCCGTTTCCGGGTGACGTTCCGCTCTTTACTCTTGAGTATCTGCTTTTCGACTTTATCGAGCACCGCGGCAACCGACGTATACATGTCGGTGGACACTTCCTCAGCGTGATAGAAGTCACGGCGCGTTTTGATATTCACTTCCGCGATGTGACGCTGATGCTTTTCGACGGTGAGGATGAAATGCACTTCCAGCATTTCGTCGATAACCCCGCGTAACCGTTCGAGTCGATCCGTTGCGAATTTGCGCAGAGGTTCAGTAATTTCGATGTGGCGCCCAGTGATATCGACGCTCATTGGTGACCCTCCTCCAACTCGTGAGGCTAATCAGGACCTGAGGCGACGTTGGTGTGTGCTTGGAATTTTCAAGTCTTCGCGATACTTCGTGATGCTGCGACGAGTTACCGAGATGCCTTCTTCCTTGAGCATCTGGGCGATCTTCTCGTCGGTCAGAGGACTTCGTGCATCCTCACTCTCGATAAACTTCTTGACCTTGCGCTTCACGATCAGCAGCGACGTTCCATTCCCCATCGGGCCATTCACTGCTTCTGAAAAGAAATACCGCAGCTCGAACACGCCCTGCGCGGTGTGCGCGAATTTATTGGCGACCGCGCGGCTGACCGTCGACGGATGCACGCCGACTTCTTCGGCCACGTCTTTGATCATCATCGGCTTCAGGTGATCGATTCCCTTGTCCAGAAATTCGGTCTGGCGCCGGATGACCGCTTCGCAAACTTTCACGATGATGTGTTTACGCTGCTCGATGTTCTTCAGAAGCTGCACGGCCGACTTGAAGCAATCCTTGACGTAATTCTTGACGTCCTTGTTCAGGGAATCCCGCTCGAGCATGTGCCGGTACGTCGGGCTCAGACGCAGCTGGGGCACTTCGTCTTCATTCGTCACAACCGTGTATTGCCCGCCGACTTTCACGATGAAGACATCGGGCTCGATCAGGCGCGGTTGTGTCCTGTTGTGCTTCTGGCCGGGCCGCGGGTCGAGCGCCTTGATGATCTCGACCTCTTCCATGATCACGTCCAGCGGTTTGTTCAGCGCTTTTGCGATTTCCTTGAACTGCTTGTTCTGCAGCTTGTGCAGATGGTCTCGAACGATGTCGACGGCGATGCTCTCGTCTTCACCGAGAATCTGAAGCTGGATCAGCAGGCACTCCCGAATGTCGCGCGCGGCAACACCGGGAGGATCGAAGCGCTGAACGACTTCCAGCGCCTTCTGCACGTCTTCCAGCGTGTGGTCGCCGCTTTCGGCGATCTCTTCGAGCGTGATGGGCACCTCGCGGCCGTTTTCATCGACAGCGAGGAGATAACCGTCTTCGTTGAGATTTCCAATGATCGAATGGCAGGCCATGCGGATGCTTTCGTCAACAGTGGCCAATCCCAACTGCCACTCCAGGTGATCTGTCAGCGTCTGCGGCTTCGCAAGGAAGTTCTCGAACGAAGGTTTCTCGAAAATCTCAGTCTCGCGTGGACGGGACGAATTGTCGTTCAGGTAATTGTCGAAGCTTTGAAAGTCGATATCGGCGTAAGGATCGTCCACGGCCGGCTCGGGTTCGGCCGGAGCAGCGACCTCAACTGTGGTCTCAGGCGTCGGCTCAGGATCGGTGACGCAATGATCACGGGCCGCGGCTTCCATCAAGCCCTGATATTCGGCATCCGTCGTATCCACATCTGCGGCACGATCAGAGGTTCCCTCGGGGCCGTCCTGATTCAGATCGATTTCGGGCACAGGCTCGGACGTTTCGAGGATTTCGGTACCCTCTTCCAGGACAGGGTTCTGAACCAGCTCCTGTTGGATCATTTCGGTCAATTCGAGCTTGTTCAGGGTAAGCAGGCTCACCATTTGAACGAGACCGGGAGTGAGGACCTGCTTCTGGGTGGCCTTAATGACTAACTTCGGTTCCAAATACGCCATAACGGATCTACTACTAATTTAGACTGAAATGCTCGCCAAGATAAACCCTCTTAACTTCCGTGTCATTTCCGAGCTCCTGGGGAGTTCCGGACCGAAAAATCGATCCATTGTTGATGATATAAGCGCGATCAGTGACCTGCAAGGTTTCTCTGACGTTATGATCGGTCACGAGAACCCCGATCTGCTTGGATTTCAGATGATTAATAATTTTCTGAATCTCAATCACAGTAATCGGATCGATCCCTGAAAACGGCTCGTCCAATAAGATAAATTTTGGCGAAATCACGAGCGACCGTGCAATCTCCACTCGACGTCTTTCTCCTCCGGACAGTGTATCCGCGAGGCTTTTTCGCACGTGAGAAATTCCGAATTCCTCGAGTAAATTTTCTAATTTCTCCCGCCGTTCCTTACTTGACAAGGGCAGCGTCTCCAGAATCGCCATAATGTTGGCCTCCACGGTCAGCTTACGGAAGACCGATGCCTCCTGAGGGAGATAGCTGATTCCATTTTTCGCCCTCAGATACATCGGCAGATTCGTAATATCGTGCTGGCCGAGGAATACGGAACCTGAATCGGGCCGCGTCAATCCGACAATCATATAGAAAGTTGTCGTCTTGCCCGCTCCATTCGGACCTAGCAATCCGACGACCTCTCCCTGGCCCACGGAGAGACTCAGGTCATTAACGACCTTTCGACCTTTGTAGGATTTCGTGACGTCAAGCGTCGTCAGTGAAGTCATTCAATTACTGGCTGCGCCCTGCCGGGCTTGCATTCGCTCCGCTCATCCAATTACTGGCTGCGCCCTTTCTTGAGGCTGCGCGCTATCGCGCTTGCGCTTCGCGTCGGGCTGGCATTCGCTCCGCTCATCTCTTATTTTGCACCGGGTGCTGCGTCACCGTGCGCTCGCCGTTTCCGCTCTCCACGGCCGCGGTTTCACCATTCTTCTTCATGATGAGACGGGCACCCTGAACCAGGCCGTGCTCTTTGTCACGGGCCTGGGCGTTCTTTCCGGTCAGCGTAACGATGTCAGTCGCAGCGTCATATACGGCCCGCTCGCCGGTGCCGCGCTGATCCGCTCGCGTTACGCGGACGCCGCCAGTGGCGGTCATTTCCGTTACATTATTGTCCCGGAAGTTCACCGTCACGTCAGGCGACTCCAGGATCATATCCTGCTTTTGGGCGCGAACGCTGCCTATATAGTGGGCAATGCCCTGCGCGTCGTCGTAATCCAGCTTGTCTGAATTCGCGCGAATGGCCTGCAGAATCGACTGGACCTTGCCTTCGGCGTGCACCCGCGTGTTTTGTTTCTCCTTGCCCGCGGCCTCGAGCCGGTCCGCCTTGATGTAGGCATCCCCGCGCCACAACTGGACGTTGCCTGTGTAAAGCATCGACTCCGAATTGCCTTCGGCGCGCGCCGACTTCACCAGCAGCTGCCCATCCGAGTTTTTCATGAGAACGTTCACATTCCGCGTCGCGATGAATGAGTTGTCTTTCTGGTCGAGACGGATTTGCGCTCCCTCGAGCCGCTTCTCGGCATCGGTAACGACGGGCGAACCCTCCAAAGTCACGATTGTTCCACCATTTTCGAATCGGGCCGTGGCCGCATGACCCTGGTATTGCGTATCGCGGAATTGAAAATTACCGGTTTGGACCAGCTCCAGAAGCATGTTCGTGCGGCCGTCGAAGCGCGCATTCGTACGGTCCGCCGAGCTCAATCGGTCGCCGGACTTCAGATCGGCGCGTCGTAACGTGCTGAACGTCACGATGTCCTCGGCGTTTTGAATCTGGAATTCCCGGCCCTGGATGATCGAGTCGCCGAGTTTCAGGACAGAGGTATCGAAGGTTTGAACGGAACCGGCGGCATCACTGCGAATGACGTTCGATTCCAGCGTTTGATCGGCGCCGAGAAGCATGCGCGCATTCTGGCGCGCTTCGATCGTCTCGACGCGGCCGGCCTCGTTGAGCTGTGCATCGATTTCGCCGCCGGTCAACCGCTGTTGCGTGTCGCGCGCGATCTTATCCAGCTCGACATTGCCTCTCGTCTTTACGCGTTCGGCATTCCCGCTGGGTGAAATCGCGGCCTCCAGCCAACCGGCGCGAACCTTCCAAGCATCGCTTGCGGGGGCGGGCCGGGACTCGCCGGTGACATCGCCCTCGAGAGTAATCATCTTCGCTTTGTATGTTTGAGGCACGAGGTCGGCCCGTCCGGTTGTGCCGCGTATCCAGCCATTTTGCGATTTGATCAATACGCCGCCGGTCATCGTCGTCCAGTTTTCCTTCTGGTTGAATAGAGCCGAATCCGTCTGGAGCTCCGTATGTTCGGCGGTGTCGACCTTTACATTTCCGGCAAGCTTGAGGAGCCCGTTATTCAAGCCGTATTCGACCCGGTCCGCGCGACCGGTTGTTCCCAATTGTTCGATCTGAGCCGGTTTCGGGGAAACGACTGTGCCGGCGCGCTGGCTGTAGATAAGTTCACTCGTCCGGACGATCGTGTTGGCGTCGAGCTGAACTTCGACGTTTTCATTGAATTGAAAATCGTTCGTTGCCTGATCGTAGGTGGCTCTCTTGCTGCGGATGGTCCTGGGCGGCTCGTTCTCGGTCGAGCTGTAAACAGTCACATCGACATCTTCGAGAATGCCTTTGTTGTCTTTGAAACCCAGATTGGACTTCGCGTGAACCGTGAACAAAGTCCGGCCGCCTTCGGTGCGAGAAAGGGTGAATCCTTCGGTGTGTACGGAGACATCCTTCGGCAGTTGTACACGACGGCGAGCCGCCTCGGATTTTTCTGCGCGACGCGTCAGGTAATTCCAGCCGGGAACCACGACGAGCGCGACCACAACAATTGGCAGGATGACCCGCAGAACTCGAACCAGATGATGTGTGAAAACCCTTTCGAGATTCGCCAAATTTTCGGACCCTCGCTCGGACAAGCTAGCATACAATACGGCCCCGTTCCCCCGAATTGCATACCAGAGAAGGAGAATCACGTATGCACGTAAAGATCACGATCAATGGAAAGCTGTACGAAAAGGACGTCGAGCCTCGACTTCTGCTGACGCATTTCATACGCGATGTGGCCGGACTGACGGGCACGCACATCGGTTGTGAGACCAGCATCTGCGGCGCCTGCACGGTTCTGGCGAATGGCCTGGCCGTGAAATCATGCACCATGTTTGCAGTGCAGGCAGACGGCGCGGATCTGGTGACGATCGAAGGCATGGCCAAAGACGGACAGCTTCATCCACTGCAGGAAGGTTTCTGGGAAGAACACGGCCTTCAATGCGGTTACTGCACTCCCGGAATGATCATGTGCTCGCATCAGCTTTTATCGCGGAACGCGACACCGGATGAAGAAGAGATCCGCGAAGCGCTGGCCGGCAACCTGTGCCGCTGCACCGGATATCAGAACATCGTGAAGGCGGTTCAATCCGCTTCGCGCAAACTGCAACGCGCGCCCAAAGTGGCCGCTGGAGATTAGCTATGACGCAACGTTATGTCGGTCAAGCCATGAAGCGAAAGGAGGACCCGCGCCTCGTATCCGGCACGTCGACTTATGTCGACGATGTTGTGCTTCCCGGCATGTTGCACATGGCCGTGACGCGCAGCATTCATGCGCATGCGCGCATCAAGCGGGTCGATACATCGAAAGCGCAGAAACTTCCCGGCGTGGTCGCGGTTGTAACGGGCGAAGAAGTGGCGGCTCATTGCGGCCCGATACCGTGCGCCGCATCGCTTCCGAACATGAAGAACGCCCAACAGCCGCTGCTGGCGATGGGCAAGGTGCGGTTTGTCGGAGAGCCCATTGCCGCCGTCGTCGCCGAGAGCAAGTACATTGCGCGCGACGCAGCCGATATGATCGAGATCGACTACGAGCCGCTTCCCGCCGTGACCAATCCCGAAAAGGCTCTCGATCCCAACAGCCCGCGGCTCTATGAAGAATTCTCCGACAACATCGGCTTCAACTTCGCCTTCGAGAGCGGAAATACGGAAGAAGCATTCAAGAATGCCGATGTGATCGTGAAAGAGCGTTTCATCAATCAGAGGCTCGCGCCGGTTGCCATGGAACCGCGTGGCGTGGTTGCGACATACCAGATGCCGGACAACGAACTCGTCGTCTGGAACTCGACGCAGCAGCCTCATGGCCTGAGAACATTGCTTGCCGGCATGGTCCACGTTCCGGAAAACCGGGTCCGGGTGATCGCGCCGGAAGTCGGCGGCGGCTTCGGTTCAAAAATCGATCTGTACGCCGAAGACGGACTTGCCTGCTATCTCGCGAAAAAAACCGGTCGGCCCGTGAAGTGGATCGAAGGGCGCCGCGAGAACATGGCCGTCACGATTCATGGCCGTGATCAGATCGATGACGTCGAACTGGCGTTGAAAAAAGACGGCACGATTCTCGGCATGAGGGTCAAGGCCATTGCCGATCTCGGCGCTTTCTACTCGCTGTTCACGCCGATGATCCCGACGCTGACCGGTCTCCTTGCTCCCGGCTGCTACAAAGTCCCCGCTCTCAAATTTGACCAGGTGGGTGTGCTGACCAACAAAATGGCGACGGACGCATATCGCGGGGCCGGCCGGCCGGAAGCCACTTATCTGATCGAACGCATCATGGATGTCGCCGCACAGAAGCTGCAGATGGACCCGGCGGAGATTCGCCGCAAAAACTTTCCGAAGCCGAATGAATTCCCATTCCAAACATCCGGCGGCGTCATTTATGACAGCGCGAATTACGAGGCTGCGCTTGATCTCGCGCTGCAGAAGGCCGATTACAAGGGACTGCGGAAGAAACAAGCCGAGCTTCGCCAGCAGGGCAAGTACATGGGCATCGGCCTGTCATCGTACGTCGAGATCTGCGCCATGGGACCGTCCAGCGCATTGCCCGGCGGCGGCTGGGAAGCCGGTACTGTTCGCATTGAACGAACCGGCACAGTCACCCTCCTGACCGGCGCGTCCCCGCACGGACAGGGACAGGAAACTTCCTTTGCGCAAATCGTGGCTGATGAGTTTGGCATCGAACCGGACGATGTGGTCACCATCCACGGCGACACTGCGCGCGTTGCTGCCGGCATTGGTACGTTCGGAAGCCGCGGCACCGCGGTGGGCGGAACAGCCATATATCTGGCCGCCCAGGACCTGAAAGAAAAGATGAAAAAGATCGCTGCGCACCTACTCGAATCCAAGCCGGACAAAATCGAATTCGGAATCGGCAAACTCATGGTGAAGGGTGATCCCGGACGATCGATGAGTTTCAACGATGTCGTCACCGTGGCGTACAACGCTGTGAAACTGCCGCCAGGTCTGGAACCCGGTATGGAAGCGACGCGTTTCTTCGAGCCTTCGAACTTCACATTCCCGTTCGGCACGCACGTGTGCGTTGTGGAAATCGACGAAGAAACGGGCGAACCGAAGTTGACGAAGTATGTCGCAGTGGATGATTGCGGAAACGTCATCAATCCTTTGCTTGTTGAGGGTCAGGTTCACGGTGGACTCGTTCAGGGCATTGGACAGGCGCTTCACGAAGAAGTGGTCTACGACGAGAACGGTCAGCTTCTGACCGGCTCATTGATGGACTACGCGCTGCCGCGGGCGCACGACTTCCCCGAATTCGAACTGGATCGCACGGTGACGCCGTCGCCCGTGAATCCGCTGGGCATCAAAGGTGTCGGCGAGGCGGGCACCATTGGATCGACGCCGGCGGTGGTAAATGCCGTCGTTGATGCTCTCGCCCCGTTCGGCGTTACGCACATCGACATGCCGATACGCTCGGAGAAGGTCTGGAGAGTCTTGAAAGGCGCGGAGCGCAAGGGCGGCAGCCCGCAGCCAGAAAGGAAAGTAGCATCATGATCGCGCAAAACTTCGAATACGTTGTTCCCACATCTCTGGGCGAAGCCGTCAATCTCCTGCAGAAACATGGAGGCCGCGCGAAGATTCTCGCAGGCGGGCACAGTCTGATCCCGATGATGAAGCTTCGGCTGGCAGCGCCGGAGTTTTTGATCGACATTGGCAGGATTCCAGAGCTGTCGTACATCAAGGAAGACAGCGGAAAGATTCGCATCGGCACATTGACGACGCATTACGCGATTGAAACTTCGGATCTCATCCGTCGCCGGGTGCCGGCACTTGCGGACGCAGCGGGTTTGATCGGTGACGTGCAAGTGCGCAACAAAGGCACGATCGGCGGCAGTCTTGCGCATGCGGATCCGGCAGCCGATTATCCGGCGACCATTCTCGCCTTCGACGCGACGATCGTAACGCTTGGCCCGAAGGGCGAACGGCAGATTCCGGCATCGAAGTTCTTCGTCGACATGCTCACAACCGCGCTCGAGCAGAATGAGATCGTGCGGGAGATCCAGGTTCCCGAGAAAAGCGGGAGGACCGGAAGCGCGTACCTGAAAATGGCGCAAAAGGCGTCCGGCTTCGCGATCTGCGGTGCGGCGGCCGTTGTTGAACTCGACGGATCGGGAGTGTTATCGAGTGTCGCGATCGGAATCACGGGCATCGGTAATCACGCATTCCGCGCCACGAAAACCGAAGCTGCATTACAAGGCCAGAAACCGGCGGCAGACGTGTTGAAGAAAGCGTGTGAATCAGCGAGCGATGGAGTTCTCGCACTCGACGACATTCATGCCTCGGCCGACTATCGCCTGGATCTTGCTCGGGTCTTCGCGCGCCGCGCACTTCAGGCGGCCATCGACCGCGCAGACTGAGTGTGGGGGGAGCGGCGGTTTTGCCCAACGAAAACGGGAACCGAACACAGAAGGCACAAAACGAACACAAAAAGCACAAGAAATGCGAAATCTCATTCGATTTTGTGCTTCTTGTGTTCTTTCTTGTGCCTTTTGTGCTCCGTTCCCCTTTCGGTGGGGAACGCTACCCGACGCTAGTGAAATGAAAATCGAAGGGCAATTCAAATTCGCCGGCATCGCACCTCTTGCCGTCTGGGCTTTTCTCACGGACCCGAATCGAATTGCCCAATGCCTTCC